>Ga0315282_10001048_pt1 | contig 53328 bp, 78 predicted proteins | sample YL17G07_20_MG_FD_203693 | JGI IMG/M metagenome (GOLD analysis project Ga0315282, IMG submission 203693) | Sediment microbial communities from Yellowstone Lake, YNP, Wyoming, USA - YL17G07_20 | ecosystem: Environmental > Aquatic > Freshwater > Lake > Sediment | place: USA: Wyoming | collected...
GTCGTTATTTTTACCGACTATAAATCTTCTAAAGCAGGGATACAACCCGTTTAAGAATTGAAAAGTTGTAAAATTATACAGCCTCTAATCTGATGAAGACTAATGGGCGGAATGATTTGATGATTACGACCAAGTACTGAGGAGAGATAGCATGATTGAAAAAGAAAAGTTCGGCACGATTCTAGCTTTCGCAGCCGCGATAACAAGTGGTTTCTCTATATTTCTCAACAAAATATTCATTGTTAGTTTAGATTCAATAATTTTCACTGCGACAAGGTCAATTTTTATTGGCGGAATATTTTTTATCCTTTCCCTTCATAAAAATGGTTGGAAAGCGAAAAGTTTCAAAAAAGTTCCATGGAAGCATTTGATCGCCATAGGCTTCATTGGCGGCGGCATAGCTTTTCTTTTGTTCTTTTCCGGCTTGAAAATGACAACCAGCGGAAGGGCTGCGTTTTTGCACAAAACCCTGCCTTTGTATGTCACACTGTTCGCTTTCTTATTTTTGAAGGAAAAAATCGGAAAAAAGCAGATATTGGCTTTAATTTTTATGCTAGCAGGTACTGTCATCCTTTCCTCTGCAGAAATCACTCCGACAGAACTATGGTCCAACCCGCACCTTGGGGATGTTCTGGTGATTGCGGCGACAGTGCTCTGGGCAGTTGAAAACATAATATCAAAAAAGGCAATGCTGCTGGGAGAAAGCAATTTTACAGTATCCTTCGGAAGGATGTTTTTCGGCGCTTTGATTTTATTTGGAATAGCCGCCATCTACGGCAGGATGCATCTTCTGCTTTCAGTTACAGCAATGGAATGGCTGTATATAATGATTTCAACTGCAGTCCTTTTTTCATACGTGTTCACCTACTACTTGTCTATAAAGCACATCAACGTCTCAAAAGCTTCCACAATCTTGACATTTTCTCCCGTGATTACCATGCTACTAGGTGTGGTTTTCCTGAAAGAACCAGCTGTTCTAGTGCAAGTTGCCGGATCTTTTATAATATTGGCAGGTGCTTTTCTGATTTATAGAATCAAAAGCGAAGCCAAATACTAAGAGAAAATATTTTTCGGATTCTTTTTCAGTCCCAGCATTTTTTCCGCGACTTGCCTAGAAATTTTTTCTACGATAAAATCTCTATGTACTACAACTGTATCGTTAACCTTCAAATCTTTCACAAAAATTTTTTTATACTGCTTTACCCCAATCGGTGTTTCAACAACTGCATTTTTTCCCACATCTCTTACAGTTCCAGGCCAAGTTTTGCAAGCTTGAGGATCAAAATCTTCCATCTCTTCGAACCTCTCCTCCACAGCCTCATCGTGCCGAAACAAAAAATATTCTCGAATTGTTTCATCATCAATGTTATCCTTGTTTTTTTCTTTCGCAATAAAAGTTAGATGAGCCATAGCGACCTTGAAAATGTTTTCCCACCCCTCTTCCGGTTCTTCTCCTTCTGCTACTAGAGCAAGCGTCCTTTCAAATTCTTCTTTCGTCAAGCTCCCTCTTTCTATGAGCGTCCCGGCGCAAGGCAATGCGTATTTGAAAAAAAGCAATCTATTTTCAATTTTCATTTAAACCTTCAACCTCTTCCTTCTCTATCTTCTCAATCCCCAAATTGCCTGAAACGTATATGTAGTCTCCTTTGGTAACATCCAACAGATCAATCCTAACTTTTCTCGCGCTTTTCTTCAGCTGCACTACAGCAGTATTGCCTTCAATCTCAAGAATTTTTCCCAGCGCAGTTATGCACATAAAAACTATTTCTTCGCGAAGAATAAATCGTTTGGCTTTTTTGTTTGTATGACAAATATATTTTATGAAAATACTGGTCTGTGGCAACATGCTTGTTGAAAAGGATTCAGTTGCGCTGAAAGCTGCAGAGTTGCTGGAAAATAAAATCAGTGGCGTGGAGTTTGAAGAGTTCGATAGTGCGGAAGAGATAGGGGGTAATGAAATTTTCATTATGGATGCTGTCAAAGGTCTGAAAAAACCTAAAATAATAACGAATATAGATGATATCGTCAGCAAAAAAGTTTATTCTGTTCATGATTTTGACCTCGGACAAAGCCTAAAGCTGCTGAAGAAGTTGGGCCTGATAAAGAAAGTGACGATATTCGGAGTGCCGAAAAATATCGACAAAAAGACTGTTGAAAAGATTGCTGAGTTAATCATCCAGACAAAAGCATCGGAGAATAGACAAAAGTCCAGTAAACGATGAATATAATAAGCGCGATTATAAGGACGAGAAGCACTTTTGCTCTTGTCGTGAAAAGCCCGCCTCTCCTTATCGGCGTGTCATTCATCTTCAAAACATCCATGTCAGAGGCTATTTTGTTCTGAGTTTCAACAGGTTTCGCCGCTGGAGCTTCTTCAATCACTTCTTCAGGCTCTTCTTCAACTTCTTCCACTTTTTGTGGCTCTGGAATTTTCTCCGGCGTCATTTGCTCTTGTATGTGTTCAGGTAGAGGTTGCACTGGTTCAACTTTCTCAACTGGTTCAGGCGCTGGTTTTTCGTAGGAAGCTTGCCCCATTTCTCGCCTTTTCTTCTCCAGCCACTTTTTTACCTCTTCTTCCATGCAATAAAATTCTGGTTGCTAGGAAATAAGTTTATTTATTAACGAGTGTTGCAGCAATAACTTGCATTATGCGCGGGTTCAAATCCACATGTTCCTAAACGACCAGCGCAGTTCCACCAGCGTGCCAGCTAGAAAAGTTCGATGCATTCTATAAATCTGTTTAGAAGAAAAATAATTCCTTCTCTGCGCATAATGAAGACTATTTGCAGCTTATCGACGTTTAATCTGGCTTATTTTGACTTGTTTTCTGAATTTACCGGAGGTCTACTTCCGAAAGATGTGTATATATGGCAAATATAATTTTCTTTGGGTAGTGGTGAGAATAAAAAAATATAATGTTTGTCCTAAAATGAAAGGTAAGAAAAGAACTGATATAACAAAAAGATTACTAGAGAGGCTTTACATTAAAGAAAAACTTTCGATGTACAAAGTAGCAAAAGAACTAAACACAACTTATATTACGGTATGGAAAAAGATTAAAAAATACGATATCAAAGTTAGAACTATATCGGAAGCCAATACAAAATACCCCAAACCATTATTTTCAGGTAACTTGAAAGAAAAAGCTTATATGTTGGGATTAAGATATGGGGATATTTCTGCTAAAAGAAATGGCAGACAGGTGATGGTATACACATCAACTACACATCTTGCACAAGTCAAAATGTTTCAATCGGTTTTCGAAAAATATACACACAGAATTTATTGCTATATTGGTAGTACACCTAAAAATATGGCAGCATGGAAGATATCTTGTAAACTGCATGAGTCTTTTGATTACATGCTAGTAAAATCCAACAAAATACCAAAGTGGATTATTGAAAATAATAAATTTTTCTATGCATTTTTGGCTAGCTATGCTGATTGCGAAGGAAATTGGGATATAGGAAAACAATCAGAGAGCAAAAACAATAGAGTGAGATTCAGGATAAAAAGTGGAGATAAAGATATTTTGGAACAAATAAAAAATAGATTAGAGAAATTAAAATTTAGAGTAACATTTCGTTTAGAAAGATTAGCAGTAAAATATGGTTATAATAAAGACATATACTGTTTGCAAATTAATTACAAAAACGATGTTATACGTCTGGCAAAAATTTTATTAAACCTTTCTTGTCATATGGAAAAAATATGTAAGATGAAATTAATTTTGGAAAATAGTGGTAAAAGTTGGGAAGAAACTGAAGACAAAATTGAAAATTTTAGAAATTGGATGAAAAAATCTCGTTTGGATAACAATATTTTTATATCGCCGCTGCACTCGACCCTGCGTGCCATGAGAGTCGAGGACGAATGTTCACAGTAAATATCTTCTCCAGAGTGTCATCGAGAACTACGGCCCCACCTTGCATACCTCGCGGTAAACGATTAATATATTTCTCTAATTCCTCTTGGACATAAGTCTGCATCACAGCATGCAGTGCCTGCAGGTCATCTCTAGAAGTTAGACGGAAAGAAATGACAATATCTGTCTGTGATAAAATATCTTGGTGAATCTTTGCAGGCATTTGCGAAATTACAACCAATCCAATACCAGGCTCTCTACCTTCTTTTGCAATCCTCTTTATCGGGTCACTTGATGCCACGTCCCTGTCAGAAGGAATAAAATTATGTGCTTCTTCCAAAACAATCCACGTCACTGGAAACTTTGTTTTAGCCTCCCCGCCTTCTATCTTCATTCGTTCCTCCTCCTTTCTCGCAAGAACTCTGTTGAAATAAATTTTTCTCGAGACCAGTGCCGTCAGCAGCGTTCGCAGCTCGCTGCTTCTCATTCTTGACAAGTCTATCACAGTGACAATGCCAGGCTTGACTAACTGCTCTATGTCAATCCCTTCCTTCGCTATCAGTCCCCACTGATTGGCTACTGTCAGCAAACTTACTAAAGCATCTTTGACTTCTTTTCTTGCCTCCCTCTCATCCTTTATCTTGTCAATCAATTCTTCAAAGCCAAAATTTTGTCTCCTTTCCAAAAGTATGTTAAAGTTTTTTTCCAGCGCTACTGCTATCTCCTCTGTCCTTTTCAAGCCAAAGGAAAGAATCAAATCCTCAGCACTGAACTCCTTCAGCGGTATCTGCACAGTCCCGTCTATCGGTATCTCCGCTTTAAGGTATTCCTCCTTCTGCTTTTCCGGGACAAAGACTTTGACGGAATTCTTGAATCCTTTTGCCTCCAGCCCCCACTTTCTCAGCAGCTCTGCCTGCGCTTCGTTAGGATATTTCATGCTCCAGTAAATTCCCATCGGGTCGACAATAACGAAAGCAAGATTCTTTTTATAGTTGTCAGGCAGCATGCAGAATTCTTCCAGCAAAACTGCTGCGCTGTAGCTTTTACCAGAACCTCTCTTTCCTGAAATAAGCACTACATGAGGTCGAAGCAGATCAGTTAAAACTTTTGTCGTTAAATGAGCATCTTCGCCAGTACCGACAATATGCTTGCCAATATAGCCAACACATTCTTTTCCATACTTCTGCGAGTCTTCTTTCGTCCTGCCAACAACGGTCTCATAAGCCATATAAATTAATTTCGTTGCGTATATCAAATATATTGAGTCGGGGCTGTAGTATAGGTTGGTCTCAGTACTGCGCCTTGGGGTGGCGTTAACCCGTGTTCAAATCACGGCAGCCCCATCAATTTAAATAATTTGCAATGTCTATCAGAAGAATAGGGGGTTGTAGTATAGCTACAAGCGCTAGAATGGTCTAGTATTCCAGCCTTGGGAGTTGGAGACACAAGTGCCAAACACCCGTGTTCAAATCACGGCAACCCCATCTATTTTTCACGAAGTTAAAATAATTGCAAAAGACAAATATTTCTTATGAGGACTCTGGCAAAAAGGCCGCAGTGGCAGCAGGACATAGCCGAGGAAAGAATTACAATTCTTTTCAACCTGGCAAAAAAAGAGATAAAAAATCATCCCGAAAGGGCGAAAAGATATGTGGAACTGGCAAGAAAGATTGGTCTGCGTTACAACATAAGGCTAGGAAAAGCAAAGCGCGACTTTTGCAAGAACTGCTTTACTCTGCTGCTGCCCGGTTTAACATCACAAGTGAGGATAGATAAAGGCATGCTCGTTATTAAATGCACGAAATGCCAAAAAAAATATAGGTATAGATATAAATGAAAGGCCAGTCTCACTTCACAATAGCTCTCATTGTTATAATGGTTGCGGCGGCCATGTTGTATTTTGTTTTCTACAGCATAGATCAGCTTTCACAGCAATGCAAAAGCGACAGCCCGCCTGAAATGTGCCAAAAAATGACTTCTCTCACCTTTCCGGTGATGATAATCTTGCTCATAGTTGGAGGTTTCATACTGATAATATGCTTCACGGTTTTCATAATCCTCCGCTAAAGAAGATTTATTAAGGTATGGTTCAATATATTTTAAAACAGTGGTTTTATGACTACAGTCAGAGACGTGTCGGCTGCAAAGCTGGTTGGCAAGGCTAAAGAAAAGCTCAAAGCAGTGGAAGGCATCAAGCCTCCAGTCTGGATGAGCTTCGCCAAGTCAGGATCGCATGCACACAGGCCACCTGAACAGCCTGATTTCTGGTATATAAGGACTGCTTCAGTGCTGAGAAGGATTTATCTTGACGGGCCGGTAGGAACTTCGCGACTGAGGACATACTACGGCGGAAGAAAGAGGAGAGGTTACAAGCCAGCCCATTTCAAAAGAAGTTCGGGCAACATTGTCAGAAAGATACTGCAGCAGTTGGAGACGGCTAGTTTTATTGCAAAAACTCCCAGAGGAAGAAAAGTGACGCCGAAAGGCCAAAAGTTTTTGGACAACATCGCATTCGAAGTGAGCAGATGAATGAAGAGATAACACCCGAACAGATGAAGCAGGTTGAAGAGATGAAGAAATTTTTGATGAAGAAACTTTTGACTAAGGAAGCTATCGAGAGGTTAGGAAGGATAAAGCTTGTAAAGCCCGAATTAGCGACACAGCTGGAAATGTATTTGATACAGCTCTACCAGGCAGGTAGGATTAAAGGCGAAGTGACTGATGAACAGCTGAAAACTTTGTTAGATGCTGTGACGACAAAAAAAGAGTTCAATATTATAAAGTGATTTCATGAGCAAGAAAAGCATTGTCGGTTCCGCAGGAAGGTTCGGCGTCCGTTATGGAGACAAAATCAGGGTGAAAGTGGCGGATATAGAAAAAGTTCAGAAACAGCGTCATGCCTGTCCGCAGTGCAACATGAACTTTGTGGTTCGCGTCTCTTCTGGGATATGGAAATGCAAAAAATGCGGGGCCAAGTTTAGTGGTTTAGCTTACCTGCCGCAATCGCAGACTATAAAAGAAGAGAAAAAGTAATTAGTGGTATTATGTACAAGTGCATAAGCTGCAAAAAGACGATTGCAAAGATCGAGGACAAGATTCGTTGCCCGTATTGCGGGTATATTCGTTTGCTTAGCGGCATTCGAAGCCTTTAGAATTTTCGCAAAAATGCGGCCGACGACAGCAAAAAGAGTCCAAGCTAGATGAATCTATTTCAAAATTTTCTTTAATTCTTCTTTCTTGTTGAGATATATTGGCTGTTGTGAATTCAACCAACCGTCTACCATGCTTCTTTTTTCAGGAATATCTAAAATTTTAGCAATTTTTCTGCAGCCCAAACCCCTTCTTCGTAATTTTTTCGTTTTTTCATACTGATGAATTTTTAACAGTTCAGAATGCAAACTTTTTCTAACAGCATAAGCAGCACATTCGAACGCATATTGTTTTTCTTTTGCATAAAGTAATTCAAATTTTTTGTAAAAATTATAAACATTTAATTTATTCCTATTAATCTGAAAATACATAGGCTGAGATATATTTTTATCCTTTCTTTCGCTTCTTTGTTTATCTAGCTTTACTTCACTTGTTTTGATGCCAAATTCTTTTAGAAGACTTATAATTTGATTGAGAAGCTTTTTATTGTATTTAGAGTATTTTTTAATTTTAGACATACGAAATTGAATATGTCCAAAATGGCAGCCATAATTATCCAATTTTGGGGTCTGTATTTCATTTCCCAATAAAACTTCTAAAAATAATTTTTTAACCCATTTAGGACCTTTCTCTACCCATTTTGGTATTAAAAACTGCGAGGAGGATTTCTCTCCAATAGGTGCTCCAGCTGCGCAAAGAGCCCTTCCAAGAGCATAACTTCCTTCTCCTTGGATATCCAAGCTAAAGCTTTCACCCTTTACAAGCCTATTACCTATGTAATTATTTTCTGATTTTATTTTGTTTATTCTGCATTCAAGACCAAAAATAAAATTAATTTCTTTTTTCAAATCTTCCAAATCCGTTTTATTTCCAGTCAAATAGACCCTGAAATTTTTGCTTATTCCACCATCACCGAAACTGAATGAAAAAATTTTAATGAACAAGATAAATTTTTTACTTTTAGAGACGTATAAAGGGAGTTTTAATCCTAACTTTTCTAGTTGCTCAATGGCTTTAATGTTTTTTGGAACATTTTTTTGATAAATCCAACCTTCGATTTTATGGCGAGAAATATCCAACATTTTTGCCATTTTCTTACTGCCATAATCATATTTATTTCTCAGTTTCATAACTTTCAGGTATAGCTTAGTTCTTTCCTGAGTTTTGAACAGATATGTTTTTAAAAAATCTTCAAAAGCAATAATAGACTCCATAATCTCAGAAAATTGATTATTTTTCAGTGTAAATAAAGTTATACAACCATATCTAGTGGTATTCTTTAAGGTTTAAAAACTGTGAAATTTATTTAATTATAGTGATCGCATGGCAGAGATATCTGAAGAGACTAAAAATCTAGTCGCACAGTTCCAAGTCTACCAACAACAACTTCAAAACGTCATGGTGCAGAAGGAGAGCATGAAGATGCAGGTTATGGAGATGGAAAGAGCTTTGGAAGAACTGGAAAAAACAAAGCAAACTGCTGCTTATAAAATAACAGGAAATATAATGATAAACAAGCCTGTGGCTGAGCTCAAGAAAGAGCTTACAGAGACGAAGGAAGATATCGATGTCCGCGTGAAAAGTTTTGAGAAGACTGAGGAAAGGCTGACTTCGAAATTGAAGGAATTGCAGGAAAAGCTGAAAGAATTCATAAAGTGAGAAAAAGATGAGTGGTTCGCATGAGTTTGACAGATTCGCTGAAACCAGTATTGACTATTTTAGAGCAGATTATCAACGACAGAACAGTGCCGAAAAACATCCGTGCAGCAGCTGAAACTTCTTTAACAGTATTAAACAGCAAAGAAGACAGTTCCGAGGTGAGGATTAGTACAGCCATCCACACGCTGGATGAGATAATAAACGACCCCAACATGCCCATGTACACCAGGACGCAGATATGGAATATTGTCAGCATGCTGGAGGAATTGAGGAGAAACTAAATTATTTATCTTTAGCAAACCAAGTATTGTTATCAGGTGATTATATGGGTTTAAGAGACAAGGTTCTAGGAAAATTCAAAACAGAAAGTGAAGAAGAGGGCGAGGATTTTGTACAAGTCAACCCTGAGGATGAGTCCGGGAAGGTTGATGTGAGGATAGAAAACCTGCGCGAGTATGCTGACGCAGACAGGGTGCAGCAGCTTGTGAGGGAAGGAAGTGTTGTTTTTCTCAAGATAAAAGAGCTGCGCGGAAAAGATATAAATGAATTGAAAAGGGCAGTGGACAAATTGAGAAAGACATGCACGGCAATGAACGGCGACATGGTTGGAGTGGATGAAGACTTTCTCATAATCACTCCGAAATTCGCAACAATCTACAGAGGAAAAGCGGGATAAATTCAGTCTTAAATAACAATTTATTAGCTGCAGTTAGCAATTCATAATTAAGGTAAAATAATGAATTTGAAGACAGTCTTGTTGATTCTAACACCGATCTTTATTGCATCTCTGTTATTTTTACCAATCGTACTTTTGAACATGATATTTGAAGTAAGCGATGCCTGGGTTAGGATTATTTATTTTATTGGTCTGCCCATCATCAACATAACATTTTTAACCCTGTTAATCTGGAAATTCAAAATAGTTCTTGATTTAAAGACTGTTTTATTATGCGTAGTCATAGGTTTAATTTACATTATAATAACATTCATCTTCGCAGAAAGAATCCTTATACCAAGAATCAATATTCAGTCTGTAGGAGGATTATTCGGCGGGTCAGAAATTTTAGGTACAAAAATACCCGGAATAATAAGAACTTCCATATTTATTGCTTCTTCTTACTTTGCATTTATTTTAGGTATTTTTGCGTCGCAGATGGTAAAAAACAAAATCCTTAAAATCCTAGTTTTTCTTTTGGTGGGATTTGGTGTATCCCTGATAATTTTCATTCCCATAATTTCATATATTCTTCTTCAATTTTTTCCTCTATATCTTATATAAAATAAGCTTGCTTACCTCATGATTGAGAAATTTATATAACTTTCCCAGCTTTTTCAAACTCTATTTGCTGATTGGCAAGTTTCCAGATTATATCAGGCAATTTTTTCACTTCAATTCTTATCTGTTTGGTAGAATTGCGATCTCTGATGGTTACAGTATCGTCTTTCAGCGTTTGGTAGTCAACAGTAATGCAATAGTTCGTTCCGATTTCATCCGCTCTGGCATAACGTTTTCCAATACTTCCCGCCTCGTCAAAAAAAACATCGAAACAACATTTCAAAGAATTGAAAACTTCTTTTGCCTTTTCATCAACACCGTCTTTACTAACTAGAGGATATACAGCTACTACATATGGAGCAATCTTAGCTGGAAACTTAAACCAATCCCAGCCACGTTTCTTATCCTCAACAAAGCAGTGAAGCAGAATGGCGTAAAAAGTCCTGTCCAAGCCGAAACTAGGTTCAATCACATTTGCCACAATTTTCTCACCATCTTCAATCACAGTCAAGTCTTTTCCGGAATGTTTCATATGAGTTTGCAGATCAAAATCCGTCCTGTATGCATTACCAACAACTTCCTTCCAGCCAAAATCAAACTTTATTTCCATGTCAAAATTTCCTTTAGAGTAGTGCGGCGTCTCTTCAGGCAGCATATGTCTGTGTCGCAACGCTTCGAGCGGTATACCTAACTGCTGGTACCAATCCGTCTCTTTCACCATAAAATAAACCATCCACTGGTTCGGAACTATTTCTTTTTTTACCACATCTGCCGCAGTCATTTCAATAGCTTTGCCATCATTCTTCTGCTCCTCTCTTGTTACAATCCTTAATTTTTTCTTTGCGATTTCTGAAAAGTTTGGATGTTCGGCTTTTTTCGGGTTGAAGAAAAATTCTATCTCAGTCTGGTTGAACTCTCTCAGCCGTATAATCCATTGTCTCGGCGAAATCTCGTTCCTGTAGCTTATTCCAACCTGTGCAACGCCGAAAGGCAGTTTTGCTCTTGTTGCATTTGCAATGTTTTTAAAATTTGTAAAAACTCCTTGAGCAGTCTCAGGCCGCAGATAAGCAGTCGTTCCTTCCAACGGTCCGATATTCGTTTTAAGCATAAGGTTGAAAACTTTCACTTCATTCAGCACACCTTTGCATTTCGGGCATTTTATCTTCAATTCTTTTATCATCTTCGTCAGTTCGTCAGCCTTCAAACCTTCTACAAACTTGCCTGACTGCTCTTCTATCAAATTGTCAGCGCGAAACATGCTTTTGCATGTCTGACACTGCGTGATGGGATCGACAAAATCCTTCAGGTGTCCAGAAGCTTGCCACACAGCTTCAGGAACAACAGTCCTCGTAGCTATTTCGTAAACATTGACATCAGCCTTTACAAAAAACTCTCTCCAGAAATTTTCCATCTTGTTCTTCATCACGGTTCCGAGCGGGCCGTAATCGAAAAAGCCGCTCATACCTCCGTATATTTCTGCTGATTGAAAGATGAAACCCCTTTTCTTCGCTATGTCGATTATTTTTTCCATTTCCATAAAAATCAATTAAATTGGATTAATTTAAATCCGTCCTATTTCTCAAACCATCCCTTCAAGCTAGCCTGCCTTCCGGCTGCAAAGCTCTGCTGCAAGCGTTCTATAACTTTGTCTACACGCTCTCGAGAGAAGTCGTGCTCTTCCACCATGAACTTTATCAGCTTTTCCGAATCAACCTGCTTCCATTCCAAACTGTAAACATCAAAAACAGGCGGGTTGAGGAAAAAATCATATATCTCTTCCGCAGGCACCTCATCTTTCCACTCGACATTCTCAAGTATTTTTTCCAGTGTCTTGTGCTGCGTTACTAGTTTCAATGCAGTCTTCGGCCCAACACCCATCACTCCTTCAGCATAGTCCGTTCCTGTGAGTATTCCAACAATCACCAGCTGCTCTTTCGTCAACCCCAACTCTTGCAGCACTTTGTCCATCTCTATAATCTCAGGCTTGATCTCAACATACTCATCCTTCCTCGGCACTTTTCTCCTTCCGCTTATCGAAAGGTTTCTTATCAGCCTCGGCGAGCCTACTAATATCGAATCATAGTCTTGAGAAGCAGAAGCCCAAACATCCCCTTTCTTGCACATGTGTGCGCACTGCATCTCTCCCTCAGACCTGGCTTGAACCCACGGTATTCCCATTATTTCTAAAAGTTTTTTTGAGCTAACAATCATCTCGTCTGTCAGTTTCGAGGTAGCCTGCGCATATGTTATCGCCGGAATGCCTTTTTCCAAAGCATCCTCCCATTTTCTCTTCGCTTCTTTCTTTCTTTCGTTCCTTTCCTCCATTGTTTTTTTCTTAAATTTTGGAGCAGGGCCATCGAAAACAAAAACAGGTTTTATACCGGCCTCAATCAGATTAGAAGTCCTATACAACAATCCCGAAAGGTGAGAAGTAACCCTACCTTTGCTATCTTTCAACAGTTCGCCTGTGAAGCGGTCCCTAATTATGCTTAAGAATTGATGGCAGATATTAAATGCATCTATTGCTATTTTTTTACCAGATAATTCTACAAGTTCAATTTCTTTTTTTGGGATAATGCCACCTAAGTTAACACCCATTTTTCCACCCAATCAGCGATTCTTTTACATGTCCTATAATCATATTCAAATCAGTTTTTGTCACATAATCTTTTATGAGGTATCTTATCTTTTCTCGTTTCTCTTTATGGTGAATTCGTACTATAGAAGCAAATTTTATTACATCTTCTATACGAGATATTTCAATCCACCAAACTGCATTTACTTTTTTTGAGTTAGGATAAACGAGAAAATATTTCAGTTCTTTCTTCGCGTTTATTCCTAAACTTTTTAAAATATCAAAAGCGGAATTTAACAAAGTAGAAGTCGAACTTTTTGCTTTTGTTAAGATATTTTCTTTAATCAAATTCGTAGCAGATTTAATAGTTTTTAATCCTATTCTGTAATATTTGTATCCAGTAGGAAGATAATGAGGCATACCTTTAGATTCTGCGATATTTAATAAAAATCTATATTCTTCATCGGAAATACTATTTTCAAAATTCCGTTGATAAATAGAAGCACAATTACTTATTACTAAATTATGATCTTCAATTATACTGCCTTCAGCGTCAAATAATCCACCTACATATTCTGATAACGCATAAAAATTATTTGGAATTTCTATAGGTTCATTCGAAATTAATTTATTTCCAAATATAGCACCCAATCCTTTTAATTTTTTAACAAGTTTGACAGAGTACACATATGTTCTAGTCAATCCGTTATAATCTTCGTTTTCTTTTAATTCGGCCTCATTATTAATTATATTAATTCCTAGTTTAAAATCACCGTGTAATTGTTTATTATTGTTATAGAAAAAAACTCCACTTGAAGAGAGGTGCCCATCTCCATTAATAAGACCAATTGTGCGGTATATATTCTTCGATAGATTAATGGGATTATTTGGAAATGTTAATTCTTTCTTTGCAACTGCCACATAATAATTCTCTACAAATGGTGCCAAAAAATTTTCATTCAGATTAGCTTTTTTAACAAAATCTATAAGAGTTTCAAAAAATATTGATTTGTTTTTACCTTTTAGAAAATTGTGAATTTCTGAATGAGATTTTGTTTTACTGACAGTTGCTACTAATAGCTTCATCAGCAATTTTCCAGGCTTATTTACATAGAGTCTTGTTCCATTTTGGAACAAGTCTGATAGCTTTTGTTTACTTTTTAAGGCATTTTTAAGAGCAATAGCAAACTCTGGTTTTGTTTTTACATAAACCTCCACAAATTTTCTATTTAATCTAACACTAACATACCCATTTAATTGCCTAGTTTTCCTATCATAATATTCATGTAGATTAACAGATTTTATTCCACCATAAATCTTTACATAAGCTTTGTCTAAATAAGCAAAATTTTCTAAAGTTGGGTGAACTCTTATACGTCCACATGACACTTTCGTTTTAAATAAAATTTTGTCTGGGCAAAATTCATATTCTCTGAATTTAAGTTTTAATTTAATTGATTTTTTCATTAATATCATATGATTAACCAAACCTTTTCAACCTCACAATCTTGAATTTACCACTTTTTACAACACCAAATTCCATGTCTTTAATGTCAATTTTATTTCCGAGATATTTGTGAAGGTATAGATAAACCGTGGTAAATGGAATTTTCGTTTGTCTTGATAGCTCTCTTATCCAGATACCTCCTTCCCCAGATTCTGATAACACTTTTAATATTTTATTTATTTTTTCTTGGTCAGGTCCGATTTTTGGCATTATTAATCACTTGATTAATAATAATCATATGATTTATTTAGTATATAAAGATTTAGAACTCTCTACAGTTGTAAAGACTACAAGAAAGCTGCACTCCCATATTTAAATAAAAGTCAGGAATAGGTTAAAAGTTTGTTGGGCGGTCACTTTTTCCTGGATTTTCTCTCTTCCTGCTTGAGCTCTTTCTCGATTTTCAGCTCGTCAAGTTCAAGCCACACTATGAACAGGCCAAGCAAGGCAACGAAAGGCGGCAGCAGTCCGTTCACTACTGTTATGAAATCTTTAATTCCTTTGCCAGGTTCATTGAAGAATTGCCCAGAACCTTGCAGGACCCACCATATGCTGCCTATTACGAATACTGCTCCTAGCAAAATTTTTATTATAGGATGCATTCTTGTTTCACCTTTTTAAGATTATAATAAGCAATATATATAAACCTTGACTACAAACTGTAGGAATGAGAATATGATATACAAGAGGATAAGGCAGTTGTGGAAGAAACCTAGAGTCACTCTGAAGGAAGCTATGAGGAGCAGGCTCATAGTCTGGAGAAAACAGCATACTGTCGAAAAAGTGGAAAATCCTACTAGGTTAGATAGAGCAAGGGCTTTGGGATACAAAGCAAAACAAGGCTACAGAATAGCAAGAGTGAAGATAGGGAAGGGTGGAAGAAGAAGGGAGGCTGACAGGCGTGGTAGAAAACCTTCCAAGGCTGGTCTGACACACTTTACACACGGAAAATCTTTGCAGTGGATTGCTGAGGAGAAGGCTGCTAGAAAATTCCCGAACATGGAAGTTTTGAATTCTTATATGGCTGGTCAAGATGGACAGTATGAATTTTATGAAGTGATACTTGCTGACCCAAACCATGGAAATGTAAAAAATGACCCTAATATGAAATGGTTGTGCAATCCTGCTAATAGAAGGCGTGTGCAGCGCGGTCTGACTTCTTCTGGCAAAAAAGCAAGAGGATTAAAGTAAATATATCGACAATGGTCAACATGCTGCGCGGGTTCAAATCCCACCTCCCGCATAAGGGTTTTCCCGAAGGCGTATCATTGATAAATAGTTTCACAGCTATTGGTCAATTGAAAGGGAAAACCCGTGACAGATATACACAACACAGCGAAAAGGCTGGAAAGGCTGATTGAACATATAAGGCATCCCAACGATGCTGACTATTGCAATTGCGAAAGCATTGCAAATAGCAAGTGGGTAAGAAATAAAAAACCGATTGAGAAGTTTAAATGGGATGGAAAATGCGTCTGGGACATCTCAAGTGAAAACCAGATTCACATAATAAAGTTCTGCAATTATCTCATCGCAGAGCACAAGTCTCCTGCGAGGACAATCAAATACATTTACACGCTGAGAACGTTGAACGGGCTTCTTGGCAAACCTTTCGACCAAGCAACCAAGGATGACATTGTCGCAGTCGTTGCCGATATCGAAAGAAAACAAGAGGATGAATGGACGAAGAGGGACTACAAGCAGTGTTTGAAATTTTTCTACAGATGGTTGCGTGAAATGGAAAAGGAAGACGGCTATCCGCCAGAGGTCAGATGGATTCACGCAAAGAATCCAAGAACGAAGCTTGTAAAGGAAGATTTGCTGACAAGAGAAGAAGTTTTGAAAATGGTTGAAAAAGCGAATGACATTCGCTCAAAATGTTATGTGGCAGGACTCGCAGAGTCGGGGATGCGACCAGAGGAATACCAGTCACTTTTGGTGTCCTCGGTAGTATTCACAGATTGGGGCTGTATATTGAGAGTTCCTTCTGCTGGAAAGACAGGTGCGAGGGATGTTCCAGTCACCGAAAGTGCGGAATATTTTTTGGACTGGATTAACGTTCACCCATTGGCAAAAGCAAATAGTAATGCACCTTTGTGGGTCAGCCTCAGGAATGAAAACAACGGCGGTAAAACAAAGCGGTTAAGCTATTCGACAGCGAGCGGTATGGTGAAATCACTTGCGAAACTTGCTGGCATCAGCAAAAGAGTGACTTTGGGAATTTTCAGGCACAGCGGCGCTACGAGAGATTCAAAAATCTATAAAACGCCGATTCTTCGGAAAAAATATGGCTGGTCGCCTTCGAGCAGAATCCCAGATACAACTTACCTGCACCTTGATGCTGACGACGTGGTTCAGGCGACTTTGGAAGCACACGGCATTGAATCTCCAGAAAACAACGGGGAAGAAATCAAAAAGGGCTCTACAATTTTGAAGTGTCCTCGATGCCAAGAGATAAATTCAATTTCAGCAAAATATTGCAAGAAATGCTGGTTCACATTCAATGCAAAAGATAACTGGTTGACCAACAAGGATTTTCTGGAAAAGAAAGTCAAAGAAGTGCTGACATCCCAGACTTTTATTTTAGATAGAGAAACGATTCAAGGTATAACAAGGGCGCAATTTTTCAGAATATTTGAAGTGCTTGCAGAGGACCCTGATATAGGTGAAAGTTGTGCAAGAGTTCTTAATAAGATGTCAATGAAATCAAGACAAAAGAAGATTGCAACATCAAGATTGAACAGCGAGTTAAAGAGAGAATCCGACAAAAAAATAATTCCTAACATCAATTATCTTGATAAAAATGTAAATGTGATTGCACCAAAGCAAGTAATAAAGCAAATTGTTAGACAGAGAAATAAGTGATTTTAATGGGTATGCAAGAAGATGCTGGAGAAATCTTAATTTTTATCTATAAAAAATATGTTTCTACAGAAAAGTTTTTTCATCCTCTCACAGACTCCGTTTTTTCTGAAGAGACAAAATGGGATATAGGAAGATTATCGAGAGCTGTCGATTATCTTAACAACAAAGGCATAATAAAACTTACGAAGACTCTTGGCGGTGGTTTTTTTGTCAGCAAACTATATCCAGAAGGAATTGAAATTGTTGAGAATAAAGAGAAATCCAAAACAACTTTCGGATTTGAAATAAACTTGGGGTTGTTCAAATTCAGCTGGACTAAGGAAGGAAAATAAAAACAGGGAGATTTGTGAGTTGAAAATTATGATAGACCAAAACCACAAAGATGTTCAGAGGGCATCCGAGAAAGCAGAAGAGCTGAGGCAGGAAAGGAAGAAGGAGCTTGCAGGATTCATAAGTCAGAATGAAAAGCTTCAGGAGCAGTTGAAAGAACTGTGGGTCAAGTCTGGCAGATTCAACCTTATTGGTTATTTTTCCACAATCGAACTTTTCAATCACTGCCACAGCATACTTGAAGAGCAGACTGAGATTATAAGAAAAAAGCAGAATCTCAAGGAGAATCCTTATGCTAAACTTCTCGATATTTTGCAAAAAATACTTTATGAGCTTATGAATGCGATGAGAGATTTTCAGGTCGTGGATTCAGTCCAGTGGGCAGACGCATCATCAAAAACCGAGGCACATAAAAAATTCCTCACTTCTTATTATAAAAACTTGCCCTTCATCAGAAGGCTTATAATCCACACCGTTTCGGGCACTGCAATCGCTACAGACTGCTGAAAGGGAAAAAAAGAATTTACTGTAGTAAAAATGTTAGTATAATTTCCATACTAAAACATAATTATTTACCAAATCAATATATAATTATAGACAGATTGCTATGGTTAACAGCCAATCTGTCACAAAGGTAAGAAGCAAAACGAAAGATGTTACCTCATTAGTGTGTTTCTGTGTTGATGCTGATTGGGATAGACCATCGATTGCATCTAAAGAATTAGAAATTGATTATACAAAAGTCAAAAAATGGTTCAAAACAGCATATAACAAGAAATTTATCGACAAAAGAGATTCTTATTGTTTTTTAACTTACAGGGGTGAACAGCTACTACGATTGGTCGATTTGGGAGTTTTAAGGCGTTGGATAGACTCGGGTAACAAAATTGTCATACCGTATGTGGTTAATCAAGATGCCTTTAAAGAACTCTTACAAGAAACAAAAGATAGCGTGGATAGGCTTGAAATTGGATGTTTTATTTTGAATGACTTTCAATTGGAAAGTGCTGGGCACGAACCTAAACTTCTTAAAAATGTCGGACCTTACATTGACTATAAAAAACTTGATTTGCCCACAGTCAGAATCATCAAATATTTCAAGCCGAAAAAAGCCGAGACTCAAATATTTTACGGCTCCATAAATGTTTTCGTCCCAAGAAAAACTGCAGAACACTATGAGGATGCAAAAGGTCAAGCTTGGATTGACGGTTGGGAAGCTATTAGGAAGTTTTCATCGTTTAAAAAACTATCATTAGCCCAGCCACGCAGAGTTAGAGAAGAAGAGATAGGTTTCGCAGATAGTATCGCAAAAGTAGCAAGAAATGAAATTGGGCATTTTAGATACACCAAAGGAAAAAAATATCTCAAGCTTGATGAATCTCAAAAAGCTCCAAAAAAAGTTCCAGAGGTTGAAACTAATGATGAAAGTTGGGCAAACAATTATTCAGGAAACAGACCGTTGGCTTTTACTAATATCAAAAATTTGGCAACCCGTAACTTCTTTGAAGAACTTGATAGAATATCTTTCAACCAGATAATGGTCTCCAAAAATATTACTGGCTACTCTAAAGAAATTTCTTTGCACCGAGGAGCAATAGCTAATTTGAAATTATCAACTGATGAATTACGGGAAACGATAAAGGAATTACATAATGTTTTGAAAGAGTTGAGCAAAAAATGAATGAGGAAACTAAAAAAGTTAGAATTGTCAAGCTAAAAACAGGAGAAATAAAGGAGATTCCAATACCCACTTCCACAGGTGGTGTTAAGATGAAAACTACTTTGTTCTTTCCAGCAGTAGACTCTCACTACGAAGACGACCCAGACAAAGCGTGGGTTCCTATGTCATCTGAATGGAAGCTTGAGGATACGATTCAACACATTTTCCCAAGACATAAATCCAAGAGGTATTATGATATGGCATTAGAACTGATTCAGTTTATTTTTCAGACCGACCCAATCAATGGAGTTGACAGTTCCCAGATAGAAGAGTGGCGGAAGGCTAAGAAATATGCTATAGGAACCCTGCACTCTATAATAATCCCGAAACTCATAGACTTTGGCATTTTGAAAAGACGGTTTTTGAATCCTTCTGGCGAGAAGGCAAAGCAAGGAAAAAGAATAGTTCTTTATCCTACAACTTTATTTTCTACCCATCTACACAGGTTGGCAGAAACTTATGAAAAGATTTTGGATAGAGCAAAGCAAGATTACGAAGTAAAAAAGAAACAGCAGTTGAATATAGTCAGCGTATGAATTTAAAAAATTTAAAAAAAATTATTTTTTGACCTTTTACTGCAATCTTGTGAAATATTTCTATGCTAGAAACTAGATTGGTTCAAAAGATTCCATATCATTGCTTGCAATGCTAAAAATCGTGCTGTGGCATCACGTTCATTTGAAAAACTTGCTGAGAAGGCATCTTTTGGGGTTTCTGGCATCAAAGATTTCAGCAGTCTGCTTTCAAATAAGATGGGAATCTAAATGCTGATTTCCGCACTACCCCCCATTTTTTGTGCGACCGAAACCCCTGTTTCTATAATATGATTGCTTTCCTGATGTATATGATATATTATAACCCCTATTCTGAGTGTGCGTGCCAAGGAATTTCAATAAAATATGTAAGTAAGCAAACTACAGGGGCTGTCAAATTTTTGCCAAGAAGTTATCCAATGCTTCCCTTCCTTTATCAGTTGCCGCATACATCTTGTCAGCCTCTGACTTGACCACGAACCCCAATGGCATTAGCACTTTCAGGCAGTCATTAATAGTCTTGGGGTTCCGTTTCAATGTGTCAACCAAATCTGTGAACCTTGAGCTTCCGTTGTCCTGCAAGAGCCTCAACACCAATGCATCATTGGGTCTGAGATGGAACCCATACTTGCTGGGTTCATTCTCCAACTTTCCATAGGTTTCGTCATCATATTCGGTCAGGCTTTTGATAGTCCTCTTCCGTTGCTCAAGCTCCATTTCCACTCTCTCTTTCTCTTTCTTGAGATTGTCCAGTTCGGCTGTGTTGGCTGGGGGTTGGACAACAGGACTCTTCCTAACTCTTTCAAGCTCTTTCCTTAGCCTGAAGCATTCTTCCAACAGCCATTCATATTTGCTCCAGCTTTCCATCAACATATCATTCTGGATTGCTTCGTAGCTTATCGTTTCACCTTTGTCGGTTACGATTTCTTCCTCTTGCTCTGGAAACTCCGTGTTCTCTTTTGCCATTCAATTCAGACCCACAATCGCAAAGCCCTTTTTATGGTGGAAGTCCCCACAAATTTCTTATGCCTCTTCTCAAACTCGTCCTTCAGCTTGAATACAATCTTCCTTACTTTGTCATTCGGCATCGACTGCAATCCATCTATGTCGACCCGCATCTTCTTTGCAAGCTCTCCAACCAGCTCTTGACTTGTTTCCATTTCAATCGACCTTTTCAGGCATATCTTTTACTGCAACCTTTGCTTCTCTTATCTCGGTCTGGAAGTAATCAGTTCTCTCTCCACAATAGAAGCACTTCCAATACCACTTTTCAATTACAAACTTCTCAGTCTTGATTCCATCGAATCTTCTTTCCATAGGTCTCTTGCATCTCCAGCAGAACTTCTCGCCACAAGTTGGGCAGTCTACGAACTCCATATCTTCTTGTGACTGCACCAATTGGCTCCAAAATTCTTCCTTCATCGTTTCACTCCCAGAATGTCGAGCCCCTTTCTGGAAAGAAAAACAATACCATCGCCATCGAACTCTATCAGATTCTTTTGCTTTAGCGAGTCCAAAATCCTTTGCAATCTATATTGACCGAATCGGTATTCCAGCTTTCTTTTCTTGCAGTAATTTCTAAACTCAACAAATATTGTAGCCAGAACTTTCTGCTCTTCGTGCTCTTCGTTTTCCATACTTTGTATATAATCTGCTGACAAAAATCCCTTTCGTTAGTATCAAAAACTGACTAATTTGAAATGCAGATATTTTAATAAGTTCACAAACTAGGTAATAAAATATCACGAGTATGATAATATGGATTGGAAAGACAAATTAAAAAACGGGTTAAAAAAAACAGGAAGTGCTATAAAAAAAGGTGCTATAATATTAGCCAAAGAAATTGAAGCAAATGAAACAGCTCGTCGAGAAAGAGTTAGTGTATTGAACCTCTTGGACAAAGAACAACTAAAAGAAATATCAAAGAAATTTGACATTGATGTACACGACTCCCTTGAATTTTATGGATTTGATGAGAAACCATCTGAACCAACAAGAAATAATTACATCATTGCTATTGCTAACAACTTATCATTGGAAGTGATTAGAACAGCTTTGACATCTATAAACGCTGATGAAAGGGTGTTCAACAAATTAAAAGAAATAGAAGAAATTAGAAAAATGAGAGAAAGAATTGTAAGAAAAAAATTTTTGGAAGCAAAAGATGAACTTCAAAGAGCACGAGACGCCATTAACAAATCCGATTGGCCAGAAGTTCTTAATCACATACGAGGTGCAATAGATTTATCCCTAAAAGAAAAATTCGGATTTAAAAAAATACATCCTATGTCAAAATTCATAGAAGATGCAAGAACGTTAGGCCTTCAGTTGCCATCCTATGAAGGAATATACGGATATTTTGATTTCGGAAGTAAGAGGTTACACGAGGGGTTGATTCACACACCTCTTGAAGCTGAAAGCGCTGTGAAATTTGTTGAAAACTTTGTCGATGAGTTGAATCAAATACCAGTAGATGAAAATAAAGTCATAGAATTTAAAAACAAATGTCGGGCTGTAGAATAGATGGTTGAGTTTAGTGAAAAGGAGTTTGAATATGCCACGAAGAAAAGACATTCGTAGAAAAGCAAAAGAAACTTTGATAGGGGCTAAAAATCTGATTCGAAGTAGATTGTCGAATAATCAAAACTTCTTTAAAGGTCTGCTGGTTATAATTGCCACCGCATATTTTTTCACGGGTTCGACATTTGTTCAGGGTGACATATTCAGTGGTGTCTATCAAGCTCTTGCATTAGGCCTATTTGTCGTTGCGATTGTTTATTTAATCATACATTTTTCAAGAGTATTTACCAATAAAAAAATCTTTATGAATTTTGCACTTATGATGCTTGCTGGATACTTATTCGTCTTCTCTTCTTGGTTAGTCAATCTATCTTACTCAATGCAACAAAACTATCAAGCTTTATACAAGGAATATGAATTTAGAATCGAGCCAACTAACATCAATATTGCTTTGTATAATGTGGCAAATTTTTTTGACTTTTCATCAAGCCAAGGAAATATGACATTTGATTTAAATGCAAACGATTTGAGAGGTCAAACTATTACAATAAGATTTCCAATAGACCTAACAATTCCTTGCCCCTCATCAATTGAAATTTATGGAAACACCAACGTTCATCAAGAAAATTTTACTTGCATTGAAATAGCCAAGAACATTATACAAATGCAGAATTTTCAACCCATTTCTCAATCTGGAGTTGTTAGATTCAAATTTAATTATACAGGAACAATCTATCCATTAGGCAAATTTACTTTTTCTTCTGATGTAAACAAAGTCTGGAACCTTCCATACACAAATCCGAACCAACAACCAACTATGATTTTTGCATTAAAAGGGTATTCCTGTGACAATCCTTGTTATAATTCTCTCCAAAACTCTGGCATTGACAAGGAAGGAGATACTATGAAAATCTCAACTACACCAGAGTATTATAACTCGAAATCTCAGATATTCCTGCAACAATTTACGCTTAATATGCTCAATACTCATCTCAGCTTCCTGCAAAACGTTTATCAGGCAATTGGAACTGGATTGTTAATATCAACTGTCATTCTGTTTGCAGAATATTTTTTCAAAACAATTTATTTTGAATAAATTAACCATTAATATTTCTTGTTTTTTCCTATCTTAGCCATCTCTTTCAGACTTTTGCTGATTTCTCTGAGAACCTTCAATTTTTCTTCTTCTATATTTCTTTCAATTTTTTCTATCTTTTGTTTGCTGGAAACCTCAGTCCCCCTCATAATCCATTTTTCCATTATTATAAACAGTCTTCCAGTCATCCCCTCAATTATTGAATCGAACTGCCCTCTTTTCATATTGAGGATGCCTGCAAATTCTGGGTCATTCCTTTCTTTCAGATAATCCATAAAAATAGTATAAATCATATCTCTGCCGAGTATCTCATCCTTGTCCATTCTCAGGTCTATCCCGCAATGCGTGCAGTAGTTGCTGTCTGCTGGATTCTCCTTCCCGCAGAATTTGCTTGGGCATATTGTCATAATTAATATTTCTGAAATAAGTCTATTAAAAAACTAGTCGAAAGGTGTGATTTTTGCATTTCTTGCAGCCCAGACATCAACAATTGAAATTTGATTAGAACTTGCATAAGCGTTATATTCTTTCATCCCAGCATTCAGAGCATCTTCAAAACTGCTTGTTCCGACCATTGTCGTTTCGATGAAATACGCCTTGTTCAAAGTGCCGTCTGTCGTGAATCCGACAAATGCGTGACTTGGAACCAGAGCAATGAGAGGTCTCAGTCCAATTCTCTCAAACGCTGACGCAAATAAAACGGTTCCGTCAATGCAGTTTGCCTGACCCTTGAATTTCAAAGAATCTTCTGGCAGCCTGATGCTCTGCTGACCGGAAAAACTGATTGAACTGTCCACGTAGGAAACTCCTCTTTTCTGGATTGTGTTGTAAATCGCCTTTGCCTCAAGAAGCTGCCGTGGCGGCGGAGCCTGATATGCAACAAATGCTCTGTCAGGCATAAGCTCCTTGCTGTCGCTTATCAAATTTTCTATTGCGGGATTCCTTGGCGTGACAAAAGTGGCAATCAAGTTGGAATAATCATAAGCATTGCCGTCAACGGTTGCAGACCAATCGAAATCATTCTTGCTTCCTATGGTTACGACATCGCTGTTCTCCCAATCGTGCACTGCACCGTTTGCGTCCTTATAAGTCACTTTAAAATTAATTGGGAGAACTTTCTGCTCGTATTGGAAAAGTATCTGGTTAGGAATTGCAATAAGCAAATCAAAATCGTAAAGATGGGCGTTTGGCTCAAGTTCGCCGAGCGTGGAGACAGTCCAGTCCTCAGTCAAACTTCCTATTTTTGAACTTGCTTTAATGTCATAAATGGACTGGTTGCCAAAATTGATTACCCTAATCACGACTGTATGGAGACCGAGATTCAGATAGTTTTGATAGGTTGAGGGGATAATGGGGTTTTGATAGCGGTATCCTATTCTAATATTGCCAAAATCAGAAAATTTCGCATCGGTAACTGGCGGTTTTACTTTAGACGGGGATTCTATATGTGAAAGTGCTGCTGGCTGCGGAATCGCATTAACGTTGATGGTGACCTTTGGCTCAGTTGAAGATATTGTGGTCGTGACAGATGTTGAAGATGCCATCTGGTAATTTGAAGGCGAGCTGTGCGAAGAAGCAGAAAGAATGGAAATGGTCAAAAAGAAAATGACAGCAGTTATAATTATTTTAAGAGTTGTGCTTAATTCAAAGCCACGCTTCTTTGTCAAATTGTTGAAATGATGCGTCCAAAAGAATGCGAGGAACCAGAAAATAACACCAGCAAAATAATTCTGAATCAAGGCAATAAAACCGATTACTGCAAAGAAGACGATTGCTAGCCATCTTATTACAGTCCAGAATCCTATCTTCCTTATTTGTTCCGTTTCAGCCTTACCTTTTGCTTTTCTCATATCTTTTCATAGAACAGTTAAATATAAATAACTGAGATATATCTCAGTTGTGGTTCAGAATGAAGCATATTAAGATATCTTTCAATAATTATTTTATGAGGAAACCGAAGGATATCAATGGACAGATTCTCGACTATCTTAAAAAACTTCCTTTGACTGCTACAACAGATATGGTTGCTTCATCATTAAGAATTTCTTGGGCTACTGCGACATTGCATCTGAACAAGCTCAAGAAAGAAGGCAAGATAGAACTTTACAGAATCGGAAGACAAAATCAATGGATTATTGCTGGAAGAGTAAGAAAGATAAAGAAATAAATTCTGTATAATTTGTCAATACTTAAATATCTCAATCACTAATTTTATTGATGGTGAAAATAGATATGAAAATTGTTAGTAAAGTAAAGGACTTCTTCGCTCCACCAAAAGAAGTTATATGTAAAAATAGATATGATTACGTTGGTTGTTCTCCAAAAAAATATGGGGCTGTTTGTTTCAGTAGAGACGGAAGGGTAAAATCAGTAAATGACATCAGTGATTGTTCAGAAGTTGCTAGAAAGTTTGACCTGATACCACCTATTCAAAAACAAGTGATAAGAGATTATAGCAGGATTGGAAAAATTACAGTAGTGGGGATAACTACGGGAGCTACTGTATTGGTGCCACAATTAAAGCCTTTTACACCAGTTATTGACTTACTCTAATCTAAGTGGAACAAGAGAATGTCTGAATAAAAGAGAAATAAAGAGCTATAATTAAATATTAATCTCTTCAACCCAATGTTCTTTAGTTTTATTTATGTATTTCCTAATGCTAACAAAGACATTTTGTATCTTCCATCTTGAAAGATAAGAAGTCTGATAGCACAATTAAATATCAAAAATGAAAATAAAAGTGCGGGAAGAATCATTCTTTCAAGTAAATGGGTCATTTTTATCACATCATCAAAGGAATATTCCTTAATTGTGACTCGCTTAGGATTCTTCAACAAAACTTTCTTGTTTTTATCATCGACCACTGTTTCCAAATGAGATTCGTTGTTTCTTATGTAAGGGTCAATAAACTCAACCAATTTCCCAAAATCTTTATCATCACGTATAGTATTTACATTTTGAATGTAACTCAAGAACTTTCTTGGTTCTTTATTTCCATTCTTTATTTCCACGCATATCCTTAACAAATTAACCAATGGTTTCAATAATTCAGAAACTCTTCTGTAAAAATCAAGCACTACTTGTATCCCTTGTTCTGATTTAACTGGTCTTATGCTCATTCGTTCCACAATAAGTTTAATGAAATTGCTCACTCTTTGGGTCTTTTCGAACAACTCGAAAATATCAAAATCACAATATTTTCTGTAAAACAAATAGTCTTTTATCGGATTACCTATCCTAAGAAATCCCTTAGAAAGCAGAGAATCAGATAACTGATAATATAACTTCCTTTGTTCTGATTTGTCAACTGCTAACTCTTTGAATTTATTGACTTGATTAGAAAAGAGCAAATAATATGCAAAAATCTCATAATACCACTCTTTCAGTTTAAGTATCTCCTTATCTTTTGGCATACGCTTTCTCGTTAGGAATCTATCAAGTGTCTTCTCTATGTTTAAGCTTTCAAAATCAAATTTATTGATTGAAACTTTTTTCACTGCTTCGTTTATTTTCTTTTTGTCTTCATCAACCAGAAAATCAATGTCATCATAATATCTATTAGTATCTTTTATTTTTACCAATTTGAAGCCCCCTTCTTCATCAACTGTTTTTTGTATAGAGCCAACATACATTATAAAATCTGGTTCCTTGGACTCAATCTCAGTCTTTTGTGAATCTTTCTGGAGCTCTATCTTAGCTTCCATTCCTTTATTCCGACTGAAAGAGATAGTAACATTGATTACTTTGAACTTTTTCTTATACATAAGTTCCATAAGGGTTAGAAAATCTTGACTTACCATTTTATTGCACCTTACTATAAACAATTTCTATGCTATCAGACTTCAAAAACATACCTAATAACTTTTCAAAATGTTCTCTTGTTTTTTGTTCAAAATCTTGATAGTCTTTCATAGCATTAATTTTCTTTATAAATGTTAAAGGATTTAAACTCTTATAATATAACAGGTTGTTATGGTAGACTTAGAAACTTTGTTCCAACTTTTTTCCAATCTAAATCCAATAGCCCAGTTGACAATGGCTTTTGGAACTTTATTAATGGTTTATTATACTCGAAAGACTCTTTTATCAGCTAAATGGGAGAGAGAAAGAAACCAGATGATTCAACTATCACAGTTTATCCTCTCACCATTCATAAATCAACTGGAAAAACAACTTAATTTTCTGAAGCAAAGGTACTACAATTATATCACTCAATCATTCAAACTATATGACGTAACAAAAATAACTGTAAATAAAATCTTATCAAATATATTTTCTGACTTTTTGCTTAGAAACGAGTCTATCGGAAAGAAGATAGACGAACATAATATACTTGTTGAAAAGTTGGAAGTAAAACTGAAAGAACTTACGGTAAAAATAAGAGAGAAAGAGTTCTTGGCAAAAGCCGATGAATTAATTAAAAAATGGGATGCTGAAACAAATCAAAATAGGTCATTCTCAGAATCCGATAAACTCATACTGATAAGTTACGTTATTGACAACAGGAAAGAACTTCCTTATTCTTATTCAACTTGGTATGATTTCTGGCTGAAGTATGGTTCTGAATTACTGAAGTTCCGAGAACAGGAAGATGTTAAAAAGATATTAAGCGAAATGGAAGGGATAACGATTAAATTGGAAGAAGTCAGCAATGATTTGCTGAAACGTCTTGGGGATGTAAGGGAAGGGTTAAGAAAAGAATATAAACTTCTTGTCACTGAGATTGTCGAACCTAAAACTGAGGGAACCCCTGCGATATTTTGATTAACTACTATGTGCAGATAATTGTTTATTTACTTTTCCAACAATTCCATTCAAAAGTTCAATTCCAACAAAGTATAAATTAAATTTAAAGCTAATTCACCAAATGTAGGTTATGATTGAAAATGTTAAAGAATTTGTAAGGAACAAAGTACATAAAGCTCGAAGAAGCTTGTAAACATCTGGGAATTGATGTTTCTCATAAGGAACAGATGAACAAACTCGCAGATGATTTGAAATCTAAAAACCCAAAATGGAAAGAAGATGCAATGAATTACTTAAAATCAAATGGATGGTTTGTATCAGAAATTGAAGTGGCGAAGAGAATAAGCAAGAAAGCATTCGGTGCAGCCATTTCAAAGGCTTATAACGAATTTTCCAAAAATGGTGATATGAACAGTCCTATAACTAGATTTTCATAGGTATATCAATTAATTTGTCAAATATCTTTTTATCGCCAAAAATAAACTTATCTTCTTTATGTAAAATTCCGACATTAACAACTTGGTCTAACTGATTTGACATCTTCGTTAAAGTTGCATAATAAAGATTGTATAATTCTTGATAGTAGTTAATTATAGCGGTTTTATTCAAAAATAATAATTTATCAGCTTCTATAGAAGGTAGGAAATATGATGTTGACCATCTAATAAAAGGAACTATAGAAGTTAGTCGCAAATATTCCTTAATATATGCATAACCATTTCTGATTGTGTGCGCAAGAATCTTGTTATACAATAACTTGGAGTCCTTTTTTTCGAGTAATTTTTCAAGCTCAACAAATTTATTACCCGCTACAAAATTTCCTTCAGACCTTCTTATAAGGTCTAAACTTTCGAGAAAGAGAATATATTTGTCTGCTTTCTGAACTCCTCTTTCCTTGGCAAAGTCTGAATAATTCAAGGACCCCGTTTCGTGAATACTTACTATTATCTCTCGTATAGGATTCAAAAATGTTTGGACCAGAGGTATTTCCACCAGTTTGTCGTGTGTTGTTTCTAAAAGTGAAAATTCTACGTTAAATGTTAAATTTGATAGTTTAGATTTGATTTTATTACCAATCTCTGCAACATCTGGTAAAGTTAAGCTGAATTTGTCAATTTGCATATCTTTTTTAACTTCTAAAAGTCCAACGGAATCAAATCTCAAAAATTTCACAACCCTTTCTCCTGTTTTTGAGTCATCTATTATTTTGGGACAATTTGCGCCAATGATATAATTGAAGTTATTTTTTTCAATTTGAATACGACGTGAGACGAAAACATTCCTGCCAAGTCTTCTTTTTATTACAAAGTTTAAATTATTATCAAGCAATTCAGGTGAGTCAAATAATATCGGTTCCATTAATAATCACTTTATATTTGGGGGGATATAAGCACTTAAGCTTTTTTGAGACGGTGGCAAAGATGGCAAGTTAGATGATGAAATCTTTTGAATCCATACAATATGATTTGATGCCTTGCTCCAGTATTTCAAAAAATTCACTATTTTTATTGATGTTTTTATCTCGGGCACTCTCGTTGATTTTTCTAAAAATGGTTTGAATGGGTCGTATATAACAATTTCTGTGTCAGCAATTCTACGCACAATAATTGTATGTTCGTAATCATGTTCTGGAATTTCTGGAACCTCATATCCTATGATTTGTTCTGTAAAATATTCAGCACCAAGAAAAACAATAGGAGCTGAGGAGTCTGGATTATTCAGAATTTGTTTGAGCAAATTAATATCAGAGTTCCTCCCAGAGGCTTCAAAGACAACATAATTAAATTTCTTCAAGTCGTTATTAATGCTTAAGATTCCTGCTTCTATGTCACCAATATCCACACCAACCCCCCGCACATAGAAGCAATGCTTGTTTATCCTTTTCAAGGGAAGGTTGATTTTTGTATTTCTTTGCTTTTGTGACAAGTGTTCCAAGATTATTTTAAGTGATGTGGGAAAACAAGCTTCTCTTGTGTCTTGCGTCCGAGGGTTTGGAACATCAAATTCCATAAATGATGTTTGTTTAATAAGATTAAATTATTTAACTGAGTAATGTACACCTCCCGCACTACTATGGCATAGGAAAGCGGAGTAAACAGAAACATTAAAAATGAATATCCGGGAACTTTATATCAGGAACTTCAGGCAAATTGATTTCAAAAGGATTGCCAGCTTGTTGTCTTGATGGTTTTTTGAAACTTTTTGTTATTATTTTCATAATCTTGCCACCATAAATTGTTGGCTGGGAATATTTACTCAGCTTATCTTTCAAGTAATCCACCTGTTGCATATCGGTCTTACCGCATAAAACAATAATCACTCCCTCGACATAATCGTCCAAAAATCCATCAACTTGCCCAAAAAGTCTGTCGGCTTGGGACTTTGTTCTCAAGTCAAGTTTCAATTCAATGCCAATTCTTCTGTTAATTCCAATGTCACACAAATGCCTTCCTGATTCTGTTTGTATGTTAAAATGGTTTGCAATACCGAGATAGTTTTGTTGATTTAGAGTTTTTCTCAGAAATTCAACGAGGTCATCACGGCAATCAATTTCCTTGTTAAATTCTTTTTGTGGTCTCCAATTCTGAATAGCAGAGTGAACTTCATCAAAAATATTTCCCAACAAATCTGCCATTCAATTCACGTTGTTATTTACTTTTTTCTCTTTCGCTTCTCAAATATTCTCTCGTATCTTTCAATACATTTCTGATTTTATGGTGACCAGTTCCAGTGTCAATCAAAGCTACACCTATAAAAATGAGGGCAACATTTTGAATCAAATTATAAATTAAGTAAAGATTAATTGCTGTCGCAAGAGTGCCTACGGCATTTGCAAGACTGGCTGTCACACCACTTATTGCACCAGCTCCCCCGCCGACTATAGGAACCCATTTGAACCATCCAAAAAATCCTGAAACTTCTTGTGCTGTGCCAGAAATTTGATTTAATGTTTGAATTGTTCCAGAAACTCTTGAATAAACATCAAACCAGCCAATCAGTCCAATGATTCCAATCAATAAAACAAAAATCCCCATTACAGTTGTCAGATGACCCATCTAAATATCACCACCTAGCAAATCTTTGCCTTTCTTCTTTCCAAGTTCCCCGAATCCCCCTTTCTTTCTCAAAAAGTAAATAGCAACGCCAATAACAACGACAACAGCAGCCACGATTCCAACCATTAAGTTTGAGCCTAAAACAAACAAGCCAGTAAAGGGGTTTCCTTCTGTTCCAGTTCCAGCGGGTTGCTCCCCACCCTGTGTACTTGTAGTTGGCGAACAACTTGCCTTGCATTCGCCAATTATTGGGTCATTAGTTACGCAACATTGCAATCCCGCATCACAAGCTTTCTCAATATAATTGCCACCAGATTTACAACACTTCCCAGCTGGGCATTGAACTAATGTAACTTTTGGCACACATTTTCCTTGCTGGTCATTGTAATATTCATTTGCAGTGCAGTCACTTGGACATTGTTGAACAGTTTTTGTTGACTTTACGCAAGTTCCTGAATAACTTCCCCATTTCTTTGTGATGTCGCAACTCCAGCTTGTCGACTGCTTGTTCTGGCAGATTCCAGAGCCAAATGTCTGCTCACAATCAAGATTCGAGTTACAAGGTTTTGTTTCCTCACATTTCCAAGTGTCTGGATTGCAAGTCAATTTTCCGCTTGTGTCTAACGCAAGGCAATCCGATGGAAAACAGCATTGAATATTTGACAATGCGATAGTTTGAGGAATTGCATAACAAGCACCAGATGCAGAAGTTATTTGATTGACATTGTAAATTTTTCTGCTTCCAAATTGACCACCGCACCAGTATGCTTTGTTTGCTTTGTCATAGGTCAGAGAAATGTCAGCAATTCCAGTTTGCCAGTCTTTTACAAAAATATATGTATCACTAACCTTCCAATTTGTCGGCATCTGGCTTGTTGATGTATATGTCGATGGTAGTTTTGATTCCGTGCTTCCAGTTGTCGGATTCAAATAAGATTGAACATCTGCCTGACCTTTATAATTGTCAATTACTTTTTGAATCGAACATCCTTCAGTTCCTTGTATAGGAGCTGTAGGCAAAGTTCCAGCCCAGCCTTCGTAAAGCATTATTTTCAGTTGTTGAATTGTCACTTGAGATGTTGATTGAACTGGGTAGTTTGTAACAAGTTGGGTGCAGGTTGCATCGACTCTGATTGTGTCTCCACGGTCAAATATGATGGGAAATGTTCCACCGCCGAAAATTCCCTTGTCTGTAACTTTCACGCCATTTTTAAATACAGTCCACGTTGAGATTGAACTTTGAAAACCGCTTGGGCAGTCAATTCTAATTTCATTAGCAGAACTAATTTGGCAGTTAGAAATGCACGTAAAGCTTGCAGAACAAGTAGTGCTTCCAGAAGGACAGGAAAATGCTGCAGTAGGATATTCATTGCTGCTCGTTGACTGACACTGAACAACTCCATATCTTGGAATCGCAAGCTGACAAGAAGATGAAGCGGTCTGTTGTGCAATAGCTATTGAGATAGATAACAAAATAGTTACGACTGTAAAAAGTGTTGCAGGCAACACTCTGGACATAGTTAAAGATTGAAAATTAAGGCTTAAAAGCTTTCTTTAGGAAATGTTCGAGAAATCCTTGAGAAACCTTAATAAGTTTAAAGGAGATATTATTTACAGCTGTAAAAACTATTTACGCATCAGGGTTAACCCTTATCCTCACCTCCCGCATTGAACTTTAGTAAAACTAAATAGCATATCAATACAATTTCTATTTATGCAGTTCTTCGATTTGCACGTCCATTCAGCTTTTTCAGAAGGCGAGAGCTCTATTGAACAGCTTGCAGGCATGGCTAAAGAACTAGGCTACAAGGGAATATGCTTTTCAGAATATTACAAAAATGAGGACCAGATAAAAAGATTGTATAGTGAGATAGAAAAAGTAAAGCAGAAGGTGAAAATAGAAATTTTTCTCGGCTTCGAAGCCCGCTCGCCGAAAGAATTGCAAACACTAAAAGAAAAGAGGAGAAGGTTTGATGTTTTGCTTGTGCATGGCGGCGACCTGCGCTTGAATCGAGAAGCAGTGGAAACGCCAGAGGTCGATATTTTAACCCACCCGGAATTCGGCAGGCAGGATTCTGGGTTGAATCACGTTTTGATGAGACTGGCAAAAAAAAATAACGTTGCGATTGAAATAAATTTCAGAAGCATTCTGATGGAAAGCAAAAGTTCTAGGAGCAAGCTTTTGGCAAAAATGCAGAACAATATAAAACTGGCGAAAAAATTCCACACGCCGATAATTTTGTGCTCGGGAGCGATTAGCCATTATGAGATGCGTGATCCACATGTCATGATTTCGATGGCCGAGCAACTCGGCTTGGAGCTGAATAAAGCAAAAGAGTCGCTGTCAAAAATTCCGGAGAAGATTTTGAAACAAGCGGTTGAAAGGAAGAATGAAAAATGGATCTCGCCCGGCGTGAAGGTGATTGGATGAAGATAAGAGACGCGGCAACAAAGGATTTGAAGGAAATTGCAAAATTGAACATGATGCTTGATAAGTATGAAAGCAAATGGTTCCCCTTTCCAGAGGTGGATCTGAAAAAAAGCTATACCTGGATAAGAGCACATTTCAAGAGCAAAAAATCAAAGATATTTGTTGCAATAGAGGATGGAAAAATTGTTGGATACATACTGGGGTGGCTGGACAAGTGGGCATATCATCAAAAGATAAATAAATTTGGGTACTGCAGCGATTGTTTTGTGCTGCAAAAATATAGAAGCCGTGGTATTTGCAGGACTCTGACCCAAAAATTGATCGATTGGTTTGAGTCAAAAAATATGAAATACACAACACTGATGGCGAACTATAAGAATAAAAGCGGGGAAAAGGCATGGAAAGCGCTGGGTTATAAAAAATTCTGCATAATTATGGAGAAGAAAATAAAATGAGGCTGAAAGCATGAAGCAAGAAGAAAAACTCAAAATATTGCTGCCGACTCTGAGAGAGAAAGAGAGATACATATCTTTCCGAGTCTTGTCAGACGAGCGAATAACCTACTCTGACTTGGAGGCGGCAGTGTGGAATGTTTTCCTGGATGTTTACGGCGAGTTTGGTGTTGGTAAGCTCTCAATGTGGTTGATAAAAAACTTGTACGACGAGCAGAACCAGATTGGAGTCGTGAGATGCAACAACAAGTCTGTTGCTGCTGTGGTTGCTGGTTTAGGTTTGATAAGCAGGCTGGGCGACATTCGAGTGGTGTTCAAAATACTTAGCATCTCTGGAACGATAAAAGGCTTGAAATAGATTTTCTACGTTAAATAAAACTTATTTTGCCTTCTAAAGTTAAAAGAAGGTTTTATTTGCGTTCTTTTCACATTTCACTGGGGTTCCACTTCCGAAAGGTGTGTATAGTTAATTTTCTAAAATTAAAATGTGGTGGAAGAAGAATTAATTGGTTTAGAAGATTTGAGGAAAAATTTCAAAATTTTAAACCTAGAAAACAATTTTGCTTACATAAAGTTATATAAAGGGAGATATGTTGTAAGAGTCGAAGTGCCCTTTAAAATTAATAAAAGATTAGCTTCGCTTTTTGGGCACATTTTAGGCGATGGTTGTATCAAAACAAAGGAAGAAAACGTTTATTATACTAATAAAAGTAAAGATTTAATTCAAGAATTTAAAACAACAATTAAAGAGTTATTTGGGATTGAAATTAGAGAAAATTTTAATAAAGCACGCCAATTCTATGAGCTATATCCGCCCAAGACAATTGCAAGATTTCTTGTTTTATGCGGATTCCCAAAAGGTGAAAAAACCAAGCAAGAGATAACAATACCAAATTGGATTAAAAGTTCTAATGAAACTAAAGTGGCTTTTATTCGTGCTCTTTTTGACGACGATTCAACTGTCGTGAATAGCAAAGGAAATCGTGTAATTAGTTTTGGGTTGAATAAAAAGAAATCTTTATTAAACTCTCACAAGGTGTTTATGGAAGAAGTCAGAGAAATTCTTTTTTCATTGGGAGCCCATCCAAACAAAATTTTCATAAGAAAACAACCTGGAGATTTTATACAGCTCGGATTCCATATGTATGGACGATATAATCTGATTAAATTTCTAGAAAATATAGGTTTCACAGATAGAGAAAAACAAAAGAGATTAGTTGGAGCAATTAACAGTTATAAAACTTATGGAAAAAACGAAACAAAAATGAGAATACTAGACGCACTGAGAACAAATGATAAATTAAGAACTAGAGACCTATCGATTATTATCAATAAGGATCGAAAGGTAATTTGGAAAAATATACATAAATTAGTAAAAGAAGGCCTGGTAGAAAAAATACTGTTAAATAAAAAAGGTCCAATAGAAAAAGTTTTATGGAAATTGAAAACTATATAAATCAAGATATTAAAGATATAAGAAACAAATAATTTTATGGGGTGATTAAAGAATGGGTACAAAAAAATTATTGGTGATTTGCAGTGCCTGAAATTATGCCCCCTGAATATAAATTGCCAAGTTAATCGCTGACAATTGTTCAAATGGGGTATGATCGCACAATCGCAGTGTTCAGCCCAGATGGCCGTTTGTTCCAGGTAGCGGAGTAGTTAGTGCTGCTCTGCCTGGATAGAATACGCAAAAGAGGCTGTCAAGCGCGGCACGACTAGTCTTGGCATCGTGTTCAAGGACGGAGTGCTACTCGCAACTATAAAATCAACAGCAAGCCTGATTGTCACAACATCTCTGGAGAAGATATTCCAGATTGACGATCATTCTGGCGCTGTGGCTGCTGGACTGCTTGCTGACGCAAGAGTGTTAGCAAACCAAGCGCGTGTCAAAGCGCAGATGCACAGGATAACCTACGAAGAGCCGATAGACATATGGGGCGTCGCAAGGACGATAGCAGACCGCATGCAGATTTCTACTCTCTACGCCGGATTGAGGCCGTTCGGAGTCTCGTTCCTAATAGGCGGGGTTGACAAGGCAGGAGCCCACTTGATTGAATCAGACCCTTCAGGGATGCTGTACGAGTGGCAGGCTTATGCAATAGGAAGAGGCGGAGCTGTCGCAAACAAGATATTCAAACAGAAATGGAAGCCTAATATGAGTGAACGAGATGCGATAGACCTTGCTTTGGACGTAATCTCCAAGACAGAAAAAGAGAGAAAGGAAAACGCAATTGACCTGGCAGTAATCTACAAATCCACCGGTAAATTCAAAAAACTAAACCAAGAAGACATGAAGCGCGCAAAGTAGCCTGGTGGTAGAATGGCAATAGGCGTAGACAAAGCAGTAGTGGCTAGGTTGCACAGATCAGGCCAGAAATTTGAAATACTGATAGATTCAGAGAAAGCTCTAGATTTTAAGAAAGGGGTTAAGATTGACATCAATGACGTGATAGCTTTTCCTGGCGTTTACCATGATGTTAGAAATACAGAAAGAGTGCCTGAGCAGGATTTGCAGAAAATTTTCGGCACTGCTGACGTGTTCAAAGTAGCGGAAAAGATCATACGCGAAGGCGAACTGCAGCTGACAACAGATCAGAGAAGACAGATGGTTGAACAGCGGAAAACACAAATAGTTTCTATAATTGCAAGACGCGGAATCAACCCTCAGACAAACACTCCTCACCCGCCGCAGCGCATACTGAACGCGATAGAAAAGGCTGGGATAAACATCGACCCTTTTGTCGATGCAGAACAGCAAATAGACAAGGTATTAAAAAACATAAAGACAATTATACCTATAAAGTTCCAGAATATTATAATGCAGTTCAAGATACCGCCGCAGTTTGCTGGCAAGGCATACACAGCTTTAAAAGCTTCCGGGACAATAATAAGTGAACAGTGGCTCAACGACGGCAGCCTTTCACTCAGCATAAAGATGATGGCTGGCGTTCAGGAAGAGCTGTTTCAGAAGATAGCTAACATAACACACGGAGCTTATGAAAGCAGTGTGGTGAAAAGAGAGGATATATTGTGACAGAAACGAAAGAAGTGACTGAAGTAGTGGTGCCTGGAGAGCTGATATGCGAAAAGGGCGGAAGGAAGGTTGGCAAAGGAGCATACTATGAAGGCGAGCTGGTATTTGCAGAAGTGCTCGGCGTTCCTCGCGTGAACGATGAAGAGATTTTTGTCATACCTTTGTCAGGAGTATACATTCCAGACATAGGAGACAAGGTTATCGGCACTATAACTACAGTAGAGATATCAGGCTGGATGGTTGACGTGAACTCTCCTTATCTCGCTTTTCTTCCGTTATCAGAGGGAGTGGATGCTTTTGTCGACACTCAAAGGACTGACATAAGCCGCTTTTTCGATGTCGGGGATTTGATATTCTGCAAGATTTCCAAGTGTACAAAAAACAAAGTTGTGCAAGTGAGCATGCGCGTCATTGGTTCGAAAAAGCTGTATGAAGGCATGACTGTCAAAGTCACACCAAGCAAAATTCCAAGAATAATTGGAAAGAACGGGAGCATGATTTCTCTTATCAAGCAGAAAACAGGCTGTGACATAATAGCCGGGCAGAACGGCGTGGTGTGGATTCGCGGCGAGGATAAATCTAAAGCAATAGAGGCAATCCTGACAATAGAGAAAGAGTCTCACACAGTCGGATTGACAGAAAAGATAGAAAAAATGTTTGCGTGATTTTATGAAGACGGACGAAAAGATGATTGTTGACGGCAAAAGGTTAGACGGAAGGGATCTTGAGGATACTAGACCAATAACAATGCAGTTGGAAGTAGTCAGTAGGGCTACTGGCTCGGCAATGGTGCAGTTCGGCAACACGCAGGCTATATCATCTGTGCATGGTCCAAGAGAATTGTTCCCAAGATGGATGCAGGAATCCGAGACTGGGATACTGCGTTGTAGATATAGCATGCTTCCTTTCTCTGTTGATGACAGAAAACAGCCTGGTCCTGACAGAAGGAGCACTGAACTTTCTAAAGTGATAAGATTAGCACTAGAGCCAGTGGTTTTCCTGGAGGACTTTCCAAAAGCAACTATAGATGTTTTTATAGAGATACTGCAGTCTGACGGCTCTACAAGGGTTACAGGACTGAACGCTGCATCTCTTGCTTTGGCCGTAGCAGGAGTGCCGATGAAGGATTTGATTGCTGCTTGTTCCGTAGGAAAGATTGACGGCAAACTGATTGTTGACCTAAACGGAAAGGAAGACAACAACTCTGAGATAGACTTGGCTTTTGCAATGATGGGGACGAAGAAAAAAGTGACGCTTTTGCAGATGGACGGCATTGTGACTAGAGAGGAGTTGGCGAAGCTGATAAAGCTCGCAGAGAAGACATGCGAAAAAGTCTATTCACTCCAGAAGAAAACGCTGAAGGAGAAATACAAGAGGGTTTGATATGCAGGATGGATATGCGCTAGAGATGATTGAAAAAAACAAGAGAATTGATGGAAGAAAGTTTGACGATTTTCGTAACATTGTTATAGAGCAGGGGATTATACGCAACGCAGAAGGCTCTGCTCGCGTGAAATTAGGTGAGACTGAGATTATTGCAGGTGTGAAGATGAAAACTGGCGAACCTTTCGCAGACACGCCTAACGAAGGCATACTGATTATAAATGCTGAATTTACTCCTCTAGCTTCTCCTGACTTTGAATCAGGTCCTCCTGGAGAGGATGCAGTCGAACTAGCAAGAGTTGTTGACAGGGGAATAAGGGAATCAGAATGTATAGAATTAGAAAAGCTTTGTATAACACCCGGAGAAAACGTCTGGTGCGTTTTCGTTGATATAGTTATAATAAACCACAAAGGCAATTTGCTTGATTGTGCAGCTCTTGCAGCTATAGCTGCTTTGCTCAATACGAAAATACCAAAGATCAAGGATGAACAAGTAGTCAGAGGAGATTATGAAAAAGACTTGCCAGTAGTTGCAAAACCTGTCAACATAACAGTATGCAAAGTCGGTGAAAATATTATTGTGGATCCTGCAATTGAGGAAGAGGGAGTTCTTGATTCTAAACTCAGTATATCAGTCATGGAGGGAGACAAGATTTGCGCTTTGCAAAAGCAAGGGAAAAAAGAGTTTGACATTGATGATATTGAAAAGATGGTTGACATAGCGATAAAAAAATCCTCGGAAATAAGGAAATTGCTGTGATTCCATGTCCGTCGACAGTTCTTCAAAAAGGGCAAAGCTTGTTAGGATAAAAAAGATCAAGCTAGCTCCGCGCTGGGCGGACATAAGAAAGTTTGGCATGAAGAGGGCAAGGACGAGAAGGATTAACGTCGACAAAGTAAAAAGATGGAAAAGAGTCAGGCTGAGGATATAATTCTTTTTAAAAAATAAAACCCTGGAAATTAAAAAATTCTCAATTTTCTTCGACTGTATTTAGCAGTTTGTTCCTAGGCATTCTGCATAAACTGTTGCTTTCTGATCAGTGCCGCATTTTGCTGCCATCGATACAGTGAGATTGCCGCTGTTTGTGCCGCAAGGTGCACTAACGACCATTAATTTTTGGTTGCTATAGCCAACAGCCAATGCTCCGCCAGCTTCTGTAGCCCATGTTGTGTTAACAGCTGAGCCGCATGATAAAGTTATGTTTTGCGGATAAATTATCTCCGGTCCTAGATTGGTATAGGTTACTTGCACGGTACCAGGAAATCCTGGAGTTGCATTTCCTACTGCCGTTATAGAAGCAGTTATGTCAAATCTCGTCGATGCACACTGTGCAGCTGTCGTCACTCCCGCTGTCTGCGTCCTCGTCATTCCTGTCAACCAGACACTGACGATGCCACCAACAGCAACAGTAAACGCCAAAAGCAGTACAGTCGCAACCATTGCGCTTATTCCTTTCATTTTCATATCACCTAGCAGTTTGTATTTTTACACTCTGCAAGTACTGTTCCCTTCTGATCCGAACCGCACGTTGCTGCCATTCTTACGGTCAAGTTGTTATTTGTCACGCAACCAGATACAGCTATTGATAATGAATTGGATTGACCTACTGCCAAACCAGTACTGGTTTCAGTCGGCGTTGCTGTACCCGTTATCGCGCCGCATGTTACTGTTATATTTTTCGGGTAGACTACTTCAGGGCCCAAATTAGTGTACTTTATTATTAAACCGCCAGTTGTGTTTCCAAATAGATCAGCGGTCATGTCAAATCTCGTCGATGCACACTGTGCAGCTGTCGTCACTCCCGCTGTCTGCGTCCTCGTCATTCCTGTCAACCAGACACTGACGATGCCACCAACAGCAACAGTAAACGCCAAAAGCAGTACAGTCGCAACCATTGCGCTTATTCCTTTCATTTTCATCTTTATAAATTTTGTCTAACTTTGCTTATAAACATTTGCTTAGCATTTTAAAAATACCTGTCATTTCCAGCCATAACAAGCTTTTTATTCCTTCAATTGTTAAATAAAAGAATGGCAGAGAAAATAATCACGGTAAATATCAGGAGAGAGGTTGAGAGAAAGCCTTACTGGAACAGGAGCGCTAAAGCGCCTTCCATACTGAGAAAATATCTTCAAAAGCACGTGAAAGCGAAAACAATTGTGATTGACAGAAAGACGAACGAAAAGATATGGCAGAGAGGAATAAAAAAACCGCTGATGAAGATGCGCGTTAAAGTGACAACTTCGGATGACGGAACGGCAAAGGTTACTCTGTTGGAAAAACAGTGAGTTAATGCAAATAGTCCAGACGAATTTTCACGGTGACCATAACTTGGGTCTGTTCGGCAAATCCTCTGACAAGGTTTGCATTCTAGGCAACTTTGTGCCTGACAAAGCCGTAGAGAAGATAGAGTCTTTGCTGAAGGTAAATGTTTTGAAAACCAACATTGCTAACACTGATTTGGCTGGCATTTTCTGCTGTATGAATTCAAACGGATTGATAATACCAAACATAGCGAACGAAAGGGAAGTAGCAAAGTTGAAAATTTTGAAGAAAAAATTTGGAATGAACATTGCTGTTCTGGGAACAACATTCACAGCGCTCGGCAATCTTATTCTTTGCAACGACAAGGGAGCAGTCGTCAGCAAGGTCTTTTCAAAAAGGGAAAAGAAAAAGATAGAAGATTGTCTGGGGGTTGAAAGCGAGTACGCTTCTTTGGCTGGGATAGCCACAGTTGGAAGCTGCGGGGTTGCGACCAACAAAGGTTGTCTTGTTCATAGGGACGCTTCCGAGGAGGAGATAAAACTCATCGAGGACGTTTTGAAAACTCCTGTCGACATCGGCACTGCAAATTTCGGCTCGCCTTTTGTTGGCAGCTGTATGATTGCAAATAGTGCCGGTGCAGTTATCGGAGAATCTACCACTGGCCCTGAAGTTACGAGAATTCTTGAAGCGCTTGGTTTCCTTTAATTTTTATAACTATGCGATAGTCGCTTTTGTCATGCGCGGGTTCAAATCCCACCTCCCGCACAAGTAATTAATATCTGTGGGATTTGCTAAATTGAATTTAAATTTTTTGGCATACTAAACCTATTTATGAATCAATCCAGACAAGCATCAATAAGCCTAAGGAAAATATGGCAAGCACACGACGAAAAAAATGAAGCTATGGGAACAGAAGCTGCCATTAACTTATATCAAATTTTAGGTGTTGATTTAGAAAGAGCAAAGAAAGCAGGCCCTCTTGTCATTCAAGCTTTCTTTTATGCAGACGAAGCTGAGAAATATCAATCAAGTAATCCCATATTAGAAGACGAATGGTATGAAAAGGCTAGAGAACTTTTAGTAAAATCGAGAGAAATATGTGGTTTAGAAATTGAATCTCCTCAATATACTGTAAAATGGTGGAAAGGATACAGGCATAAAGATGTAGGAGCTGTTCTTGATGGATTGGTTGAAGAACATAGAAGTCAATTTACTCATTTGGATACAGAAGCTAGAGATTCTTATGCAGAATTATGTGCGAAAAAAGAAATGAACGCCGCAAGAAAAGGTCATGATATTAAAAATTGGGAAATGGTTGATAGCTTACTAAGCGAATATTTTGATGTTTATTTTGAAGCATTAACAAAAAGATAATTATGTCTGGTGTTTCAATGGGTTCAAATCCCACCTCCCGCACAGAATGAAAAGCGCAGTGCGGTAATTAATCGACCCCTATCTTTGATTTTTAATTAAAACTCCTCAATATAACTATGAAATAGAAAATTTCATAAAAATAAAAGTTTAGAATTGTATAGAAATAAGTATGGACGAAGAAAAAGTTTCTATTTTTGATCTTTTTTCTCCAACAGACTATAGATACCAAGTACCAGAACTTCTACCATATCTATCAGAAGAAGCCTTTGTTAGTTATAAGTCAAAAGTGGAAGCAGCATTAGCTAGAGTATTGGCCAAAAGAGAAATCATAACCCAACAATCAGCCAACGAAATTATAAATGCTTCCTCAGAGGTAAAAGCAAAAGAAGTTTATGATGAGGAAGAAAAAACTAGGCACGATATAATTGCACAAGTAAATATGATAAGAAAGAGAGTCAGCGAGGAAGCCAAAACAGGTGTTCACAGAACTGCAACTTCTTATGATATAGTCGAAACTGCAAATGCATGGCGTTACCGAGATGCTTTCAATAATGTAATAATCCCAGATATGATTTCTTTGGAAAAGATTTGGATAGAAATGGCAAAAAATGAAAAAGATACGCTACAAATAGGTAGAACACATCTCCAACATGCAGAGCCAATAACGTTTGGTTTTGCAATGGCTTGGTATGTCAGCAGGTTCGGAAAAAGAATATTAAAAATAAAGGAAGCTGTTGATAGTTTAGAAGGTAAATTTTCAGGTGCAGTTGGTGCTTATAATGCATCTTGTCTTTTTGTTGATGACCCCGAAGAGTTTGAGATAGATGTTTTATCAGAACCTGGTTTAAAACCAAACGAGATATCGACCCAAATAGCACAACCCGAACCTTTAACAGATTTGATGCATTATGTTATTAGTTCATTTTCAATTTTAGCAAACTGGGCTGACGACATGAGAAATTTACAAAGACCAGAAATAGCGGAAGTTGGTCAGCCAAGAGGTGAAGATATTTCAAGATCTTCAACAATGCCACATAAAGCTAATCCAGTTGGATTAGAAAATATAAAAAGTATGTGGAAAATTACAATGCCGTATATGGTTACAATGTATTTGGACCAAATTTCAGATCATCAACGTGATTTGACAACATCAGCTTCACAAAGGTATGTGTCTCCAACTTTTGACCAATTTGACTATGCTGTAAAAAGAGCTGCGAGAGTTGCAAAAAATTTGAAACCACATGTTCAAAATATGCTTAAAAATTTTGGAATTAGTAAAGATAAAATCATTGCAGAGCCGCTTCATCTTCTACTTTCAGCATATGGACATCCAAATTCTCACGCATATGTTGGAAAATTAGCAGATGAATCATATAAAAGTTGTAGACCTTTAACAGAAATTGTATTGGAAGATTCTAGTTTACAACCATATTTACAAAAGTTTACTCCAAGGCAATTAGAAATAATTTCAGATCCTTCCAAATATATTGGTATTGCTTCTAGTAAGGCTAAACAAATAGCTAACATTTGGGAAGCAAGATTAGAAAGTCTAAAACTTTAATGGATTTGTACTTCAATCATAAATCTTTACAAAACAAATAATAAAAAGAAATTAAAAATAACCACAAACGTACGCACTGCGCTTTTTACGCTATGCTCACCTCCCGCATTGAACTTTAGTTCAATGCCTACCATTCATAGTTTTAGGCCTATGAAATAAAGGATAAAATCATTTTCCGGTCTTCTTCCATTCTGTAAAATTTCAGGAAAAACTTTAGCTAATAAGTCATTTTAATTCAAATCTTTTTAATTCTGCACATATATTTCCTTTTTACAAAAAATGACGTGTTATTTGAACTCTTGGAATATCACAAAAGGCTTCTATTACCTCCTTTTTCAAACTCACCGGAGTTCTACTTCCAAAAAACGAATATTTATAGCAGTTCTAATTTTTTTAGGAATTAAAAATGGAAAATGAAATTGTAAATGAAAAAGAGTTTTTACAAACATTTAGATATAAACACAACAAATATTTCATTAAAACTGCTTTAACTAGATCTAAAATATGGAATATAATACCATTAAAAACTTCAGATAAAAGATTGCCTTTGTTGGCATTGTTGAGTGGCTGGCTAATCGGTGATGGTAATTTAGCAAAAGCAACAATGTATTTCGTTGATTTAAGAAAAGAAGGTTTAATGAAAATAAAAAATGAAATTTTAGATGGTTTCTCTCCTATATCTGTAAGCGGACCTTATAAAAGTCACGGAGAAACTGGAGTTTATACATTATTGGTTAATGATTTTTCATTAGCTCATTTGTTAGCTAAACTTAACGTTCCTGTTGGTGATAAAACTATAGTTGAGTTTGGAATTCCCAGAATAGCACTCATAAACAGAGATACGAAAAGAATGTTTTTAGCTGGTTTGTTGGGTAGTGAAATGCCCACTCCAGTTTTCGACTCAACAAGAAAATATAGTATTACATCATTATTTTTTGGTATGGCAAAATCATCATCCTATAAAAATTCACATATAGTATTTTTGGAGAAAATTAGAGAAATGTTATTAGAATTTAAAATTAAAACTAGCGGCATAAAAATTAAAAAATCAAAAAGACCAAATGAAAGACCGATATACGGATTTTATATAAGAAAAAATGCATACAATGTCCTACGTTTTTATTTAGAAATCCCCTTGATATATTTTCCCGACAAATATGAAAAATTTGAAAGCACAATTTTTGTATTAAAAAATAAAATTTTGGCTGAAATAGAAAATCTTGATAAAGTCTTTGAATTATCAAGAGTGGGTATGTCAACAAGGCAAATCGAGAAAATGACGAAAATACCAAAATCTACCGTTTGGCAATGGACAAGTAAAAAAAGATTTCCAAGACGTTTGAAGCAAACAGATTTAATCAGGCATTTGGTTGAAAAAACTGAAAATTGTCAATTAACTAGATTTCTTCCAAATAGTTAATTTGCATTTGCCACAGTACCAACGATCTTTATGTCCTGCCATAAAATTACCATCCCCACATCTATCGCAGCTTCTTCCTTTCCTCTCCAGCTTGTCTCCAACTTTATAAAAAGAACTCTGCTTTACTTTTTTGCTCTTCATTTCTTTTCCTCTGCCTTTGCTGCTTTCACTTTTATCTTCGGCTTTTCCTTGTATATCTTAGCTTTTATCACAGATTCGCTCGTGCCTTTCTTAGTAAAAATGAAATCCAGCACAACATTTTCCTCAGGAGAAGAATACTTTGCTGCCAACTCTTTCACAACGTCCTGCTTCTTCGGCGTCGCAGCTTTTTCATGCTTCACAGAAAGCTTTACCTCCTTCCTGTCGAGCAGTTTGTTTTCATTTTCTTCCAGAACTTTTAAATCCATATCATCAACCTACGTACAAAGCGTACTTGCCAGGCTCTGCTACGTTCAGCGCTTTGGCCAGTTCGCTGTTTGCGTCGTTTATAATAACCAATCCTTTCCAGCTTGTCGAGAGGTTTGTAGACTTGCATGTTTTGCATACTGATTCATTTGTGAACCTTCTGCAGTTCCTGCAAACCTGAGCTTTTCTCGCCATTCATTTTCCCTCTTTACCTTTCTTTTGCTTCTTTTTATCCTCTTCTATCCACGTCACTGCACCAAGCAAAGGCTGCCTCATTGTCAACCCTATCTTGTTTTCATCCTTTCCAAAAGAAACGGAAATTATCCTTCCTCTTACAAGATCTCCTTCTTTCAGCGTGTGCTTGCTCTCTTTCCCGACAAAAACGGAATTCTTGTTGTTGTAGCTTACAAAATCGTCCATTATCTGCGAGATGTGTATCAAACCGTCCATAGGACCCATCCTCACAAAAGCACCAAATTCAGTGTTGTCTATCACTTCTCCGTAAACAAGCTCGTGCATTTCCGGCTTGAACGTTAAAAGTTTGAAGCGGGAATCGTAAAAAACACCAGGATTTCCTGCTTTTATCTTCCCTTCTGCAACATTGTCCACAGAAACTACTGCTAGAACTACACCCAGCCTGTAATCAACCATTCCCTCCATCTGTTCCGCAATGCTTTCCTTAACAGACTCCTTCAAGTCAGCGCTCAACTTTGATGGCGGGACTCGAATCTTGTCCTCAATCGTTATTATCCTGTACATAAAATCATTTCTTGAACTTTTTGTTGTAGTTTTTTATCGACTTTTCTATTATTTTTTTAGCTTCGCTCGCATCCTTCCATTCTTTGAACTTGACCCACTTTTTTGGTTCAAGCCTTTTGTAAGTTTCGAAAAATTCCTGGATCTCCTTCAGCATATGTTGTTCCACATCTTTAAATTCTTTTATTTTATTAAACCTAGGATCGTCGACAGGCACAGCGATTATCTTGTCATCCTGCCCCTTCTCATCTTCCATTATCATCACTCCCACCGGCCTTACCGCCATAATGCAGCCAGGAAATGTGGGCTGTGACACAATCACTACCACGTCAACAGGGTCATCATCCTCGCTCCACGTATTCGGTATGAAGCCGTAATCGAAAGGCCAGTGTGTTGGAGAGTATAAAACCCTGTCCAGCTTGAACGCTTTCTCTTCAATGTCATACTCTATTTTGTTTGAAGAACCTTTGCAGTTCTCTATAACGACGTTTATCTTTTCCGGAAATTCTCCGATTGAAATGTCATGCAGCAGATTCATTTAATCACCCCATAGCTAAATGTTTCTTTGCTCTTAAATAAATTGTTTTAACTCCTAATATTCTTAACCTTTTCCTCAGCTGTATGTCGTTAGTAGCGACCACGTTTTTTGTAGCTATGCTGAAAATTGCTTCATCTGCATTTGTTTTTTTACTCTTTAATACTTCAACGTTTTTTTTCTTCAGCAAAATTAGCGCAACTTCTGCAAAACCGCGCTCTTTTAACTGCGATCCAGAAATTTTTTTCAACTCTTCCAGCACAGGCTCGACCACTGCCAGCCTTCCTGATGCAATATCATTTACAAAATCAATATCCACCTTATACCTAACCAAGTCTATGAGAAAGTTTGTGTCCAGCAATATCTTCATATTTTCCTTATTGCGTTTGTCAGCCTTATAGCATAGATTTATATCCCGGAAATCAAAATTAAATTTAGTGAAAGAATGAAAGGAGTATCTACGATAATAGCGACTATATTGATGCTGGTGATTACGATCAGCTTAACAGCATTTGCATTCACATACATGCAAAGTATGTTCACAAGGGAAACTTCGATAATATTGAATGTCGACCAGTCATCCACATGTACGGGATCAGCTATAACAGTTGTGCTGGATAATTCTGGCACGACAGCAGTAGACGCTGGCAGGATAAGAATATCAGGCGTTTCTGCTAATGGTACGGCCATAGCAGAGACTACATGCGCTTCATCCGGAACAATCAGCGCAGGCTCGGTATTCACATGCACTAATACTCTATCAGGCGCATCTTCCGGATACAATAAAGTAAGAGTGAAGGAACCAAGCGGAAGAACTCGCGAGTCGACTGTACCGTGCATTTAATCAAGCGGCAATCCCATAGCCAATTAGTCGCCATCTTCCATTAATTTGGCGGGAAATTGTTATTCTTTCTTTTTTGTCTATGCACAAAGGTATCTTCAGCTTCAGGCTTATGACATCCTTTTTCGCAGAGTAAATTGTTCCTATAGAGCGAGAGGTTCCACCATTAATTAGTATATTTTCATTCACCTTTATCGGAGCTACTGCTTTCAGTTCATCCGACCCAACAACCCTTTCCAACAGCTTTATGCTAATAGTTATTTCGTCAACAGTCTCAGGCAGTTTGCCGGGTAAACCAGCAACATTTCCGACAAGTATGTCCGATTTTGTCAGCAGCGGATCTAATGAAGTCATAACGCCCAACAAACCACCTGCTCCTGCTTCATCCAAATCAACGCCAGCTTTTTGAAGGCCAACAACCTTTGTTGTCAGCGGTTTATATTTGTTATCAACTTTTACTCCTGGTTTGATCTCTATTTCAGAATTCAATTCAAGCTTTCCAGCAACTATCGCTCCGCCCAAAACTCCCCCAACAAGTTTTTTTACATCAGTGCCGGGCCTGTTCACGTCAAAGCTTCTCGCTATCAGCATTCTCAAATCTTTTCCAGATTCTCTTGAAGGAGTTTTTATGTTGCTCTCTATAGCTTCTATCAATGAATCTATTCCCACCTTCTGCTGCGCTGAGATGGGTATTATAGGAGCCTTTTCAAGTATCGTCCCTTTGACAAACTGCTTTATCTCCTTGTAATTTTTCACAGCCTGCTCTTCTGTCACTAGGTCTATTTTTGTCTGGGCTATGACAACATTCTTTATCCCGACAACTTCTAAAGCAGTTAGATGTTCGCGAGTCTGCGGCTGCGGGCATTTCTCGTTCGCAGCAATAATCAGCAAAGCACCGTCCATCAGCGCTGCGCCACTCAGGACAGTCGTCATTAGCGTCTCATGGCCGGGGGCATCGATGAAACTCACTGTTCTTAAAGCGGTGCAGTCGGAAAAGCATATCGGGCATTTTTCTGTGACTGCATAATGATTATTCGCGCATTTGTAAAAAGTCGCGTCTGCATATCCCAGCCTTATAGTAATACCACGCTTCAGTTCTTCAGAATGCGTCAATGTTATCTTGCCAGTCAAAGCTTGAGTGAGAGTTGTTTTGCCATGCGCTACATGGCCGACCAAACCAATGTTAACCTCCGGAATCTTTTTTGGATCCAGTTCAGCTTTCTTTTTTACCTTCCTCACCTTCTTTCTTTTCTTCCTTCGGTTTTTCCTTTTGCTCGACTGCAGTCTTCTTCTGCTCAACTTTTTCCTCTTTTGGCTTCTCTTCCTTCACTTCAGCTTTCTCTTCCTTCTTCTTTTCTTTAACAGGAACTATTTGCTCTATCGGCTTTTCTCCCTTCGTCACTACCTTGGTGTTCACTTGCGCTATAGCATCAGATAAAGTATCTCCGCGGACTATCTTTCTTTTCCTCTGTCCTTTTATCTTCGGATGGAATCCAGGCTTTTCTGCAAGCAAAACTTTCTTCCTTCCCGGTCCTTTAACACTAGGATGCATAGGAAAGCCTTCCTTGTCACTTCCGCCAGTTATCCTTAGCGTATAACCATTCAATCCTATGAGGTCTCCGTTAAACTCTTCACCAATTTTTTTGCCGAAAATTCCTACTACTTTTCCTTGGTCCACTTCCAATTGGTAAGACTTTCTTGTATCAGGTACGCTTATCACAAATTTTATTCCCACCATTTTTTTCACATCCTCTTGCTAGTATGTTTAATTTATCATTCTTGAATTTATATTTGATAGATTTGCAAGGCTTAAATAGGTTGATGTTGCGTTGGATATTTATAATTAACAATTTAACAATTTTTTAGATGGTATGGTTCAGAAAGAAGTGCTGGATATACTGAGAAAGTTTGGATTGAACGATTACGAGTCTAAGGCATACATGTCTCTGGTCTTGATGGGGCCGTCAAAAGCCGGAGATATAAGCAGAAATTCCGATGTTCCTCAATCAAAAATATATGAGGTGTTAGAGCAGCTGACATTCAAGCAGTTGGTTGAAGTTTTAGGTGGAAGGCCACTGGAATTTAAAGCAGTCTTGCCTGAAGTCGCGTTGAGAAACATACTGAGCAGCAAGGAGAAGGAGATGGGAGAGTTGAAAGACAGCATAAAATTTTTGAGCAGCTCTTTAAAACCAGCAACTGAAAGCGCTGTGCTTGGAGGGATATGGTCTGTCAAGAGCAAAACCCGCGACGAGTTTTTCAACAAGACGACAGAGATGTTTAGCAGGGCCAGAGAGTATGCATTTGCTGTGACACGTGACTTTTCAAGGCCTTCAAGGTTAGCTGAAGCCATTAAGAAATGCGTCAGAAGAGGAGTGAAAGTGAAGATACTCGGCATGGAGGCCATAAACGATATCAGCTATCACAGGGCCAAGTGGTATAAGAAAGACGGAGCTGAGATAAAGTTTTTTGAGACTCAGATACATCCTCGTATAGTTGTTGTTGACGGAAAAGAGATTTTGATGAGGCTTGATAATGATTCAAAAAAAGAGACTGACTTCCAGTTCAATTCTATTTGGTCTCAAGACCCGTCACTGGTGAAAGTGATAGATGTTTATGTGAAAAACATGTGGAACACTGCAAAAACAATAGACCTGAGAAAAGTTCCTGAAACTTCTTTTGCCGATGAAGGTTATGATGACGTTGGAAAGGAGATGACAGCATTTGCGAGCAGCATCTTCACGCAGAAATTCTCTCCTTATGGAATAATATCCAAGGCTATAGAAAAAGATGAAGATAATGTCGAATTATCTTGAGCTTTATAGCGCTAGTGAAGAAACAGTTGAAAAAATTTCTGGTGTGTTTCACAAAAGCAAAACCTACAATCCGCCAAGGAATTATATTTTCAGGATTGAAGGCCGCGAACTTCTTGGAGCCAGAAGAAGCAGAAAATCTAATCCCGGAGCTATTGATTTCGATATCGATGGTGCGTTGAACAGGAGGGGGACTGACGAGCCTATAACTCTTTTTCATAAAAATCTTATTAAAGCATATCCTCCGTTTGAAAAGAGATATCCTGATGTCAAAGGTTGCATTAAAGAAATTTACACGAAAAAAATTGTTCAAGAGCCGTCGCAAAGGTATGTTACGATTTTGAAAAGAAGTGGCGTGCGCGAGCAGCATATGAAAGACGCTGCAGATATGACTTTGAAAGATATCCGATTCGTTCCTAGGACGCTTGATACCTTCAAAGAACTGGAAGAAAACATGTTGTACTGCAGAGGGTTGGGGTCTGGTAGTTGGGAATATATGGTAAAAAACATCGGCGAGCTTCTGCTTCATGTTCGTAGTGAATACTGTTCTGGCACACAAATTCCATTCTATGCTGATGGAAGAATAGTAGGCACTATACGGCCGTGCATAAGCTGGAATAAAGCTGTTCGGAATCAGATTTTCCACAGAAGAGTAGGATGTCCTAACAAATTTTCTATACAATTCGATAACGATCCTGAGCTTGAATATCCCATTGCATTAACCCAAGGATTGGGCCTGAGCATTTACGTGGACTTTGGTCCGAGCAGTTCGCTGCCAGAAGATGTGAAAAAGATAATAAGAAACATCGGAGATGAGAGAGGGCTTTACAAGTTTCCTGGAACCATAAGCATATTCCTGCCCGAGGCTAGGGAAGATATGTATAAAATAATAAGGCCGATACTAATACAGGAAGCTCTGATGATTGTCCTGTCGCTTTACACGAAAGAAGGATACAGGATGCTTTTGAATGAGCTTGACAACTATAACGAAGTGTATGAAATATGCAGGAAAGCGACAGGTCTCGAATTTGAAAAAAGTATTGGGATATTCTTGAAATCTTCGGTGGACATAATAAAAATATCTTACCCACCTTTTGATATTCCTAAGATAAAACCGCATTTGGACAAAGTTGCACGAAGAATGCTAGAGGAAGAACGCAGGGAGGAAATGGAAAATATTTTCAATATTGTCAGTGCCAACAGGCCAGAGCTAGGTGCCATAAGAGAAAACAGGCAGTACATGAGAGATTTGTCAAACGAGCTCGGTCTTTTGACTAGCTTCAGGAGATAATTTTTAAAAAATTATAAACACCAAAAAGCAATAATAATTGACGAAAAATGACTATTACACGAAAATGTGAAAGAATAAGATTTAAAAAAGGCAAGCAGTCAGAATTTTTAAGGCGCGCAAGCAAGCCATTCGGCTCACTCAGGAAATTTGCCAAATTTTTAGATATGGGATGGGGTTATTTCTGGTATTATATAAGTGAACAAGTGACTTTGCCTGGTGTTGTATTCGACAAATCATTGCCATTCACCGGCTTGAGTAAAAAATTCATATTGAACAACTGGGTTATTGAAATTCTACCTTATAATTGGTTTGCGATAAAAGGTGGCGTAAGTACCGGTAAAATAAATTCTGAAAGATTAAAAAATGATATGAAATTTAGAAGGATGTGGGTCGAGCGATCTAAAAAAGCTGGTTCTAAATTGAAAGGAAGATTTATTGAAAACTGGGATGTTGGATTTAGAAAGGCTGGAAAAAGGAAAGTGACAGGCCCGAAAGGTGAGAAAATGTTTAACGAAAATGAAAAAGATATAGCTTTGATGCTACTGTCGAAAAATAAAAATTACGAATATGAAAAATTGATTAATCTGAATGGGAAATTTTATTTTCCAGATTTCATAGTCGGAAAAACTATAATCGAAAGGTGCGGCCTTTCCACGAACAACTATCTGGATTCGCTTAAAAACAAAATTACGGATTATACAAACTGCTGGGATGGCAAAATAATCATTGTCTGCCCCAAGCATTTGTTCGGCAAGATGAAAGGATTAATACCTCAGAACTCTAAGATAAATCTTATCACTGAAGATAAATTAGATATTATGGCCTCAGTGGCGTAGCTAGTCTAACAATGACCTATAATGGTTAGCGTGGGAGCCTGTGGATTTGGAAAAGCAGCCAGCTCCAGAGCCGGGTTCAAATCCCGGCTGAGGCCCAGCAAATCCTTTAACAAAAATCAAAAATTACGTCATTTAAAAACTTACACTGCCCCAGGAATCAAGAAGTAGCCCGCCGCCTTTTCGCGCGCAATGCGCCTTATGACCTTCTTGCCGACAAGGTTGGTAATCGTGTTCGCGACCTTGCCTTTGGGCATCATCACAGTCTTTGCAATCTGGTCAACATCCTTCAGCTTGTCCTCAGCTTCCGCTTTCAAAAGTCTCATCGCATCAACTACCTTCTTTTCATCATCTGTCAAATCGACCATTTTCATCCCTCTGTAATTACTTGGTATAGTATAATTAAGTTTTTAAAGGTTTTTAGAGCGCAGTGAAACGTTTATTTTTTCTTTAGCCAAACATCAGTTATCAAGGCTGCGATTATTACAATAATTACATTTTTGAACCAAAGATCGCTTGGATACCCTAGATAATTCTCAAAAATTATACCGCCTAGAAAACAAACCAAGAAAAGAACAAATAACACAATAAAAAATTTGCCAGGCTCCGGGGTCCACTTCATATTATTTAATTCTGCATGAAGGAACTAATAAATATTATGCAGATGGTTCTTGTCGCGATAATACATGAAAATGATAAAGTCCTCATGATAAAGAGGGCTAGAGAACCTCACAAAAACAAGTGGGCTTTGCCCGGAGGCTTTGGTGCTTTGAAAACAGAAAAAAACCTCATCAAAGCTGTGAAGAAAGAGATTTATGGCGACATGGGCGTCGATTATTCTCCGAAAATTTATTATGTTTTGCAGACAGAAAAGCCGCCGCAGACTTTGGTGATCTTCCACGGCAAGATAAAAGGCAAGCCTTTTGTAAAATCTTCAGAGACTATATCAGAAATAAAATGGTTTTATTTGGATAAAGTTCTGAAAACGCCGCTGGTTTTTTACGACAAAAATATTTTGAAAAATTTTAA
>Ga0315282_10001049_pt1 | contig 53321 bp, 37 predicted proteins | sample YL17G07_20_MG_FD_203693 | JGI IMG/M metagenome (GOLD analysis project Ga0315282, IMG submission 203693) | Sediment microbial communities from Yellowstone Lake, YNP, Wyoming, USA - YL17G07_20 | ecosystem: Environmental > Aquatic > Freshwater > Lake > Sediment | place: USA: Wyoming | collected...
CGGCGCGAAGTACGGCTGGAGCCTGAAAACCCTCCATAAAAAACGGAACCTGTTTTTTTTCATCCCCGGCGAAGGGTCTTTCATGATCTCTTTCGTTTTCGGCGACAAGGCCGTCGCGGCGATCGAGGAGAGCGATCTGCCGCAAGCCCTGATCGAAGAGGTCCGGAGTGCGAAAAAATATGCCGAGGGACGCGGCCTGCGGATCGCAGTCGGATCCAGCCGCGACGTAGAGCACGTCAGAAAACTCGTTGCGATCAAGATGACGAACTGAGGGTCATGGGAGACGGGCGGAATCATCAGATATCAAGGAGGATGTGATGAAACAGCATCGGTTCATGAGGTTGTTTGCGGCGGCCTGCCTCGTCCTGCTCGCCGCCGGCGCGGCCTGGACCCAGACGCCCGGCGCGACGGCGGGCGGGCCGGCCAAGGGGCCCGGGGAGGTCATCGCCGAGCTCTACGGTCTCGTCTGCGCCCAGCCCGGGCAGACGCCGGATTGGGACAAGGTCCGTTCCTATTTCGCCAAGGAGGCCGTCGTCGTCCTCCGGGCGACGCTGACCGCGACGAGGCTTTTTTCCCTCGAAGGTTATATTCAGGATTTCATCGACTTCTACAAGAAACCCTTCCGCCGGGGGACGCTGACGATCTATCCGAACCAGGCCGGTTATACGGAAAAGGTCCTCCGGATGAAAACGTTCGAGTTTTGGGACATGGCCCACGTGCTCGTCCTCTACGAGGCCCACATCACGGGCGATCCGATGCGGCCCGAGAGGGGCATCGACAGCTGGCTCCTCAGCCGCCGGGGCGGACGGTGGATCGTCGTGGCCATCACCAACGACCTGATCACGAAGGACCATCCCATCCCGCTCGAACTACAATAAAAAAGGGGAAACGGAGCCCGGCGGACGCCGGGATCGCGGACGGGCTTGAGCCGCCGCGGAGATATGGTATTCTCTCTCCGAAAGAGATTCGTGGAGGAAATGCTCATGAACATTCCGATTTTTCAGGTCGACGCGTTCACGGCGGAGCCGTTCAAGGGGAACCCGGCGGGGGTCTGCCTACTCAAGGCCCCGGCGGAAGCGTCCTGGATGCAGAATGTGGCCGCTGAAATGAACCTGGCGGAAACGGCTTTTCCGCTGGCCGAGGGCGACGGTTTCCGTCTACGCTGGTTCACGCCCGCGGTCGAAGTCAAGCTGTGCGGCCACGCGACGCTCGCCGCCGCCCATATCCTCTGGGATCTCGGCATCCTGAAGCCGAAGGAGGAAGCGCGCTTCCACACGCTGAGCGGCCTGCTGACCGCGCGGCGCGAGGGCGCCGAGATCGAGCTCAACTTCCCGTCGCGGCCGGTGACGCCGAAGCCCCCCGACTGGGCCGAGGCCCTCATCGGGGCGCTCGGCGTCAAGCCGTCCTTCATCGGCCTGAGCGCCGAGGACGTCCTCGTCGAACTCGCCGATGAGGCCACCGTCCGTTCGCTCCGGCCGGATTTCGCCGCGATCAAGACGCTTCCGGCGCGCGGTGTCATCGTTACGAGCAGGTCCTCCGATGCGCGCTTCGATTTCGTCTCGCGTTTCTTCGTTCCGGCCGTCGGCATCGACGAGGACCCGGTGACGGGCTCGTCCCATTGCGTCCTGACGCCGTACTGGTCGCAGAAGCTGGGCAAGGCCTCGATGACCGCGTATCAGGCCTCGGCGCGGGGCGGGATTCTCAGGGTGCGCCTCGACGGCAGCCGAGTCCGGATCGCCGGCCACGCCGTGACCGTCATCAAGGGCGAATTCACAGCATAATCCGAACGGAACCGACAAAACAAGAACGCAATGGCGGCGATGAAAGTTCCCCCCGACCCAAAAACCGCGGCCCTCGATCTCTAGCGCTCTTTGTTGTCTTTTCCGTCCAGCTTATTCTCCAGCAGGTTGATGCCCTGCAAAATGATAAAGCTCTCGTCGTTCGTCTTGATATCGAGGACGATGTCGGATTTTTTCAGGAGTGTCTTCATCCTTTCCGACAGGTAGGCGATCGACGTGGAAATGTAAAACGGGAAGTACCAGAAATAGCCGAACGCCAGGATCAAACAAAAGGCCCCAATGACGGCCATGAGGCGGATGATCCCGGCCGAATCATCTTTCGCCATCCGGCTTTTCCGTTCGACCGCCTGCATGTTGACATCGTTGATGTTATTGATGGCGTGCCTGAGCTTTTCAAAAGCCGGCTGGTACTCGTTGAAATACAGGGCGCGGCCGCCCTCCCCCTTGACGATCCGAAGGCAGAGGTTTGCGTACAAAGCATAACCCTCGTTGACCGTGGCCACGTATTCGCGTTCATGGATCTCGGTGATGTTGCTGTTTTCAGACTTGAGGTTGTTTTCGAATTCGGTCCGGCCGGCTTCAAAGAGCTTCAGGTAGTAGTCGGAAGTCTTATGATCCTCGGCCGGATTGAAGACGATGCTGCTGATGGCCGTCCGCATATCTTCGAGCGCCGCGATCAGGTCCTTGGAGAAGACGAGAGATTTGTAGTTATCCTTCAGGATGTTCTCGGCGTCCTGAGAGAGTTTGCCGACATAATAGGAACAGAAGACAGCCATAACAAAGATGATCAGGAATAAAAACCCCAAGCCTAAGGTCAGTTTCTTCTTGAGTGTCATGTCCCCTCCGGAAAAGAATCCGCTTTTTATAAAAGATATTTTTATTGTAGTCCGATTCGCAGCAAATGGAAATCTTTCGGACCAAGGGCAGCCAGGCAGCTACGTCAGCCGGCGCTGGCCGCGCGGGGCGCTTTTCGGGTTGAGCACCGCCGCCCATTTCCCCCCTCGGCTGCAGGTTGCAATTAGCACGGTTGTCCGTTATGCTTGAGATACAAAGCCAACCTGACCAGGGAGCCCGAAAAGAGCAGTCTGGACATGAGCACTTCCCTTCAAATCCTCGTCGTGGATGACGAGCTCAATATCCGGAAAACGATGGCCATCTGTCTCGAAACGGAGGGCCACAAGGTCACCGCCGTCGGCAACTTCCAGGACGCCCTGGCAGAGGCCTCGAGCAAGTCCTTTGACCTTGCCTTCGTGGATCTGCGGCTGGGCACCGATGACGGGCTCGACCTCATCCCCCGGCTCCTGGCCGCAACTCCCGGGCTCAAAATCATCGTCATCACCGCGTACGCATCCATCGACACGGCCGTCGAAGCCATGAGGCGCGGCGCGACCGATTACATTCCCAAGCCGTTCACGCCGGCTCAGATCAACCTGGCTGTCCGCAAGGTCTTCGAGGTCCGGTCCCTGGAACGAAGGGTCGCAGCCCTGCAGGAAGACCTGGGCCGCCAGCGCCCCGAAATCGATTTCGCCAGCTCGAGCCCGGTCATGCAAAAGGCCGTGGGCTTGGCCCGGCAGGCGGCCGCCTCCGAGGCGACGATCCTTCTCTGCGGGGAAAGCGGGACGGGCAAAACCGTTCTCGCCCGGGCCATCCACGCCTGGAGCGACCGGGCGGCCAAGCCTTTCAGCCTCGTTTCCTGCCCTTCGTTCTCTCCAGAACTGCTCGAGAGCGAGCTTTTCGGTCACGTCAAGGGGGCTTTCACCGGCGCCGTCCGCGACAATCCGGGCCGGATCGCCGCGACCGACGGAGGGACTCTCCTCCTGGACGAAATCGGCGACCTGCCCCTCCCCCTCCAGCCGAAGCTCCTGCGCTTTGTCCAAGAAAGGGAATACGAGCGGATCGGCGATACAATCACGCGGAAGGCGGACGTGCGGCTGATCGCCGCCACGAACAGGAGGCTGGAGGACGCCGTCAAGGAAGGGCGCTTCCGCGAGGATCTTTATTACCGGCTCAATGTGATTCCGATCGAGATCCCTCCGCTCCGGGAACGGCCGGACGACGTGTCCGTCCTGGCGGAGCGCCTGCTGGCCTTTCACGCCCGCAACAACCACCGTTCATTCCTGGGATTCAAGGACGAGGCGATCGGGGCCCTGGCCGCGTACAGTTGGCCCGGAAACGTCCGCGAGCTGAGCAACGCCATTGAACGCGCCGCCATCCTTTGCCGGACTGACCGCGTCGGCCCGGAGTGTCTGCCGGCGAGCCTCGTCCCGGGAGGCCCCGAGGTCAAGATCGGCGATCCCGTCGGTCTCGACAAAATCGAAGAGCTCCACATCCGGCGTGTTCTGGCAAAAACGAAGTCTCTCCAGGAGGCCGCCGCCATTCTCGGAATCGATCAGGCCACGCTCTGGCGACGGCGTAAGAAGTACGGCCTCTAGCGGTCGGAGACGCCTCTCATTCCGCCAGTCTCGTGATACAGGCGTATTGCATTTTTCAATGGGCTATCCGATCGTCTATTGATGAATGCAAGTTCCCCGTTCGGCGGGCCTGAATTAACCGGTTCATGATCAAGCACATAAAAGGTACGAGTGTTGGCATGGGTCTTGCTTTAACAAAAACGGAAGGAAACAGAAATGCTCGGACTTCGCCAAAAAATCTCCCTGGGATTCGGCGTGCTCTTGGTCATCATCGTCGTCATCGGGACCCAGAGCATCCTCCATCTCTCCCAACTCGGTGTCTCCATTGACGTCATCTTGCGCGAGAATTACCGGAGCGTCCTCGCTTGCCAGCAGATGAAGGAAGCGCTGGAGCGGATCGACAGCGGAGTCCTATTCATCCTTCTCGGCCACGAGCGGGAGGGGGATGAACTTGTCCGCAAAAATCAAGCGGCGTTCGAAAAATCCCTTCACGCCGAACTCAGCAATATCACCCTCCCGGCTGAAGGAGAAAAGGCCGCCCGTCTCAGGGATCTTTTCAAACAGTATGAAACCTTGTTGAAAAGCGTCACCGATCCGGCCCAGCCCATGGAACTCAGGAACCAGGCCTATTTCATACGCCTTCTTCCCTTGTTCGGCCAGATCAAGGACCAAGCCGACGAGATACTCCAACTGAACCAGCAGAACATGAGCGACGCCAATGATCGCGCTCGCCGAAGTGCCGCCAGCGCCCGGAGGCGGATGTACGTTTTCTTGTCCGCCGGGACGGCGCTGGCCGTCGTCTTCATCTTCTTCACCAGAAAATGGATTCTCCGGCCGATCCACCGCCTCATCAGGTCCGCCGACGAAATCAGGCGCGGCAACCTCGACCTTGTCGTCGCCAGCAAATCGCGGGACGAAATCGGGCACCTGTCCGAGGCGTTCAACGCCATGGCGGCCAGCCTGCGTGAGTTCCGGAGGACGGACCAAGCCAAGCTTCTTCGCATCCAACGGGCCACGCAGCAGGCCTTCGACAGCCTGCCGGACGCCGTCGCGGTTGTCGGCACGGATGAAAGGGTCGAAATCGCGACTGAATCGGCCCGGACCGTCTTCGGCTTGAAGACGGGCGTTGCCATCGGGGACCTGCCGTTCGGCTGGATGTCCGAGATCTGCCGAGATGCGCTTCGGAACGGCCGGACCGCGGCCCTCGAAGGGGAAAAAGCCATCCAGCAATTCGTACGCGGCGAAGAGCGGTACTACCGCCCCGAGGCCGTGCCGATCCTGGATAACGAGCACCTGACGACCGGCGTCATCCTCGTCCTCAAGGACGTCACCCAGCTCCGGCAGCAGGACGAGATCAAGAGGAGCGTCGTGCGCACCGTCTCCCATCAGTTGAACACCCCCCTCACGTCCGTCCGCATGGCGATCCACCTGCTTCTCGGGGAGAAGGTCGGCGGGTTGAACGAAAAACAGGCCGAGCTTCTGATGTCGGCCCGCGAGGACAGTGACCGCCTCCACAAGATCCTCGACAGCCTCCTCGACCTCAGCCGTTTCGAGTCCGGCAAGGCCCGGATGGAATTCAAGGCCCTTTCCCCTCAATCGATCGTCATGGACGCCAGCGAACCGTTCCGACGGGCGGCCCAGGATCGCGGCGTCAGCCTTGTCGCCGAGGTCGCGCGGGATCTCCCCGAAGTCTGGGCGGACACGACCCGGATCAGCCATGCCTTCGGCAACCTCCTCTCGAACGCGCTCAAGCACACCTCTCCCGGAGGCCGGATCACGTTGACCGCCGAGACCGGCGAAGCCTGGGTTCGCTTTCACGTGTCCGACACCGGCGAGGGCATCCCCGCAGTGTTCCTGTCCAGGGTCTTCGAGCCCTTTTTCAGGGTCCCCGGCCGCCGGAACGAGACGGGCGCGGGGCTCGGCCTGGCCATCGTCAAGGAAATCGTGGAAGCGCACGGGGGTACCGTGGGCGTCGAGAGCCGCGAGGGGAAGGGAGCCAGCTTCTCCTTTACGCTGAGACGGGCCGACCGGTTCCCGAAAGAGGAGGCCGTTTCATGATCGATATTCTTCTTGTTCTCCTGGCGGTCCTTTTCTTCGGCCTGTGCGATCTCTACGCTCGGGCCTGTGAAAGGCTCTGACCATGGCCGACATCATCGCACTCATCATCGGACTGTTGTTGATAGGCTACCTCTTGATGAGTGTTCTTCGGCCCGAAAAATTCTGAGGGCATGATCACAATGGACGTCTTCGGTTGGGTTCAATTGGCGCTCTTTATGGGGATATTGTTCCTCGTCACGAAGCCTCTGGGACTGTATCTTGTCCGGGTTCTGGAGCCCGAAGGGAAAACTTGGCTGGACCGCCCCGTCAGACCCGTCGAGCGCCGGCTTTACCGGGCCCTGGGCGTCGATCCGAAAAAGGAGCAGGACTGGAGACAATACACCCGGTCCCTGATCATTTTCAGCCTGGCCGGACTGCTGTTCACGTACGCCGTGCTCCGGCTCCAGCATGTCCTCCCGTTCAACCCCCAGAAATTCGGGCCTGTCCGGCCCGACCTGGCCTTCAACACCGCGGCCAGCTTTGCGACCAACACGAATTGGCAGAATTACGCGGGGGAATCCACCCTGTCCTATTTTTCGCAGATGGTCGGCCTCGTTTTTCATAATTTCGCTTCTGCGGCCGTGGGCATCGCCGCCGCCGCGGCCCTGGTCCGCGGCATCGCCAGGCATTCGGCCAAGACCATCGGGAATTTCTGGGTCGACCTCGTCCGGATCAACCTCTATCTCCTTCTCCCCTTCTCTCTCGTCTTCTCCCTGTTCCTGACCTCCCAGGGGATCGTTCAGAACATCAAGCCTTACGTCAGGGCGGCGACCGTGGAGAGCGCGGCCGGGGCCACGGCGGACAAGGCCGCGGCCGTCCAGACCATCGCCCAGGGCCCGGCGGCTTCCCAAGTCGCCATCAAGATGCTCGGGACAAACGGCGGCGGATTTTTTAACGCCAACGCCGCCCATCCCTACGAGAATCCGACGCCCCTCTCAAACTTCATCCAGATGCTCTCGATTTTCCTCATCCCGAGCGGCCTCACCTATTTCCTCGGGCGGAAGGTCAGGAACCAGAAGCACGGCTGGGCCGTGTGGAGCGCCATGGCGATCATCTTCTTGGCCGCGGTGCTCATCTGCTGGAGGGCCGAAGGCACCGGCAATCCCCGTCAGCAGGCCCTCGGCGTCGACCCGGCCGGGGGCAACATGGAAGGCAAGGAGGTGCGGTTCGGCGTCTTCGATTCGAGCTTGTTCGCCACCGTCACGACGGCGGCTTCCTGCGGAGCGGTCAACGCCATGCACGACTCCTTCACCCCGCTCGGCGGATTGGTCCCGCTGTTCAACATCCAGCTCGGCGGGATCGTCTTCGGCGGAGTCGGCTCCGGACTTTACGGAATGCTCCTTTTCGTCATCCTGGCCGTCTTCCTGACCGGGCTGATGGTCGGGCGGACGCCCGAATATCTTGGTAAAAAGATCGAAGCCTATGACGTGAAGGCGTCCGTGCTGGCCCTGATCGTGCCGATATTCGCCATTCTCGGTTTTTCCGCCTGGGCCGTGTCCAGCCGGTGGGGCCTAGCCGCCCTGAACAACACCGGCCCGCACGGCCTGAGCGAGATCCTCTACGCTTTTTCGTCCGGCGCCGGCAACAACGGCAGCGCCTTCGCCGGCCTGAACGCCGACACCCCCGCCTACAACATCACCCTGGCCCTGGCCATGCTCTTCGGCCGTTTCCTCATGATGGTGCCCGTCCTGGCCCTGGCCGGCAACCTGGCGAAGAAAAAGCTGGTGCCGACGGGCGAAGCGAGCTTCCCCGTGACCGGCCCGACCTTCGTCATCATCCTCACCGCAACCGTCCTCATCGTCGGCGCCCTGACTTTTCTGCCGGTCCTGGCCCTCGGCCCCATCGTCGAGCATCTCCTGATGACCGGATCGGGAACATTATTCTAAAGGAAGATGATCGTGCGCGCCCGGAACCGCTCCCTTTTCGACAGGGCCATTGTCGGCCGCGCGGCGGTCGATTCCTTCAAGAAGCTCGATCCTCTTCACCTGCTCAAGAATCCCGTCATCTTCGTCACCGAAGTCGGGGCGTTGCTGACGACGATCGGACTCCTGACGAGATCGAAGGGCGAGCCGGCAGGTTTCGCGCTCCAGATCGCCCTCTGGCTCTGGTTCACGGTCCTATTCGCCAATTTCGCCGAAGCGATGGCCGAAGGCCGGGGAAAGGCGCAGGCCAGCGAGCTCCGGAAGACACGAACCCTCACCACGGCCAACCTCCGCCGGGCCGACGGCTCGCTCGAGATCGTCCCGGCCGAGCGGCTGCGCAAGGGCGACATGGTCATCGTCTCCGCCGGCGAGATCATCCCGGCCGACGGCGAAATCATCGAGGGCGCGGCCACGGTGGACGAATCCGCCATCACGGGCGAGTCCGCCCCCGTCATCCGCGAGGCGGGCGGCGACCGGAGCGCAGTCACCGGAGGGACGCGCGTCCTCTCCGACAGCATCAAGGTCCGCGTCACGGCCGACCCCGGAAAGAGCTTCCTCGACCGCATGATCAATCTCGTCGAGGGGGCGCGGCGTCAGAAGACGCCGAATGAAATCGCCCTGACCATCCTCCTTTCGGCCCTGACGATCATTTTTCTTGTCGTCATCATGTCCCTGAAACCATTCGGCAGCTACTCCGGAGTTTCCCTGACGACGACCGTGCTCGTGGCCCTGCTCGTCTGTCTGATCCCGACGACGATCGGCGGCCTGCTCAACGCCATCGGCATCGCCGGCATCGATCGCATGGTCCAGAAGAACGTTCTGGCCATGAGCGGCCGCGCCGTCGAAGCGGCCGGGGACGTCGACGTCCTTCTCCTGGACAAAACCGGGACGATCACCCTGGGCAACCGACAGGCTTCGGCGTTACTGCCCGCCCCCGGTGTCACCGTCGAGGAACTGGCCAACGCCGCCCAGCTTGCCTCCCTGGCCGACGAAACGCCGGAGGGCCGGAGCATCGTCGTCCTGGCGAAGAAATACGGTCTCCGGGGGCGGTCCATCGCCGACATGCCGGAGGCGATGTTCATCGCCTTCTCGGCCCAGACGCGGATGAGCGGCGTCGACCTCGGGGCGCGGCGCATCAGGAAGGGAGCCCCGGACGCGATCGAGGCCTTCGTCGGAACGAGCGTTCCGGTGGAAGTCCACGACGCGGTCAGCGACATCGCCTTCCAGGGAGGGACCCCGCTCCTCGTCGCCGACGATAAAAGGGTCCTGGGCGTCGTCCAGCTCAAGGATATCGTCAAAGGCGGCCTGAAAGACCGCTTCGAGCGGTTCCGGGCCATGGGCATCAAGACCGTGATGATCACCGGCGACAACCCGCTCACCGCGGCGGCGATCGCCCGGGAAGCGGGAGTCGACGATTTCATCGCCGAGGCCAAGCCCGAGGACAAGCTGACGCTCATCCGGAGGGAGCAAGCCGCCGGGCACCTCGTGGCGATGACGGGCGACGGCACCAACGACGCCCCCGCTCTGGCCCAAGCGGACGTCGGGGTGGCGATGAACACGGGGACGCAGGCCGCCAAGGAAGCCGGCAACATGGTCGATCTCGATTCCAACCCGACGAAGCTGATCGAGGTCGTCGAGATCGGCAAGCAGATGCTCATCACCCGCGGCGCGCTGACGACCTTCAGCGTCGCCAACGACGTCGCCAAGTACTTCGCCATCATCCCGGCCATGCTGGTCGGCGTCTTTCCCGTCATCGCGCCCCTCAACATCATGGGCCTCCGTTCGCCGGCGAGCGCCATCCTGAGCGCGGTCATTTTCAACGCCCTGATCATCGTCGCCCTGATTCCGCTGGCGCTCCGCGGCGTGCGCTTCCGCCCGCTGGGGGCGGCGGCCCTGCTCCGGCGGAATCTGTTGATCTACGGCCTGGGCGGCCTCGTCGCGCCGTTTCCCGGAATCAAGCTGATCGATCTCGTTGTCAACGCCCTGCATCTTGTTTAACATGAGAAAGGACGCACGGTTATGAAGAACTGGCTGGCGGAACTGAGGACATCGTTCCTGGCCGTGGCCGCACTGGCCGTCATGTTGTGCGGCCTCTATCCGGCCACCGCCTGGGTTCTCTCTCAGGCCTTTTTTCCCGGCAAGGCCAACGGTTCTTTTATCATGCGGGACGGAGCCGTCGTGGGTTCGAGCCTGATCGGCCAACGTTTCTCGTCTCCGGCATATTTCCATCCGCGGCCTTCGGCGGCCGGTCAGGGGTACGACGCCGGCAGGTCCGGCGGGACGAACCTCGGGCCATTATCGAAGGACCTCGTGGAGATGGTCCGCCGGCGCGTCGTCGAGTACCGGACGGAAAACGCCCTTCCCGCCGGAACTCCCGTTCCGGCCGACGCCGTCACGGCCTCGGGGAGCGGGCTCGACCCCCACATCTCCCCGGGAAACGCCCGGCTTCAAGCCCCGCGCGTGGCCAGGGCCAGGGGCCTCTCGGAGGCCGCCGTCCTCAATCTGATCAAAACATGCACCGAAGGTCGCACGCTGGGCGTTCTGGGAGAGCCGCGCGTGAACGTCCTTCGCCTGAATCTCGCCATTGACGGAGTCCGAGATGCCGGAAGATAGGGCCGATGCTTTTCTCCGCATGATCCGCCGCGCCCAGCGGGGTCGGCTCAAGATTTACCTCGGCTACTCGGCCGGCGTTGGTAAGACCTACCAGATGCTCCAGGAGGGCCATCGGCTCAGGAACGAAGGCATCGACGTCGTCATAGGCCTCCTCGAAACGCACGGCCGGGCCGACATAGCCCGGCTGGCCCAGGGGCTGGAAATCGTTTCCCGGCGCGTCCAGGAATATCACGGCATCATGGTCGAAGAGCTGAATGTGGAGGCGGTCCTGGCGCGCAAGCCTCAGGTGGCCCTCATCGACGAGCTCGCTCACACCAACGTCCCCGGCAGCCGGAACTCTAAAAGGTACGAGGATGTCCAGGACATCCTGGCCGCTGGCATCCACGTCATCAGCACGCTCAACGTCCAGCACCTCGAAAGCCTCTACAATATCGTGGAGAACGCCGTCGGGGTCAAGGTTCGCGAGCGCCTCCCGGATTCCATCCTGGCCGAGGCCGACGAGATCGTCGACGTCGACCTGGCAACCGCGGACCTTCGCAAACGCCTCGAGGAGGGGAAGATCTATCCGGCCGAGCGCATCGAAACCGCCATGGCCAATTTCTTCACTCCGTCCAACCTGGAAAAGCTTCGGGAGCTCACCCTCCGGGAGCTCGCATCCCAGATCGACCTGCGGCGGCGGGAGGCCCAGGGGATCGACGCAGGCGCGTCCTCCGATCAGGTCATGGTCTGCCTGAGCTCGCGCGGTCCCAACAGCGAGAAGCTCCTGCGCTACGGCTCGCGCCTGGCGGGAAAATTCAACCGAAACTGGTACGCCATCTATGTCCAGACGCCGTCGGAAGAGGCCACGGTTATCGATGCCCAGGTCCAACGCAACCTCTCGGACACGCTGACCTTGGCCAAGCAGCTCGGGGCGATAGTGTTCACGTACAAGGGAGAGGACGTCGCCGACACGATCCTCCGGTTCGCCGCGGAATACAGGGTCGGTCATATCGTCGTGGGCAGGAGCCGTCCAAAATCTCTCTGGAAGAAGCTCGGCCGGAACAAGGCGGTGGTCGAAAACCTGGTCAAAAACGCCCGCGGCGTCACGATCATCGTCCTCGATACGGCCGAAGACCTGCCCGTGTCGGTCCGGGCGCAGCCGGAGATGACTGAAGAAACGACATCCGATGGATCGGGGGTCGAGCCGGGCGCCCGGCCGGCCGAGCCCCTCTTGTTGAGCCAGTGGCTTTCGCCGCGACATGTCGTCATCTGGAACACGGCCGTGGAAAAGGAAGCCGTTCTCAGGTCCCTGGCCTCGAACGCCGGAAAAGAGGGCGGAATTCAAGAGCCTGAGGCGCTTTTCGAGTCCATCATGAAGCGGGAAGCCCAGGGCTCGACGTTTTTCAACGAGGGCGTGGCCTTTCCTCATGTCCGCATCGAAGGCCTGGCCGCTCCGGTCGTCGCCCTGGGGTTGACGAGAGAGGGCGTCATCGACGTGGCGACGGACAAGCCCATCGAAATCATCTTCCTCATCTTGTCGCCTGCCCAAGCGCCCGAAACCCAGGTGAGGCTCCTGGGCCTGGCCAGCCGGGCCGCTCAGAGCAGGCATCTCATGCAGGCTCTCAACTCGGTCCGGACGCCGGAAGAGGCGATCAGGGCGATCCGCGATTGGGAAACGCCGGCGGCCTAGCGGCGCAAGGGGTCAAATCGCGACGCGGACGGGCGTCGGCTTGAGGACGCGGGCAAGCTCCCGCGGATCGAGGCCGACGAGGAAGCCGCGCTTGCCGCCGTTGATGTAGATCCTCGGCAGATCGAGGATGGTCGCCTCGACGTAGATCGGCATCTCCTTGCGCAGGCCGAACGGCGAAGTCCCCCCGACCATGTACCCCGAATGCCGCTGGGCCGTCTCGGGCGAGCATGGCTGGATGGTCTTGACCGCGAGCGTCCGGGCCAGCTCCTTGGTCGAGACCTCCCGGTCGCCGTGCATGAGGATGACGAAGGGGCGCCGGGCGTCGTCTTCCATGATCAGCGTCTTGATGACGATGTGTTCATCCACGCCGGCCTCGGCGGCGAACGTCGCCGTTCCGCCGCGCTCGACGTAGTTGTAGGGATGCCCGGAGAACTCCACGCCGGCCTGCTTGAGGACGCGCACGGCCGGCGTCATCGGTGTTTCGTCTTTGGCCATCTGGCTCCTCCCGCGCCTTCCATGATCAGCCGGCCGGGGGCCGCCCCCCCCCCGCGCCGGTCAGCGGGTCTCGGGCTCCGCGTGGACGAGGACGTGATCTACGGCGGGGATCTGCTCCTTCAGCGCTTCCTCGATCCGCGTCGAGATCCGGTGGGCCTCGACGATCGGCAGGTCGCTCGCGAAGCCGCAGTGAAGCGAAATCGAGAGTTTGTCGCCCTGCCGGCGGATCCTGACGTCGTGACAGCTGGCCCGCCCGGCGATCGCGTCGACGACGCGCCGGACGAGGCCGACCAGGCCGGGCTCGCCGGCGGTCACGTCGATCCCGTTGCCGACGCCCGTGCCGCGCGACTCGATGTGCGTGTTGACGCTCTGGATGGCCGGGATATCGGCCCTGAGGTCCTTCTCGATGTGGCTGGCCAGCTCGTGGGCCTGGTGGAGAAGGAGGTGATCGTCGACCTCCAGGTGAAGATCGACGTACAGCCGGCCCCGGTCGTCATGGACGCTGATGTTGTGGGCAGGGATCTGGTTGCGGTCGGCCACGGCCCGGACGCGCCGGGCGATCGTCTCCCGCTCGCTCTCGCGCGGGTCGGTGTGCACGACGACGTCCGCGCCGGGGGCGATCTCCTGGATGCGGGCCTCGACCGCCTCGGCGATCGCGTGGGTTCGCTCGACCGAGAGGTTGCGGTCGACCTCGATGATCAAGTCGACGAAGACGCTCGGTCCGGACCGCCGGACGCGGACTTGGCCGGTCTTCATCACGCCTTCGACGCCGGCCGCCGCCTCGGATATTTTTCCGGGCATCCCGTCCGGCGCCCGGTCGAGGAGGACGTCGATCGTCCGCTTGCCGAGCTTATAGCTGATGAAGAGAACAATGAAAGCGACGCCGAGTGCCGCCAGCGCGTCGGCCTTCTGAAGGGCGGCGGAATACCTCAGGAAGACATGCCGCCCCAGCCAGACGAGGGCCAGGCCGGCGAGGACGACCGACGAGCTCCAGACGTCCGTGTGGAAATGGAGGGCGTCGGCTTCGAGGGCCTGGCTGTGGTGCTTGCGGGCCGCCCGGTACAGCATCCGGGAGCGGCTGACGTCGACCACGATGGCGACGATGACGACGAGGAAAGCCCAGGCGTTGGGGCTGATATTCACGCTCCGGAAGAAAAGCCGTTCGACGGCCTCATAGACGATCCAGGCGCAGGTCAGGAAGAGCAGGACGGTCTCGATAAGGGCGGAGAAGTTTTCGACCTTGCCATGGCCATAGGGATGGTCCTCGTCGGCCGGCCGGTCGGAAACCCGGACGGCCAGGTAGGTGATGAAGGCCGCGACCAGGTCCAGGCCCGAGTGGGCCGCTTCGGCCAGGATGCCCAGCGATCCGGTGAGAAGGCCGACGGTGAGTTTCATCCCCGTCAGCCCCAGGGCGGCGAGGACGGAGTTCGCGGCGGCGGATTTCTTCTCCTTATGGGACAAATCGACGGTCGCTCGTTCGGCTTTGGTCACGTTCAGTCCAGCCTCGGTAGGTTTGTCATTCTATCACAGGGGATGGCACCGCACAACGCGAAGAGGTACAGTCCTCCCCGGAGGGGGCCGTCTCCTTTCCATTGACTTTTCGGCGCGCCCTCGTCTATATTTCCCCCCGCCGGAGGAATCCCGGCCGGGAAGGAGGGGAGGCATGAATCCGGTCTTTCTGGCCCGTCTCCAGTTCGGACTGACGGCGGGGTTCCATTTCCTCTTTCCGCCGACGACGCTCGGCCTCACTCTGGTCATCGTCATCCTGGAATCCCTCCATCTGAAAACCGGACGGGATGTTTACAGGAACGTCTCGGCGTTCCTCGTCAGGATCCTCGGCGTCGTTTTCGTCATGGGCGTCGCGACCGGCATTGCCCTCGAGTTCGCCTTCGGCAACAACTGGTCGGCTTATTCACGAACCGTAGGCGACATCTTCGGCGCGCCGCTCGCCGCCGAAGGAATCTTCGCCTTCTTCCTGGAATCGGTCTTCCTCGGCGTTCTCCTCTTCGGGCGCGGCCGGATCTCGCGCGCGAAATACTGGCTCTCGGCTTTTTTGGTCTTCTTCGCCTCCCACCTCTCCGGGCTCTGGATCATCATCGCCAATTCCTGGATGCAGACGCCGGCCGGCTTCCGGATGGAGGCGGGACGGGCCGTCCTCACGGACTTCGGCCGGGCGGCCCTCAATCCGTCGACCGTGATCCGCTTCGTCCACACGATCCTGGGCGGCTGGATCACGGGCTCGCTCGTCGCGGCCGGCATCGCGGCCTGGCACCTCGTCAAGGGCCGGGCCCGGGAGAAGGCCGGCCTCCTGCTCAAGACCTCCCTGGCCGTTTTCGTCGTCGCGGCGATCTTCCAGCTGGGGAGCGGTCATCTCCACTCCGTTCAAGTCACGCGAACCCAGCCGGAGAAAATGGCCGCCTTCGAGGCCCTCTGGAAAACTCAGACGGGGGCCCCCTTCACCATCTTCGGGATTCCCGACGAGAAGGCCGAAAAGACGCGTCTCGCCGTCCGGGTCCCCGGCCTCCTCAGCTTTCTCGCCGGCTTCGACACAAGCACGCGCATCCAGGGCCTCAACGAATTTCCGAAGGATGCGCGTCCTCCCGTTCTCCTGCCGTTCGCGAGCTACCACATCATGATTCTCCTCGGCCTCGTCTTCATCCTGGCCGCGGTTGTGGGGGCGGCGCTCGCCGCCCGGAAGAGGCTGGCGGACGCGCGGTGGTATCTCAAGCTGCTCGTTTTTTTCGTGCCCCTCCCCTATCTCGCCAACGAGTTGGGCTGGATCTCGGCCGAGGTCGGCCGCCAGCCGTGGGCCGTGTACCGGGTCCTCAGGACTTCGGACGCCGTATCCCCGGCCGTTCCGGGCGGGAACATCCTGTTCTCGCTGATCATGTTCACGCTCATCTACGCGCTCATCGCCGCGGCCGGTATTTCGATCATCCTCCGGCTGGTCCGGCGGGGACTTGACGAGCCCGCGACGGAAAAAGAGGGGCAATCCCCTCCGGGGGGGACAGTCCCCTCCAGGGGAGGAAACTGATGGAGACTTGGGACCTGCTCCGCAACGTCTGGTTCATCCTTATAGGCGTTCTTTTCGCCGGGTACTCCATCCTGGACGGCTTCGACCTCGGCCTCGGCGTCCTCTGGCCGTTCCTGGCCAGCAACGAAGATGAAAAGAAGATCCTCTTTCGTTCGATCGGCCCCGTCTGGGACGGCAACGAGGTCTGGCTTCTCACCGGAGGCGGCGCCCTCTTCGCGGCCTTCCCGCACGCCTACGCCACGGTCTTCAGCGGCTTTTACCTCGCCCTGATGCTCGTCCTCTTTGCGCTCATCCTCCGGGCCGTCTCGCTCGAGTTCATGTCCCATGCCGGGACCCGGAAAAAAATCTGGGAGGCGGCTTTCGCCGTCGGCAGCTTCCTGCCCGCACTCCTCTTCGGCGTCGCGCTCGGGAACGTCGTCGCCGGGGTCCCGCTCGACGCCCGGATGGAGTACACGGGGAACTTCTTCACCCTGCTGCGGCCACTGCCGCTCGTCTTCGGCCTGACGGGCCTGGCCGCGTTCCTGCTCCAGGGAAGCGCCTGGGCGGCCCTCAAGACGACCGGAGAGCTCCAGGCGAGGGCGCGGCGGGCGGCGCGGACTATGACCGACGCCGTGGGAATCGGCTGCCTCCTCTCGTTCGCAGCCGTCTGGCTCTATCTCCCCGAGGCCTTGAAGCGCGTTCCGGCCTGGCTCTGCGGGGCCCTCGTCTGGCTGTCGCTGGGCCTGCTCGCTTCGTCCCTCAATAAGGGCCGGGACGGACGCGCCTTCCTCTTTTCCTCGACGGCGTTCCTGGCGCTCTGGGGTACGGTCGGCGCCCTCCACTATCCGAACTTCGTCCGGGCGGCCGATCCCTCTCTGAGCCTGACCATCACCAACGCCTCGTCGAGCGCCCTCACGCTCAAGGTCATGCTCGTCATCGCCCTCGCCGGCATGCCCCTCGTCGTCGCCTTCACGATCTACGCCTACCGGGTGTTCAGGGGCAAGGCCGGGACGGCCGGACCGGGGTACTGAATTCGGGCGGGCCGTTGCATCGCCGCGCCGAATGGAATATGATACGCGTGAGCCTATCAGGAGAATCAAGGAGGCCCGTATGAAAAAACTCGGCGCGATCGCCGGCCTGCTCCTCATCGCCTCGTTCGCCACGGCCCAGACCGCCAAGTTCATGAGCGGTCCGTTCGACGAGGCTCTGGCCCAAGCCCGGAAGGACAACAAGCTCATCCTCCTGGACTTCTTCTCGGGTGGCTGAGGGGCCTGCAAACTGCTGGTTCAGCAGTTTTACAACAATCCCAAGTACGCCGATTTCCTGAACAACAACTTCGTCCTCTACCGCGCCAGCCGCGGCGACAAGATCGGGGACGCCGTCTTCGAGAAGTTCGGCGTCAACGCGACGCCGACCGTGCTCTTCGTCGACAAGGACGGCCGGGAAGTGGACTGGATCGTCGGCTACGGCCCTCCGGCCGACACCTTCCTGGAGAAGGTCCAGAAATCCCTGGCCGGGACCGACACGTATCTGGCCCTCACCGAGCGCTACACCAAGGAGCCGGAGAGTATCGAGGTCTTGTACAAGCTCGCCGGCAAGGACGAGAGGCGCTATTCCCCCGAAATGATCAAGCAGGCCGAAGAGCTCTACCGCAAGATCTTGGCCCTCGATCCCGAGGGGAAATCCGGAACGACGACGATCGAGGGCCTGAAGGCGACCGTATCCTACACCGAGGCCGCCGAATTCAACCTCGGCCGGATGGCCGTCTTCAGCCGCAAGCCCGATCCGGCGCCCCTGCGCGCCTTCATCGCAAAATACCCGCAGAGTCCGATCGTCAAGTCCGCCTATGCCTCCGTCAGCGTCTACTATCAGTATTATGCCCCCAAGGAGGACGCGGCGAAATTCTTCGAAGAGTACACGGCCAAATATCCCCAGGAAGCGACCGTCCTCAACGCCTACGTCGAGCGGATCATCAAGGACAAGGAACCCGTCGACAAGGGCCTCGAGCTGGCGGAGAAGATCCAGGAGATCCGCGGCTATCCGCGCAATCCCGAATACACGCAGAACCTGGCCCAGCTCCGCATCCTCAAGGGCGACGAGGCCAAGGCCGAGGAAGAATACGGCCCGGACTTCATCAACGATTACGTCAACGAATCGATCAGGGTCCTGACGAGCTACGCGAATTTCTGGCTCGAACAGAACAAGAACCTCGACAGCGTCGAAGCCATGGCCGACCTGGCCGTCAAGATGGCCCCCGCCTCCCAGTGGTACACGCTGCAGACGGCAGCCGGCATCTACGTCAAGCTGAACAAGATGGCCAAGGCCACGGACGCCTATGGGCCCGAGTTCATCAAGAAGAACATGACCGATGAGGGGATCCTGGGGAGCTACGCCTCCTTCTGGAACCGGCAGGGCAAGAACCTCGAGAGCGCTCTGGAAGCGGCCGCGAAGAGCGTCGAGCTCAGCTCCGACTACTACAACAACTTCACCCTGGCGAACGTCCTGGTCAAGCTGAAACGCTACGAAGAGGCGCTGGTCCCGGCCGAAAAAGCCGTCGAGCTCGTCAAGCCCGTGGCGGCCAAGTACGAAGGTTTTTCAATCCAGCAGTACGAGAACCTCGTCAAGCAGATCAAGGACGCGATCGCCAAGGAAAAGGCGCCGGCGGAAACCAAGTGATCTCGAGAAGGACGGTCCCCAGCTGAGGGGACTGTCCCTCTTTTCATTTCCTCTCCCCTCCCGTTTGACTTCCTCCGGCCGGTCCCGTATATTCTGTGATGGGCACGGGCCGACGGCCCGGCCGGCCATCCGCCCTTCGAGCTTCCCCCGTGCCGCATGGGAATAACATGAAACGCAGTGTTTGTTCAGCCGTCTGGCTTCTCCTTCTCGCCGTCCTCGTTTTTTCCGTCCCCGTCTCTCCGCAGAGCGCGGCGACGCCCCCTCAGCAGCAGGCCGCGGCCGGCTCGTCTTCCGCATTGGACGAGCGCGTGCGCAATTTCCTCGAGTCCCAAAAGGATCAATGGCGCGAGGAGAACATCACCGAGGCCGACGGCCGGCTCCTTTATGACCTCATCATCAAACACCGCTACACGCGGGCCCTGGAAATCGGCACGTCGACGGGACGCTCCGGCATCTGGCAGGCCTGGGCTCTGAGCAAGACCGGCGGCCGGCTGGTGACCGTCGAGATCGACGAGTTCCGACATCTCCGGGCGGTCCAGAACTTCAAGGCGGCCGGACTCGACGGCCTGATCGACGCCCGGCTGGCCGACGCCCATGAATACGTCGAGGAGCTTCCCGGCCCCTTCGATTTCATCTTCATCGACGCGGACAAGAACTGGACCCTGAACTATTTCAAGGCCCTGCTGTCCAAGCTCGAGGTCGGCGGCTGCTTCGCCGTCCACAACGTCGTCAGCCTGGGCTTCATGCAGGGCATCAAGGACTTCCTGGCCTACGTCCGCGGCCTGGAAGGCATGGAAACCGTCATCGACACCTCGTCCGGCGGCGGCATATCGCTCAGTTTCAAGAAGAAAAAGGCCGGCGCCGCCGATTGACGAGCCGCATCCGGCGGAAGGCGCCCGGCGCCAAGGAGAAAGCCATGAAACACCAGAGACGGCACTTTTGGATTCTCGCGGCCGCGGCCCTCGTCCTGGCCGCGGGCCAGGGCCTCTTCGCCCTGGAAGGACCGGCGGCGGGCCAGGTCCGGGAAGGCCTTCAGCTCACCAGTGCGGCGATGACGACTTTCTCACCAAGGGCAACTGCGCCCTCCACGCCCTTCTCGTCGACCGCGAGATCCCCCATGAATTCAGGGTCCGCGACGGCGCCCACACTTGGACCTACTGGCGGACGGGAATCGTCGACGGGCTGAAGTTCATCGGCCAGAGCTTCCGCCGCTGAGCAGCGGCTGTCGCCGCTGGCCGGGCGGCCTGCCCAGAAGAATTCCTTGACAGTCCCCGGGGAATCATCTACATTTTGTGTGGATTATTGTGGATAGACACAAGCCGTGTGGTCATGCCAGGTCAGTTCTGAGCGGGTGGGTATTCTTTTTCCCACCTGATATTTTTTCTTTCGGCAGTCCGGGAAGATTCAACGTCGGCGATGCTGGCCCGACAAAATAGGTTAAGGGAAGGATTTTGCCCGGATTGCAGGACTCTATGACACAGCCGGAAAAAACGACGCCGACCGCGGCCCCCAAGGCTGTCGTCCTCATCGTCGACAATGATCCCGCCTCGCTCGGGAGACTCCAGCGGGCGCTTCAAGACTCCTACACCGTCCACGCGACAGCCAACGGCGTCGAGGCCATCAAGCTGATCAAGGCCCTGCCCGAAATCCATGTCCTCATCGTCGATGAGGACCTGCCGCGGATGAAGGGAACGGATCTCCTCCGATTCCTCCACGAAATGTACGGGAAATCCGACGCCATCATCAAGATCCTTCTGGCGGACGTGGGATCGAACGGCACGGCGGCGGAGATGGCGAGCTGCGGCCGCATCGATTTCACCTGCGCCAAGCCCGTCGATCCGGTCAAGATCCGGCGCAAGGTCGGCTTCCTCATCGCCCAGAAGTCACATGAGAAGCGGACGTCCATGAGGGTCAAACTCAACGGCTCCTCGAACATCCGTATCGAAGCCGAAGGAAACGGCGAGGCCGAGGTCGCCGACCTCAGCCAGAACGGGGTGTTCCTCAAGACCATGTCTCTTCTCCCGGCCGGATCCGCCGTCCCGCTGAAGATCACCCTCCCCGACGGCCGCCATTATCACGTCAGCGGACGCGTCGTCCGCCAGGACGTCGAGCAGGGCGGCGTCGGCGTCGAGTTCCCGGCCATCGACGACCAGAGCCGGCGCTCGATTCTCCAGTTCCTGTCCGACTACGTCACCGTCCGGGATCTCGATGAGCTCAAGCTCCGCTATCCCTTCCTCAAGACCGATGATATGGTCATCTTCTCCGAGCCCGCCAAGATCGAGTCGCTCCTGCGCGAAGCCATGAAGTCCGGCGTCGAGGTCGCGGCGCTCCCGTCGGGATCGGGCCAGCCCGAGATCCTGTCGTTCGCCGATGTCCGGCCGCCGGGCACCTGTCATCTCGCCGGCGAAAAACTTCATATCAAATTCAAGACGTCCGATCCTCTCTTCGTGTCGTTCCATATCGGCTATGCCACCTACAATTTCGAGACCATGATTTTCCATATTTCGCGGGATGGGAAATCGGTCATCTGCCTTTACCCGAAGGTCGTCTTCTATTCGGAGAAGAGGATCGAAAAAAGGGTCAACCCCGGCGGGGATCTTCGGATCGAGGTCCCCCTGCCGGCGCCCTACCGCACTCAGATCCGGGGCCGGATCACGGACATCAGCCCGGGCGGAGTCAGTTTCGTCGCCGAAAGCGGAATCCCGGTCCTGCTCAAGGGGACGCCTCTCGAATCCATCGCCATTCTCGAATCGGGGAAAATCGTCTGGAGGGAGAACGGCGAGGTCCGCCATGTGGCCCTGGCCGACGGAGCGGAGGGCGGGGGAATGAAATACGGGGTCCAATTCGGGATCGGCCGGAGGATGATCCGGACGACCGATGTTCCGAGCTTCGATTCCTCAACGAGAAAGGAACCCCAGACCTCTCAGACTTCTGCGGCTCCCGCGTCCGCCACGGTGGATATCCAGGAGGAGATGGAGGCCCTCGCCCGACGCCCCCCCGATGTGATCCATCTGGAAAACAAGGCGGGAGAAGAGATCGTCGGTCTTCTCAACTCCTCACTGCCGCTAGACGGCAATCCCGTGCCGGTGGTGGTGATCCCTCCGGCCTTCGGGAAGACAAAAGAAGTTCTCTTCGCCCTCGCCCTGACTCTGATCACGAACTTCCGCCTTCAGAATCGGCCTCTGGCGGTCATCCGGTACGACGGCATCCGCCGGAAGGGGGAAAGCCATAAGGATCCCGAAGCGTCCGTCCCCCCCTACGAGATGGTTAACGCCAGCCTCAGCCAGGGGTCCGACGACACCAAGGCGGTCCTCGACTGGATCGAGGCGAACCCCAGGCTTCGGGCCAGCAAGGTCGTCTTGGTAACCTTTTCCCTGTCGGCTCTGGAGGCCCGCCTCACCCTGAGGGACGCGGGTTATCGAAAAAAAGTGCACTACTGGATCTCGTGCATGGGAACGCCGGAGATCCGCCATCTCCTGACGAGAATCAACTGCGGGCTCGACATCCTGGAGCAGTACCAGCTGGGCATCCAGCTCGGCGTCATCCCCATCCTCGGCAATCTCGTCAACATCGACCGCTACATGGAAGACGGGGTGAAGAGCCAGCTCGCCACCCTGGACCAGGCCCGCCAGGACATGCGGCTGATCGACATCCCCGTCACCTGGATCTACGGGCAGCATGACCATTGGGTCAAGTCCGAGTTCATCCGGGACGTCATGAGCATCAAGGTCGGCGCCGAACGGGAAGTCATCTCGATGCCCCTGGGCCACAACGCCCGGACGTCCGAGGAAGCCCTGAAGATGTTCGGAACGATCACCTCCCTGATCCACCGGTTCATCTACGGGGAGCTGCCCAAACCCGTCATCCCCTCCCGGAAGAACATGGAATACATGCGGATCGCCGAAAAGGACCGCGTCCCGTCCCGGAAGCTGCCGGACAGGCAAGGATATTGGGAACGGTATCTCATCGGGAGCAACGACCTGATGGGTTTCGACGTGCTCATGCTGGCCGATGATTACCATCAGCTCATGCTCGACCAGCTCCAGGCCCTGGATCTGAAGCCGGAGGACCGGTTCCTTGATCTGGGCGGAGGAACGGGGAATTTCGTCGACCATCTTCTGGCCTCGCGCTCTCCGCGGCCGCGGGACATCACCATCGCGGATCTCGTCCCGCACGCCCTCGCCCAAGCCAAAAAGAAAATCGACCTCAAGCTGTCCCAGCTCGGCCACTCGTGCGCGCTGCATGCCCTGATCCTGGATCTCGAGATGAACAGGTACAATCCCGTCCGGAGGTATCTGGCCGGCGAACTGGCCGGCTTCAGGGACCTCGTGGACAAGATTGAAAACCTGACGATCCAGTCCGCGTCGAAAATCGATAAGAGCTATTCGTCCAGGCTTCACCGGATTCTCCGGGGCGATAATGTCACGGCTGAACAAGAGGATTGGCTTAAAAGGACGTTCGAGTTGCCCGAATACAGGACGATCCGCGATCTCAATGCCGCCGCCCGCTACGTCCAGGGGCTCGAAAAAGAAAAGCCGGCGTACCGCCAGCTCATTTTCTCCGACACCCTGGAGACCCGGCTCCATCTTCCCGTCCAGTCGGCGAGCTATGACAAGATCCTGATGAGTCTCGTTCTCTCGTATATCTTCAATCCCGTCGAGACGCTGATCGAGATCAAGAGAATCCTCAAGCCGGGGGGCCTCCTCGTGCTGTCCAGCCTGAGGCCGGACGCCGATGCGTCGGGACTCTTCACGCGTCTGGCCCAGAAAGTCGAGACGATGGACCCCAACGAGCTTCCCGAGGGATGGAACAAGAAGACCATCCTGGCCTCGATCCGGTCCTTCATGAATGATGCCGAGGCCCTTGTCGACCTGGGGGAGGCCGGGGCCTTCGACTTCTACGAGGCGGAAAGCTTGAGCGGCCTTCTCGAAGACGCTGGATTCACGCTGCTTCGGACCATCGAATCGTTTGGGGATCCTCCCCAAGGATATGTCTTTATCGCCGGAGTCAAGAATGGACAAGAACAGAGATGACGCTTTCCTGAATCGATATTACGAAGAATGCAAGCTCCGGGACAGAATCCGCATCTCCCTGTTCTTGAGCATGCTGCTGTATCCCATGTTCCTGATCCTGGACGCCATCGTCGTCCCCGAGAAGTTCCAGGCCTTCCTCGTCATCCGCGGCGTGGTCATCCTTCTCAACATCATCCAGCTCATCTGCCTCCGCTTCGTCAAGTCCCACAAGAGCCTGATCCGCCAGGGGATGGCCCTGCTTTTGATCGACGCCGTCGGGATCTCCCTCATGGTCTTCCTGATGGGAGGATTCGCCAGCTTCTATTACCAGGGCCTGTCCCTCGTCATCATGGTCATGATGCTCATCATGCCCTTCTCGTTCAAGGAAGCGGCGATCACCATGTCGTTGGCCTGGGCCAGCTATGTCGTCCCCAGTCTCTTCATCTGGAACGGTCAGACCGCGGCCCTCCGGACGATCGCCCGGACGTTCAATCTGACCGTTGAAATTCAGCCCTGGCGTATCTTCGTCAACAACACGTACTTTCTGACCTCGATCATCGTGATCGGCACCGTCGCCTGTTCGGTCATGGACAGCACTCGGCGCCGCGAGGTCCGCAGCCGTATCCAGCTCGAGGATACGACGGCCCAGCTCAAGGAATCCAACATCAAGCTCAAGAGCCTGGACGAGCTCAAGACGCAGTTCTTCGCCAACGTCAATCATGAGCTTCGCACGCCCCTGACGCTGATGCTCGCTCCGATCAAGGCCGTCCTGGACGGCCGGATGGGGGAGCTCTCCCCCCTCATGAGGGACACGCTGGAAACCATGCAGCGCAACGGCTACAAGCTCCTCAAGCTGATCAACAACCTCCTCGACCTGACCAAGCTCGAGGAAGGCAAAATGAGGCTCAAGGTCAGGACGTTGAATTTCACCGAGTTCACGGCCTCGCTCCTCTCCTCCGTCAAGCCCCTGGCCGATCAGAAGCAGATCCGGCTCTTTTTCCAGCACCCGCCCCACGGCGTCGATCTGACCATCGATCCCGACCAGTTCGAGAAGGTCACGCTCAACCTCCTGTCCAACGCCCTCAAGTTCACGCCCAAGGGCGGCAAGATCACCGTCTACATCGAGGAAGGGGTCTCGACGGTGACCATGACGGTCGAGGACACGGGGATCGGCATCCCCGCCGACATGCTGGAAACGATCTTCGACCGTTTCTCGCAGGTCGACGGCTCCATGTCCCGCCCCCAGGAAGGGACGGGGATCGGGCTGTCCCTGGCCCGCGAGATCGTCAGCCTGCATCAGGGGACTATCCGGGCCGAGAGCGATCTCGGCAAGGGCTCCCGGTTCATCGTGGAGATGTTCAAGGGAGAGAACCACTTCCCGGCTTCCGTCCTCGACCGGCGCCAGGATGAACAGCCCATCGGCCTCAAGCGGCGGGCCACTGACGCCGAGGAACCCCGCGTCCGGGACATCGTCACCGACTTCCAACGCCTCCAGCTCGTCGACCTCGAGCGCGTGGACATCGGCGCCTCCGGCGGGGGCGAGAAGACCCATGACGCCCTGATCCTCGTCATCGACGACAACCCCGAGGTCCTCAAACTGATGAAGATGCTGCTCGCCGACGAATTCGACCTCGAGCTGACGACCTCGGCCGAGAGGGGCCTGGCCCTGTTGAAGGAGAAGGGCCCGGATCTCGTCCTGTGCGACGTCATGATGCCGGGGATGGACGGGCACGCGTTCTCGCGGGCCGTCAAGTCCGACGAGGCCCTGAAACACATCCCGATCATCCTCGTCACCGCCCGGACGGGAGCCGAGATGCTGGCCCAGGGCATCCAGGCCGGCGCCGACGATTACATCTCCAAGCCCTTCGATTCCGTCGAGCTCAAGGCCCGCATCCGCGCCCTCCTCAGGATCAGGGAGGTGGAATCCGAACTGGCTCTGGTCAACCAGAATCTCAAGATGAGGACCTCGGACCTCGTCGATCAGCAGAACTCGCTGTTCCTGTCCACGGTCAAGTCCCTTGTTTCCGCCATCGACACCAAGGACGAGTACACCCGCCATCATTCCACGCGCGTCACCGAGTTCACCCTGAAGATCGCCGGAAAGATGGGATTCAGCGAGAAGGAAATCAACTCCCTCGAGCTGGCCTCCCTTCTCCATGACGTCGGCAAGATCGCCGTCCCGGAGGACATCCTCAACAAGCCGGGGAGGCTGACCGCCCAGGAGTTCGCCCTCATCAAGGAGCATCCCGTGCGGGGCGAGAGCATCCTCAGGCCCGTCATCGAGCTCAGGGATATCGCCCAGGTCGTCCGCGCCCACCACGAGCATTACGACGGCACCGGCTATCCCGACGGCCTGAAGGGGCGCGAGATCCCGCTCGGTGCAAGGATCATGGCCGTCGCCGACGCCTACGACTCCATCACCTCGGAAAGGCCTTATCGCAAGGCGGCCTCCCACCGTTTCGCCGTCAAGGAGATCATCCGTTGTTCCGGGACGCAGTTCGATCCCGAGGTCGTGGAGCATTTCCTCGAAGTCGCCGGGAGCCTGCCCCAGGAGCGCGACGAGGGACCGGCGCCTCTGGTGTCGTGAGGCTGGCGGCGGCCGTCAGCCGACCTTTTTCGCTTCCTGCTTGAAGTCTTCCTGCCAGAGAAGAAGGCCCGTGATGTCGCCTTTCCGATCGCTCAGGAACTGGATCCGCACGTAGGGATCGATGGAGAAGAAAAAGGTCTGGCTTTCGACGTAAAACTTGGTCGGCGCCTGGCCCGTCGGCCGGATGATCAGGTAGTAATCTTCGTAGCTCACATCCAGGACATAATCCGGGGAGATCTCGTAGCGGCCGACGTACTGCCGGTAGATCGAAGGATCGAGTCGGTAGAGCGGCCGCTCCTTGGGCTTGAAATCCGGCCACTCGTAGACGGCCGAGAGGCTCCGCAGGATCTCGTCCGTGAGCAGGAAGCCGTTGTCGCTATTGGTCATGATCACGGCGCCCTGCCCTTTGTACGGGTAGACGTCCACGGAGCAGGTGAATCCCGATGTCCGGCCCCGGAGATGGATGCGGACGTCCTTGTCGGCGCCGTCGATCTCGAATCCGAAGCCCCTGTTTTCAATCTGCGGGGTGAGCATGGCTCTGGCCTGCGCAGCGCTCAAGATCTTTCCCTGCCCGCCCCCCGCCGTCCGCAGAAGGTCGGAGGTGAAAGCGAGAAGGTCGGACGGGCTCGCCCACAGGCCGCCGGGCGCGGGGGGCGCGGCATCGACCCACTTGCCTTCGAGCGGGCGGCCGTCCCGGCCATGGCCGGAAGCCGCGTTGATCCTCATGGCTTCGGGCAAAGGCCTGGTGAAAGTGCTGTTCCGCATGCCCAGCGGGCCGAAAACGGCCTCGTTCATGAGAACGGGTAAAGACGCCGATGTCTCGCGCTCGAGGAGGGGGACGAGAAGTGGGAAAGCGTCGGTCCGGGTCAGGATGTCGCGCAGGGTCAGGCTGTTTTTCCCCTCGGCATCCGCCGGAAACGCGTCCGCCTGGCGGAGGCGCGGGCCCATGTCACCGGCGAGATCGAGCCGGCCCTTGTCCACCAGCTGGAGGGTCTCGGCGGAGGCGAGGGTCCGGGCGAGGTCGCCGGCCTGGAACATCGTGTCCGCCGTCACGGGCTCGCGGGAATGCGCGTCGCGGACGCCGTAGCCCGCCGTCCATTCGAGGGCGTTCCCGTCCATGACCGCCAGCGCCGCGCCCGGAACCCTGTAAAATTGCATGCGGCCGTCGAGGGCGAGCTTTTCCGGCCTCTGGCCCTTGATGTAAATGGCCCGCAGGAGGCCTTTGTCAACTTTCCGCATGCGGCTCTTTGTCAGGGATTCCCGGCTGGTTTCACAGCCCGCCGCCAGCAGGGCCAGAACGGCGGCCCCGATGAAGGCGACGGCCCGAGCTCGCCGTGGACGGACGTTGTCATCGATAAAACAGGATGTCATCACGCGACCATTTTAATCCGATCTGGCAGGTTTCTCCAGGGAAATTAAGCGGGCCTTATTGGAGCGGACGAAGGGGGGATGTCCCGGAGAAAACATTGAGCGCGCCGCGAGCACGGTTCCTCGAGCGCGGCGAGAGGAGAGCGGCGCGATCATAGAGTGGGATTCCTCGCTGGGGAATCCCACGTTTTTCGGAGGGACTCCCCCCGAGCCCGCGATCCTGTCCCGCTTGACGGGTCTGGTTCGCTTGACGGCGCGTCCCCTTTGCTATAAAAATGGCTATTCCGGAGGATAAAACATGGCCCACATCAAACCATTCCGCGGCGTACGGCCTCGTCGCGATCTCGCCGCCCAAGTCGCCGCCCCGCCCTACGACGTCCTGAACTCGGAGGAAGCCCGAGCGATGGCCGCCGGCAACAATTTCTCGTTCCTTCACGTCGGCAAGCCGGAGATCGACCTGCCGCCGGGGATCGATCCGTATTCCGACGCCGTCTACGCCAAAGGCAAGGAGAATTTCGAGCGATTTCTCCGGGAAGGAGTCATCGCCCAGGATCCGGCCGAGAGCTTTTACATCTACAAGCAGATCTGGGGCGATCACATCCAGATCGGCCTGGTGGCCGCGGCCTCCTGCCAGGATTACCTCGACGGCGTCATCAAGAAGCACGAGCTGACGCGGCCGGACAAGGAAAATGACCGTATGCGGCATATCGAGACACTCGAGGCCCAGACGGGGCCCGTCTTCCTAACCTACCGGCGGACCCAGGCCATCGACGACCTGGTCGCCCGGGGCATGGCCGGGCAGCCGGAATACGATTTCTCGACCGCCGACGGCGTCCATCACGCCTTCTATGTCGTCGCCGATCCGACCCTCATCAAGAAGATCCAGGCCGAATTCGCCGCCCTCCCCTGCCTGTACGTCGCCGACGGCCACCACCGCTCCGCCGCCGCCACCCGGATCAAAGTCAAGCGGGACCAAGCCAATCCTCATCCGACCGGACGGGAGGAATACGGCTTCTTCCTAGCCGTGATCTTCCCCCACAACCAGATGAAGATCCTCCCCTACAACCGCGTCGTCCGGGACCTCAACGGTTACGACGCCGCCGGTTTCCTGGCCAAGGTCAACGAGAAGTTCCTCCAGCGCCCGGCCGACCGCAAGGCCCCGGCCCGGAGCAAGGAATTCTGCATGTTCCTCGACGGCGCCTGGCATCTCCTCGAGGCCCGGCCCGGTTCGTACGACGCCGGCGACCCCATCGCGTCGCTCGATATCTCCATCCTGCAGAACAATCTCCTGGCCCCCGTCCTCGGCATCGCCGATCCCCGAACCGACAAGCGCATCGACTTCGTCGGCGGCATCCGGGGCACGGACGAGCTCGAGCGGAAGGTCCGCGGCGGGGCGTTCAAGGTCGCGTTTTCCCTCTATCCGACGACCATCGACCAGCTCTTCGCGGTCGCCGACCTCGGCAAGACCATGCCGCCCAAGTCCACCTGGTTCGAGCCCAAGCTCAAGGACGGCCTGGTCGTCCACATGATCGGCGGATGAAGCAAGCCAAGCCGGGGGGAAGGAGGAGCAGGGCGCCCGAAGACGGCGGCCGCCGAAGGGCCATCTCTCCCGCCCTTCTGGCCGACGTCAGGAAAGAGGCCCGGGCCTTCTTCCATGACGCCCGCGGCAGCCACGACTGGGACCATACCGAGCGCGTCGCCAGGCTCTGCCTGCGGATCGGCCGGAAGGAAAGCGCCGACCTCGGCGTCCTGGCGCTGGCCGCCCTCCTGCACGACATCGGGCGCGGCGAAGAGGACCGGTCGGGCGGCAAGATCTGCCACGGCCGGACCGGAGCCGCGATGGCCGGGAAGCTGCTCGCCCGCCACGGCCTCGACCCGGCGACCGTGCGCGCCGTCGTCCACTGCATCCGCACGCACCGCTTCCGCAAGCGCGCCGTGCCCCAGACGCTCGAGGCCAAGGTCCTCTTCGACGCCGATAAGCTGGATTCGATCGGCGCCGTGGGCATCGGCCGTGCCTTCCTTTTCGCCGGCGAGGTCGGGGCGCGCCTCCATGACAAGGATATCGTGGTCCGCAAGACCAAGCCGTACACCAGGGAAGACACCGCCTACCGGGAGTTTCTCGTCAAGCTCGGCCGGGTCAAGGACAGGATCTTCACCCGGGAGGGCCGGCGCATCGCGGCCGAGCGTCACCGTTTCATGGTCGCGTTCTTCGATCGCCTGAACAAGGAGACGGACGGCAGGCTGTAGTCGGCCGGTCTGCGCATAATATTACGGGCGGCCCCGCGGGGAGGAGATCATGCCGTGGCACCAGGCTTATAATCCCCTGCACAGCGTCTTCCTGTCGACGGTCGTCGCCGCCCTGCCGCTCGTCCTCCTTCTCGGCGGGCTGGCCATCTTCCGGCTCAAGGCGCATGTCGCCGCCCTGCTCGGGCTCGGCGCGTCCCTGCTCACGGCCGTCGCCGCCTTCGCCATGCCGCCGGGGATGGCCCTGCGGACGGCCGGCCTCGGCGCCGCCTACGGCCTCTTCCCCATCGGCTGGATCATCGTCAATGTCATTTTTCTCTACGACCTGACGGTCGAAAAGGGGCATTTCCAGGTCATGCGGGACAGCCTGACGGGCATCACCCGCGACCGCAGGCTTCAGCTTCTCCTCATCGCCTTCTCGTTCGGCGCCTTCTTCGAGGGCGCGGCGGGTTTCGGGACGCCCGTCGCCGTCACCGCGGCCATCCTCATCGGCCTCGGTTTCACCCCGCTCGCCGCCTCGGGCCTTTCGCTCATCGCCAACACCGCGCCCGTAGCCTACGGCGCGCTCGGCACGCCCATCATAGCCCTGGCCGGAGTCACGGGGCTGGATGCCCGAAAGCTGGGGGCCATGGTCGGGCGCCAGCTTCCGTTTTTCTCGGTCCTCATCCCCTTCTGGCTCATCTGGGCTTTCTGCGGTTTCAAGAAGATGAAGGAGGTCTGGCCGGCGCTTCTCGTCGCGGGAGTCTTCTTTGCCGTCCCCCAGTGGCTGATCTCCAATTTCCACGGCCCGTGGCTGGCCGGGGTCGGCGCGGCCGTCATCTCCATGGCCGCGCTCGTCCTGTTCCTGCTGAAATGGCGGCCGCGGACCTTCTACGGATTCGAAGGAGACGATGATGCGGCCTCGCCGGCGCCCCGCCCGTCTCACACGACCGGGGAAATCGTCCGCGCCTGGCTGCCGTGGCTCGTTCTGAGCGTCTTCGTCTTCCTCTGGGGAATCCCGCGGGTCAAAGCCCTGCTGGACGGCGTCTCCGTTATCCGCTACCCGGTGCCGGGCCTGGACAAGCTCGTCTTCCGCGTCCCGCCCGTTGTCGCCTTGGACACGGCCGAGCCCGCGGTGTTCACCTTCAACTGGCTGACCTTCACCGGGACCGGGATCTTCGCCGCCGCCGTCCTGTCGGGTTTCCTGATGGGCTTCCGGCCGCAAGCGCTGGCCCGGGCTTACTGGAAGACGCTCAAGCGGGTCCGCTTTTCCCTCTTCACCGTCGCCGCCATGCTGTCGCTCGGCTACGTCACGCGCTATTCAGGGCTTGACGCGACGCTCGGCCTGGCCTTCGCCAGGACGGGCGTTCTGTATCCCTTTTTCGGGACTCTGCTCGGCTGGCTGGGCGTGGCGATGACGGGCTCGGACACGTCGTCGAACGTCCTTTTCGGCAGCCTCCAGAAAATCTCGGCCGGGCAGCTCGGCCTGAGCCCGGTCCTGATGGCGGCAGCCAACAGCTCCGGCGGCGTGATGGGCAAGATGATCGACGCCCAGAGCATCGTCGTCGCCAGCACGGCCACGCGCTGGTACGGCCATGAGGGAGAGATCCTGCGCTACGTCTTCCTGCACAGCCTGGCGTTGGCCGTGCTGATGGGGCTCTTCATTCTGCTCCAGGCCTACGTCTTTCCGTTCACAAAGCTCGTCATGCGCTGAGCGGGAATCAGCCGACGATCTTATTGGTGCCCTTGTACTTGTCCTCGATCCTCTGCTTGGGCAGGAACTCGTCCTCCATGGCCCGGTATTCCTTGAGGCCGACGAAGTCGGTGTATTCCTCGAAGGAGGCCACCCACTGGGTCTGGCCGGCCAGGATGCCGGTCGGCGAGGCCTTGAGGGCCTTGAAAAAGTTCATCAGGGCCTTCTGGGCGACCATGATCGAGGCCACGGGGATGGAGACGCGGCCGACGCCCATTTTCGCCAGCTCGGGGATGGGGATGAGCTCGGTCTTCATGCCGCTGACGGCGTCCATCAGGTTGACCGACAGCGGTCCCTTGATGCCCTTGATGGCCTTATCGATGTCGGCCCGGGTCTTGATGCCGTCGACGAAGGCCAGGTCGGCCCCGGCCTCGAGGTAGAGGTTCGAGCGCCGGATCGCTTCTTCGATCCCCAGGCCGGCGAAGACGTCGGTTCGGGCGTTGATGATGAAGTCCTTGTCAAGCCTGTCGCGGACCTGGGCGCAGGCCCTGAGCTTGCCGGCCATCTCCTCGGCGCTGATGACTTCCTTGCCGGCCATGTGGCCGCAGCGCTTGGGAAAGATCTGGTCCTCGAGGTTCATGCCGGCGACGCCCATGGCGATCAGCCGTTCGGTCAGCGAGGCGGCGTTGACGGCGTTGCCGCCGCCGGTATCCATGTCGGCCATGACCGGGATCCTCACGGCCTGGGCAATGTTCCAGGTGATATCCATGGTGTCCTTCATCCGGATGAGGCCCACGTCCGGCTTGGCCAGGTAGGAGCCGGCCAGGCCGTAACCCGAAATCTGGATGGCCTCGAAGCCGGCCTTTTCGATGGCCTTGGCGCTCAGGGCGTCGTGACAGCCGGGGACGACCACGGCCCGGCGCTCCATGATGGCTTTTCTTAAAACTGTCGTTCTTTTCATGTTTGAAGACTCCTCTTTATCAAAAATGTCTATCTATTTTAACGTATCCGCCGCCGCGGGGAAAGGGGGCCATGCGGCGAAGGTCCGGATGCCGCGCGGCGAACACGGCTGCCGCCGTCCCGCCCCAGGGCGGACCCGCTTATCGGCAGCCCAAACGGTAGAGGCTGTTGCCCTTGTTGTCGTAGATGATGAAGGCCGGCATGCCCTTGACCCGGATCCTGCGGACGGCCTCCATGCCCAGGTCCTCGAAATCCAGGACCTCGGATTCGAGGATATGCTTCTTGGCCATCAGCGCGGCCGCCCCGCCGATCGTCCCCAGGTAGAAGCCGTTGGAGGCGCGGCAGGCGTCGATGACGGCCTGGCCGCGGTTGCCCTTGGCCAGCGTCACCCGCGAGGCGCCGGCTTTCATGAAATCGGCGATGTAGCCGTCCATCCGCTGGGCGGTCGTCGGCCCGAAGCTCCCGGAGGCCAGGCCCCGCGGCGTCTTGGCCGGCCCGGCGTAATAGATCGGATGGTCCCGGAAATAGGCCGGCATTGGGCGGCCCTCGTCGAGCATCCTCTTGAGCCGGGCGTGGGCGATGTCCCTGGCCACGACGAGCGTCCCATCGAGGGCCAGCCTCGTCCCCACGGGGTGTTTCGCGAGCTCCGCGATGACCTCGTCGATGGGCCGGTCGAGGTCGATCCGGACTCCCGGCGCGATGCCGCGGCCTTCGAGAGCGGCCAGGAAACGGGCCGGCTTCCTGTCCAGCTCCTCCAGGAAGATGCCGTTCCGGGTGATCTTGCCCTTGATGTTGCGGTCGGCGTTGCAGCTCACGCCGATGCCCACCGGCAGCGAGCCGGCGTGCCGCGGCGCCCGGATGACGCGGGCCTCGAGGGCGAAATACTTGCCCGTGAACTGGGCGCCCAGGCCGTTGGCGCGAGCCATGGCCAGGACTTTCTCTTCCCACTCGAGGTCGCGATAGGCTTGGCCCCGCCCCGTCGGCGCGGTCGCCAGGTCGTCGAGGTATCCCGTCGAGGCCAGTTTGACCGTCTTCAGCGTCATTTCCGGAGACGTCCCGCCGATGACGACGGCCAGCCGGTAGGGCGGGCAGGCGGCGACGCCGATGGCTTTGATCTTTTCGTCGAGGAAGGCGGCCAGGCGCCCCTCGCTCCCGAGGAGGGATTTATTTTCCTGGTAGAGGCTCGTCTTGTTGGACGACCCGCCGCCCTTGGCCACGAACAGGAAGCGATACTCGCCGCCGGGATCGGCGGAGATGTCGATCTGCGGCGGCAGGTTCGTGCCGGTGTTATCCTCGTCGAGCATGCCGGCCGGCGCCACCTGCGAATAGCGGAGGTTGTGCCGGGCGTAGGCGTTGAAAACGCCCCGGGCCAGCCGGCGGGCGTCGTCGGTCCCTGTCAGCACGGCCTCGCCCTTGTGGGCCACGATGTTGGCCGTGCCGGTGTCCTGGCAGATCGGCAGCTCGCCCTCGGCGGCGATGGCGGCATTCTCGAGCAGGGCCCGGGCGACGAAGCGGTCGTTGTCGGACGCTTCCGGATCGTCGAGGATCGCGGCCAGGTTCCGCAGGTGCCGCGTCCGGAAGAAAAAGGCGACGTCGGTGAAGGCCGCCTCGGCCAGGAGCGTCAGGGCCGCGGGATCGACCCGCAGGAACGTCCGGCCGCCGGCCGTCCACGGGCGGACGGCGCCGTCCGCGATCTTCCGGTACTTCACGGTTTCCTTTTTCATCGGGAAGATGGGAGCGTAGGAAAAGCGGGCCATGGCGGCGTCCTTCAGTCCTGGATTTCCATGTATTCGTTGATGTCTTCGAAGCCGACGATTTCCTTGTAGCCGACCATGCCGACGAGCATGTACTCGTTCGTCAGATAATTGTACTTGAACTCCTTGAGCAGGCGGAAGGCCTCGATCTGGCCCGTGCTGTGGACGTGGGTGCGCGGCCCGGTGCAGTAGATGTGCGTGTCGCCGACCTTGATGGCCTCCTCCCCGCCGACCGAGATGGGCAGGTCCTTGGCGATGACCGCCTTGACCTTGGCCTCGAGCTCGTTGAGGTCGATCTCGGGCCGCTCCGGGAAGTTGATGACGAAGCCGTGGCGGACGTCGGAGTGGAGGATCTGGGCCTTGTAGTTGTAGTCGCGCACGAGGATGGACATGGTGATGTCCTCGGCCGAGTGGGCCATGAGCCGGTACTTGATGGTCTTGTCCGTGATGGCCTTGATGTTCTGCGGGAAGGGGCCGAAGATCGACGGCCGGGCCACGATGATCTCCTCGCCCAGCCCGATCAGGACCTGGGCGTTCATCCCCAGGGCCTCGTAGATCAGGTCGAAATGCTCGACGACGACCCGCCGGTTGGCCAGGACCGCGTTGCGGATGGCTTCCTTGATCTGGTACTTCTGCTTGAAGGCCAGTTCGTAGCGGATGTCGACGTGAAAGGTGTGGCCGGAAAAAAAGTTGTCGGAGGTGAAGTCGTAGAGGGGCGTCGGCCTGAGGTTGACGCCCTCGTCGTCGTTGGTCAGCTCGAGCCCCGGGAACAGGCCGCGGATGAGGGTCGATTTGCCCGCCCCCTCCGAGCCGATGACGCCGATGAGGTAGTCCGTCGGCGTCAGGTAGCGCCGCGATAGCTCGTTGGCGACCATGTAGAGCCGCTGGCTCCCGCGCGGGGCGTAGTAGGCGGCGTAAATCAACGTGTCGTTCCTCGCCGTGGCGACGTTGTACATGCCGGCCTCCTCGGCTAGAAAGTGATGTCGAAAAGGGGCGCGTGCTGCTGGGCGCCGTAGATGTCGGTTTCGCCGGGCGCGCCCGAGGGAATCCGCCGCCGCAGGGTGACCTTGACCGCGTGGCTCGGCTCGAAATAGATGATCTTGAGGATGTCGCGGGGTTGGACTCGGTAGAGGCGGCAGATGAGTTTTTCGTTGATGACGCGTTTCTTCTTGAACAGCTCGTAGTAGCCCCGATCCTTGAACATGATGTCCAGGGTCAGCTCGTAGGGGCCCGAGTTTTTGGACCGGATGACTTTGGCGGCTTCGAGGATGTTTCTTTTCATGGCGGCTCCTCGTCCTCAGAGGACAATGACCTTCGACGGGAATCCGGCGGGGTCGTCGATGTCCATCAGGTGATACAGGGAGAATTCGTACACGCGGCCCATGGCGATGTCGGACGGCGAGAACGGGAAGGCCAGGTTGCCGGCCGTGGCGATCCGGCCCGGATAGCCGTAATGGAGCAGCGTGGACCGGGTCACGGAGAGAAGAGTCTCGGCCTCCTCGGGCGTCCGGCCCAGGGCCTCGATGAGAATGCCCAGCTCGTGGGCCGGGGCGTCGCGCCGGGGCTCGAGCTCGCCCATCACGCCGTCCTTGCCGTAGACGTGGAAGAAGATCCGACCCTGGTTCTTTTCCTTCCTCAGCATGGCCCGGACCTGCCCTTCCACGGCGGCCAGGATCTTGTCGATGCCCGCGATCATGATCGGATCGCGGACGCCGGCGATGGTGATGGACCGGTAGCCGATGGGACGGGCGCCCTCGAGCTTGATGGAGTATTTTTTCGTCGGCACGAAGCGGCTGCCGCGGACCTCGACCCGGCCGCCGCCGATGTCGGTGAAGGAGCAGCGGGTGAGATCGATCTCGCCGCCGGGCCCGGGGAGATGGTAAGGATCGGTCTTCTCGTAGAGCGTGTGGGCGGCGGTGGATTCGGGCGTGAAGCGCCGGGCGGGCGAGAGGGCCTCGAGGACGAACGAATCCTGCTTCAGCGTCCCCAGGGCGCAGTCCGATCCCGACCCCGGCGTCGCGGCGATGGCCGCGCACTCGAGGATCTTGCCGAGGTGGAGGGCCAGGCCGCGGTCGTAGCCGCGCATGATCGGCAGGGCGGCGAAGACGGCCGGGTCATAGCTCCGGCCGGCCAGGACGACGTCGCACTTTTTCTTAAGCAGTTTGATGATCGGTTCGACGCCCATCTGGGCGACGATGTATTCGGTCTCGAGGACGGCCTGGCGCTCGAGCTTGGGGACGAACGGCAGCGGTTTGAGCCGGCCCCCCTTCATGGCCCGCAGGACCGTGTCCCTTGGGATGTCGGCGAAGACGACACCGAGGCGGAAATGAAGCTTCTCCTCGCGGGCGATCTCCCGGATGATGTCCAGGCACCACTCGGTGTGCGGCCTGGCGCCGGAGCCGCCGGCCGAGCCGACGACGACGGGAATGCCGCGGCGGACGCCCTCGACGATCATGTAGCGCAGGTCCCTCTTGACGCCGGCCCGGCTGGTGAACGACTTGCCGACGCCGAGGTAATAGGGGCCGGGGTCCGTCGAGCCGGCGTCGGCCGCGATCAAGTGCGGCTTCCGCTTGAGGCCGTTTCGGAAGGAGGACTCGGGGAAGCCGTAGCCGAGAATGGCCGTCGTCGACAGGATCCTGAATTCGGGGAGAGTCGTCGGGCGCGTCTTAGCCATGGACTTTCGCTTTCAGGAGCTGGATCGTCCGCTCCATCTCATTATTCACAATCATGTAGCCCTCGTCAAAACCCATGCCCGGCTTGGCCAGCATGCGGACCGGCCTGGCCGCCAGGGCGACGTGGACGCAGGCCACGGCCGAGACGTCCGTTTCGTTGCACGTGCCGCCCTGGTAGGCTTCCATGCCGCGCTCCTTGCAGTAGAGGACGCTCTCGACGACGTTCTGGATGCCGCCGAGGTCGGGCGTCTTGATCTGGACCTGATCGCAGCAGGCGGCGTCGGTGAACTCGCGGATGTCCTCGAGCGTGTTGCAGTGCTCGTCGGCCACGATTTTGACGGACGAGCCGAGGGCCTTGAGCCGCCGCCGGATGCGGCCGAGGGCCTCGATCTGGCGCGGCTTTTCGTCCATGTCGACGGGGCCCTCGATGTAGAGGGCGAACTCCCCGGCGTCCTTTTCGAGGGAAGCCAGGTAATCGGCGATCTTATCCATGTCGTAATCGAAGGCGATGCCGATCGTGCCGTAGACGTCGATGTGGAGGTCCGGACGGTAGGAATCACGCCGCCGCAGGTCGGTGATGCGCTTGGCCAGCCAGCGGATGTAGGCCCGGAGCTTCTCGCCCTTGAGGCCGAGCTTTGCCTCGACGTTGTTGATGAGGGCGTGGGGCAGGACCTCGACCTCCTTGAGGATCATCTTGTCGGCGTTGAGGTAGCGGTCGTCGCCGCTCTGGCCGAAGATCGGCACGCGCTTGGCGATGACGGGCAGCCCGTACTCCTCGCAGACGACCTCGCATTTCAGCTTGTGCTCGGCCTTGGCCCGGGCGTCGAGCAGGGCCTGGGACAGCCCGTAGCGGATGGCCGTGTGCAGGCGCCGGCCGTGGAAAGTCATCTCCTCGAAACTGCCGGCCATGTCGCGGAAGCGCCCGACCTTCATCCCCTCGAGCTTCGGCGCGATGGTCCGTTTGAGAAAGGGCAGATAGGCGCTGGCCAGGAAGAGCGGATCCCGGCCGCCGACGCCCGAGTACTGGACGGCGGCGCAATCGCCGGCCGCCACCTGCCCGTCCTCGAGGACGAGCAGGACGGAGATGCACTCGCCCGCGACGCGGATACGCGGGAAGCCCGGGGTCACCGGCTTGCCCTTGTAAATGAAACCGTCATGAGCCGCGTTCTTCTTGATGGCCCTCTGGTCGTCGAAGAAGAAGGCGGACTTTCCCGGAGCGAACAGCGCTCGTTTTATTTTCATCTCGGCCTCCCGATCAATTTTCCCTTGCTGACGGCGTAGATGTCGTCGGTCACCATTTGGAATGAAATCTCCCGGCCCTCGGCCTTGGCTCGTTCGTTCAGCTTCTCCCGGTGATAGGCCATGATATCGTTGTCGAGCGGCAGGTTCCCCTTGTGAAAGATGCGGAGAAAGCCCTCGTTGTCGCGCATGGGCAGGACCTTGCCCAGGTTGTAGATGGAAGGGGCGAAGGGGACATCGAGGACGCCGGCCTGGAACGCGGCCACGGTCCCGGCGGCGAGGTCGCCGGCGCCGAGCTCATAGACCTTGTCCACGAGCGAGCGCACTTCGCGCTTGATAATATCCACCTCCCGGCGGATGGCCAGGCTGTCGAACAGGCGCTGGTCGGCCAGCATGCTGATGATCTGGCGCGTCGCCCGGAGCCCCTGGGCGTTGGCCTCCTTGGTCGGGATGCCCATGGCCTCGTGCGGGCTCTTGACGATGATCTTGTCGGCCCCGGAGAAAGCGGCCACGACCGAACCCCAGGCGATGACCGAGAAGGCCTTGGCCTCGTCCTCGGGGAAGCCTCCCATCCACTGATGGAAGACCGTCGTGAACTCGTAGTCCTCGAAACCCGCGCGATGGAAATATTCGTCGGCGAGCTCGTTGAGCGAGGTGACCGCCGCGATGTCCTGCAGGATGTTGCCGGCCTGGCCGTAGCCCAGGGTAATGGACTTGACGCCCTGCCGGAGGGCCAGCAGCCCCTCGATGATGCCGATGGCGTGGCTGATGAACGGCGGCACCAGGGTCCCGGTCAGGGGGCCGAACGGCTCCCGATTGATCCGGACGCCGTGCTCCTCGTAGATGCCGACCAGACGGTCCACGTACTGCCAGTCGCCGATCGATTTCTCGAGCGGCACCTTCTTGGCGTAAGGGATGTTGTAGGAGATGCCTCCGCCTTCGAAGCTGGTGAAGCCCGCGGCCAGCGTGATCTCCGCGAGGAGCCGCGCGTCGGGCGTTCCGTGCCGGACCTGGATGGGGCTGACGACGGCGTCGACGACGCGCCGGCAGCCGTCCAGACCGTGGTTGACGGCCGGAAAGCCGTTGAGAAGCGATGTTCCAGCACCCTGGGATTTCTCGATCCCCTTCTGCGCCTCCTCGTAGCGGTTCTGCCGCGTGTAGGCGTCGATCGTCGTCGGCAGAAGATCGGCGTTCCCCTCGGTCTCGAGGTAGCGGAGGAGCTTGATGTGCTCGTCGATGAGGGCCACGCCGGCCCGAGGCTGGAGGAGGATGCGGCCCTTTTGCCGGGCGTTCTTCATGACCGCCGCGAACCGCTTCTCCTCGGGAATCGCGCGATGATAGCGGACGCCGTCCTCGATCCTCACGCCGCGGCCGGTCGGCCAGGTGGCGAGCACCTCGCTCCGGGCGGTTTCGAAGTTCTTGGTATCCAGTCTCTCATTCTTGATCATCTCATCATCCTTTGTCCGGCAATTCCGTCAGGCTCGAGAGGGCCAAGGCCACGGCTTCCGCGGCATGGTCCTCCGCCAGGTTCCCGGCCAGCGGGAAAAGATGGCCTCCGTCCGCGTAAAAGACGGGCGCCTCCGGGGCGAGCCTCAGTTCTGCGCCGGGCGAAGCCAGGCGCCTGAGCGGCTCCTTCATAACCGCGCTGTCGCGGCAGCGCGAAAGGTACCCCCCGCTGCCGATGACGGCTTTGACGCGCCGCAGGTCCTTGCCCGTCTGGACGAAGATCCGGCCCTGGGGGGTGTAGGCCTCGCGCCAGACGCCGATGTGGCGCGAGGCGGCGTGATAGACGCAGGCCGAGGCCAGGATCGCGTCGAGCGTCTGCGCCGGCTCGCCCTCGGGAAGGATGTCCGTGTCGGCCGAGATCGCGGCGATATAGTCTTCCATGGCCGAAACCGGCAGGCCGGCCCGGCCGAGGCCCGCCTCGATGTCCTCTCGGGCGGTTTCCCAGAGCGTCCGGGCCGAGACGCGGAGGCCGAGGTCCCCCTCGACCGTGCGCTTGACCTTCGGCTCCCGGATTCCCTTGAGAACGACCGTGTCGGTTTCCAGGAACGATTCCGTGTTGGAATAGACGTCCGTCGTCGCCCCGCCCATGTCGATGACGCAGAGATCGTCCCATTCCGGGCGGACGCGGGGGATGGCGGCGACGAGTTCGTAGACGCCGAGGGGCGTCGGCCTGGGCCGGGCGCCGAAAGCGCGGACGATCTCGCCCAGCCCGCGGCCGGAGACGATCCGCTCGAGGAAGAGCTCGCGGATCTTCTCCCGGGCCGGCTCGAGGTTGACCTGGCCGATCTCCGGCATGAGGTTTTCCGTCACGAAGACTTCTTTTTTCTTCAGGATCTTCGCCACCCGGCCGGCGGCGGCCCGGTTTCCGGCGAAGATGATCGGCGTATCGAGCTTGGAATCCGCCAGGCGTTTCGCGTTATCCAGGAGATAGGCGCTGTTCCCGCCGTCGGTCCCGCCGGAGAGGAGGATGATGTCGGGCGGCGCGGCGGCCAGGCTTGCGACATCCTCGTCGGTCAGCGAGAACGAGAAGCTCCGGACGACCTTGCCGCCGGCGGACATGGCGGCCAGCCTGGCCAGCTGGAGCGTCAGGTCGGGAACGAGCCCGATGGCGGCGATGGCCAGCCCGCCCTTGGCCGAGGAGGAGAAATAAACCGGGACGTCGTGCGGCACGTCGTCGAATCCCGTCTCCGGCGGCAGGCCGAGCAGGGCCCTCAGCACCCGGAGAAAGCCGCGGGCCAGGCCGTCCTGCGTCGTCGGCGTTTCCCGCCGCTCGAGCACGGCCGTCGCCGGGCCGTCGAGGGCGATGAGCGCCCCCTTGGTCCAGGTCGAGCCGATGTCGATGCTGACGGCCTTGTTCATGATCGGTCAGGCCTCAGTTCTTGCCGAACCGTTCGGCGATATCACGCCGCAACATCACGGCGACTTCCTTGAGGTCGGCGGTCGGCGAAAAAACGCGGTCGAATCCCATGGCCCGGTATTTCGCCTCGACCTCGGGGAACGGAGTTTTTCCCACGACCAGGTTTCCCCCCGCGTAAAGAACGATTTTATCCAGCCCTTTCTCGATGCACAGGTCCCGGAAGCCTCGGCAGTCGATCTCGCCCTGCCCGTAGAGGGACGAAACGAGGATGGCCTTGGCGTCGGACTCGATGGCCGCGTCGATGAATTCGAGCTGGGAGACCATGACGCCGAGGTTGACGACCCGGAATCCCTCGCCGCTGAAAAAGCCGTAGAGAATTCTGTTGCCGACCGAGTGGCAGTCGGCGCCGATGACTCCGAGAACGATCGTTGGGCCGGGCATGGTCTTTTGTCCTTTCAGCGGCTGAGAAGCTGGCCGATGCGCTCGTCGACGTGGAGAAGCGAACCGCGTTCGATCTGGTAGTCGAAGGGGATAACCTTGCCGCCCCTCTCCGTGAAGGCCTGGACGGCGGCCACGTTCTCCCGCCGTTTCTGAAGGAGATAGCCGGGAGGGACGAAGACGACGTCCAGCCCTTCGAGGAAGCGGGGAATCCGCGCCTCGTCCTTGATGAACAGGTGGGCCACGGGTCCGGAAACGAGATCGAGGTCCTTGAGCTTGTCCGTCACGATGCGGAGGAAATATTCGCTCTGGCAGACGACTCCCAGGCGCTGGGCGCGTCCCAGTCCGGCGATTTCGATGATCGTTTCCTGGCTCGGCGAGACGGCTACCTGGAGAATCCTCGTCTGAAGATTGGGAAGCCTTCCCAGGAGTTCGCTGTAATGGTTGGTCGTCGTCAGGATCAGGGCGAAGTCTTTCAGGCGTTCCTCGGGCTTGGGATCGGCGGCCAGCTCGTCGAGGAGCACGGGCGTGATCTTGACCTGCGAGAGGTAGCCGAGCTGCCTCTCGAAAATGGCCAGGGCCTCGGGGACGTCGTCGACCGCGGCCACGTGAAAGTTTTCCAGGCGCTCCTCGCGCTCCATGATCTTGAGTTCGACGATGGTTCGCACCTCGCGATAGGAAAACTTCAGGGCCTTGAGCTCGTCCAGGAGGCGGTCGATGAGTGCGACGGCGCGCTCCTTTCGGCCGGCCGGCAAGACGTCCTGGCGCGACGAGACGAAACTGCCCCGGCCCTGGGCCGCCTCGATGATATTGTCCCGGGACAGGGCCTCATAGGCCCTTTTGATCGTTCCCCGGGCGATCTTGAGCTCCGCGGCCAGGTCCCTTTCGGTCGGAAGCTTGTCCCCAGGCTTGAGCTCGCCGTTCCGGATGAGGGATGTGATCTGTTGGATGATCTGCCGGTAGGCGGGAGCCTGACTTTGTCTGTCAATCCGTATTTTAATTGGCATGGCCCAACCTCCCAATATTGGTCTAGCCCATTATAGACCAATGGTCGCCAAATGCAAGTGTTTTTTTCTCCGGGGATGTATATAATAGAACCCTTCCCACGTTGAGGATATTTCGGTCATGAAGAGCCCTCGATCGAAAAAGAACGGAACGTCCGCGCGGCGGCTGACGCGCCTTCTCAAGGAATGGGCCACTCGGGATTCGGGCGGGCGCCGGCCGGCGGACATCGCCACCGACTTGGTGGCCGCCGCCGAGGCCTTATCGTCCGGCACGAACGGGCGCGCGCTCAGCCGACAGTCGGCCCGTGATTTCCTGAACGCGACGGGCGACACGAAGTTCCTGCGGGTCCTCGGCGAGGACCTGGCCGGACGCTGGGCAGAGGCCGCTTTCCGTCTTATCCAGGCCTCGAATTACTCCCTGAACACGCTCTTCGCCAGTCGGGTCACTGAGATGCCGGGCCGAGTCCTCTTCCAGGACATGTCCTCGCCGATCCCGTCCCAGTGGACGTACGAGGAGACGGACCGTCATGTCCGGGAGATCGCCGGGGCGCTTTATTCCCTGGCCGCCAAGGACGGCCGACGGCCGCGGGTGGCCATCTTTTCCGAGAACCATTTCGAGACGGCCTGCGCCGACCTGGCCTGCCTGCTCTTCGATATCCTGGACACGCCTCTCAACCCGCACTTCCGGCCGGACGACCTGAAGACCATTTTCGACGAGCTCGAGATCAATATCGCCGTCACCGACACGGCGGAGAGGGCCGCCCTCCTGGCCGAGCTCCGCGGCCGCACGGCCGTGAAATTTCCCATCGTCGTCACCACGCCCGGGCTCGGCGCGCCCGGAGACGGCGTCCTGTTCCTGGGCGAATTCTGCAAGCGCCTGAGCCTCCGCCAGGTCGACGCCATCCTGGCCGGGCGGAAGAGATTCAAGCTCAACGAAGTGGCCACGGTCATGTTCACCTCGGGGAGCACCGGAGCGCCGAAGGGAGTCTCCTTCTCCATCTACCAGCTCGTCGCCAAGCGCTTCGCCAGGGCGGCCGCCTTGCCCGTCGTCGGCGAGGACGAGGTCTTTCTGAGCTTCCTCCCGCTGTATCACACGTTCGGCCGCTACTTCGAGATGCTCGGCGCGATCTACTGGCGAGGGACGTATGTCTTCGCCGGCAATCCCTCGGCCGAAACCCTGCTGGCTCTCTTTCCCAAGGTCAATCCGACGGGTTTCGTCAGCGTCCCCGTCCGCTGGGCCCAGCTCCACGAGAGGTGCCTGGAAAGGATCGACGGGCTCGCTCCGGGCGCCGACCGCGCCGAGGCCCTGCGCCGGATCCTCGGGACGAGGCTGCGCTGGGGCATCTCCGCGGCCGGTTACTTGGAGCCGCGCGTCTTCCATTTCTTCGAACGGAACGGCGTCGCCATCTGCAGCGGCTTCGGCATGACCGAGGGCACCGGCGGCATCACCATGACCGTTCCGGGCCGCTATGAGGACGACACCCATGGCCTGCCTCTGCCGGGGACGCGCGTCCGCTTGGCCGCCGGGGGCGAGCTCCAGGTCAGCGGGCATTACATCGCCCGCTACCTCGAGGACAAGGGGCCGGGCGACATCATCCCCTATCCGAAGAGCCCGAAGACCGACGCCTGGCTGGCGACGGGCGACGTGTTCCGCCTCCTGCCCAGCGGCTATTACCAGATCGTCGACAGGATCAAGGACATCTACAAGAACAACCGGGGCCAGACGATCGCCCCCCGCAAGGTCGAGAGCAAGTTCGCCGGTGTCCCCGGCATCAGAAGGACCTTCCTCGTCGGCGACGGCCGGCCGTACAACGTCCTCTTCATCGTTCCCGACCGCACCGACGAAGTCCTCGAGCCGGCTCTCGAGGGGGCCAACGAGCGCAATTACTTCCGCCGCATCGTCAGCGCCGCCAACATGGACCTCGCGCCCTACGAGCGCGTCGTCAACTTCGCCCTCCTCGAGCGCGATTTCGACCGGGACAGGGGCGAGATGACGGCCAAGGGATCGTTCAACAGAAAGAGGATCGAGGCGGACTTTGCCGCCTCGATCGAGGAGCTCTACCGGGCGAATTACGTCGACCTGGCCAAGGATGGCCTGCGCGTCCGTCTGCCGCTGTGGTTCTTCCGCGACCTGGGAATCCTCCATGACGAGCTGGTTCTCGAGGAGGACGGGCTCCGCGATCTCAACCGGGGGCTGAGCCTGGCCCTACGGCGCTCCGGCGGCGGGACCTGGCTCATCGGCGATCTGGAATACGAGGTCAAGGGAGGGCTCCTCGATCTCGGGCTCTTCGCCCGCCAGCCTTATCTGTGGGTCGGCAATCCCGCCCTCATCCGCTTCTGCCCCTGCAAGGAAGGCTGGGACGTGCCCTCGGACCCGGTCTCCGAGAGAGTAGCCCTGCCGCGGGAGCGACGGAAGATCTACGCGCCGGAGGAGTTGGCGAAGCCGACGGGCATCAGGGATCCCGAGGTCCTCCGATTGAACAGGCTCCTCTCCCTGGCGCTTCTCGCCGCCCCGGACGAGGCGGCGGCCGCCCTGGACGAGATCGAGAGGATTTTCGGCGAATCGGAGAACCTTCGCGTCTCGACGCTCATCCGCCGGCGCCTCGAGGCCCTGGCCAGGCATCCGGACGAACGGATCCGCTGCTGGGCCTACAGGCTCCTGCTCCTCGACGAGCCCAACCCGGAGTATGGCGAGTCCCTGCCGACGTTCGTCCAGTCGGGCCTGCCGTTCCTCAACGAGGAGAGCATCGAGCGGATCGTGTCCTCCAAGCTCGGGCAGGGCCGTTTCGACTCCCTGCGCCAGCGCATGGCCGCGTACCGGGAGAAGCTCGAATGGCCCGCCTCCGGGCCCATCCGCGGCCAGATCGAGAGGATCCTGCGCCTGTTCGTCGACTTCGCCAGGGTCCATCCTCAATATCACGGCAGCGTGCGGGCCGAGCTGGCGAGCTGGATCCTCCACAGGAGCGATCCGGTCTTGTCGGAAGCGGCGCGGGGTTTCCTGGCGGAGCTCAGCAGGGATTTCGCCGCCCACGTCTCCGAGGGGCCGCCGGCCCTCGACCGCGAGGAATGGCAGGCCCGCATCGTCGTCGAGGACGGCCTCGGCGACGAGGAAGCCGCCGGCCTGCTCCGCGTCCTCACCGATCCTTTCTTTCTCCGGGAATCCGTCCTCCTCGCCTACGACCGAGAGCGTTTCAATCCGGCCGAAATCGCGGCCGGAGGGATCTGGGTCTCCAGGGTCGCGACCGCCGCGCGCCGGCCGCACTACCGGGTGAGCGTGAACACCCGGACGGGAAAGCATTACGATTTCCGCCTCGTCTTCGGCGAGGACTGGCGCACGCCGGAGGGCGCGGAAACGATCCTCCTGCTCATCGCCCTGGCCAATCATCCCTACGGCCGGAGGATCCTTCCCCGTCCCGGCGCCTGGCGCCCGGACCTGGGAGCCGTCACCTGGCGGTATTCCGGGGACCTGACGGTCTGGGAGAAGATCCGGGAACTGGCGAGCCGGCGCGAGCTCGACGCCGGCCCCCCGCCGCCGCAGATCTGGCGCAAGCTGTTCATCGACGCCTTCGCCGCCTTTTTCCGGGCCGCCGACTACGGCGGGTTCCGCGTCGTGCCGGGCATCGTCTCGCCGCTGAACGTCATCGTCCCCGAAGTCGAGTTCCAGGAGGAGGCCGTCATCACCTCGCTCGAGGGCTGGCGGCGCTACGACGGGCCACTCGCCCTGGTCCGGCCCATGCTCGCCAACTTCTACAGGAAGGCGGCGGCCGGTTATCCCTGGTCGCTCAAGTTCCTCGACGTCACCTGGATCTTCGACGCCTGCTACGAGGCCCTGGGCCACGAGAGAGCGGCGGCGTTTCTCGAGCGGCTTCTGCAGGACTTGGCCGGCCGGCCTCCTCATGATCCGGAGGCCGGCGAGCTGCGGGCCGCTCTCGAGAGCTACCTGGATTATTTCCGCAAGAACTACATGATCCCCATCCCGGCCCTCAACGCCATCAACAAGTACAAGGACTGGGAGCTCACCCGCGCCCTGGCCCCCTCGCAGGACCGGGAGGAGAAGGTCCTGGAGCTTATCGAGAAATACGGGCTGGGGCGGCATCCGGAGATCGTCCGTTACTATTTCTACCGGCACACGTACTTCGCGGGCCTCGGCGGCCGGGTCTGCGCGGCCTTCGACCGGCTGCTCGAGCGCATGGGCGAGAACGCCGGCAAGCCCGCCGTCCAGCTCCTCGAGCTCTCGGACCTCCAGGCGGCCCTGAAAAAGGACGAGGACCGCCGCGTCTTCAGCAAGATGGTCTTCCCGGGGCTGCCGAGCAGCCCGGCGCTCGACATCGTCAAGCTCGGCGACGAGGGCGGGCGCCGCGTCGTCGTCCATTCCCGGCTCACGGATTCCGGCGGCCGGGTCTACACCTTCAGCGAAACGCTCGACCCCGCCGCCATCGGTCAGATCTACCGCCTCTTCTTCAAGGAAAACTATCCCAAGGTCATCTCCGAGAAGGACCGCCACTACGTCGTCAAGGACGCGGAGGAGCGGGTCGTCGGCGGCCTGTGTTACCACGTCATGTACCACAACGTCGTCTTCATCGACGCCGTCGTGGTGACATCGCCCCTCAAGAACCGCGGCATCGGGCGGGCCATGCTGGACGATTTCTGCGGCCGCATGGCCAGCCACAACGTCACCATCGTCCTGACCCATTTTTTCCTGCCGGGATTTTTCCTCAAGGCCGGCTTCAAGCGGGACAAGCGCTGGGGCGCGCTGGTCAAGTATCTTTGAGACCTTCTCCGATTGACATCCGCCTTTCGACAAGATATACTTCTCTCCTTGCTTTGCCATATAACATGTTGATAATGATGAAGATGACAGGAACCGGCAAAGGAGCCTGAGCGATGGTTTCGGCGGCCGAACGATGGGCTGAGGAACAGGAACGGCTGGCCAAGCCCGCCCGCGTCGTCTGGTGCGACGGGTCGGAGGGCGAGGCCTGGCGCCTGCTCGAGATCGGCCTGAGCGAGGAGCGGCTGAACGGGCCCGTCTTCGAGAAGCTCAACCACAAGACCTGGCCGACGGCCTACCTGCATCGCTCCGCCTCGAACGACGTCGCCCGGACCGAGAAGGTGACGTTCGTCTGCCATTCGACCCGCGACGCCTCCGGGCCCAACAATAACTGGATGGAGCCGGCCAAGGCCAAGAAGATGATGGCCAAGCTCTCGGAAGGCTGCATGGCCGGGCGGACGATGTACGTCATCCCCTACATGATGGGGCACCCCGATTCGCCCTACGCCAAAGCCTGCCTCATGGTCACGGACTCGTGCTATGTCGCGATCAGCATGAGGGTCATGACCCGCATCGGCACCCCCATCCTCGAAAAGCTCCGCAACCGCGAGGATTTCATCAAGGGCTTCCACTCGATCGGCGACCTCGATCCCGACCGCCGCTACGTCATGCACTTCCCCGAGGATGGGCTCGTCTGGAGCGTCGGCTCGGGCTACGGCGGCAACGCCCTCCTCGGCAAGAAGTGCGTTTCCCTCCGCATCGGCTCCTACCTCGGCTACCGCCAGGGATGGCTGGCCGAGCACATGGTCATCATGGGCATCGAGGACCACCGCGGCAACGTCACTTACGTCACGGCCGCCCTGCCGAGCGCCTGCGGCAAGACGAACCTGGCCATGATGGAGTCCGCCCTGCCGGGCTTCCGGGTCTGGACGCTCGGCGACGACATCGCCTGGCTCAACATCGGGCCCGACGGCCGGCTATGGGCCATCAATCCCGAGGCCGGCTTCTTCGGCGTCGCCCCCGGGACGTCGATGAAAACCAATCCGAACATGATGCTGACCATCCGCCGCGGCGCGTTCAACCCGACCCTGTTCACGAACGTCGCCCTCAACACCGACACGAACGAGCCCTGGTGGGAGGGCATCGACGGGCCCGTCCCGGAGCATCTCCTCGACTGGCAGGGAAGGCCATGGACGCCGGCCTCGGGCACGAAGGCCGCCCATCCCAACTCGCGGTTCACGGCCGCCATCTGCAACTCCCCGATGCTGTCGAAGGAATACGACAACCCGCGCGGCGTTCCCATCTCGGCCATCATCTTCGGCGGGCGGAGGACCAAGCTCATCCCGCTCGTCGTCGAGAGCTTCGACTGGGCCCACGGCGTCTTCATGGGCGCCCGGATGGGCTCCGAAACGACGGCCGCGGCCACGGGACAGGTCGGCGTCGTGCGGCGCGACCCGATGGCCATGCTCCCCTTCTGCGGCTACAACATGGCCGATTACTGGCGCCATTATCTGAACATGGGCAATCGCCTGACCCGGCCGCCGAAGATCTTCTCCGTCAATTGGTTCCGGGCCGACGAAAGGGGCAAGTTCATGTGGCCCGGCTTCGGCGACAACATGCGGGTCCTCAAGTGGGTCGTCGACAGGGTCAACGGCGCCGTGCCGGCCCGGGAGACGCCGGCCGGCCTCGTGCCGCGGCTCGAGGACCTCGACATGACCGGCCTCACCCTCGCCAAGGACAAGCTCGAACGGCTCTTCGCCGTCGACATGAAGGACTGGAAGGGCGAGGTCGACGAGATCCGGAATTTCCTCAAGCCCTATCGCAACCGCCTGCCATCGGAGATCCGCGAGCAGTTTGAAAAGCTCGAGCGACTGGCCCGCGCGAAATGAAGCTGGACGCCGCGAATTTGATCCGCCAGTGGGGCCTGCCCGCCGCGACCCTCGCCTATTGCTACGCCAGCGGCCTCCTGCCGTTCGTCAACGCCGAGGCCTTTCTGATCATCGTCTCCTCCACGCTCCTCACCAGATCCCAGCTTCTCATGGTCACGGTCCTGGCGTCCGTGGGCCAGATGGCGGCCAAGTGCACGATGTACTCGGTCGCCCGGACGTCGTTTCAGCACCCCTCCCCCAAGTACGAGGAGAAACTCGCCAAGGCCCGGGCCAAGCTCGAACAATGGCGCTACGGGACGGGACCGTTCATCTTCGTCAGCGCCAGCACGGGTTTCCCGCCCCTCTACATCATCAGCATTCTGGCCGGGATGTTGAAGATGAATTTCCTCACCTTTCTCGTTTTCGGGCTGGCCGGGCGGATGGTCCGGTTCGGGCTCACCCTTCTTTTCCCCCAACTCCTGAAAAGCCTGTTCTAGGCCGGCCCCATCGGCGGGCGGGGGCGCTCAGCGATCGAGGATGACGGCCACGGCGTAACCGTCCGGCCGCCCGTTCCGCGTCTGCATCGGGACCGTCGAAATGCCGATCCTTGCAAAGCCGGGCTCGCCGAGACCGGTTCCGAGCGCCTTGCCGATCGAATCGAGATGGGAGGACGTCGAATAATATTCGTTTTTCCCCGGCGCTCGGGGACCGCCGACGTTCTCGCCCTGCTTCCACCTGATCAGGATGTCGGCCTTCCGGCAAAGATCATGATCGAGTTCCAGGCGACGCAGGCCTTTCTGCTCCCTGACGGCGTTGGCCGCCCCGAGGACCGTCAGCAGGCGCTCCAGATCGTCCGGCGTCGAGGACGTATTGTCGGCGACGATGAGCGCGCAGACGGTATAGCCGCCGCCGGGGTACTCCGTGCTGCGGTCGAACCGGACGCCGATCCCGGCCCGTCCGTACCCCCGCAAATCCGTGTTTCCCAGGGACGAGGCGATCTCGTTCGGGAGGGGGCCCATCGTGAAGCGCACGAGAGTCTCGCCGAAGAAACCCGGGAGGGACGGGAGTTCCCGGCCGGCGGCCCTGGCTTCGGCGAAGGCCTGGGCCGTCCGGTCGAGTTCGGCGACATGGACCATGGCGGGCCGTCCGGACCTGGCCCGCGCCTCGTCCAAAGCCCGTAAGACGAGGGCCCGGACATCGGCCGCGGTCAGCCGGTTCACGCCGTGGATGAAATCCTCCGTGATGTACCAGCTGGCCCGAGGACCAGGCGCGATCCCGATGCCGACTTCGTCGAACTCCCGGTTGAGACAGTTTTCGCGGTGCCCGCGGCTGTTCATGAAGGTCCGGTGCATGATCTCGACGGAGACGGTGCTGCTGAAGCCGACGTTCTCGCCGCTGGCGGAGAAATCGACCCCGGCGTCGGACAGTCGGTCCGTCGGGGTTTTCCCGTCCGCGGATTCGTGGGCAAGGTTGTCGAGCCCGGCCATCTCCTCGCTGTGAGCCCTGGCCAGGCGGGCGAGCGCCGGTGACAACCGCAGGGCGGGAAGGTTCCGGCTTGTTCTCTCTCGGTTGAGCAATAGCAGGAGGTCCCTTTCCATGTCCCCCGACGAGGGTACAACCGATGCTTTCGAGACCTGTCCGATGTCATGGCCGTGAGCGCCCCGCGGCTGCGTGCCCCAAGCCAGGAAGAGGAAAGCGCCGATGAGAATCCGTCCCGCCCGCTTCCGCCGAACGCCCGCCCCCGAGAAATTCACCTTCCTATTGTCGCCGAAATCATGGATAAAATCCAATCGCGCGCGCTTTCCTGGGGCGGTTGCCCTGCCGGACGGGTCCTGTCCCGGCGGTGTCTCCGAGTGGACTTCGCTCCACCCATCCCCCCGTGGGCGGAGGGGGAAACATCCCCCCTCCTGAACCACCCCTCCTCGCATTCGTCTGCTTCTCCACGATGTCGCCGGACTCATCGGCGTGCTCGGACCGGGGGGAAGCCGCCCCCTGGACCCCCCAGCGCTCCCGCGCAATCCCCTTCCGCTCGTCCATCGGAGAGCACCACCGGGCCACCCGTCCGGTGACACAATCTTCTCCTTGAGGGCCTCGGGGAATGGCCGGAACGGACATGTGCGGTTTAGCCCGGGAATCGCGTCCTTCGAGGGAAGTCGCAGGGGCGACTGCCAAAACATGTCTGAGCCCGGGGTAGCGCACCCCGGGCGAGTTGTTTTGGCACCGAGAAGGGCGGGATTCCCGCGGCGTGAAAAACCGCACTAGGGAGTGAAGGCCATCCCCGAGGCCAGCCGGCGCCCCGGACGGGACACGGCCGGCGTCAGAACCGCGTGTTGAAGATGGGCAGAACCTTTCGGCCCTTCGGATTGTCGCGGATGATGTTGACGAGGCCGATTTGCAATCCTTTTTCCAGGCTCCAGGCATAGTTCACGATGCCGATGGCCAAGCCATTCAGGCTTCCCTTGATCAGAGTGACGGGGCTGGCCGCGAAGCCGGACAGCCGACCGTGCCGCTCGACCTTGATGAGAGCTCCGGCCAGGAAGGCCCCGGTCAGGCTCTTCCCGCCGACGCCGATGCCGCCGATCATGACGCCCTGGACGACGGGTGCTCCAACCCCGACGCCGCCGACGGCCAGGCCGACGAGCTTCTCACCGGCCCCCACGCCGACGCCGCCGATGGCTATGCCTTTAAGGTTTTCCCCCGCCCCGGCGCCGAAGCCGCCGAGAAGCAGCCCGGTCATGTTCTTCCCCGCGCCCACGCCGAGGCCGCCGATGCCGACGCCCTTCATGTTTTTCCCGGCCCCGGCGCCCAGCCCTCCGACCGTCACCCCGACGACGTTCTTGCCGGCGCCCGCGCCGAGAAGACCAAGGTTCACGCCGGCCATGTCCTCCCCGGCGCCGACACCGAGCCCGCCGATATTTATGCCCCTCAGGTTTTCGCCCGCGCCGACGCCGAGACCGCCGATGTTGATCCCCGTCACATCATCGCCGGCTCCGGCGCCCAGGAGACCTATGGAGATTCCCGTCAGGTTTTTCAGCCCGTCCACGCCCAGGAGGCCGAGCTGGATCCCCGTCACGTCGCCGCCGCCGGGCATGATGCCCAGGGAGAGGCCTTTGATCACGGAATCCTCGTCGTTCTTGGCCGGCTGCCAGAACGTGACGTTGACGCCGGTGACGCGGCGCACGCGGCTGTCCCGGAAATTGAAGCGCAGGCCCGTGAATTCCTTCGAGTTCCCGAAGCTCAGGCCCCATGTTTTCGCCGGCACGTCCAGGCTTTGCCCGAAGGCCAAGGGACCGCCGGCGATCGCCAGCGCAAGCAGGATGCCCGCCGCGGCCCGGGCGCTCTTTCTCGACGTCATCGGTCTTTTCATCTGGCACTCCTCCGGCCGGTCCGGAACTGCGCCTCCGCCGGCCAAAAAGGCAAACTTATCAGTTTGCTTTCTCCAGTATAAACGAAAAGCCGCGGGAAAAGGTTCATGCCTGAATCCGGCTTGGCGCGGCCGGCCCGATTTCGGTTATAATGACCCTCGAGGAAAGGACGGTCGCATCATGAGCTCTCGACAGAAACACATCGAAGACTTTCGCGCCAAGGACGATCTCATCGTGGTCGCGGGCGCCGGCGGCTTCATCGCCGGGTCCCTCGTCCGCTACTTCCACGACAAGGGTTTCAAGCGGATCCGGGCCGTCGACAAGAAGCCTCTCGCCGACTGGTACCAGAGGACGCCCGGCGTCGAGAACCTCTGCCTCGACCTGAGCTGCCGGGACAACTGCGCCCGGGCCTGCGAGGGGGCCGTCGAGGTCTACCAGCTCGCCGCCGACATGGGCGGCATGGGCTTCATCGAGCGCTTCCGCGTCGAGTGCCTGAGGAGCGTCCTCATCAACGTCCATCTGATCGAGGCCGCCTACAAGGCGGGGACCGACCGCTATTTCTTCTCCTCGTCGGCCTGCGCCTACAACACGGACCTCCAGAACGACATCCATTCCGTGGCCCTCAAGGAATCGGATGCCTACCCGGCCATGGCCGAGCGGGGCTATGGGTGGGAGAAGCTCTTCTCGGAGATCATCTGCCAGGAGTACTGGGCCGAGCGCGGCTTCAAGACCTTCATCGCCCGATTCCACAACGTCTACGGCCCCAACGGGACGTGGGACGGCGGCCGCGAGAAGGCGCCGGCCGCGCTCTC
>Ga0315282_10001050_pt1 | contig 53299 bp, 35 predicted proteins | sample YL17G07_20_MG_FD_203693 | JGI IMG/M metagenome (GOLD analysis project Ga0315282, IMG submission 203693) | Sediment microbial communities from Yellowstone Lake, YNP, Wyoming, USA - YL17G07_20 | ecosystem: Environmental > Aquatic > Freshwater > Lake > Sediment | place: USA: Wyoming | collected...
TGGACTCGGCCGGAACCGTGCCCTGCCACGCGAGCAGCGGCACCAGGTCGGCGTTCCTGCATTCCGCCTGAATCTTGCCCTGGCCCTTGACCAGATCCATTTTTCCCTGGGCCGTCGCCTGCAGGAGGGGTTTCTGGGACTGGGTGGCCTCGATCCGCAACGATTGGATCGCGATCTCGCCCAGTCCGCCCTTCCCGGTCATAACAAGCGAGGTATCGGTGTTGAACGCCACCTCCACGGCTTTCAGCGCCTTACCCGCCGGCGTCCGCGGGGGCACGTCCATCCCGCTCACCTGGGCCTTGGCGCGGGCCTGCACCTTGAGCGGGGTGTCGCGGAACGTGATGTCCGCGCTCGCCGTCACGCGTCCGCCTTCGACGGGGATCTTCGCGGCTTTCAGCTGGGACAGCGGAAAAGCAAAGGGTTCCAGGTCCGTCGCATCGAGGCGGACGTTGCCCTGGAGCGGGGATCTGGAAATGGTCCCCGACAGGGCCACCGTCCCGAGGGTCTTCTCGCCGCTCTGGAGCACGGTGGCGCACTTGCGCAGATCCACGTTCTGTTTCGCATCCACTCCGACGAGGAGATCCGTGCGGGTCGAGATCGGTCCGAAGGCATGGTCCCCGGACTTGCCCTTGAGGCCGGTCAGCCGCAAGACGCCTCGCAGATTCAGACTCTCGGCCTTCTGCGGGTTCTCTCCGAGCGAAAGCTCCGCCGAAACCAAACCCCTCTCGAACCGGACACCGGACCCGGCGGGCAGAAGGCTCTGCCATTGCGCCAGATCGAAGTCCCGCACGTTCACGGCGAGGGCCTCGTCGCCGACCTTCCCGGCCAGCGGCATCAGGGTGGCGGGATCGAGGCTGAGCGGTTTCTTCAGGCTGACGGAAAGAATGTCGGCTGGGCCGCCGGCGGTCTGCTGGGCCACGTCGAGGGCCAGTTTCCGCACCACGAAGGGCGCGCTGCCCGTCTCCGCGCCGCCTTCGAGGGCCATGCGAAGATCGGTCGCCGGGAAACCCGAGGCTGGCAGCCCGCCGCCGGTGGGGTTCAGCTTCTCGACGCTCAGGGCGGCCTGGACGTTCTTCAGGACGCCGAACAGCCCGTCCTTGCCAAGCGCCGCTTTCGTGCTGCCGGAGACGCGGGTATCGCGGAAGTCCATGCCGGTGGACGCGGCGGCAAGGTTGAGGACGCGGCGGTCCATGGGATGAATCTCGACGGCGACCTGTCCGGTTTGCGCGCGCTGGTCCCAGTCGGCGGAGAAGTCAATCTGCGCGAGCGGACTTCCACCGGATTCCACCTTGAGCGACGTCATCGGAATTTGGATCTTCTGCGTGGCTTCGTCCAGCTCGACCTTGGGGTTGAAGGAAAGCGCGTAGCGGGAGAGATCCTCGCCCTGGAGGCGGCCCTGGAAGTCCGAAAGCGCGACGGAGGCCGCCATGCCGCTCAGTTTCCCCTTGGGCGCGGTGGTGGTCATGCTGATATCGAAGGCGGCGCCGACGTTCTGCTCCTGCGGCTTGGCGCCGGCCTCGACGGTGGGCGGCGGCAGCACGCGGGCCGCGGCTTTGCCCGCGATCTTGATGTCCGAATTCTTGTCCAGAGCCAGGCAGGGGCAGGTCACGGACAAACCGTCCACCCGAAAACTGTCGGGCTCCTTCCGGCCTTTCTGATAGCGGTCAAACAATACGTTGACGTTCTTGATCTCGATGTTGGCCAGGTTGAGTTGGAAGGGCAGCTGGGGGAGGTGAATCTCGGCGGGCGGGGCCGGGGCTTTCTCCTTCTTCGCGGGCGGGGCGGCCGCAGGTTTTTCCTTGGGAGCCGGTGCGGGGGCGGCGGGCCTGATTGCGGGAAAGGGCCCCCGCAGAGTCCCGTCCGCTTCCTGGACAATATGGATGGTCAGCGAGTCCAGAAAAAAGCGGCTGATCTCGATCCGTTTGCCGCGCAGGGCCAGTGCGCTCATGCGGAGCTCGAACCTGGCCATCCGGAGCGGCGGCGTGGACTCGCCCGGCAGGGCGCCGATCTCCACGTCCTCCAGCGTGACCCGGCCCAGGGGCGAGAAGGTGTATCCCTTAATCATGAGTGACCGTCCCAGGGCTTTTTCGATGGGGGGCCGCACCCAACTGTTGAAGAACGAGTAGGAACAGGCATACCAGTACAGACCAGTCAGGAGCACGGCCAATACCACGAGGCAGCCCAGCAGCCATTTCAGCCACCGGCGTTTGCGGGGCGGCCGCGCCGGGGCAGCCGGGGCGGGTTGCGCTGGCGCAGGCGGATCGGGTTGCGCCGGAGCAGCCGGGGCGGGTTGCGCTGGCGCAGGCGGATCGGGTTGCGCCGGAGTGGTTTCGGGGGATGGATGGGGATTGGTGGAAGTGTTCGCGGTCATTATCTTCTCCGTTCTTCTCAGAAGGTTTTTCGTAGGATGGGCCTTGAAGGTTTTTCGTAGGATGGGCCTTGGCCCATCACACCAAGCCGGGCAACTGGGAAACGGATCAACCGGCTCTGATGGGCCAAGGCCCATCCTACGGGTTGATCAACCGGCGAACCGGCGAACCGGCGAACCGGCGAACCGGCGAACCGGCGAACCGGTGAACTGACGAACCGGCGAACTCCTGTGGTCCGGTCACTTCTTGCACAGCAAGGCCACGGCATGCGCGGCGATGCCTTCCCCGCGGCCCAGCGAACCAAGCCCTTCGTTCGTGGTGGCCTTGATGTTGATCTCTCCGGGGCCGCCGGTCTTGACCAGGACCTCGTGCAGCGCCTTCCGCATCGCCTCGACGTGGGGCTTGAGCTTGGGCTGTTCGGCAATCACGGTCACATCCACGTTCTCGACCGCGTAGCCTTGTTGCGCCGCCATGTCCACCACGCGTTCGAGGAGTCTGAGGCTGTTGATGTCCTCGAAGGCGGGATCGGTGTCGGGAAAGTGGAACCCGATGTCCCGCTGGCCGACGGCGCCCAGGATGGCGTCGCAGACGGCGTGGGTCAGGGCATCGGCGTCGCTGTGGCCGTGGAGGCCTTTGGTGTAAGGAATCCTGACCCCGCCCAGCACGAGGGGCCGTCCCAGGGCGAGGGTGTGGATGTCGTATCCGTGCCCGATGCGGATGGCGCTCATATCTGTTGGCTGCCTTTCCGGTGGAAGAGCCGGCCTCGGACAGGTGGGTGGCCACTCCCGCGCTACTCGTTGAAAACGCCCATCCGACGGTATTTCTCGAAGCGTTCCTGGAGCAGGACGTCGGTTTTCTTTTTCTTGAGGCGCTTGACCTGCCGGGCCAGGGCCTCGCCGAGATACCTCGCGGCTTCCTCGTGATCGTGATGGGCGCCGCCCAGAGGTTCGGACACTATCTCGTCTATGACCTTGAGTTCCAGAAGGTCCTTGGCGGTGAGCCTGAGCGTCTCGGCCGCGGTGGGGGCCATCGCTGCGCTGCGCCACAGGATCGAGGCGCACCCCTCGGGGGAGATCACGCAATACCAACCGTTTTCGAGCATCAACATGCAGTCCACCACGCCGATACCCAGCGCGCCGCCGCTGGCGCCCTCGCCGATGATCACTCCGATGATGGGCGTACGGATCGAGAACATTTCCATGATGTTGCGCGCGATGGCCTCGGCTTGGCCGCGCTCCTCGGCCCCGATGCCGGGATACGCCCCGGGGGTGTCAATGAAAATCAGGACGGGCAGGCTGAAGCGCTCGGCCAGCCGCATGACCCGCAGGGCCTTGCGGTACCCTTCGGGGTGCATCATGCCGAAATTCCGGTGGACGTTCTCCTTGGTGTCCTTGCCTTTTTGCTGGCCGACCACGACCACCGGCTCCCCGTTGAACCGCGCGAGGCCGCACACCACGGCGTGGTCGTCCCGGAAGTTGCGGTCTCCCCTGATCTCCACCCAATCGGTCAGGAGAAGGCGGACGTAGTCCAGGGTGCGGGGACGCATCATGTGCCGCGCGATCTGGATCCGCTGCCAGGCGGTCAAATGCTTGTAGATCTTGATTCTGAGCGCGGCAAGCTCTCTTTCCAGCGTCTGGACCTGCCCCTTCACCGCTTCGGAGTCGGAATCCGGATCCGAACGCAGGGTCTCGATTCTCTCCTGCAGCTCCACAATGGGTTTCTCGAAATCGTATGTCTGCAATGCCATGGGGTTTCTTCTCTGCCGTCGTGAATTTGCCTCCGCGCCGCTGTGTGCCGGGCCCGCGTTCCCGCTCACCAGGGGGCGGAGTGATCCCGCAGCACCATGCCGCTGAGCAGCTTGGGATAGAAGAACGTGGTCTTGTGAGGCATTCGGAGCCCTTTCGAGGCGATCGTGCGCACCTGTTCCATCTTCGGCGGATTCATCAGGAAGACCGCGCTTGCATAGGTGGGCGCGCCCAGCATCTTCAGAGCCGACGCCGCATCCTTGGGGTAGAAAATGTCCTGATCGTCCAGCTCGATCTCCGGATTGCCCACCCAGACCTGCGCGATGATGTAGTGGTGTAGCACGGAAACATCCAGTGAGGCGATGTCCTTGTCCATGTTTTCGGGCATCTCGGACTTGATCCTGGCGCCATGCTTCAGGCTAAGAGAGTACCCCTTGCCTCCCGGCAGGATCATGGCAAAGGACATGGCTTTCTTTCCCAGCAGCTCGAGTTTGGCGCACAGGCGCGGTCCTTCCGTAGGGGCTTTCTTGAGATCCAGCTTCACGGGCGTCACGTCGAAATACTGCTTGAGGTCGTCCAGGATCTCGTCGTACTCGATCCCCTCGCCGAGTTCCGGAGAAAGCACCCGGTGGGTCGGGAGGATGGTGAGGCCCTCCGAGTCGCAGTTGGTCAGGAAAGCGAGCGTGTAGGTGAAAGGAGGGCGCTCGCCCCTCTTTCCCCTCAGGCGGCTCATTTCCTGGGCGTAGCGGACGGCCGTCTCGTAGCGGTGGTGCCCGTCGGCGATGTAAAACTCGCGGTCCTGCATCAGAGCCGATAGCTGCTTGACCTTGGCGCTGTTGGAGAGCAGCCAGAGGCGGTGGATGACCTTGTCGTCGGTGGTGAGCTCCATTCGCGGAGGCTCTTTGATGACCGAGGCAAGGATCTCGTCGCACTCCTTGGCCGGATTGGAATAGAGGCAAAAAACGGCGCTCAGGTTGCAGTGGGTCGAGCGCAGGAGCTTGAGCCGGTCTTCCTTGGGACCCTCGAAAGTGCGTTCGTGCGCGCGGATCCTTCCCTTCTCGGGGTCCTCCACCTTCACCGCGGCGAAAAAGCCGGTGCGCTTGTGCAGTTTCTTGTCCGGGGTCCGGAATTCCTGCTGGTAAACGTAGAAGTTCTTGCAGGGGTCATCCATTAGAATGCCGTTGCTCTTCCACTCCTTTAGCAGCGAAGCCGCGCGCTGGTACTTGTTGCTGTATTCGTCATCATCCACCTGTTCCTTGCCCAGGATCAGACGCACCATGTTGTGCGGGTCGGCCTTGTAGAGCTGGTCCTGCTGCTCCGGTGAGATAACGTCATAGGGCGGCGCCATGACCGCCGACAGGTTCTCCACGGCCTTGGGGTTATACCGCGTACCAACGAAAGGAAGCACTCTTGCCATACGGTCGGGTGTTCACCTTGCTCTGGGAATCGCGCGTCCCGGCTGCGGAAACCGCGCGCGCACGGGACTTGGCGGCGGGGCGAGGGCCTCCCGCCCCCCGCCCAAGCCCCGGATGGGGTGTGCGGGGTACATCGCGGCGCCCGCCATTCGCCCAACATGGGGGAAACCGGGAGCGAGTTCAAGAACTTTTTTTGGGAAGAACGCAGGGGTGCGGGACGCGGGACCCTGAGATCACCCGGGACCGCGCGTGTCCTCACCCGCAACATGGGCGGGGTGACGGTGGACGCAGGGAGTGGAATAGGATCGCGATGGGCCACAGCGGGAGAAGACCCGAATCACACCGAATTCCGATTCTCTCGCGTTGTTGCGCTTGCGAAGGCAGGCCCGTCGCTCTATGATTCCTTCAGTCCACTAAAGAGGAGATCACACCATGCTCATGTTCGTGAAAGGCCAAAGCGTCTTATTCCTGCTGATGTCTCGGATCTGGGGACCATGGGTACTCTGGATGGCGCTCTCGGGGGTCGTTTTCTCCGGCGGCAAGGAGCGCGGAGCCGTGAACGGCCGCGTGACGTCCCAACAGGCGGTCCTATCCAATGAATACGTGTCGTTACAGATTTCCCTGGAAGGGGGCAAGGCGCGGACAACGTCCATTCGAAACCTGCGCTCTGGAAAGACGTTTGATGTCGCGGGAGAAGACTTCATCTTGGATTTCGAAGGCGGGGAAACCGTTAAATCCGGCGATCTCCGTCTGGAAAAGACGTCTTTGGAGGACTCAGACGCCTCCGGGAAACGTTGCATCGTGGTTCTGAGGGGAAAGGGTCTTAGGCTCCGCATGATCTCTGAGATGCACCCTAGGGAGTGGTGGACGACGAGGTGGCTGGAGGTGGAGGGCGCGAAGGGAAAACTGGCGGCGGTGACCCTGGCCGCCTGGCCTTCCAAGGAGGCCACCGGACCCCAATCGCCGGGGGCAATCGGGGTACCCGGTTCGGGCTTCCCCGGAGGTTGTGGTCAAGTGGTTTACACCCAAGACCTTTTCCTGGGGATCGCTCACCCTGGGGCTGCGAACCTGGTGACCAGCGGCAGCATTTCCTGCCGTATCCCGGCTTACGATGACCTCTTGAGCGGCAAACCCGTGCGGACGCGGGCCCTTGTCATTGGAGCCGGCGAAGCGGGGGATGCCCGGCGCGCTTTTCATGGGTACATTGACAAGACCCGGGCCGTACCTTCGAGGATGATCTGCCTCGTGAACGATTGGTACTGGGCGAACAAGGACAAGCCCGTCGAAGCCCTGAGCGCGTTGGCGCGGATGAAAGCGGAAACCGGCGTGCCCATTGACTCCTTCACCCTGGATGATGGCTGGGATCTCGATTGGGATAAGACCTCAGGGATCTGGGGGCGGTTGAACCGGCAGCGTTTTCCCGGGGGTTGGGGCTCGCTTGTTGAGGCGGGGCATCCCGCAAATATCAATGTCTCTCTCTGGTTTGGACCCATTGGGGGCTACGGCGGTCGCGAGAACAGGATAGACTTCGGGAAAAAGATGAACTACGAGATAAACGGCGACAAGCTATGCCTCGCCGGTCCCCGGTATCAGGCTCACGTGGTGGAGAGCTTCTCCCGCTGGGCGGCCCAGGGAATGGATTACATCAAGGTGGACGGTTTCTGGCCGGACTGCCAACAGCCGGACCACGGCCATCCCGTGGGGCCGGCAGGCGCCATTTTCCAGATGGACTCGCTGATGAAGGTCTTCTCGGCGTGGCGCCAGGCGCGTCCCGGTCTCGTCATCGCGTACACCTCGGGCTCCAGCCCGTCTCCCTTCTGGCTGCAGCACGCGGATTTCCTCTGGCGCCTCGGCGCGGACGATAGCCATGCGGGGGTCGGCGAACCCTTCGATCGCAACAACACGTACCTTGATACATGCCTTCAGCTCCACAGGACCACGGAAATGCCGATCTCCGCGTTCGTGACCTTCGACATTGTTCAGAACCGTGTCGCCGGAAACCAGGATGCTGCCTTCGAGCGGGGTCTCTGGTGGCTGTCTGCCCGCACGTCCCTTCACCATGACTGGTACGTGCAGGCCGGCGATCTCACCACGGAGCGCTGGAAGACGCTCGCGCGGGCCATCGGATGGGCCAAGGGGCACGAGAAGGAGTTTGCCTTCAGTCGCATGATCGGAGGCAGCCCCGCCCGAGGGGAGATCTATGGGTTCTCGGCATTTCGCGAGGGCCGGGGGACCCTTGCTCTGAGGAATCCGTCCGCGGAAACCAAGGCTATGGAGGCGACTCCGGCGGACCTGCTGGAACTGCCGGCGTCCGCGCGCCGCCTTTCTTTCAACCTCAAGGGCGTTTACGGCGAGACCCGCGCCTTGGAGGGGAACCGGCCAGGCGGGGCGCCTGTCCAAGTGAAGCTTCCCGGACTCGCCATTGCGGTTTGGGATGTGCGTTTGGCTCGCTCTGAGACGGCATTCCGGTGAACTCTCACGCCAAACCACTCAGAGATTGCCGACGCTGGAACTGGCCGCACGCCTCTTTTCCGCCTGAAGGTGGTACTCCAGACAAAAGAACCCATCTAGCTATTGTCTGATGGGCCAAGGCCCATTCTACCGGTAAACTGGCTGACTGGCTGATTGGCCGACTGGCCGACTGGCTGATTGGCCGACTGGCCGACTGGCCGACTGGCTGACTGGCTGATTGGCCGACTGGCTGACTGGCTGATTGGCCGACTGGCCGACTGGCCGACTGGCAGACTGGCCGACTGGCCGACTGGCCGACTGGCTGACTGGCAGACTGGCCGACTGGCCGACTGGCCGACTGGCCGACTGGCCGACTGGCCGACTGGCTGACTGGCCGACCGGCCAACTGGCCGACCGGCCAACTGGCCGACCGGCCAACTGGCCAGCTAGCGAGCCCTCGGGCGCATCTCGATGAAGCTACCAAATCCAAGCGCTGGATAAAGTAGCGCGGGCGTCTCGCCTGCGAACCTGTTCGTAGTGCAGGCTTTAGCCTGTCTTGCGAGGCGAGCATCCCGCTGTCGCGAATCGCCGCCGAGAGCCAGGTCTGAGAATATGGCAGGCGGGACGCCCGCCCTACTTTGTCCCTCCCGCTTTGCTTTGCCTGAGCAGCTTCAGCAACATACGCTCGCCGATTCTCCGCCCCGGTTTCGCGTCCCGGTTCTTCCTCCCCGCTTTTCTCTTTGACAATCCTGCCGGGGTTTGGCAGAGTATCTCACTCCGGGATGGGCGACGGGGTCCCCGGTGGACGCCAAGAGCCATCCCCGAGATGCGAAATCCGAGCCGATTTGACGGCTAAGTTCTTTATATTCAAAGCCCCAGGGGGAGAAAGCCATGCCACTAGTACCGATGAAACAATTGCTCGACGAGGCCGCCAAAGCGGGTTACGGCGTCGGCGCGTTCAACGTCAACAACATGGAGCAGATCCAGGCCATCATGCAGGCCTGCAAGGAAACCGACTCGCCAGTGATCATCCAGGCCAGCCGCGGCGCCCTGAAATACTCCAACCTGATCTACCTCAAGAAGCTCATGGAAGCCGCCGTGATCGAGAACCCCGATATCCCGCTCGTCATGCACCTGGACCACGGCAACAGCCTGGACACCTGCAAGCAGGCCATCGGACTCGGTTTCACCTCCGTGATGATTGACGCTTCGCTCCTGGCCGACGGCAAAACGGTCGCTTCCTACGACTACAACGTCGAAACCACCCGGTCGGTCGTCGAGTTCGCTCACAAGCTTGGCGTGACGGTCGAGGCGGAGCTCGGCGCCCTCGGCGGCATCGAGGACGGACACGGCGCGGGCCTCTCGGCGGACGACACCACCCACCTCACCGATCCCACCCAGGTGGTGGACTTCGTGAAGTCCACGGGTTGCGACGCGCTCGCGGTCGCCATCGGCACCAGCCACGGCGCCTACAAGACGCTGCGCTACGACAAGGACGGCAAGGCGCTTCCGCCCGCGCTGGCGCTCGACCGGATCGAGAAGATCGAGAAGAACCTCGAGGCGGCCGGCTACAAGAGCTATCCGCTGGTGATGCACGGCTCCTCGAGCGTTCCGCCGGAGCTGGTGGCGGAGATCAACAAGTACGGCGGCAAGATGAAGGCGGCCATGGGCATTCCGATGACGGACATCCAGTTCGGCATCAAGCGCGGCGTGCGGAAGATCAACGTGGACACCGACGGCCGCATGGCGATTACGGGGGCCATCCGCAAGGTTTTCGCCGAGACGCCGGAGAAGTTCGATCCGCGCGACTACCTCGGGCCCGCCCGCACGGCGCTCTACAAGCTGATCCTGGGCAAGGTGAAGGACTTCGGCCAGGCGGGACACGCCAAGGACTTCAAGCCTCTCACGCTCGAGGACATGAAGAAGCACTACGCCAAGCAAGGCAAGTAACAATGCGGGTGCGCGGTTTGGGAGGATGTGCCGGTCCGCTCGCCGGCATGGTATTGATTGCAGAAAGCCCGGAACCGCTCATGAGGAGATGTAGATGACCGAATCCTCCGGTTTCGAGCGAACCGTTCGGCGTTGGCACGTTGCCGTGGTAGTTCCCGCCTTCCGGGTGGAAAACCACATTGAGGACGTGTTGCGGAGCATTCCCACGTGGGTCAGGACGATCATCGTGGTGGACGACGGTTCTCCGGACCAAACGGGGGGCGGTGGCACGTGGGGTCGGCGAGAAAGACTCCAGGATCACGGTGATCGCCCACCCGGAGAACCAGGGGGTCGGGGGATCCATGAAAACGGGATACCAGGCGGCGCTTGAGAAAGGGGCGGATATCGTGGTCAAGATGGACGGCGATGAACTGCTGAACTTCGTGAACCTGGTGCATGATTCCGGCCCTGATCTCAGCGAGGTGTATGTGCTTACGGAGGGTCTGGACCCGGATCGGGGTTTCGAGAAGGCGCTCGAGAAGGAGATCGGGGTCGCGGTCAAGGTTCCGAGTTACGGCGAGTCGTTTGGAGTATGAAGGATGAAGGCGGAAGGATGAAGGATGAATGTCCAATGATGAAACGATGGGTTTTGCTGCTCCACAATCCCCGATCACGAATGTCGCGGCACCGCGAGCTTGGCTTGCTCGGCCCGCGCGCAGTGCGCGCGTCTTCGCGTCATAGCGGGATATTGCTCGCAAGGTACTGAGCCGCGGATTTCCCCAAGAGGGTGCAACGGCGGAAAATCACCTCATCGCGTTCCCCGGGCGTATGGTATGGCGAGAGGCTCAAGGTTTGAACGAGCGGCTCTCCCGGCAGGTGGCGAAGGTTCACGGACACAGACTCCATGCGTCCCGTTTTCCCAATCAAGAAACTCTGCTGTGTCCCGCGGGATCCTGCGGATTCGTGGTCAGTCGTCCAAGTCAAAGCAAAACGGCGCCAGGTGTCCGAGTAAGCGCGCTCAGGATTTCGGGGAAAGTAGCCGAACTCCAGACACACCGCCTGCACTATGGAAGCCGGGACATGCAGGTCCCGGCTCAGGCAAAGAGTGTAAGGCTTGCCGGAACTGACAATGCGGAGGCTGCCGTCTGGAAGAATCTCCTTACTATGATGTGCCTGGACTTCTGGAGGAGCCGCAAGACGGCGGTTGGCCTCGAGCAGAAGCGGGAGTTCGGATTTATATCTCCGCATGAGAGCCGCACCCTGTTCCGTGCGATCCCGCAAGTCCCTCCCTGTCCACACAAACCAGAACGCCTGCCGCTCGAAGTCCGAGTCCACCGCGTCTTCGGCAAAAAGAACGGCTCGTTTCGGCGCAATGAGGGCGTCACAAAGCTCCTTGCGCAGGACCGGGCTCCTGGGAACGCCGAAAAGGATGTACGTACCTTCTCCATTGACCTTCCCAGGGAAGACCTCCTTGAGGCGCCCCGGTTCCATAGGCTCCGGGCCGCTGCGCCATATAGCAAGCCCCGGCAAACGCTTGACGAGAATCATACCCTCCGGCGCGGGATCGCTCGATGTGTATTGGACGTGCCACACGACCTCCGATCTGGGACGGCACAGCGACTTGAGGGCGTAGGAACGGTACACTTGAATGGGTATCCCCCGCCAGGCCGGGAAGAAGTGTATTTCGTCAAAAGCGCCGGCTCTCTTGTCAATGTACTCTGCCGCACCCGCCAAGTCCTCCTTTGCCGGAGAACGGTAGAACGCCGACCAGGATTTCGCGCCTTCCGCCAGGTAGCAAAGGCATACTGCAACGGCAAACGCGCAGGACACGCCCATCCGCAAGCGGTGTGGCGCGACGCGAAAGGCGCTCGCAGGCAAGATCCGGAGGAAGATGGAACCGAGCCTTCTGACGATAGACCAGAGGGCCACTGAATAGGCGACGACATAAACCCCGTAATGCACAAAAAAGTACCGGCTGAATACCGGGGGGCCTGCGTCAATCAACACCAAGTCCTGGGTCAAGAGATTAAGCCCCAAGCCTGCCATGAGCGCAGCCGCGGATATCTCGCGGCGCCTCGGCCGCCCCCCGCCACAGAACGCCAGAACCAGCGAAGCAGCCAAAACCACGGCCGGCACAAAAGGGAACAAGGGCTGCGCGCACCAACTGATCGCGTCAAGAACGCCATCCACGTTGAAGTTGCCGATCACGTGTTCCATGCGGCCCGCAAGCGTTCCGTCATGCGCCCGGTTTATCAGGTGACCCATGTCTTGTGCAAACAGCAGCAAACGGGCAAGCGTTGGCCTGGCCATGCAGAAGGAAAGAAATGCAATCCCAAGGGGGAACAGGATTCCCATGGAGCGCCGAATACCGGACAACGAACGCCGGCGCCTCACGACGGAAAACAGAAACCGGCAGCCGCCGGCCGCAAAGAGCGCCGGGAAAACAAAGACGAAGAAGCCATGTCCCAGGAAACCAAGGAAACAACAGGCGGCCATTGCATACAGCCCCCACAGCCGCGGCCTTCTGAAGTGGAAGAAACCGAGGTATGTCATCCAGATAATGGAGAATATGCACAACGAATACGGCCGGACTTCCTGAGAAAACCGCAGGTATGGGCCATTGGAGGAAAGAATAACCAAGGCGAGCAGAGCGGGCCAGATGGATCTGCAAATCCTTCTGACAAACAGGAACACAACGAGCGCCGTGAGATGCGAAAACAGCAACGCGGAGAAGCGGTATCCAAACGCATTGTGGCCAAGAATGCCCGTGGAGAAATGGATAGTCCAAAAGTCCAGAGGCATCAGGGTCTGCCGGGCGGCGGCAAAAGCGACATCCCGCAGCGGCCGCATGCTATCCAGCACCTGGTTGGCTTCGTCGGTCCAAAGGGACCGGTTGATGTTGATGAGACGGGTCAATGAGAAAAGCGCAAACGCACATACCATGCATACAGAGCGGAATCCTCGCTTCGGTTTTCTCATGTGCCGCGGACCCTTCGCTGGTTCGAGGCCCGATCCGCAAAAACCGGGCGCTCCGGGCACAGGTTTACCCCTGGCATAAATGGCAGTCAAGAGAAAAGCACCCTTCCGGTCCACCTTTCTGTCCGGCGCTCCCCAATTCGGGACGCGCATTTCAAATCGTTTAACCTCATATTGCGCTCCAAGCCCCGGATACTCAATGAACTGCCAAGCAATACGACGTCATCCTTGGGAGAGGAGTGTTCCGCATTCACCATTCATCATTCCTCGTTCATCATTCTGACGACGCAGGCCGAGTCCATTTCGTCGCGGTGGGGCAGGAGGCGCAGCCAACCCGCGTCGTCCATGCGGGTAGTGAGGCAATCCGGCAGGCCTGGGCTGTCGCGCACGATCCGGTAGCGCCCGCGGCGCAGGGTTCTCGCAAATGCAAGAAGGGCGAAGAAAATCGAGAGCAGAAGAATGCCTGAGAGGAAACTGGTGTAGACCATTGTCAGGCTCAAGAGAAAAAGAAACGTCCAGTCCCATCGAGAGGCCCCGGCGACGATCCGCAACATCAGGTAGAGGAGAAGAGCGCTCTGAAAGAACAGCATGGAGTAGTAGCGGATCTATATGGCGAAGAAAACGTGCATGGGAGAGACGGTTAGCAGCAGAACGGAGACGAAAGCCAGAATCCCGGAACGCTCCACACGTTTGCACAGAAGAAAGACACACGGGAAACTCAGGATGCTCCAGATCAGGGGAACAATTCGCATGCGGAGGAAATCGAGGCCAAACAAGACGTGGAACATCTTGAACATAAGGAAACCCAAAGGAGGCTCGGTAGTTTTTACCCCGGGTCCCCAGGAGCGCAGGAAGAAGGGTTTGAAAAGGGGGGATTTTGCCCGCACAAGCGTGGATATCTCATCAATCCACAAGGAATCCGTGAAGATAATCCGAGTGCGCAGGTACAGCCCATACAAAACGAGCACAGCGAAGGCTGACCAGGCGCAGACCTGGGGTAGGGACAAATCCATCGGTCGTTGTCGTGTGGATTCGCTTGCATCCCGGGGGATATTTGGTGTTGATCTGACAGGCATCTTGTGTATCCTTATCCCTTCGTATAAGTAACATGTCAAGCGATTTCCGGGGAAAAAACGATTGACATTCGCTCTCCCGAATGGGACCATGCAGAGTTGTTGCCTTTGACCACGGCGCGCGGTTCCGCCGTTCAACCGGCATAAACCCACCCAGTTACCTCTGGTGAGACGCGGGGAGTGGCGATCCAGGGGCGCAAGGAGATAAAAATGACTCAAGAGAATAAGGTCATGATTGACGGAAACACGGCGGCGGCCACCGTGGCCCACGCCACCAACGAAGTATGCGCGATTTACCCCATCACGCCGTCCTCGAACATGGGAGAGACCGCCGACGAGCTGAGCGCGGCCGGGGTAAGGAACATCTGGGGCACGGTCCCGGACGTCGTCGAACTGCAGTCGGAGGGCGGCGCGAGCGGCGCGGTGCACGGAGCGCTCACCTCGGGCGCCCTGACCACCACGTTCACGGCCTCCCAGGGCCTTCTCCTGATGATCCCGAACATGTTCAAGATCGCCGGCGAGCTCACGCCGACGGTCTTTCACGTCTCGGCTCGCGCCGTGGCCTGCCAGGCCCTTTCGATCTTCGGCGACCACTCCGACGTGATGTCCACGCGCACCACCGGCTTCGCCCTCCTCGCCTCCAACAGCATCCAGGAGATCGGGGACTTCGCACTGATCGCCCAGGCCGCCGCGCTGGAATCCCGCATCCCCTTCCTGCACTTCTTTGACGGCTTCCGCAACTCCCACGAAGTCCAGAAGGTGATTGAGATGGACCGCGAGATCATGGCCAGGATGCTGCCCGATGAACTGATCGCGGCGCACCGCGGGCGCGCCCTCACACCGGACCGTCCCACCCTCCGCGGCACCGCGCAGAACCCGGACGTTTACTTCCAGGGCCGCGAAACGGTCAACAAGTACTATGCAGCGGCTCCCTGCATCGTGCAGAAACAGATGGACAAGTTCGGCGAGCTCACCGGCCGCAAGTATAAACTCTTCGACTACGTGGGCGCTGCCGACGCCGAGAAGATCATCGTGATCATGGGTTCGGGCGCGGAAACCGTCCACGAAACCGTGGAGTATCTCAACTCGAAGGGCGCCAAGCTCGGCGTGCTGAAGATCCGGCTTTTCAATCCCTTCGACACCAAGAGCTTCATCGCCGCTTTGCCCAAGACGGTCCAGGCGATCGCCACGCTGGACCGCACCAAGGAACCCGGGGCGATCGGCGAGCCGATCTACGTCGCGGTCCGCACGGCGATCGGCGAGGCCCAGTCCGCCAAGTGGATGACCGGCGCCTATCCGCGCGTCCTCGGCGGCCGCTACGGCCTCGGCTCCAAGGAGTTCACTCCGGGTATGGTCAAGGCGGTTTTCGACAACCTCGGCGCCGCCAAACCCATCGCCCATTTCACCGTCGGCATCAACGACGACGTCACGCACACGAGCCTCCAGGTGGACCCGGCTTTCCAGGTCGAGCACAAGGGACGCTTCGAGTGCATGTTCTTCGGACTGGGGTCGGACGGCACGGTGAGCGCCAACAAGGACGCCATCAAGATCATCGGCGATGAGACCAACAACTACGCGCAGGGTTACTTCGTGTATGACTCGAAGAAGGCCGGCGCGATCACCGTTTCGCACCTGCGTTTCGGGCCTGACGCGATCCGGAGCCCCTACCTGTGCTCCCGGGCCGACTTTGTGGCGTGCCACAACTTCTCGTTCCTCGAGAAGTACGACATGCTTAGGAGCGCCAAGGAAGGCGCGGTGTTCCTCCTCAACAGCCCTTATGGGGCTGAGGATATCTGGGACAACATGCCGGATGAGATCGAGCAGCAGATCATCGCCAAGAAAATCAAGTTCTACGTGATTGACGCCATCGCCCTGGCCAAGGAATTGGGCCTCGGCGGCCGCATCAACACGATCATGTCCACGTGCTTCTTCGCGATCTCGGGCGTGCTGCCGCAGGACAAGTCCATCGAGTACCTCAAGAAAGCCATCAAGAAGACTTACGGCCGCAAGGGCGACGCGGTGGTCCAGATGAACTTCAAGGCCGTGGACAGTGCCGTGGCCGCGCTCAAGGAAGTGAAGATTCCGGGCCGCCCCGCGGGCAAGAAGCAGAAGCCCCCGGTTGTGTCGGCCAACGCGCCCGAGTTTGTCAAGAAGGTCACGGCGGTCATCATGAGCCAGCAGGGCGACAATGTGCCCGTGAGCGCCATGCCGGAGGACGGCACCTGGCCCACCGGAACCACCAAGTGGGAGAAGCGCAACATCGCCGTGGAGATCCCCCAGTGGGACGAGAACCTGTGCATCCAATGCGGGCAATGCTCGCTCGTTTGTCCGCACGCCGCCATCCGCGTCAAGGTGTACGCCCCCAGCTACCTCAAGCAGGCGCCCCCCACCTTCAAGTCGGTGGACGCCAAGGGCAAGGAGTTCCAGGGCCTGAAGTACACGGTCCAGGTGGCTCCGGAAGACTGCACGGGCTGCGGCTCGTGTGTGTACAACTGCCCGGTCCGCGAAAAGACCGACGTCGTCACCGGAACCAATCACCGCGTCATGGATACGGTCGAAAAGGTCCAGGAGACGGGACGGCACGCCATCAACATGGCGGACCAAATCCCGCTGCGCCGGCCCGAAGCGGAGAACTTCGAGTTCTTCAGGAGCATTCCGGACCCCGATCCGAGCACCTACAAGAAGGGCACGATCAAGGGGAGCCAGTTTGCGCGCGCCCTGTTCGAGTTCTCCGGCGCCTGCGCGGGTTGCGGCGAAACGCCCTACGTCAAGCTCCTCTCCCAGCTCTTCGGCGACCGCGCGATGATCGCCAACGCCACGGGTTGCTCCTCGATCTACGGCGGCAACCTGCCCACGACGCCGTGGACGACGCGCGAAGACGGCCGCGGCCCGGCGTGGTCGAACTCACTTTTCGAGGACAACGCCGAGTTCGGCTACGGGATGCGTCTGGCCGTGGACAAGTTCAAGGTCTCCGCTCTGGAGATGATCGAGAAGCTGCTCGAGGGCAAGGAGTGCGACTTCTGCAAGAAGGCTGAGAACAAGGACCTTCTGCTGGCAGTTCGCGACGCGGACCAAACCACGCAGGTCGGCATCGAGCAGCAGCGCGAGCGCGTGGCCTCCCTCAAGCAGCGCCTGGCGGACTGCCCCTGCAAGACCTGCAAGCAGCTGCTGACCATCGCCGACTACCTCGTGAACAAGTCCGTCTGGGTCGTCGGCGGAGACGGCTGGGCCTATGACATCGGTTACGGCGGCCTGGACCACGTGCTGGCTTCGGGCCGCAACGTGAACGTGCTCGTGCTCGACACGGAAGTGTACTCGAACACCGGCGGGCAGGCCTCGAAGGCGACGCCCCTGGGCGCGGTGGCCAAGTTCGCCGCCTCCGGCAAGCCCCAGATGAAGAAGGACCTGGGCATGATCTCGATAACGTACGGGACCATTTACGTGGCGACGGTGGCGATGGGCGCCGCGCCGGCCCAGTGCGTCAAGGCGTTCATGGAGGCCGAGGCTTATGCCGGTCCCTCGATCATCATCGCCTACTCCACCTGTATCGCGCACGGCATTGACATGGAGACCAATCTCAACGAGCAGAAGCGCGCCGTGCAGTCCGGCCACTTTCCGCTGTACCGCTACAATCCGGAGCTGCGGGCGCAGGGCAAGAACCCGCTGCAGATGGACAGCAAGACGCCGACGATGAAGTACAGCGAGTTCGCGGCGGGCGAGAACCGGTTCCGCATGTTGCAGAAATCCGATCCGGAGCGCTTCAAAATGCTGATGGAGAAGGCGGACCAGTTGGTCGCGGCGAAGTTCGACTACTACGCCAAGCTGGCCGGGCTGGACTTGAGCCTTCCTAAAGCGGGCGAATAGGGCGGATCAAGAAAGCGCGCGTTCCGATAAAACCCATGGCGGGAGATGTGTGAATCATCTCCCGCCGTTTTCTTTGTTTCTCATTCTCCAATCACCACGGATCTTGGGGAATCGGGCTATAGGTCAAACGCGTTTTTCTTGAAACCCAACTCTTCGGCAACATACTTACAGCGCCTATCGCACATCTTCTCGGCATAATCCTTCAAATTACTTTTATGGCGCTTCAATTCCCCACGCCGGGCATAAAAGATGACCGTCTCCTTTGGGCTATCTTTAAGATTCACGGGGAAGAACCCAATGTCCTTAGTAGGCGCCCATGTCTCGGTCACGCAACAGAAGAAAGCGTTCTGTGCCGCATCGTAGAGGAATGGCAAATCGCCCGGAACCACGCGGGGGACCGGGGAGATCTTTTTGTTTTTGAAGTAGGGGTTAATAACCTTGGACTGAAGCCCTTCGATCAGACTGGAGCGGAACGAACGCATTTCCTCGCCGAATTCCGAGACGACCGCTAGCCTGGGGCGGCACTCCTCAATCAACCGCGCCGTGCCGATGATCCCCAGATGCTGCGGATAACAGGCTTTGCTGGGTGTCGGTGGATAATCATCCTTCAATTCTGTATCCTTGATCGACCCGATGTGTATCAGCATCAGGTCTGGTTCTTCTCCTTCTTTCACACCATAGTGTTCCCATATCTCGCGGCCATCTCCATCGGACACCAGTTTGTTTTTTTCCCGTTTCTGCGGGAACAGACCAGTGTCGGAGGTGAGCAGAAGGCGGCGTTTTTCACCACCGAAGTCCAACAAGAAAGAAAGCCCGACCGCCTGATCCTCGGATACGACGTCCGGATGAAACGCCTGCAAAACCCGCACCTCGGCGCCGTCCGACAGAGGAAACGTATCGCCCGCGTTGATCGTCCGGATCGTCTGGATGTAGTCCTTGTCGCGTAGGTCTATCATCCCGGAGAGCTTCATGAAACCGCTGTTGTTCAAAAAGAGATGGATTCTCTTCTGCTTCTCTTCGCTCTTGCCATCGTTGAACTCATGCAAAAGGGCGGTGATGGATTCAAAGTCGGCGGTGTGGTCATTGTGCGCGTGGGTGATGATGATGTCGTGGATATCGCAAAGGCGTCCGCCCGCCTCGCGGAAGTTCTCCAAGAAGTTGTAGCCCGGATCCACCACCGTCCCGCGCCCGTTGTGCCAGAGGAAATACCCTCCTCCCCGGCTTCGTTCGTCCTCATCCGAAGCGGGGATAGCGGGCGTAAAGGAGTTCCATCGGCGAAGAACCATGAACAAAGATCGGGCCGGATTCAGGAGCGAGACCACCTCCATGAATTTCTTTCTTTTGCTTTCGGCTTCCTTTTTCTGTTTGAGCATTTTCTTAGTCTTGGACGCATAAGCGTCCCGCACCTGTCGGATGCAAACCTGAATATCCACCAGGTCCGGGTGTCGGATAAAGGCTTCCTCCGCGGGAGAAAGATCACGTCCGAGTACTTTTCGCGCTTCCTCCGAGGCATTCTTGCCGGTGGCGGCACAAACAAAAACAAAATCGCCCAAGAATCTTTTGGAATCGCCTCGCAATGCCTCCGCGATCTCGGAAAAGGCTTCTTTTTGATTGCCTCCATTGAAGAAGGCCATAGACTTGTCTCTGTGAATTCCGGCGATATCAGCTCGATTCCAGTTGTCTTGAGGAATGTGCGCCAGAGCCTTGTCAAACCACTCGATGGCGGCATCCTCGTCCCCCTTCTTCGACAGCGAGACGCCGCGCAGGCGCATCGCGTCAGAATACTTCGGGTTGATGGCGAGGGCCTTGTCGTACCACTCGATTGCGGCGTCATCGTCCCCCTTCTTCCCGAGCGAGACGCCGCGATTGCGCATCGCGTCATAATCCTTCGGATTGACGGCGAGAGCTTTGTCGCACCACTCGATTGCGGCGTCCAAGTCCCCCTTCAAACCATAGTATATCCCCACATTTCTGTAGAAGAAGAAATCCGGCGGCAGGAAATTCCGCTTTGCCCATTGGAGGGCCTCGTGGAGAAAACCGATCTGGTGGTCAAAATCCGGCTTGGTGTAGTTCTCGATCTCCGCCTCAAAAAACAGCCGGTAGTCCTCGTCGCCCGCTTTTTGTGCTTCCTCACGAGCAAGCCGCATAATGGCAAGGGCTTCGTCTTTCTTGCCGAGGTCCTCCAGTTCGTCGGCCTGGTGGCTGAGCTCGCGGTACCGTTCCACACGTTGTTCGCGATCGGAGGAAGGCATGAGGCGTTCTCCTTTTCTTCCTGCCGGCATTGACCGGCTTGACCGTCCGCCCATCGGAGCGGAAGGTTGTTCTGTATCCGCCCGGATTATCCCTCCAAAACAAACGGGTTCACAATAGAAAAACAGCCGCGAAAAACACCCGCGGCGGTAGGGACGGCAGGAATTCCCAAAGGTCCGGAAGTAGGGTGCTGGTGAGCGCAGCGAACCGCACCAACTCCCTCATCCCCTGCTGCCACATCCTGGAAGGCGCCATACCTCTTGGAGACACAACGCCTGGTAGAGGCACAATGTCCGGCTGAATGGCGCCGTTCGCTTCGCTCACCAGCACCCTACCCAACACGACCATTACGTTTTGTTCCTTTGTTTCCCTATCTGACAACAGAGGGACCGATGGAGGCGCGCGACAGCCGGCGCCCCTACCCCGGAACACCACGCGTAGGGGGGCATCTTGATGAAGCTACGACGAATCCAATCGTAGGATGGGCCTTGGCGCATCACGAATCCAATCGTAGGATGGGCCTTGGCCCATCACGAATCCAATCGTAGGATGGGCCTTGACCCATCAATCGTCTCGCTGTTTCTCGCCGTTTCTCGCCATGTCACGCGGACTTATTCAGAAAAAGCACTGGAAATGATGGGCCAAGGCCCATCCTACGACTTTTGCTGGCTCCGTCAAGATACGCCCCACACGCAATCGCCCCTCTCCCGGAGCATCGTGCGCAGTCGCCTCACCCCCCGGAACACCACGCGCAGTCGCGCCTCTCCTGGAACACCCGCGCGCAGTCGCCCTGTTTCTCGATCCGGGCGTGGTATTCCTGAAGCGAGCGCAGCTCTCCGCCTCCCTCACGGCTGGCCGCGATCCCCTTGGCCGCGGCGACCGCCGCCGCCAGCGTCGTGATGTAGGGAATCCGGAACTTGATGGCCGACTTGCGGATGTAGGAATCGTCGTACTGGCTCAGTTTGCCCGCCGGTGTGTTGATCACCAGTTGGATTTCGCCGTTTGTGATCGCGTCGGCGATGTTGGGCCGGCCCTCGTGCATCTTCAGGATCAGTTCGGTTTCGTAGCCGTGTTCCCTGAGGAAAGCGTGCGTGCCCCGGGTGGCCTTGATCCGGAACCCGAGTTCGGCGAAGCGGCGCGCCGGTTTTAGAATGATCTGATTTCCTTCAAAGCGAACACCCAGCAGGCGGCGGACAATGAACAGGCTGACTTCGCCGGAGGTCCACGGAAGGATGCCCACGGTCGGCGCCTGGGATCGAACCAGGGGAATTGCCTCGAACCACGCCCCGGTGCGGCCCCCTGAACCGTGTTGAGCCACTCCAGCGCGGCGGAAGCGCCAAAAAGAATCGTGCGCACGGGCTCGCCATTGACGGCCCGGCGTTTGATGAGGCGTCCGTTTTCGACCCACGCGCGGCCGGGCAGCTCGAACGCCGCCTTTGGGATGCGACCAGCTTCGCTGAGCCAGCGCTCGGCACGGTCAGCAGCCCCCAAGGGCTCAGCCACGGCGGCAGCATCCCGCAGGCCCAGGATGACATAGGTCTGGTAGGCGAGTTCATAGGCTTCATCGAGCGTTCGCTCCCAGAACTCGCGGCGATTATGTACCATACCGGTCTGGTCACGAAACTCGGGTCGTAACGGGCGCTCCACCATGGCCAGGAGCTTCGCCCGGTGCTCCCGTATCAGTGAGTCGTCGCCGGTCCAGTCGCGGTAGGCTTTCAGTGCGTGGAGCAACTCGCCCACCTGGTCAGATTGTTCGCGGTCCGGACTATCGAACCCGCGGGCGATCATCGTGCAGCCTTCCTCATTCACCATTTGTTCGAGGACGTGAGCGAACCCGCGCCGGGCCAGTTCGAAATGGCCCGCGTGAACTAGTCCCAGCAACGTATTCGAAGTGTCCCGCACCCACTGAGATCCGTATTCGAAGATGCCGGCATCCATCACGCCGTTGTCGGCCACCATTGCCGCCAAACCAAAGCGCGCTTTGTCAAAGATTTCCTGCACGGTGGCGTCACTCGTCCGCACGGAAGGCGTCGCGACCCAGGCTTGCCGCGTCTTCGCAAGCATATCGGCGACATTGAAGACGGCCAGGCTCTGTGCACCGGTGGAAACGGATGATACGGGCGGAACGGCTGTGAGCGGAGACCCACTTTCAGCCTGTCCGGGAGGAATCTGGGTCAGCAGCACTGTGTCAACTGAGACCGATATGCATTCAAAGTGACACAATATGGAAGAACTCACCACAGAGACACAGAGGCACAGAGGAACAACCACAAAGACCACGAAGACACAAAGATCCGGGGAACAAGAGGGTTTCTTTCCACCTTTTCATTCGATGCTTTCCTCTGTGCCTCTGTGTCTCTGTGGTGAGTTGTTTTTGGGGGTTTCCTCGTGGCCTTCATAGATTGGTTCCCGCAGTGTTCATGCATTGAACAAGGGTTTGAATTCTATCTCTTTGATCGCTACTCAGTATGAGATCGTCTGGCCGGGCGCAAGATGCAACGGGCCGATCTCAATCGTACCGCGCTCGATCATCGCACGCGTCGCAACATCCGAAGCCAAGCCAAGAGCCATGCGGCATTGGGCATTCTGCCGCACGAACCAGCCGCGCGTCACCTTGCAGGGTCCCGGCGGCAACGCGAGCCGCAGACCGACTTCTTCCGGCCCGACGAGGTTTGCCGAGTCCAGTTGAATGCGGCGCAGAAACACCCCCTTGTCAGCCGACGTGTTCGATCCGCGCCCGAATCTTCGACTTCTGCCGATGGTGTTCTTTCTGCGCGTCGGCCAGCGGTGCCGGCAGCGGGGCGGCGAGGGCGGGGGATGTGATTCTGTTCATGCTCGTATTCCTTAACGGCCTGAATCTCCTTGAGTTCCGCCTCGGCTCGCTTCATCTGGTCGCCAGAAAACTTGTCCTGCAACTGCTCCGCGGAAAACTCGAACTGGAACGGTTTGAAATCCGCCGGGCGCTGAGGTGTAGTGGGTTGTTGCGCGTGCAGCGCGGCCAGCGGACCCAGCAGCAGGGCGGTCAACAGTGTGTTCATGGTTTGAACTCCATCTTCTCGCCGGGTTTCGTCTCGCGCTCGATGAGCCTAGCGCTCCAAGGATCCATCAGCCGCAGCTTGCCGCCCACGGTCGAGACGATCTCCAGCTTCGCAAGCTTTCCCGCGCGCTGTTCAGCGCTGACAAGGAAGCCGCCTTGCGCACGCAGGGTGGCAAACTCCGCGTCCTTCTCTTTCGGCCAGGCGGGAAAGACGCGGATAATGTCGCCGACGCTTTGTAGCAGCAGTTCGGCGATGGCGCCCGCGGCGGCGAACTGCTCGGTGAAATGACCACAACCATCGCCGGCCTGAAGCGTGATCGTGCCGTTGGGGCGCGAGCGTTTGAGAAACTCCGTCTTCATGAACTCCTTCGCGTCGGGAAGACTCAGCCGCGCGCGGGCAACCGGCATGATGATCGAGGAGTTGTAGCCGTTCCACTGCACGCGCTCGACGGTGCGGATGAACTGACGTTTCACCGGCTCCGGCGAAAACCACGTGATGTCGTCGGCCGGGAACACGGGCACGACGGGCACGGCGATGTTGTAGTTGGCGGGCGGCGCGTCCTCGACGTCCACGCCGATCGGTTCGAGGTCTTTGGAGAGCGGGTAGTCGGGCAACGCGGCTTCGGCGCGCTTGAAACGTTCCACCCGTTCGGCGTCGCGGCGCAGAACGCCGGCGCCTTCGATGGCGGCGCGCAGCGTGTAGCGGGCATAGGCGATGTCGTAGGCGCAGTTGCGGTTCCTTTTGAAATCCGGCGTCAGGCTCCAGTGCTCCGGAGAGAAGCTCGGCGCCAGCACGACTTTGCCCGAGGGCGTGCGCTCGCATTGCTCGATGAAGTTGGCGTAGAACGTCGCCACGTCGCGCATCGCCGGGTAGGCGACTTCCTCCAGGAACCGGCGGTCGGGGCAAAACTTGTAGTGGAGCCAGATGTTCTGCACGGCGTGGCCGGAGACGCCGATGGTGTAAGCAAAGGGCGGGAAGGCGTGCATCCGGTTGTTCTTGGAGCGGCATTTCTCCGGCTCGGGCAACTCGTGGGTGAAGACATTGTGCGGGAAGTGGGCGCCGTCGAAACCGTAGGTTTGCCGGCAAAACCAGCGGGCGCGCGGCAGGTACCGGAAGATCATCCGCTCGTAGGGCTCCGACAGTTCCGCGTGGTTGCAGATGTAACTGCCCCAGAACGTTTGCTGGGAGTTGTAGTTGAGCGTGTGGCTGCCGTGCCACGGCGGCGAGTCGTTGGTCAGCCCGGCGTAGAGGCCGATGGCTTCGACGCCGGGCTTGCTCACGCAGCGCAGGAAGTAAAGGTTGCGATACCACATCGCCCGCAACTCGGCGTCATCGAGGTTTACGCCGCTGGCGGACCAGAACTTTTCCCAGATCGCCTCGTGTTCGGCGATCAGCGAGGCGTCCGCCGACGTGAGCGTGGATCGAGCCAACCCGAGCGCATCGGCGAGCGGGTCTTTGGACTCCAGCGAGGTGACGATCGCGACCGCCTTGCGATCACCGTCGGCGGCCAGCGCGACGGCGAAGGTCATCCCCGGCCAATCGGGATCGGCGGGCAACTGCTGCCGGACCCACTCGACGCCCTTTTCTTCGCCGTGCTCCGGCGCCGGCAAATAGCTCGCCAGCGCCGCATCGAGGTGGGCCGGTTGTGGGCTGTGGATGAGAAACGCGTTGCGCTGGGCCAAAGCGCGGACGACGGTCTCGCCGTGCTCGCCGATTCTGGCGACCGCGCGGCGGAGATCCAGCACGGACGCGGCGGCCCGCGAAAGCCGTTGGAGGTCCACGGCCAGTTTCCCGCCGGGCCCCTCGAACCCCGCTGCGTAGAAGCGGTTCTCGGCACGCTTGCCGTCCACCGTCCAGGTGTAAAGGATGATTTGGCGGACTTCGTTGCCCGGCGGCAGCTTGAAAGTGCGTTCCTCGGTCGCGTGCGGACTGTCAATCCACAGGCTGGAGAAAATGGGGCGGCCGTCGGGCGCCAGGAGGTCCACGAAAAAGCGGGCGTTGCTGGAGCCGTAAAGTTTCAGCCGCAATGTCGGGTAACGGTCGGTGGAGACATCGAGCGGGCCGTAAGCGAATCCGTTGGAGGCTCCCTCCCGGCCCTCGATGGCCATAACCGCGGCGTCATCGCGGTTGCTCCAATCGTTGACGCGGCCCTCGGCGCGGATGCGTTGCCACGCCGGCTCCTCGGCCGGGCCGAGCACCAGTCGCGCACACACTCGCGGGCACGGATACGGTTTGTCCCAGCTCGGCATCGGGCCATCGGTCGGGCCGTCGAGCTTCTTGCTCTTCACGTCAATCTTCAGCAGGGGCGGATCATTGGCACAGCCAATGCGGGCGTCCCACACGTCGTTCTTGGTCAGTCGCAGCACCAGGGACTGGCCCGACCCGTGGAGCACGGCGTTGATGTCGCCGTTGCCGAGAATGAGTGAGTTCTCCATGATGTCGTCGAGCTGCTCCTGCCGGATGCGCGCGGCATCCAACGCCGCGGGAAACGGGATTGGCTCCGCGACTGCGTGCGAAACGGCCAGCGGCGCCAACAGCAGGGCGGCGAGGGTGATGGATGGGCGTTTGTTCATGAGGGAACCTCCGGTAATCATCTTTCTGAACCGGGTTGAGGGTTGAGGTCCGGTTTTTGGCGTGGTGGCGGTCATGACGGCTCCTTCGGTTGTGGGTTTCACGGCAGTGGGCTCATCACGACGTTTTGGCGGCGTGATTCGGGCGTAACGCTCAACTGTTCCAGCTTGCCGGCACGATAGACGCCTTCGACGGTGGTGTTCTTCGGGGCGCGCAGTTTGAACGACACATTCCAGTCCTTCGGCCAGGCCGGCAGGAGGTGGATCCTCTCCCCTTCGGATTGGAGCAACATGAATTGCAGCGTGGTCAGGATGTTGTTGCCGTGGTCTTGGTCCGGTATCCAATCAAAGTTCGGCCCCCACATGACCGGGAAGCGATAGCCGGTATTGATCTGCGCGGCGCGGGCGGCGACCAAGCGGGCCGCTTCATCACCGAGGCCGAGGCACGCGGCCTGAATGCTGTCCTGACACCACCCCATGTTATGCCGATTACCACGCTGCGCGTAGGTGTCGCGCGCCATGCCGAGTTCGGGGCGACCGACGCCGTAGAGCCGGTAAGGGAAGACGGCGTACAACTCCGGGTTCTCGGAGTTGCTCTTGCGCGAGAACGACTCGGCAGGGCGCAACAACTTCACGCCGTTCACCTCGGCGACCGGCACGGGCGGCAGTTCGTTGAGCATTTTCTGCCAGCCCGCGCGTTGCTCGGCGGAGGTCACGCCCGCCGGCAAGGCGAGCAGGCGTGGCAACAGGAACCGCAGGCCGGCAATCTCGGGCAACGGGTTCACCGCGGAGTGCCAGGTTTCCAACGATTGCGCCGGGTCGAACCGGATTCTCCCGTTCGTGTCGCGTTTCGCCCAGTACAGGTTCAGGAAGTTGATCAAAGGATCCGCCAGCGGAACGAGCGTGTCCTTCGCGAACTGCCCGTCCTGGGTGAAGTCGTAACGGTCGAGCATCACGGCGATGAGTTCGAGGCTGCCGTTCCAGTACCGGCTGATGTAGCTGTTCGCCGGTTCGGGCGCGTTGTTGCTCCAACCGTAGTCGCCGTTGTTCGGCAGGCCCCACCAGTACATCGTTTCGGGAAACTGCGCGGCGTTGGCAAACCCGTAGTACGTCTGGATGCGCGCTTTGCTCAACGGCAGCGCGTCGCGGTATATGCGGAACCACGCCTCCATCAAATCGAAGTCGCCCGCCGCCAACATCGGCCAGTACGCGAGGCGTGTGTTCTGGAACCAGTAGTTGCCGCCCCAGCGCCGCCAATCAGGATCGCCGTCCGGCGTCTCGGGCGACGCGCCGGGTTGCTCTTCGACCGTGAAAATCGAGCCGTTGAATTTGATCGGCGACCGGCCGCGACCCGAGCAGGAGTCCATGAACCGTTGCAGCATGTAGCCGCGGTTGACGGTCTGCGCCTCGGGGGTCCCATCAATGATGATCCAACTCCGCGCCCAGAAGTCGTGCCACCAGGACTCATGGGCGCGCCGCGCTTTTGACACGTCGAACTTGCCGGCTTTACTCTCCAACTGATCCAGTTGCGCCAGCCACGCTTCCGGCGTCTCGGTCTGCGCAGTGAGCACAGTCACCGACAGCGCATGCCGCTTCGCCGGTGCCGCCGACTTGAGCGCCTGCTTGCCATCCCCCACGAAACCTTCGCCGCGCAGGCTGGCGCCGAAAGTACGATTCAACAACGGATCGGCGAACCGGTCCTTCAGAGCCTCCAAATGCTGCACCTGCAAGCCGAGTCCGTAAACCGAGCGCGTGTTGCGGTGGTACCACAAGACGCGCGGTTTCTCGGAGGCCACCACGACGTCCGGTAGGACCGTTGGCTTGAAGGCGGACGCCGCCAGACCCCCGCCGGAATGGCTGTCGTCATCGCCGCCGAACGGGCGCTCGCGCAACCGCCACAACTCCACGTGAGCGCGGCAGTCCACCGGCGTTCTCGATTCGGCCTCAAGGCGCACCACCGGCCGATGCGCGTCCACCCAGAGACCAATGCGTACACCGCCGCCGGTGGCGATGTCAATCCGGCCCTCGGCCAACTTCAGTTCCTGCCGGAACCCGTTGGCCACGACGAGCGCGGGCTCGAACTCCACACGGATGCGCCCGATCTTGCAGAGCCGACCGTTCTCGTCCCACGCGTCGGTTTTGCTGACGTAGAACACGAGATCGCCGGACGGCTCGACCCAGACGTTCACCCCGACGTCGCCGTTGCCCAGCGGCATGGAGCCCTTGGCGTCGTTGCTGGGGGAGTCCCAAACGACGTTGTCTCTGGTCTTGGGTAGAACGGGCGCCGTTGTTTCGGCCATAGCCACCCCGCAGCAAAGCGGAGCGGCGATAGTGATTAGCTTCCCCAGTGTCTTCATCGCGATTCTCCCCTCTTATGTGCTATAGTTCACCCGATTCGGAGCCTTGAGACAACGCCATGATCGTCTGATCGAGCCGCGGCGCAGTTGCAGGAAACATGAGTTGCTGCCCGTCGCGGGTTGTCACTTCGACGTAGTACTCGATCCCTGCCGCCCGAATCGGCGGCAGATTGGTCCTGTATACGCCGCGGGCAACATGCTGGAAATCCACCGCGGCATATTCACCCGTTCCCATGGTTCGTCAGCGGAGCCTTGTATCTCGCAGAGGCTGCTCAGCCAGGGCGGATCCTTCTTCTGGGATCGAATCCGCTCCAGCACCGGGGCTGGCATGACAGAGGGATCCCGCGGGCTGGGCACCTCGGTGCCAATGCACGTTTTGACACCCAACCCGCGGACAAGGCCAAACGCCTCGCGGTACATCGCGCCACAGTGGTTGAACACGTCGCCTACGCCGACCATGTCGGCTTTGGTCTGGGTAAGGGTTTCCGCGCCCTTCCGCGCACGCGCCAGGACGGTGAACCATCCGCCGGTTGCCAACACGCATCGGCCGGCGAACCGGCCGTCTTTGATCTGGCCATTCTCGGCGATGGTCATCCAATCCGTGGACTTGCCGCGCGTCGCGTCGCTGCTTAAGTCAGCTTTCGCCTCTACGATCGTTGCGCCGGCGGGCGCCCTGCCCTCGATGCGGACAGCGGCTTGCTCCTGCTTGTCGCGCTGACAAACCTGCATAACCAACGGCAAACTTAAGTCGAGTTCCTCGTTGCCAAGGGCCGGACCTGCCGCGGGCCATAGCCCAAGAAAGACAAACAAGATTGCTGATTTTTGCATATTGACCCCTGTCACTCGCCCTGGGCCTTTCTCTTGAGGTGTGTGGACAACCGCTCTGTCGCTACATTCCCCTTTTGCGAATGGTCAGCGTGCCCCGCGAATCCCTTTTCCGGCCGGAGACGCGCACGACGGCTCGCAGGCCCAGCGACTTGCCAAGCCCCGTGACCGTCAGGTAGTAGCGTGTCGCATCCGGCGCGGCTTTCTGAACAAACTCCGGCAGAACCGTCCCGTCGAAAATGTATTGCAGCGATTGGATTTCCAGGGGACTGCCCCCCGTAGCGTTGAAATCAATCTGGTACACGCAGGAGTCCTTGCAGAAAGGCGTCAGGTCAATATCCACCGTTTTCCATTCTGTCCCGACGGTTTCCGCCGACCATTCCCAGACTTTCTGGGCTGCGTTGGCCGATTCCGGCGCGGCCCCGGCCTTGGGGGCATCGCATACAGCATAGACGGCCAGCTTGCGGATGAGCGGCTCGGCGGCCGATTTCACGATGCGCAGCCGGACCTTGCTCATCTCGGTCGGGGCAAACTGGTCAATCTTCTTGTGGCCAATCGAAGTGCCGCGGCAGAGTTCCTTCCATTGGTCGCTGACGAGCCCTTCGATCGCATACTCCCGCACTCGCTCGCCTTCGGCGATGTTCTCCATCGTAATCACATGATCGCTGCGGGTCGGCCGGCCGAGGTCGAGTTCGACCAACTCGCCCTTGCCGCTGGTTTCGGCGATGCTCTTGCCGAATCGGCGGCGAATCTCCGCGCCGAACTCCGCCGCGCGTTTTGCGTCCGCCTCCGGCATCAGGCCGGTGGTGTCGGGCGCTATGTTCAACAGCAGCACCGCCCCCCGGCCCACCGACTGGTAGTACATCCCCATCAGTTGATCAACGCTCTTGAGCGTGTCGGCGTTCTTCGAGTTCCAGAACCACTGAGCGCGGATGCGGGCGTCCACCTCGTTGGGCATCCAGGCGTCCCCGCCGGGATTGCCGTCTGCCCCGGTCGAAACGCCGGATTTTGCCCGGGCAAGCGGCAGGGAGTTCCAGTTGGGGTAGGGCGCTACGCCGTCCTCGTTGCCCACCCAGCGGATCGTTGCGTAAGGGCCTTGGAAAACCATCGCCTTCGGGCAGTACTGCTTCAGGATGTCGCCCACGTCGGTAATCGAGCTGCCATCGAACCAGACCTCGAACATCTCTCCGTAGCGGCTCAGGAGTTCCGTGAGTTGCTGCCGGAAAATCTTATCGTAGCGTTTTTGGGCCTCGGGGTTGGCGCAACGGCCGCCGCCGCCGGCGCCGAACTTCGCGTCCTGGGGACTCAGATACACGCCCAGCTTCATGCCGCGTTTCCGGCACGATTCGGCCAGATCCTTCATCACGTCGCCCTTGCCGGCGCGCCAAGGGATATTCCTGACGCCATAATCGGTCGTATCGGTCTGCCACCAGCAGAACCCGCCGGTGTGCTTGGCCACGAAAACGATGTACTTAGCGCCCATCGCCTCGGCGGTGGCGACCCACCGGTCGGTGTCGAGTTTCTCGGGATTGATCTTCTCCAGCGGCGTGGCAAGGGTGTCGTATTCGCTGTCCTGCCACGTAGCCGGGCCGACGTGAACAAACACGCCGATCTCGCAATCGTGCCACGCCGCCTGTTCCGGCGTGGGCCGAGCCAACTTCACCTCCGTCGGCTGGGCGGCGGTAGAGATAAGGCTGAACAAGACCACCGTGGTCGCAGCCCGGATCTGTTTGCGGCAACAGGCGAAAAAGTTGAGGGGAAATTTCATAGTGCGATTCCTCCGCGGGTGTGATTTGCCAATGTCGAGTTGTCAGTCATGAGTTTCCTTGTCAGTGGCTCAGCGAAATCGGTAGGCGCAGGCGGTTCCAGTTCCGCGTGATCTTGGCCAACGCATCCGGCACCGGGCCGTCGTGGCCCTGCAGGACACCCCGCCACTCACCCTTTGAATCACGCCATAGTGCCACGTCGGCGCGTTGGGGTATTTCAACCGCCATGTCGCCCGCCTTGAAGTTCTTCAATCCGCCGGCGGCCATGGCCTCGACCTTGCCCTTCTTGTCAAGCCGCACCGCCGCCACGCCGACGGCATCGAAGCTGACGTCGTGGCCACCCTGCCCCGAGCCCGGTCGAGGGGTGACTTTGATGGTCTTCTGAATCGGATCACCCCGCACGTCCTTCTCGCCGGAAGCGATAATGACCGTGCCGTCGAGCAACCGGCACTGTCCGCTCGGCTTGGGCATCATGGATGCGGGAAACCCGGCGACCCCGCGCATCGTGCAGGGCGTCTGCGGCTCAAAGCCCCGCGCCTTCAGATGGGCAATGGCCTGCTGCACGGCGGCGGCGGCCGAGACTGGTTTCATTGACGGTGGAAGAGGGGCCGCGGCGTCCAAGGGATTGCCCTCAAAATCCATGGTCCAATCGCCGACGCGGAACAAGGCGGTCTTGCTCCCGGCCGCGGCCTTGCGGAAGAACTCCGCCACGGCGTGGCGTTCGAATTGCGGGTGGTAGAGCACGGCCGCCGCGTAGCGTTGCGGGCCGTATTGGAGGCTGCCGTCTTCGGCGAGCTTCAGGTTCCCGAGGGCAATTTCGCTGCTGGGGATCAGGTCCGCGTAGAAACCCTCGGCCCACAGACCATTAGTCACTTCGAGCCCCGCGTCGGCAAAGCCTTTGCCCGACCAGTTCAGCGCATCGGGATGTCCGAACACCACAGCCACGGGACAATCCAGGGGAGCGGTAGAGATGGTGTTGAGCAGACCTATTCGCGCATCCGCCTGCAACACTCGGGACTCCGCCAGCGACCAGGGGTTGGTCTCCCACGGACCCGGAAACTGGGGATGGAAATTCATCCGGCCACCACCCAGAGCGTGTCGCCAGATATCCTCCTCATAGGGTTTCAACGAGCTGTCGTAATACATGTTGTACCAGAGTGGGCTGTGCCACTTCTTGGCCAGCGCCGTGCGCGCGCAAAACGGCGTCGCTTCGTCTGTCTGAGCCAGATCCCGCTGACAGGCCCACCAGTCCAAGCCGTTTTTGAAAACCTCGTTCTCATTCGGGTAGGGGTACCAAGTCGGATGCGTGGCCGACAGGGCCTTCTGGCCGAAGACTTCCTTGATGGCATGGTAAAAGGCGGTCTCCACCTCAGCGTTGCGCTGCCAGTTCATCTCCATGTAGTGATTGATGGCCGCCGCGCGTTCCCCCTCACGCCCTTTCTCCCCCAGGCTCATCAACAGAAGGTCGCGCACCAGATCGTGACCGGGCCTTCGTTGCGCATAGACCTCGGCCATGAAACGGGAGAACCAGAGGTTTTCGGCATTGCCCAAGCCGCCCGGAAAACCCCATTCGTCCTTGCACGCTCCCGCCAATGCGACATCCGCATATTGTTTGATGATCGCACGCTCAAACTCGATGAGATGGGGAGCGAAAACATCCGGGGTGAAAAGACTGTGCACGGCCATGACGCAGGCCACTCGCCCCTTGTCCGCTGCCGCACAGGGAATCCCCACCCTTACGCCCTTGTCATCCGCCTGAACCACCTTGCAGCGAGACGTGATGTCCTCCACCGAAGCCCGGGCGATGCCGCCGGACTCACGGACGTAGGAATACACGCGCAACAAGCGACTGGCCACGGGGTAATAAGCTGGGGCGCGGAAGGTGTAGTGATCGCCGCCGCCGCCCGTTTCGACCAGGAGCTCCACGTCACCGGACTCCTTGAGGCCGACTTCGCGCAGCCGGACGATCTCCTGCAACTCGTCGGGATGCTTGTCCATAAACGCCTTGCGCGCCAGCCGCGCGTCCAGGTCCATGACCATCGCCATGTCATGCGCACGGGCATATTTCGCCGCCAGTTTTATCTGATCATGAACCTTGGGATCTGTTACCTCCACGTTGGCACGAATGCTCGTGGTCAACAGGCGAAAGGCCGAGTATTTCTCCGCCTTGTCAATGAAGTCCTTGTAGCCTTCCGCCGCGAATTCCCTCGCCGTCCAGAACCAGCAACCGATGCCCGGCCAGGATTCCTTGACGACGTTCAGCTCCTGACCGGGCAACTCGACGCGAAGCGAACGGACAGGAGCTTGGCCCGCGGCGGCGGAAGCGGCCGGGAGGCAGGGCAGCAACGTCCGAGCTGCGACGAGGAAGGCCGCGAACCGGCGTGTGGGGTGGGCTTTCACGGGGATTCTCCGTCGCTATCCCGTTTGATGGCTTGCCTAATGGCTCCCGGGAGCGTGGATTGGGACCGGCAGGTTCCCGAGCCAGCGGCATGGGCCGCGGCATTGTTTTGCGTTCGCAGGAACTTCACCCCTTCCCTATTGGCGCCGCGCTTGCCAGACTCGGCCACTCCGGCGGCCTCCTTCTCCGGAACAAACACGGGCGCGAACGCGTTAGATGTCCTCTCAGGGCTGGGGAACACGAAGGTCCCCGCCGTACCTTACTATGCCGCCGTAGCTCTTGGTTCCATTGGTGGCATCGTAAATGCCGTTGCACCACACATCGAGTCCACCTCCAAGGCTCGACCAGACCCAAAGAGGACGTCCCGACTCATAGATGTATGGGATATGCTCACAGACCGACCACAGACGGGAGGGACCGTTGCTGAAGATCGCATATGCTCTCTTTGGATAGAAAGCAACACCATAGTTAGAATTAGCGGCGTTCAGGGCCCACCACCCCGAGTAGGCAAAGTAGTTGAGCGTTTCTCTCCAGTCCGACGGAGTGCCCGTATTCCCGAATGCCGTGGTTTGAAGTATGCTGAACGGGTCCTTGAAGTCCGTGGCCGTTACGTATGCCACGGGGGTGGTGAGCTGGGTAGCGTACTGAATATACAGACGGGTGTAATCCCCGTAGGCCGTGTCCGGGTACTGGTTGTAGTCCACGCAGTACGCCTCCAGCGCCGTCGCCGCGGTTCGCTCGTCGGCCCTGACCCGCGCAATCTTGGAGCGCACCTGCGCCTCCAGGAAGTTGGGCACCGCTATCGCGGCGAGGATGGCGATGATCGCCACCACGATCAGCAGTTCGATCAGAGTGAATCCTTTCCGTTTCATAGCATTCATCCTCTGCTTCCGTTGGGATTCTCCGCCGGCACACGTCTCTCCTGTCTTGAGGAAGTGCGAGGGCGGGATAACTTCCTGATGTGACGGTCCCCGCGCAGAGAAGGCGTTGAATCCAGCGTTCGCGGCCGAGATAATCCTAGCCTGAGACCATTCTACCTCCTCGCGCCATATCCACACCAGATAATAGTGGAGTAGGGCGCATCTTGATGAACTACCACGAATCCTATCGTAGAATGGGCCTTGGCCCATCAATCGTCCCGCTGTTTCTCGCCGTTTCTCGCCATGTCACGCGGACTTATTCAGACAAGGCACTGGAAATGATGGGCCAAGGCCCATCCTACGGCTTTTTGGTAGCTCCACCAAGATACACCCGGTATGAACGTGTTGCAGGATTCAGGGCAGATCCCTGCCCGCCCCAAAACGGATCCACTGCTTCTCTGAAGCAGCGAGCGAGCCAAGCCCGGGCGATGGTAGCCCATTGACACCACCCTTGACACCGCCTGTGTGTCGTTAGCACCACTTTTGACCACTGAAAACCCCTTGAAAACGCCCGTTTTTACCTATAGAGTGTTCCTGCAAGGCAGTGGTCGCAGGTTCGAGTCCTGTCCCACCCACCATCGTTTCCGAAGGCCCAATGAAGAAGGCGCCCGCACGCATCCCGCAAACTGCGCCTTGTGCGAAGTCCCTCCGCAACGTCAACCCTCTCTTGGAGGTAATACCCGCCATGAAAAACGGCAGACCTTTCCTCATCTTTCTCGCCGCTTTGAGCTTGCTCTGTGCCCTGCAATCCCAGGTCTCGCCCGGGGAACTCTACCGCAAGCAGGAGTCCTGGCCCCTCACTATCGTGAATGCTCGCGCGGCGGCCCAGCGCTACCAGAAGGAATCCGCCTTCAAGCCCTTCACGAGCCCGGTTCTGGCCCGCGGAGGAAAAGCGCAGCGCGTGGTGGTGGATGTAACCGGGGTGGAGTCTCTTGCCCTGTGCGCCAAGGGAGTGCCGACTATCAGCAGCGCCCATGCCACGTGGGGCGATGGGCAGCTGATCGGCGGGGACGTCGCGGCGACCCCGCTTCACACCCTGAAACCGATCTCCGTGCGGGTGGGATGGGGTCAGTTCCTTCAAGACAAGAGTTACGACGACAAGCCGTTGAGTGTGGCGGGACAGGTGTTCACCCACGGCTTTCTCGCCCACGCCGATAGCAGGGTGGTGTACGCGCTTGACGGGAAATACAGGCGTGTCGAGGTATGGATCGGCATCAATGACACGGCAAGCCGTCAGGCAAGGGTCCGATTCTCGATAGAGGACGACTCGGCCGATCCCGCCGCGTTGTGGCAGCGGATTCGCCGCGACTTTCCCGTGGAGTCCGAACGCGCGGAGTCGGACTTGCCCGAGGGGCGGCATCTCGGGCTGCTGGCCCTGAACCCCGCGCTTGAAACAAAAGCCGCCCAAAGCGTGCTGAAGGCCCTGGAGCCTTACAGCGGCGATCTGCGGAAACGTTTGGAGTCCCTTCCCATCACTGCGAAGGAAAAGCCGGACACGGCGCGGCTGGAGATTTATGCTCAAGCGGCCAGGGATCTTGCCCATGTGTACGCGGTTCGAACAGAGATGAAGGAACGCTATCCCGATCTAGCCCGGCTGACGCGCCCCAATGAGATGGCGCTTACGGAACTGCGCGACAGCCTGAGGAGCCTGAAAGAAGCCCCGGATCACGAAGCCTTGAAGCAAGCCCTGGACAAGAACGAAGAAGAACTCTCCCGACTGGAAAAACTGCTTGTGGAGGAAAAACCGGGACCGGGTGATATGCGTGGCGCCGTGGACGCGCTGACCGCCCTGGCGGTGCGGATCGGCAGATATCGGGGTTGGCCGACCTTCAGAGGAGACAATCAACGCAGCGGCATTTCGCGCGAGCGGCTTGCTCTGCCACTCGCCAGTCTTTGGGTACACGAACCGGATCTGCCGCCCGCGCCCGCATGGCCCGCCCCCGCCGAGCGCAATCTCTCCGCGGGATCCGGCCCCCTGAGTCCCACGCAGACTTATGACCGCGCCTATCACGTGGTGGGTGGGAACGGCGCGCTCTATCTTGGCTCCAGCTCCGACGACAGCGTTCAATGCCTCGATGCCAACACCGGCCAGGTGCGCTGGACCTTTGTGACCGAGGGACCGGTGCGTCTTGCCCCCACTCTGGACGGGAGCCGGCTCTTCGCTGGTTCGGACGATGGGTTTCTGTATTGCCTGGACGCCGAGACTGGCGCGTTTCGTTGGAAAGTGAGAGGAGGTCCCGAAGACCGAAGGCTTCCCGGCAATGAGCGAATGATATCGCGTTGGCCCGTTCGCTGCGGCATCGTCGTGGATGAGGGCGTGGTCTATTTCGCCGCGGGGGTCTTCCCGGAAGCGGGCGTGTATCTTCGCGCGGTTCGCGCTGAGGACGGATCGGAAGTCTGGACCCGCAAGGCGGCCGACGTGGCGCCTCAGGGATACCTCCTTGCCTCGCCCGAACGCTTGTATGTCCCCACCGGACGAACGCCTTTCTGGATGGCAAACAAGCGCGACGGCTCCGATCTCGCCAAGATCGGCGGGAGCGATCCCTGGGGACTGGACCTCGTGGGAGGGTGTTTTGCCGTGCTGGTGGATGACAAACTCGCCACCGGCCCCAGTGAGGACGGTCAGATCCACCTCTTCGACGCCCGAAGCAAGGAAAGGCTGGTCAAAGCTCAGGGGCGGCAGCTGATCGTGAACGGCAATATCAGCTACCTCTTGAATGACACGGCCCTCATCGCGCTCGACCGGTCGCAGTATCTCGCCCAGAACACGATCGCCGAGCGTTGGTCGGTCAAGCGTGATCCGGGATTCTCCCTCGTCATGGCGGGCAGCCTCATCTTTGTGGGTGGTGAGAAGCAGGTCGCCGCTTACAACGCCGACACCGGCGCCGAACTATGGAAGGCGGACCTCTCCGGCCGCGCGGAAGGGCTGGCCGTCTGTGAAGGCAATCTGCTCGTGAGCACCGACGACGGACGCATCCACTGCTTCGGACCATCACCGGCCGGGGATACACTCCACGCAACCGAAAAAGCGGCGCCCTCTTCCGAAAGCCCAAAGCACGAGAACCCCTATCCCGCCGATGAACGTGCCCCGCGCATCGCGAAGCAGGCCGAGGAAGCCGTCGGCGCCGCCGGGGTGAGGAAGGGCTATTGCCTGGTCATCAACGCGGGAGACGGACGGCTCGCCTACGAGATTGCCACACGGTCCGAGTTCCAGGTGATCGGACTGGAATCGAATCCCGCGAAGATCCGGGAGGCCCGTGAGCGCCTGCGCCAGGCCGGACTCTACGGAAGCCGCGTGGTAATGCACCAGGGAACGCTCGATGGTCCGATCTCCTACACGAAGTACTTCGCCAATCTCATTGTCTTCGGAGAGCCGCCGGCCCGGGACTTTCTTCAATCCCATCGCAAGGAACTCCAGCGCCTGACCCGTCCTTCGGGCGGCGTATTGGCAGTCGGCCCCGGCGCGGAAGACATTTTCCTTTCCGAGTCCTTCAAGAAGGTCACCGGGCATACGGGATATGTGCGCCGCGAGCCCCTGCCGGGCGGCGGGGAGTGGACGCATTTCTACGCCGATCCGGCCAACACGGCGTGCAGCCTCGACACGAGCATCAAGTACGAGCCCATGGAGATCCAGTGGTTTGGCCGGCCCGGTCCGCGCCGCATGATTGACCGCCACAGGAAAACCGTCGCGCCGCTTGTCAAGAACGGACGTCTCTTCATCTCGGGCGATGACTACATTGCCGCCGTGGATGCTTACAACGGCACTGTTCTGTGGGAGCACGACGTTCCGGATTCGCGCCGAACCGTGGCGTTCCGAAACAGCAGCAACATGGTTGTGTCGGACGACGCGCTCTGCGTGGCCGCCGGAGGGCGCTGCCTCGTCTTCGACGCGCAGACCGGCCGGCGGAAAGCGGAGTACGCCATGCCCGCAACCCCCTCCGGCGGCAAGGCGGAATGGGGCTACATCGCAAGAGTGGGAGACACGCTTCTTGGCAGCGCCACGAAGCCCGGAGCTTCTTTCCGCGAGCTGGAGGAAAAGGTTGTATCCAAGATCATCTGGTCCAATTTCCAGCCCGCCGTCACCAGCGAGGCGCTGTTCGCTCTGAACGGCGAGACGGGAAAGAAGAGATGGGTCTACCCCGCCCGGCGCGGCGCTATCATCAACCCCACCATTGCCGTTGCCGACGGGCGCGTCTATTTCCTCGAGAGCGACAACCCCGACTCCCTGAGTTCGCCCAACGGCCGCGCGACCCTCAGCGACCTGCTGGACAAGGGCGCCCGCCTTGTGGCCCTCGATCTGCGCAAGGGCGGCGTCCTCTGGCAGAAACCCGTGGACCTTCGTATGATGCACCATGTCATCTACCTGAGCGTCTCCAACGGCACTGTGGTGGTCACTGGCTCCCGCTATGTTCCGGTCGGCGCGGCTGAGCGCATCCGTTATGAATTGGCCGCGTTTGACGCCACAAGCGGCAACGAGCGCTGGCGCAACTCCCAAGTGCCCGACTATGACACCATTTTGGATGGCGGCCATGGGGAGCAAGTGCAGCATCCCGCCCTTGTCGGCGGCGTGGTGTACGGGCCGGGATTCGCCTGCAACCTGAGCGACGGGTCCGCCTACTCGGGCTGGAAATGGCACAAGAGCTCCAAATGCGCCCCTGTTTCGATGTCGTCCACCTGCGCATTCAGCCGCTTTTCCGACGCGAGGCTGCCCTATCAGTTTGACCTCGCGACGGGCGAAAAACAACCCTTGACGACGGTGTCCCGGCCGGGATGCTGGATCAGTATTATCCCCGCGGGCGGGCTGATCCTGATACCCGAAAGCGGCTCGGGTTGCACCTGCGAGTACCCGATCCAGACCTCGCTGGCTTTGGCGCCGGTGGCTGAGTAGGAGAAACCTTTCCGCGAGGGAGAAGATCGCGGCGGTGTTGCCCAGCGGGGATCAGCCATCCACCTTTTTCCCCTTAAAGGTCACTTGGGTGGGCTCGCCATTTGTCAGCACCTTGCAGATACCTGTTGTGTGCGTGGGAAGACCGTAGTAAAGGCGATTGGGATAATCCAGTTTGGCTGCATCTTTGCAGATGATGGCGACGATGTAATAGTTTCTATTGGGACGGATCTTCTTCTCTTTACCGATGGTGAAGGCATACCGGGATTCGGCGCCCGCGTCATGGCCGAGGTCCGCGATGGTAGCGGTGTCCACCAGGTCAGCCGCCCTGTCTGCGAGCAGTGGATCATATTCAAACATCTGCACAAACAGAAGGGCGTTTTTGAACGAAGGTTCGCCGGCCTCGATGATCATCTTGCCATCTACCTGCGCCGAGTCGGCTGGGCGGACAGTGTCCGGAGCGGCTTTACCGGGGGGTGGAAGCGCTAGGCGATGAACCGGCGGGCAGGCTGAACCGCCCCAAGAAGAGGATTTCGCTGGTTTTGTCGTGGCGGATGAGGAACAAGAAGGGGTGGTCGGCACGGAAGGTGGTGGGGCTGGCTACGGGCGCCGAGACGGCTTTCATGACAACGGCTGTGGCCGCAGCGGCCTCGGTACCTTCCTCGTTCACCTCGACGAAAGCTTTATGAACCACGGCGCTGACGTAGAGGTCTTTGGCGCTGGGTGAATCGGACAGGCCGGTGAAGTCCGCGCCGCCGGGAACAAACGCCTGCTTCATGCCCAGGTCCTTCAGCGGCTCTTTCATCGAGTAGTCCCGGGTCATGGTGAAACGCGGCAGGTAGAGGTTCACCTTCTCGACCCTGACATTGCCGATCCATTGGCTGATCTGCCCCACGGTGATCAGCTTTTCCAGGGCGGGCAAGCCGTCCGGCGCATCGGGCAGCAGAACGATCATGGAGAGGTCGCCGCCCCTGTAAACCAACTGGGCAATGGCTAGCCCTTCCGCCTTATGATACCTGATTTCAGCGTGGGACCTGAACATCATCGGAACCTGCACGGTGTTACCCGGTGAGACAACGAAGGCCATGGGCTTTGTCTTCCTCTTCTCAAAGGCGTCGGTCCACTGTCCCCTGAAGTAGATGGCGTTGGTAAGCACAAGCCGCGTGAGTGACGTGATCGTGCCTTGGGCCAGCAGGTCTTTGATGCGCTGGTTGGTCTGCTCCTCCACCCATGCGTTGATATGAAGGCGGCTGGGTTCGGAAGCGTTGATGAAATCAAGGTTCGTCAGGTTGCCTTGATAGGACTTGGCGATGAGGTCCACGAAGTTTTCTCGGAAGGGGAAAGTCTTTTCGCCCCACAGAGCGTTGGCGACGGTGAGTTGGCAGACCTTGGGATCGGCGGGTTTGATGGCGGCGTTGAGTTGTCCGAACAGCGAGGCCGCATCCTGGCTGGAGATACTGGACAAGGCGAGAACGGAGCGCATTTCATCGGCGGTTTGGCCCTTGGCCCCGGCCAAGGTCATGCAGAGGGCCGCGGACATGCTGTAGGGCGAAAAAAAGAGGTTCTGGCCGGCGCCCGCCTGCTCCGAGGCGAGTTGCCTGTAGAGGTTCAAGGCAAAGGCGTTGTTGGCGCCCACAAGAGCGGCCAGACCGGGGCCGGCAGGGGGCTGGGCAAACCCCGGCTGAGCCGATCCGATGCCTGCGGCCAGAATCAGGGAGATAAGAAGAGATGCTTTCATAGTCATACCTCGCAATGAGGGATTCTGCTCGGTCAATCTGACACCATGAAAGCGCAAAGGCTTCGCCAACGCCAGAGAAAAACACCATGTCGGCGCGTCATGTCCGGCCCCGCACAGCGCTTTCCTGTTCAAACCCCAATCCCCGATCCGCAATCCTCAATCCCCAATCCAGAGAGTTCTTGCCCGGAACTCCCTTTTCCGATACCATTCAGGAGAGGTGCGCAGAAGAGCGTCATGAATGAGCGAATGAGCGATTCACATAACTCCCCGCCGGATTCCCGTTCGCCGCTGTCCGGCAAGACCGCCCTAATCACCGGCGCGGCAAAGCGGCTGGGACGCGATCTGGCGCTGGCCCTTGCGGCGGAAGGCGCCCGTGTCGTTATCCACTACAACACCTCCGCGAGCGAAGCGGAGGACACCGCCGGGCAGCTCCGCGCCAAGGGCACGCAAGCCTGGACTCTCCAGGCGGATCTGTCTGATGTCCGCCAGGTCGAGGTCCTTTTCGCCCGCGCCGTCGAGATCGCGGGGCCTATGGACATCCTGGTCAACAACGCTTCCGTTTTTCCCGCGAGCCGCCTCGAGACCTTCACTCCCGAGAAGCTCCAGGAAACGCTCCAAATCAACGCGCTGGCCCCGCTTGCCCTCTCGCGCGCCTTCGCCGCCCAGCGCCGCGAGGGATCCATCCTCCACCTGCTCGACGCGCGCATGATGGATCACGACGCCGGCCACGCGGCCTATCACCTCAGCAAGCGGATGCTTTTCACCCTGATGCGGATGATGGCGCTCGAGTACGCCCCGCTGGTGCGCGTCAACGCCGTCGCCCCGGGCCTCGTCCTTCCCCCGCCGGGCGAGACCGAGGAATACCTGAAGCGGCTCGCGCGCACCAACCCCCTGCAAACGCACGGCGACCCCGCCGACGTGACCGAGGCCGCACTGTACCTCTTGCGCAGCCGCTTCGTGACCGGACAGGTGATCTTCGTGGACGGCGGGCGGCATATCAAAGGAAGCATGTATGGCTGACTCGCCGCTGGACCGCATCCACATCGCGGACCTGCTTGTGCGCTGCATCGTGGGCACCAACCCCGGCGAACGCGCCAAGCCGCAGGACGTGGTGATCAACGTCACGCTCCACGCCGACCTCCGCGCCGCATGCCGCAGCGACCGTATCGAGGACACGGTGGACTATCGAAGCCTGAAGCAGCGGATCGTCGAAATGGTCGAAGCATCCCACTTCTTCCTTGTGGAGGCCTTGGCGGAAGCGGTATCGGATATCTGCCTGTCGGACCCGCGCGTGCGCAAGGCTTGCGTGCGCGTCGAGAAGCCCACCGCTCTGAGGTTCGCCCGAACCGTTGGGGTGGAGATCGAGCGGGAAAGAAGCGATCATGCGTGAGACACAGCGCCAGTCTCCCTCCCGGAAAGCGGCGCAAACGTCCGTGTGCTACGTGGCGGTGGGGTCGAACATGGATCCCGAACGGAACATCCCGGCGGCGCTGGAAGAGTTGTCGCGGCGCGCGCGCATCACAGGAATCTCGACGTTCCACCGGACGCGCGCGCTGGGACGCCCGGACCAGCCGGACTACCTCAACGGCGTGGTGCGGATCGAGACGGACCTGCCGCCGCGGGACATCAAGTTCGGCGTGCTCCGCGCCATCGAGGAAAAGCTGGGCCGTGTTCGAACCGGGGACAGGTACGCGGCCCGGCTCATTGACCTCGACCTCATCCTCTATGGCGATCTGGTTCTGTCAAGCGCCGATCTTACCCTCCCCGATCCGGACATTCCACGGCGCGCATTTGTGGGAGCGCCCCTTGCCGAACTCGACCCGGAAGGGACCCTTCCCGATACGGGACAGCGCTTTGCCGAGTTGTTCTCCAGGGAAGGTAACCAAGCCCTCATACCGCAGGAGGCATTCACCTCAACACTTCGGAGACGCATGTTCTCCCTGCATGGGAATACTCGAAAGGATGGTTGTTGAAAACATGAACCAGCAACGCGTGAAAGAGCTCATTCGTGAACTATTGATCGAGTTCGGGGAAGACCCGGACCGACAGGGCCTTCTCAAGACCCCGCAAAGAGTGGCGGAGTCGTTTGGATTCCTCATGCAGGGCTACCGGATGGACCCGCAGAAGGTGGTCAACGACGCGATCTTCGAGTCGGAAACCAACAACATGATCATCGCCCGGGACATCGAAGTGTTCTCCCTTTGCGAACACCACATGCTTCCATTCTTTGGGCGGTGCCACATCGGCTACATCGCGCGGCACAAAGTGCTCGGTGTCAGCAAGCTGGCCCGGATCGCCGACATGTACGCGAGGCGTCTGCAGATCCAGGAAAGGCTCACAGCCCAGATCGCGCGGCACATACGCGACGCGATTGACTGCGAAGGCATCGGAGTGGTCATGGAATGCCAGCACCTCTGCATGATGATGCGCGGGGTGGAAAAGCAGAACTCCGTCATGACCACTTCATCGGTTCTGGGCAGCTTCCACAGCGACGCCGCGACCCGGACCGAGTTCCTGACCCTGATCCACCGTTCGGGACGGCCAACGGCGTGAAGAAATGATGAATGAAGAATGACGAATAACGAATGATGAACTGAACGAGGAATTCCTCCCCGCCCGCGAGTTGATCTTTCGCCATTCATCATTCACCATTCATCTTCCCCAGCGTCTTGCGGATATAGGCGAAGCACTCCGCGACGTCGGCGACGAGGTCCTTGGTGTCGTTCTCGTATTCGAGCGCCACGTGTCCCTGGTACTTCATCTCCAGAAGCGCTTTGAAGACGCCCGGCAGATCAATGACGCCTTTGCCCATGACCACGGTGGTTCCTTTGGCGTCGCGCCTGTTGACGTCCTTGATATGGAAGTCCAGAATGCGGTCCTGGACGGCGCGGATCGTTTCGACTTCCTTCTCGCCCTGGCGTACCGTGTGGCCCACGTCCAGGCACAAGCCCATGCGCTTGTCCATGCCCTTGATTTTCTCATGCGCGCCCAGGGCAGAGGGAAACACCTTGTCGCCGGGGCCGTGGTTGTGAATCGCCACTCGGATGTTGAATTCCTTCGCCAGACTCTCCACCATGGGTAGGACGCCCGGATCAAAAGAGGCGCTGATCAGGGGCATCCCGGCGTCGCGCGCATACTCAAAGCCCTTGCGCGCCGCGGCTTCCTCCTTCGCCAGGTAAACCACGCCGCCGCCCATCAAAGTCAGGCCCGCGTCCTTGATCTTACGCGCCGCCGCCTGAAGTTCCTTCTTCGTCAAGGTCATCTTCAGATGCACGTCCTTGAGCGCGATATACTTCAGGCCGAGTTCTTTGACGATCCGGATCGTCTCGTCGAGCGAGAAGCGGCGCAGCGTATACGAGGTGACGCCGACCTTCAACCCCTTGTAGGGATCGGCGGCGTTCCTGCCCAAAGGCTGCGGCGCTTCCAGCCCGCCGGAGGCGGCAAGCGCGCCCAGCCCGGCGGCGCCAAGCCCAGCGGCTTTCAATAGTTCGCGCCGGTTCATGTAGTGAGATTCTGTCATAAGTCTTGTCTCCTTTTGAAAAACCACTGAGTGCGCCGGTAGAAGGGAGTCCGCTCACTTCCGCCCTCTCATCCTTCCCTATTCACCCCCATCATTCATCATTCATCATTCTCCATTCATCATTCGTAATTCGTAATTCGTAATTCGTCATTGATCCTTCATCCTTCCGCCTTCACCTCGCCGTGAACTTGAGCACCCAGGCGTGTTGGCACGGCAATGTTTCCGTCGGAATCTCGACCAGGGCGTTGCCATCCTCTTTCCGCCAGGCCAGCGTCTTGGGAAGGCCCAGCAACGTCACATCCGTTCCCTCGGCCGGCTGAAGGGCCGACAAGGCGACGTAGCACGAGGGCTGGTCCTCGCCCGGTTGCGGCAGCACGATGGCGTAGACCTGGCCGGACCTCTGCGTGAAGCGGATGTTGCCCTCTTTGTATGGCGCGATGGCCCGCGTGCCGTGGATCGCTTCCGCGTTCACGGCCATCCAGTCGCCGATCTCCCGCAGCCGCTTCAGGGCGTCGGCGGGCAGCGTCCCATCGGGCTTCGGCCCCACGCCCAGCAGGAAGTTGCCTCCCTTGCTCACGATCTCGATAAGTATATGGAGTACCTTGTGCGTGGACTTGTAGGTGTCGTTGGGGCTGTATTTCCAGTTGCGCGACATCGTCAGGCACGATTCCCAGACCTGCTTGAGGGGTTCATCGGGAATCTGGTGTTCCGGCGTCACAATGTTCTCGTAGATGCCCCCGACGGTCCGGTCGGCGACGATGAGGCCGGGCTGGTGCTTGCGCGCCATCGCGGCCATGCGCGGCATATCAATGTCCTGGTCAGGAGGCCGCACCTGCCCTCCGTCCAGCCAAAGGACGTCAATCTGGCCGAGACTCGTCATCAGTTCCTCGATCTGATGATGGACGTAATCCACGAACTTGGCCCAGATGTCGGGCCGGGCGTGGGTATCGTAGTTCGGGTTGCGGTTGACGATGGGAAAATCAGGGTTCCAGTAGTAGGGGGTTTTCCAGTCCGACTTGGAGAAATAGCAGCTGATGGCCAAGCCCTTGCCGCGGAAGGCGTTGAAAACCTCCTTCACGATGTTGGAACGCAGGTCCTTGTGGAAAGGACAATCCGGATGCGTGACGCGGTAGTCGGTGGTGCGCGTGTCCCACATGCAGAACCCGTCGTGGTGCTTGGTGGTGAAGTCCACGTACTTCATGCCGGCGTAGCGCGCCGCGTCGGCCCAGACGGCGGGATCGAACTGCGTGGGGTTGAACGTCTTGTTGAGTGCCCAATAGTCCCGCTGGAAACGCTGGATATCCTTGCCGCGCCGGGTCCAGCACTTCATCCGGTCGTTGCGCGCCCACGTGTCTTCCGGCACCAGCGGCCAGGATTCGCAACAGTCCCACTGGCAGTAGACCCCCCAGTGCAGAAAGAGCCCGAACTTCAGGTCCTGGAACCAGTCCAGCCGCTTTTGCAGCCATTCCGGATACGCTTCGATTCCGGGGACTTCGCCTTCGTCTCCGTGCATGATATCCAGCCGCTCTTCCACGTTCGTTTACCCCCTTTTCCGCGGAATCCTGGTGCTTTCTCCGCAACGCCGGTTCAACGCGGCGAGTATAACAGGAAGGGGGGGCCTCGGCAAAGGATTTCGGCCAAGAACGCAGTTGACAGAACCCTGTCCCGTCCTGTATAAGAGCAGTAGATGGGTCAGCACAAGTCGTTGTCATGGGCGCTACCTTGACCTTGTTCTACCCGGGCGCTCATGACCACAGAACCAACCAAAGATTCCCCGGCGGATTTGCGCTTCCCGCAACCGCCGCGAATCGCTTCCGTTTCAGGAGTCGCCCGAAGTGCAACTGACCTGCCCAAAGTGCCACCACCACTGGACCGGGGAAGCCAATCCGACGGAGGCGCTCGTCCAGTGCCCCGATTGCTTTGAGGTCGTGCAATACGCGGTGGCGCGCCAATTTGGGTCCAACCCCCCTCCGAAAACACCGCCGATTCCCGCGCCCATTCCCTCCACCCATACACCACCGGCTCCCGCGCCGCGCCCCCCCGCCACGACCGCGCCCAAGAACCAAGGCCTGTCCACCACCGTCAGTTTCCTGGAGACCACCGCCGTGGCTCACCCTCCCCGGGGGCGCCACGAACCTCCGCCTATCCGTATCCACCTGACCCCGCTCGATGCCGAGACAGCCCTCCCCCTCGCGAGCGCTCCGCCCTCTCCGGATCAGATCTCGCGGGAGCTCAGCCATCTTATCGGAAAGACGCTCGGGGGCTATCAGATCACCAAGCACTTGGGCGCCGGGGGAACGGGCGCCGTGTTCCTCGCTCGGCAAACCTCGCTGGATCGGATGGTTGCGCTCAAAATCCTGGCCCCGCGCTTCTCGAAGAACCCCGAGGCCCTGGCCCGGTTCACGCGGGAAGCCGTGAGCGCCGCTCAACTCGACCACCCCAACGTCATCCAGGTGCACGACGTCGGTTGCGCGCAGGAATACCATTACCTGTGCATGGAATATGTGCCGGGCGAAACCCTGGGCGGCATCGTCCGCCGGAACGGCCCCCACCCCCTGGATGAGGCCGTGGGCTACGTCCTCCAGGCCGCTCGAGGGCTCAAGTACGCGCACGAACGCGGCGTGATCCACCGCGACATCAAGCCGGAAAACCTGATGCTGGACGATCAGGCGGTCGTGAAAATCGCGGACATGGGACTGGCCAAAAGGGCCTGCGACTTCGAGAAGGTGGTTCCCCCCGAAAGCATTATCGAGGACTGGAGAGAGGCCGGAGCGGACCTCACCTGGTACGGCGCCGGCATGGGCACCCCCATGTACATCGCCCCCGAACAGGCAAGGGAAGCCGCCTCGGTGGACGCCCGCGCCGACCAATACTCCCTCGGCTGCACCCTCTACTTCCTGTGCACGGGAACACCCCCCTTCCGCGCCGAGAACGCTCTGGAACTGATCCGGCAGCACCTCAAGAGGCCGACACCCGCCCTGAACACGCTCGTGCCCGGCGCGCCCCCCGCCCTCGAAACCATCCTGATCCGGCTTACCGAGAAGGACCCGGACGCGCGCTATCCCGATATGGCGGCGGTGGTCAAAGCGCTGGAACACTACCTGGGGATCGACACCCAGAAAGGCACCTGCAAAGCGCGCGAGCAGCACTTGGCCGCTCTCGACGAGTGCCACGACCAGTTCTACGCGGTTCCCCTTGCCCAGGCGCGTGATTGGGGTGTTTTCCTCTTCTTCTACATCATCTCTCCGCTGGTCATCCTTCTCTTGCTCTATAACACGGACTTTGCCGCGGCGGGCGGGTGGGTGGCGCTGATGGTGCTTACGCCGGCCTGGAACGTCGTCCTGGACGGTCTGCTAAGCCCCAATCCGGTTTTCCGCCGCCTGAGGGAGCTCTTGTTCGGAATGCCCCTGAAGAACTGGATTCTCTCGACCGGAACGCTCGCGCTGGCCACGGTGACCCTCTACTATCTCAACTGGCTTACCACCTGGCTCGTTGTCGCGGCCCTCGCGCTTGTCCTGGCCGCTGTCTATCAGTGGGGGGTAGTGCGCCGGCTGCGCCGCCTGAGGGTGGGGCCAATCGAGAAGATACGGGGTGTGTTGCGCGATCTGCGTCTGCGCGGGCTGGGCGAAGAGGGCCTGCAAAACTTCGTGGCGGGCTTCACCGGCCTGGAGTGGGAGGAGTTCTTCGAGAACCTCTTCGGCTACGAGGCCATGCGCCAGGCCCGTTTGAGGTACGGCGAAGTCCGGGGCATCGGCGCGCGCGGTAAGTTCGCCACCTGGCGCGATCCGCTGGTGCGCAGGCTCCAGGACCTCGAAGCCACGCTGCGCATAGCCCGGAGCAGGAGAGCCTTGGCCCATATCGAGGCGAAGAAATTCCGGGCCGCGGGCATTCCCGACGCGCAGGCTTCCAAGAAAGGCCGAGGCGAGGCGAAACGTTTCATGGAAGAGGTCCTCAAGGTGGCGCCGCAGGAAGATGCGGAAAGACATCCCCGCTCCCTCTATCTCCCCAAACCCCGCGGCGCCAGGCGCCTTTCCTTTTGGTTCAGCATCGCGCGGGCCCTAGTGGGGCTGACGATCATGATGGCCTGGCTCATCGGGCCCTACAGCCTGTTGTTCAACAACGGAGTGTCATTTCTAATCAAGTTCATCGCGCCCTATTACTCCTGGGGCGCGGGCGCCAACTTCTGGGGAGGGCTTGCCACCGGCCTCCTCCTTTTTGTCTCCGCCTTCTCCCAACACACCATTTCCTCCATCCTCGTGTTCCTGGGCGCCCTTTTCATGCTCTTTCATAATCCCATCATCGAATCCACCGGGAATACCCTTCTTACTGCGACCGGGGCCTTCTGGTTGTCGGCGGCGTTTATTGTAGCCGGCCTGCTGCCCGGAATCCTGGGAAAACTGGCCGGCAGCAGATTCTGACGGCATGAACGTGAGCCGTGAGCGCTCGGCGAACCTCGTCCGCCGTCCCGCCTCGCCCGCGAGAACAGGAGAAAGCAAAGACCATGGCGCATTTCATCATCAAAGCCGGTCCGGATGAGGGATCGCTGATTCCCATCGCCGGGGAGGAGACCTCCATCGGTCGCAGCCTCAGCAATCACATCGTGCTCAACGATGCAGCGGCCTCGCGCTCCCATGCCTTGATCCTCAAACGGGGCGAGCAGTACTTCGCGCGCGACCTGGGCAGCACGCATGGCACCTGCATCAACGGTGTCCGATGCACCGAGGAACAGCCTCTCAAGGACCAGGACCTCATCAAGATCGGAGCCACGGTCCTGCTCTTTCTTCTCAGCGATGCACAGGCAGAGATAGAAGTGCCGGCAGGCTCGAGCGACAATACCACCCCGGTGCAAGCCGTCGAGGGACAAACGGTCATCCTCCTCGAGGGTCAGAACATCGTTTTCTCCCTGCCTGTCCGGCCGGACGCGTGCGAAGGCGCCCCGGCGGGCCCTCAACCACCAGCCCTGACGCGGATTATCAACGCCACGGATTCTCTCCTCGAACGGAAGATCTTTCTCGACACGTTGGTGCAACAGGTTTTCGAGGTGTTTACACCCGACCGCGGAGCCCTCCTTTTTCGTGAGAAAACCGACGCGCCCTGTCTGCCCTTCATCATGCGACCCGCCCACAAGGAATGGCGCCTCCCCCAGAAACTTCTCGATTATGCCGCCGAGAACCGCACCGCGGTCCTCACCGATAATTCGGGCAATTCCACCGACGGGGTTGCGCCTCGACCGGAAACCACCGGTGAACCGCGGGTAGCCCCATCGGCTCTCTGTGCGCCGCTGGTTTATCGCGATTATGTTCTGGGCGTCCTCTATCTGGATTCGTGCACGGGGGACGTGGTGTACCAGAAGGAAGACCTTGTGCTGCTGTGCAAAATCGCCGCCTACGCGGCCGCCAGTATTCAGAGGATCCTTCTCATCCAGAGAAAGGTTGAATCCGAGCGCCATGCGGCGGCTCACGAGGCCCTGCGCGGCACGGCAAAAGGTCTTGACGAGATCGTCCTGAGAGTGCGAGCCATCGGCGGCCAACTCGACGAGTCTCTGTCGGCGGGAGACCAGGACCACGCTCAAGAGGCCTGTCAGGATCTTCGCAATGCCGCCGCTGATCTCTCGGAGTTCGTCCAAACGCTTCCCGAACACGGCTCTACGCATCCGGAACCGCTCCCTTCGAAAATGTCTCCGGGATGAGCGCATCCCTTCGCATCCCTTTGAAGAAAGCGGACAAGGGGTTTACAGAACGCCCTTGGTGGACGGAACGCCCGGGATGCGCGGGTCGAGCTCGATGGCCCGGCGGAGCGCCCGCGCGAAGGCCTTGAAAATCGCCTCCACCGCGTGGTGGCTGTTCTTGCCGTAGAGAAGCTCGATGTGAAGCGTGAGCCCGGCGTTCATCGCCACCGACCGGAAGAAGTCCTCCGTGAGCTCGACCTCATATTCGCCGATGCGCTCCTTCTCGATGGGAGCGTGGTAGTGCAGATAGGGCCGCCCGCACACGTCCAGCGCGCAGCGGGCCAGCGTTTCCTCCATCGGAATAATAGCCGCGCCGAACCGGGTGATCCCGCGCTTGTCGCCCAGGGCCTGCGCGATCGCCTTGCCCAGCACGATCCCGAGATCTTCCACCGTGTGGTGTGGGTCAATACGAGTGTCACCGCTCCCGGTGATCTTCAGGTCCAGGAGAGCGTGGCGGGCCAGAAGATCGAGCATGTGCTCCAGGAAGGGCACGCCGATTCTGCCCTCGTAAGTCCCCGTTCCATCGAGGTTGATCTCCAGGCTGATCCGGGTTTCCTTGGTACTGCGTTCGATGGTGGCTTTTCGAGCGGTCATGATGTCACGATCTCCTTAAGGGCCTCGAACAGACGGGCCATCTGTTCGGGAGTGCCAATCGAGATGCGCATTCCGTCGCGCAGCAGAGGTTGGTCAAAGTAGCGGACGAGAATGCCGCGTTCGCGGAGTTGGCGGGCGTGATCGGCCGCTTCGGGATGGATGGCGAATAGGAAGTTGCCGTGGGATTCGGGAGCGCGGTAGCCGAGCGCGCGCAACGCCGACGCGGTTTCTTCCCGCGTCCGGACAATCCGCCGCGCGTTTTCCTCCATGTAGGCTGAGGCGCCGATGGCGGCACTGGCCGCGGCCTGCGAGAGGCGGTTCACGTTGTAGGAGTCCTTCAGTTTTCCGAACTGCTCGATCAAGGACGCGCAGGACAGCATGTACCCGACGCGCACGCCGGCGAGCGAGAAGGATTTCGAGAAGGTTCGCGTGACGACCAGGTTGGTGAATTCGGCGAGAAGAGGAACAACGTCCCTCGGCGCAAAGTCCACGTATGCTTCATCAACAGCGACCAGCCGTCCCTGGCGTCCCCGGCACAACGCCGCGATCTCCGCCCGCGTATAGAGCGTGCCGATCGGCGGGTTGGGATTGGGAAGAATAAAGAGCGGCTCCGGGCCGTCGAACACGTCGTCGGGAAGTTTCTCCCGGTCCACGAGGGGATAGACGCGCACCGTTCCCTCGAAACTCGCCGACAAGACTGGGAAAAGGCTGTAGGTGGGATCCACCATCCCGACGCAGGCGCCGGGGCCGATCGTGGCGTGAACCAGAAGGCGCAGAATCTCGTCTGAACCGTTGCCCACCAGGACCTGCTCAGGGTCCAGTCCATGATAGGCGGCCAGGGCGCGCCGCAGCGGCTCGCTGGTGGGATTCGGATACAGGCGCAGCCGTCCCAACGCGGCTTGGATCTCCTCCATCACGGCCGGCGCGGGAGGATACGGGTTTTCGTTCGTGTTCAGTTTGACAATCTGAGGCCCGTCCATCTGCTCGCCGGGAGTATAGGCGCGCATCTTCTCGAGAAAGGGCCGTAGCGTGGGGTTCTGATTCATAGGTGATCCTAAGTTCGCCAGTTCGCCAGTTCGCCAGTTCGCCGGTTCGGCCAGTCGGCCAGTCGGCCGGTTCGCCAGTTCGCCAGGCGGCCAGTTCGCCGGTTCGCCAGTTTGCCAGTACGTAGTGCAGGCTTTAGCCTGTCACATCCTCCAGTCCGTCCATTCTCCCGTTTCCGCGCCTTGGCTGCGAACCGGCGGACCGGCCAACTGGCGAGCCAGCGCTAACGCATCGTTTGCCGTTTCACCACGGCTTCGGCGTGCGCGCCCAAGCCTTCCGCTTCGGCGATTGTCACCACCGTATCCGCAAGCGCCTCGAAGCCGCGCCGCGAGCATTCCACCACGTGGCTCGTCTTCAGGAACGACTGGACCGAGAGCGGCGAATAGAAACGCGCCGTGCCGCCGGTGGGAAGCGTGTGGTTCGGCCCGGCCACATAGTCCCCCATCGGTTCCGGCGTGTAAGGCCCCACAAAGATCGCGCCGACGTTCCGGATTCGCTTGGCCAGGGCGCGCGCTCCCCTTGTCAGGATCTCCAGATGCTCCGGCGCTTTGGCGTTCGCGAGTTCTACGGCCGTGTCCGCGTCCGGCACCTGGATGACGGCGCCGTTCGCGCGCAAGGATCGTTCGATGAACTCGCGGCGCACGGCGGCCTGGGTTTGACGCTTGAGCGCTTCGAGCAGCGCCGCCACGTCGTATTCCCCTATCAAGATCGCGATTGCCTGCGCGTCGGGATCGTGTTCGGCCTGCGAGAGCATGTCCGCGGCCACCAGGTGCGGCGGAGCGGATTTGTCGGCCAGGATCAGGACCTCGCTCGGCCCGGCGATCATGTCAATGTCAATCTCGCCATACAGGAGGCGCTTGGCCATCGCCACGTATTTGTTGCCCGGACCCACGATCTTGTCCACGCGCTCGAGCGTCTCGGTGCCGAGGGCCATCGCCGCTATGCCGTGCGCGCCGCCGATCCCGACAACCTCGGTCACCCCCGCCAGATATGCCGCGGCCAGCGAGGCTTCGAGCGCCTCGTGTCCGGGCCGCGGCGGAGGCGTTATCATTACGATCTCGGGCACTCCCGCCACGCGCGCCGGAACCACGTCCATCAGGACGGTGGAAGGGTACGCGGCGGTCCCGCCCGGAACGTAAACACCGACGCGGCGCAGCGGCGTGACGCGCTGCTCCATGCGGTTGCCGAGCGCGTCGCGGTACACGAAGCCCTTCACCATTTGCTTGCGGTGGTAAGCGCGGATGCGGTCGTGCGCGGTTTTGAGGGCTTTCCGCAGGGCGGGGTCGAGGCTGTCCCACGCGGCTTTGAGGCGCGGCGGCGGAATCCGGAAACGCTTCGGGTCCGGCTTCTCGACGCCATCGAACCGCTTCATGAACGCGGCGACCGCCTTGTCCCCGCCGCGCCGCACGCGCTCGATGATGCCGCGGACCACGCGTTCGGTGGCGGTGTCCTGGGCGGCCGCGCGGCGCAACAGGCGCTCCACTTTCAGCCGGTCTTTCGGGTACGCGAGTATCTGCATGGTTCCGGCCCCTTCACCAGGAAGGAATCCGCACCACTCTAATGAATGCAGCAACGTCCCGCAATAGGAAAAGGATCTCGCACTTTTCCGCGAAAGGGTTTTGCGAAATGAGGGGTGGGGTTGACGCATCTCACATCTGGGAAGGGCGTTGAGGCGGCGGGTGAGAAGAAAGGACTGAGGAGTGAGTGCTGAGGACTGAGGGGGGGTGAGAAGAGAGTGCTGAGTGCTGAGGGCTGAGTGCTGAGGAGTGAGAAGAAAGGACTGAGGAGTGAGGGGGGGAGGAATGGGACGGATAGGACGGATGGGACGAATGGGGAAAGGATGG
>Ga0315282_10001051_pt1 | contig 53295 bp, 52 predicted proteins | sample YL17G07_20_MG_FD_203693 | JGI IMG/M metagenome (GOLD analysis project Ga0315282, IMG submission 203693) | Sediment microbial communities from Yellowstone Lake, YNP, Wyoming, USA - YL17G07_20 | ecosystem: Environmental > Aquatic > Freshwater > Lake > Sediment | place: USA: Wyoming | collected...
TACTTAGTGAAAGAGACTAGTGCGCTGGGCGGGAGCTTCGTCACCTATAACAGTTATACGGGTCAAATTGGCTCATCAGATAAAGTTATGCATGAACCAAATGTGAGTAGTTTTCCTGTAATAGAGATCCAAAGTCAGGATCTAATCGGTGCAGAGCTCCTCTCTAAGGTTGATAGTTTGAAGGTATAGAAAGCCAAGAAGAGATTCATATGGATGCGAAAAAGGATTTACATATCAGCATTGAGAACGTGGTAGCATCTGCGACGCTTGATCAAAAGATTGATCTGTTAGCCATTATGAAGGTGTTCAGGAACGTTGAATATCGGCCTAAGCAGTTTCCTGGATTAGTCTTCCGTCTTAAAAGACCGAAGACTGCGACCCTCATTTTTGGTTCCGGTAAGATGGTATGCACTGGTGCAAAAAGTGAGAAACAGGCTCGAAGCGCTGTTAAGAAAGTTGTTCGTGAACTTAAGACGAATGGAATCATCATCCTCGGGAAGCCGAAGATAGTGATCCAGAACATCGTGGCTTCAGCTAATCTATTTGGAAAGATCGACTTAGAGACTGCAGCTGATATCATGGATAATGTAATGTACGAGCCAGAACAATTTCCGGGTCTTATCTTCCGCATGGGTGAACCTAAAGTTGTTATGCTCCTATTTGCCTCTGGGAAGCTGGTTTGCACAGGTGCTAAACATGAGGATATGGTCCGTGAAGCAGTTGAAAAGCTGCATGGAATTCTAGAGGACTACGACCTCATATATTATGAAGACTAACTGGACCATATATTAGTCACGTGTGCACGTAGCGATCAGAAGGTTATATTTGATACGATTGACAATTATTTAATACGGAGCGTCCTTTGTAAGAAGTAGAAAGAACAGCTGAGGAGGAAATGTATAAAGTCCTTAGCTTCACTTGGTAAGGCACTATCGGGATAGTAAAAATCTAAAAAGAGAAAAGGTGAGTCACAAACTGGTGAATAAGAAGGAAATAATAACAATAGAATCGCTTAAAGATTGCCCATGTATGATATGCGAGGAATTAGACAAATGTTTTGAAGGTGGGAGTAAAGACCCAGTTGAATGTAAGGGTCTAAGTATTTGGGTTACTCCCCGAAAACCTGAATAAATGCCTAATACATTCTATCGTTTCGTCTTGAACGAGCGCATTATTGAAATCATAAAATATGGAGTCAGCTTCGCCTTCATAATCATATTCTTCTTTGGCGGATCGTACATACTGAAAGGGGCACTTGGTACAGAATATCCGATGATGGTTGTTGTAAGCCAAAGTATGCAGCCAACTCTTGGAGTAGGAGACTTCATTTTCGTAGGTGGAGTAGATGCACAGAACGTGAACGCAGCTCCAGCACCAGAAGGGGATATAATTGTATTCGTTCAGCCTTATTCAAACAATCAATACATCGTCCATAGAGCAATAGAAAAGTACACTGACCTAGGTACTGTTACATATACTACGAAGGGAGACAATAATATTATCCAGGATGGTTGGAGACTACCAGCAACAGATATCGTAGGAAAAGTTATTGGCAATATCCCACTTTTAGGCTATTTCAGTATATTCATCAAGACGATCAATGGTTTTACTTTTGTAACAGGGCTCATGTTATTGAGTTTTCTAATCGATTATATACTTCCCAAAAAGATGCCGGATGAGGGACGCCTTCCAATCTGGATCTTGATACCAGCGTTAGTAGGACCAATCATCATAGCCCTCTTTTGGTTTATACCTTCCGAGCATTTTTATATTGAGATAGTAGGAGTAGCCATCTGGTATTTTTCATGTATACTCACCCCATTAGCCTTCCATGATGATGACGGAGCTATGATGATTTGGCTATACACCATAGTTCTTTTTATGGTGCCTATTGCATGTGACATAGCCTATTGGAGCACTAGAATTACACCTAGTAGTTGGTGGTCATTACAAGCTGGAGCCGTACAAGCGAACTGGATGCTACTTCAGGTTACAGAATATTTTGAGGTTACATTTTGGAAGGTGATGCAGATACTTATTCCAGGATGTATTATATTTATAATAATATTGTATGCTAAGCGCAGAAGACTTGATCCCTTCTGGTCTTGGAGTCGAAGGATTCGTGGAGCGCCACCAGAACAGCCTCCAACTCCCTTTGAACAACAATCAGTATCTACAGATGCAAGAGCTATACAGGGACAAGAGTAATAACGAGGGACTGAATTCTTCTCCCTGACATGCTATGAAGAGTGTTAAAGTTGTCTGTTATGGAATCGGTGTTATAGGTCAGAAATTGGCCCAGCACCTTCATGAGAAAGAGGGTGTTGAGATAGTCGGCGCTGTCGACATCAACCCTAAAATTGTTGGTAAAGACCTTGGGGAGGTCCTCGGAGGGAAGAAGCTGGAAGTCAAAATCAGTAATGATGCTGATAAACTTCTTGAAGAAGTGAAGCCTGACATCGTTACTCATACAACGATGAGTTACCTCAAGCAAACCTACGATCAATTTGCCCAGATTATCAGTCATGGAGTTCCTGTTGTATCCACCTGTGAAGAGTTAAGTTATCCATATGCGACGAAGGAGGGAACAAATTATGCTAAAAAACTTGATAGACTATGTAAAAAGAATAAAGTTGCCCTTTTAGGTACAGGTGTAAACCCTGGTTTCGTCATGGATACGCTTCCAATCACGCTTACAGCAGTCTGTCAGAAAGTAGAGGAGCTATATATTGCTCGCCAAATGGATGCAGCGATAAGACGAATCCCATTCCAAACAAAAATTGGTGCTGGACTAACTGTTAACGAGTTCAACAAAAAGATCGAGACCCATGAGATAACCGGCCATGTTGGTCTTGAGCAGAGTATTCAAATGATTGCAGATTGTCTAGGGTGGAAGCTGGATAAGATCGAGGTTGAGAAGCCTAAACCAATGGTGTTAGACAAGGATGTGGCAAGTAATGCCATAAAAGTCCCAAAGGGCCACAACGCAGGCTCGGTGCAGTATGCATACGGTATTGTAAATGGAAAGAAGCTAATTACAATGGACTTTAAAGCCTATATTGGTGCACCAGAAGAGTTTGACACTGTCACCATCAAGGGTGTTCCACCAATCAACCAAAAGATAAGTCCATGTACTCATGGTGACTATGCGACCATAGCAATCACAGCAAACATGATCCCACACGTGATAAATGCAAAACCTGGGTTCAAGACTATGGTTGATCTCCCTGTCCCACATGCAACTCCTGGCCACATGGGTCAATTTATTAAGAGAAAGTGAAAATATTCAGTAATCACTAATTTTTATCTATACTCGTAAATTAGAAACGTATATTCAAGCGTCGTTGTTGACCGATATTTATATCAAGGTAGCTTGTAACCATAGTCTCTTTCCGCGGCTTCGAGTGAAATAAGACCATTCTCGATATCTCGTACAACATCATCGCGATTCCTCAATAAGGGATTGCCAAAGCCTCCTCCCCCTGGTGTTCGAATGATAAGCCTATCTCCTTCCATTATCGTCACAGTGCATTTTGATGTAAGTTTTACTTCTTCCCCGATTTTTTTAATTATAATATATTCACCTAGAGCGCCAGGTTTTCCACCTTGCAGCCCCCATGGTTGTATCTTTGTACGTTCGGCGAGAATACTTAGAACAGCTTTCGGGGCAGTAAGCGTCCAACTCCTCTCGATCCCGCAGCCGCCGCGGTATTTACCTGGACCACCAGTATCTGGCCTTAACGAGTAGCTATCAAAATGCATTGGTAGGTATGCTTCAAGTGATTCGATGGGTGTGTTCATCGTATTTGTCATATTAACGTGAACACCATCGACTCCATCAGATATGGGGCGACCGCCGCTTCCACCTCCAATCGTCTCATAAAAAGTCCAAGGTGAACCATCGGAGTGAGCTCCACCTAAGCTCACGTTGCTCATTGTACCAAGACCTGCTGCAGGAACTCTATCAGGCAGAACCTGACTGAAAGCCTTCATCAACACATCCACATTTCTCTGGCTAGTCTCGACGTTGCCACCTGCTACAGGTGCCGGTCTCCTAGGGTTCATTAGCGTTCCTTCAGGCACTCTGAGAATAATGGGCCGGAAGCAACCATCATTTATAGGGATAGATGAATCGGTCACACTGATAATAGTATAATATACACCTGCTATCGTCACGCCAAGAGGAGCATTAACTGGCGCTTCTACCTGCGGAGATGTTCCGGCGTAATCGAATAGTATTTTATCGGTATCGATTGTGACTGTGACTGTGATCTTAGCTAGACTACCTGCAACATCTTCTAGGTAATCGGTTGCAGTGTAGCTTCCTGAAGGCATCATTGCTATAGCTGCCCTCATTCGCCTCTCACTATTCGCCATTATCTCCTCCATCGAAGCCTTTACAGTTTCCAGGCCATATTTCTCGATGAGCTCCAACATTCTTCTAATACCAGTGATATTAGCTGCAATCTGGGCACGGAGATCTCCCATTTGAACTTCGGGTGTCCGAACGTTACTGCAGATCAATAAACTAATCTCCGGGTCAACTACTCCAGCCTTCAATAACTTCACAGGTGGAATAATTAGTCCTTCTTGGTAGAGTTCTGTTGAGTCTCCTGCAATGCTTCCTGGAGCTTTCCCTCCAATATCGGTATGATGAGCTTTATTTGCAGCATAGCCTACTAGATCAAGCCCATAAAAAATAGGTGCGATAAGTGTTAAATCGGGAAGATGCGTCCCCGATAGATAGGGATCGTTAAGAAGAATCATATCGCCCGGTTCTAGGCTACCGGTAAATGCTGATAGCCCCAATTTTAAGCCCAACGCCATACTTCCAAGGTGGACCGGGATATGCTCTGCTTGCGCTATTAACCTACGTTCAAGATCAAAAAGTGCGCAGCTATGATCCATCCTCTCCTTGATGTTAGGGCTATATGCAGACTTTTTGAGAGCAATACCCATCTCCTCGGCTGCATAAATAAGAGACCCATGAATTACTTCAATTGTAGTCCGATCAGGCTTCATTTTATGTCTCTCCGAAGTATAAGATTGCCATATTGATCCATTTTTGCTACCCAATCCGGATAGATCACAGTGGTTGCATCATATTGCTCAACGATCGCAGGTCCTAATATTGTGTTCTTCCAGATCCCAGTTGTCCGTTCATATATTGGAGTGTCAACCCATCCTAATGATTCAAAAAAGACTGGACGCTTCTCTCGAGGCTCAGTCTTAGTGATTCTATTACGTGTTCTTATCTTTGGTTTAGGTATAACTCCTATTGCTCTAAGTCTAAGGTTTATTACCTCCAATTGCTCTTTAGGACTAGAATAGCCATATGCTTCTAGGTGCTTCGCATGGAACGAGGAGGAGATTTCTTTTACAGTCTCCATTGTTACTTTACTTGGGATACTGATTGGAAGCTCATATCCCTGTCCTAGGTAGCGTATGTCTGCCTGTCTATAGAATTTCATTTTCTTTTCCGTTACATTTTCGTTAGTAAGAGTCGTAACTGCCTCCTTTTTCATCTCCAAGTATGCTTTCTCGTAATCTTCTGGCATAACATCACTGAATTTTCTGATGACAGGGTAAGTGTAATCGTGAAAGAGATCAGTGGTAAGTAAACCTAATGCACTGAACATGCCTGGGTTTGGTGGTATGATTAGGCGCTTTACGTTGAGTTCATCTGCGAGAGCACAAACATGCATGGGGCCAGCACCTCCGAAGGCTACTATGGAGAAGTCGCGTGGATCATAACCTCGCTCAACGCTTACTATTCGAAGGATTTTGCCCATCATACTATTAGCGATAAGGAGGATACTGACAGCGGTTTCCTCTAAATCCATCGAAACTTTCCTTGATAGAGTTTCTAAGGCTGTCTTAGCTTTCTCTGGATAAATGATCATTTCTCCATTGAGGAGACTTTTGGGGTTCAGTCGACCTAAGAGGAGATTCGCATCGGTAATCGTTGGCGTATTTCCTCCTCTGCCATAACATGCTGGGCCAGGGAAAGCTCCAGCGCTTATAGGGCCTATTTTGAGGGTACCATCATTATCAGCCCATGTGATTGTTCCTCCGCCGCTGCTACATTCAGCAAGATCAATGAAAGGAAAACGAACAGGGTATCCGCTTCCCTTAAGAATGCGACCCATATGAATTTGTCCAGCGACTTCATATTCAGGTACAACCTCAGGGATAAGCCCTCTAACTGTTCCGGCTTTGGCAGTTGTTCCACCCATATCGAAGCTGATGACGCTAAGCTCCCCGGTTAGCTTTCCAATCCAAGCGGAGGCAATAACGCCTGCTGCTGGCCCCGACTCGACAACTGTGCAAGGTTTGACCGAGATCAGTGAGGCAGTGGATAAGCCTCCATTCGACTGCATTATGTAGATTGGGATGTCGACCCCGAGAGCCTTAACATCAGAAATAAGGCAATTTATATATCTGGACATTATGGGCATGAGAACAGTATTTACTATTGCCGTGCTGAATCGTTCATATTCCCGGTATTCGTTAGTTATCTCGCAGGAAGCTGTAACGTATTTGAAGATTTTTCGAGCTTCTTCTGCCACCTTCAATTCATGTTTGGAGTTAGCATAGCTATTTAGGAAAGCGATAGCTAGAGATTCTACTCCTTGGGTTTTTATGTTCTCCAATAGAATAGCGAGTTCATTGTATTCAATGGGTTTTGTTATTAATCCATTTTGTTCGATTCTTTCATCCAATTCAAATCGATTTTTTCTTGAGATTAGCTGTTTTGGTCGCTGAAAGAAGAGATTATATACCTCTGCTCGGCGTTGACGTCCAATCTCGACAACGTCGCGAAAACCCTTCGTAGTAATCATCGCTGATTTAGGGAGGTCGAGATCAATCTGACCGAGGAGAGCGTTTGTGGCGATTGTTGTTGCGTGTCCAAGTATCTTAATCGTATTAGGGGGATGGTCGAGAAGGAACATTGTTAAAGCATTTGTTACGCCTTTCTCTGGGTTCCGAGGTACTGAAGGAATTTTTAAATTAATAAGCTGGCCAGTTCTTTCTTCAAAAGCAACAAGATCAGTGAAAGTTCCACCAACATCTATACTGATCCTGAACATTCTGAAAAAAGCAATACGTGGGAGAGTTAAAACGGCTTCGAACAGAATTAAATTCACAGTCGAGCGAATGCAATCTTGAAAAATCTACCAAATGATTTGCATGATAGGACCTTCATCATATAATCTGGATTATGTGATTCAGGTAAAAGTGAATCTCTTAAGTATGTATTATCTTATAAGAGACCTTCTTCTCGAGCCACTTTGTTAACAAGAGTTCTGGTAATCTCAATCATATCAAGGGTATTCAGATCCGTTAAAAGCACCCACTTTGCGTCTGGCGCATCTGAAGCTGCTTTAACTTCTCCTGAGATAAATTCACAGAGATACTCGAGCAAAATGTAATGGACTCTGACATGGCCTTCCTTGTCTCGCCCGATTGAGTCAAGAATTGTTATGAGCCTCTTAGGTTTGACAACTATGTTTGTCTCTTCTAGAACCTCACGGCAAACAGCCTGCTCGGTTGTCTCACCTAGCTCAACTACGCCACCAGGTATTCCCCACTTTCCCATATTTGGAGGTTTTCCACGGACAACTAGAAGCACTTTTCCGTCATGAATAATAGTTGCAGCAACTGCAGCAATGGGTTGGGTAGGATACTCCCTGCTCATATTCTATAATGCTGTAGCTCCTTCTTCAATAGCCTTAAGGTTGATTTCTTGGAATTGAGGACGCATCAGAGTCTTTACAGCATCTCTTAACTGGTCAATCGAAATTAGCTGTGTTTTCTTCGCGAGCGCTGCCAGCAAAACCATGTTAGCCACGATAGGGTTTCCCAGACGCTCCGCAATATCACTAGCTGAAACAGTCATTACCTCCAAGTCTTTTCGAATTTCACCAGACACTAGCTTTGCTGATACGCGGCTATCCACAATCATGAGACCACCTGGCTTGCCGACGCTTACAAACTTGCGATAAGCTGGGATGCTTAGAATCACCATTATGTCAGCCTTCTCGAATTGAAGATCGTAAATCTCCTCATCTGAAGCAATGACTTCAGCTCGCGCTGATCCGCCGCGTGCCTCAGCCCCGTAACTACGTGTATTTACTACATGGCGGCCATTCTTATACAGTGCCTCAGCAAGGAATTCAGCTGCGGCGATAACCCCTTGGCCACCTGTTCCAGATATCATGATGGTTGTTTGCATTTTACTCACCTTTGGCACGTCGACTGACTTCACGTAATGCCTCTGTATACTCCAGGCGTTTAGAGTGGACGAACACGCCAACCTCAAATTTACCCTCAAGGTGATCGGCAAGTCGTCTGACGGTTTGAAGGGATTTTAATTGGGATTTGGCGTCTACGAGTTTTTCGGATTCAACTCGAACGACTCTGCCAAGAGTTATGTGGTCGACAAGTTTCGCGTTGTACCCTAGTCCAGCGATTTCTTTTTCTGATTCCTCAGGCGTTTTAAGCGGTACAGCGTAAAGGTAGTTTTCCTTTTCAGGGCGGTCTGCTCGATATGCGCTTTCCCCGAGCATATCTAGGAGTCGATATGGGAGATCTTGGGGAGAAGCGCGTATGTTTAAAATATTACGTTGCTGGGTGGGGCATTGGCTCATCACTTCTATGAAGCTGAAGCCATTGTTGTTAAGAGCCTCTTTGATGCTTTGAGTAAGCTCCATGACATGGTATGTTGTCCACTTCGCAACATATGTCGCTCCTGCCGCTGCAACAAGTTTAGCTATATTAAATGGCTGTTCGGGGTTCCCATATGGACTTGTGCTTGTCTTGGCATCATGCAGCGTTGTTGGTGCAATCTGACCACCCGTCATTGCATAATTCATGTTGTTGACAAGAATGCATGTGATGCCAATGTTGCGGCGAGCAGCATGGATTAAATGGTTGCCGCCTATACCAGCTCCATCACCATCGCCTGTGAAGACCACTGTTCGGAGATTTGGGTTGTAGACTTTGGCACCTGTAGCAAAGGCGATTGCGCGTCCATGGGTTGTGTGGAGGGTGTCGCCTCGAAAATGTGGGCTTGGAATCCATGAGCTGCATCCAATTCCACTGACTGAGAGTATGTCGTTTAAATTAACTCCCATCTCATCGATTGCACGGATAAAGCAGTTGAGGATCATACCGTTTCCACAGCCTGGACAGAAAGCATTCAGATTCTCAACGATGTATTCGGATTTGAGCTGCTTCAAGCTCTTCATGGCTTAAGCCTCCTTAACTCATTGTAGACATCACTGAGAGTCGGTGTAATGCCTCCGAGCCTAGTCAATGAGGCAATCTTTGTATGGTTGCAGGCTACTCGTTGTACTTCCCTTACCATCTTTCCTGTATTCATCTCCACAACTAGAACTGCCTTCGCCTGGTTGGCTAGAGCCATGATCTCTTCCTCTGGGAATGGCCAAAGAGTTTTCAAACGTAGTAAACCGGCCTTAACTCCTTCGGCTCGAAGCTTCTTAACCGCTCCATAACTAGGTCGGGCTGATGCGCCAAAGGCTATGACAGCTATCTCAGCGTCATCTATCTCAATCTTAGCAACATCTCTGATCTCAGGTTCCGCTCGTAAAATTTTGTTTCTAATTCTATTCACTAACTCAGTATGTACTTGGGGTGAGTAATCACGTACACCGGTTGATCGGTGGCTGCTTCCAGTGACTTGAAGTTTGTATCCTTGGCCGAACTTGGGCATCTCAGGGACAAGACTCGGATCATCTGTTCCAAATGGCGTGCATTTATCTCCAATTGGTCCTTTCCTGTTGATCACATCAATATCCTTGGGTACGACTAGCTCCTCCTTAATGTGGCCAATCATCCCATCTGCGAGGAAGATGACAGGAGTCCTGTACTTCTCAGCGAGGTTAAATGCTCTTATGGTGAGTTCGTACATTTCCTGACAGCTCCATGGACTTAGGGCGACTACTTCATAATCTCCATGGGCTCCGTAGCGGGCTTGGTAAAAGTCCTGTTGACTTGGATCAGTGCTCTGCCCTGTGCTTGGTCCACTACGCTGTACATCAACGACCACGAGCGGTGTTTCAGTCATGTGGGCGTAACTGAGGTTTTCCTGCATGAGGCTGAACCCTGGACCTGAGGTTGCAGTCATTGGCTTCGCGCCTGCCCAACTTGCGCCGATGCAGGCAGCAATGCTAGCTATCTCATCTTCCATCTGGATAAAATAACCATTGAATTTCGGCATCTCGCTACTCAAGTATTCTGCTATCTCGTTCGCGGGTGTAATTGGGTAACCAGCAAAAAGGCGGCATCCAGCTCTGAGTGCGCCTTCAGCGCATGCAATGTTACCCATTACCAGATATTTACCCGGTTTGAGCATGTTTCTTTACCTCCTCCACACTGATACTAAAGTCTGGACAATAGCGTTCACATAATCGACAGCCTGTACATGCTTCACTCGACTCAGGTAAGATTCCCCCTAGAAGAGTTCTCTCTTTCCCTTTGTGGAGATTTTTACCTCCTCGAGTATTACATATGTGTATGCAGATACCGCAGCCTTTGCAGGTTTGCTCGTCCACCTCTACGATGAAGCGTTTAGGTGTCACGGATAATCACTACTAGATTACCAGTTATACATTCGCCGTTTATATATAATGGTGAAATCTTAATAAAAATCTAAATATTTACTAACTTCGATACTTATATAGGAAAAATGCTCTCAAAGTTTAGGAGTTTAGCTTCTTCAGCACTAAGTTTGCGACGGAGTTATCTTGAATAGCTATTCCAACGCTCTTGAATAGTGTTAAGCCATCGTCATTTGTTCTGCCAGTCTTGATTCCGGTTACAAGTTCACCAAGTGTAGCATAAATGTGGCTCTCATTTATTGCGCCTTCAGCAAGTGGTATTAGTATATCGCCTGACTCCTGTTTGATTGCCTCCCATTCATCTATGACGAGCTTCGAGTCACGTATGGTCGCTGTATCAATCTCCCTCCACCCAGGGTAGAATGCTCCAATGGCTGAAATGTGAACATGATCACCAAGCCAGTTTCGATTCAATACAGGTATCTTACTAGTTGTAGCTGTCATCACAATGTCAGCTCCTTTACACGCCTCCTCACCAGAGCTTGCTTTCACAATCTCTAATCCTAGCTTCTTTTCCATATCGTCAGTGAACTTATCAACTGCTGTCTTAACAGGATCATAAACCCTGATTTGCTCGATGTTCCGCACAGTAGCAGCCGCCCAAATCTGTGTCCTAGCTTGAGCTCCTGCTCCGAATATTGCGACTGTTTTCGCGTCTCTTGGAGCTAGGTACTTTGCTGCCACCCCACTTATCGCCCCTGTACGCATCGCTGTTAGGTAGCTTGCTTCCATGAATGCTTTGATCCCTCCAGTCGAGGGGTCGTTCACAATTATCCATGCAGCAGTTGTCGGAAACCCTATTTTTGGATTGTCAGGGTATATGCTTATGATCTTCATCGCCTAAATTTCAGATTCCTCGAGATAACTTGGCATGAAGCTGATTGACCCATTGTTTTTTGGGATCATTATTGTGGTCCTAGCAGGCATTTTCGCTTTCCCTCGCTGGAGTTCTCTAAAGGCTGCCTCTACAGACTCGATTGCTTCAGCCATTGTCAGGAGCTTGGCTACATCTTGGTCTGAGAGAATAATCATTTGAATCGATTAGAATCATCCACTGCAGCTAGATAATAACTATGGGAGAAAAGCGAGTATTTCCGCTACAGCTTCTTTAGTCATCTGTTTTAGAAGTCCGTGCCCTGCGCCGGGGAAGATACGAAGGCGCGCTCCTGGTATTCGAGAAGCAATTACTTGACTATTCTCTAGGGAGACCATTACATCTGCTCCACCTGCGAGGATGAGAGTCGGGATTCTAATTAGATGCAGCTTTTCATAGGCATTGTAGGTTTCACCTAAAGCGCTCATATGGTTAAGAGTCTCCTTCGGGGTGGGATGCTCTGAATAATATTCTTCCCTGATGAGTTCATCTCGGTGAGCTTTAACATATTCTGGGGGATAGAGAAGTTCTATAATCACTCTGGCGCCGTAATCTAATGGAGAACCTGGTGGAGGGTTCCTGATTGAAGCAAACTTTTTTGCGTTTTGCGGGTCCATGGGAAACCTTGGGCCACCTAGAGCAGATGTGGAGCAGAGAATTAGGCTCTGCACAATCTCAGGGTGTTCCAATGCAACTACTTGTGCGATACTTCCCCCCATACTGAATCCTAGGATGTGGGCAGAAGTTAGATGCAATTGCTTTAGCAGCTCTACTACATCGTCAGCGAATCTTTTGGTTGTATATGGTTCGTTTGGCTTATCGCTTTGTCCAGTTCCTCGAGGATCATAAGTGATGACTGTAAAACGTGACGCAAGTAGGTTGATCATCTCGCTTCTCCAACTCTCGCCACTTCCGCCCCAACCAGGTATTAAGATGAGAGCTGGTCCTGAACCAGAGGTATCATAATGGATCTCAATTCCATTTAATTCAATGAATGGCAAAGCTGAGTCCTTACTTACTTGGGAGTGGTTCGAAATTAAAAAATTGTGAGTATGGATTTAAAGAGTCTTTGTGAATCGGCTTAGCCTATCTACAACTTCCTTTAGGATAGGTATAGGTTTGACCATTGGAACTCTTATGAAACCTTCTTGTTTTGTTCCAAAAGCACTTCCACTGCTAAGGGAGACGTTCTCGGACTTTTTGAATTTACTTATGAATTCGTTGCTCTTCAACTTGGTTTTTCGGGCATCGAACCATGCATAGAATGCGCCTTCAAATATATGGCATGGATATCCAATTTTATCAACTTCTTTGCAGAAGTAGTCACGCCGTGCTTGGTACTCCTTCCTCCTCTCATCAACGTATTTGAAGTCGCTGTTCAGACATGCATCACCGGCTGCGTAGATAAAGGTCGCAGGGCGAGCTGCAGTAAGTCTGGCTACAGTCTGTGCTTTCTTGATGTATCTATCTGGAGCAATAACGTATCCAAGCCTCCAACCAGTCATGCTGAACGTTTTGCTGAAGCTCATGATGTTTATGGTTCTTTCTTTCAGGTTACCAATCGTGCTGGGAGCTACGAATTTGTTGTTATCATAGACGTAGTGCAGGTATATCTCATCTGATAGGATAGTTAGATCGTGATCTTCGGCAAGATCACCTACAGCCTCTATCTCTTTTTTCTTGTAGACGGTGCCTGTCGGGTTATTTGGATTGCAGACGAGAACAACTTTTGTCTTTTTTGTCACATAATTTGAGAGCTTGTGAATATCCATGTGATACTTGTTTTCTCTTGGGAGCTCCGCTATGTTGAGTTTGATCCCCATATCTCTGAGCATGACATAATGGTTGCTATAGCTTGGCTCCCATAGGAGAATCTCGTCGCCCTCTTTGAGGACACTGGCAAGGGCTATGTATAGCGCCGCACTGCTTCCTGCAACAGGGATAACATTTTGTTCATTATATTCTGGTCCAATCCATTTCTTGTAGTACTCTACCACAGAGTTACGGAACTGCTTCGGAATATCTTCACCACCATAATGAGTCCAATTACCACCCTTTTTTATCGCATCCAGTGCTGCATCAACGGCGTATTTTGGAGCTTCAACGTCTGGGTCCCCAGCGTTCAGCACAATATTTGGTTTAGACAACTGCTCAACCTTCTTGATATTCGCTCTCAATCATCTATTTAACTATTCAATTTTGACTTCAAGAAAAAGTATTAAAAAAACGGATAATTGAATAGAACTTCATCCAGTATATGAAAAAAATAATGAAAACGTAAAGAAATAAATGATTAGAGAAGGAATCCTCCTTTTAACGGATCATCGGGATCAATTACGATTTGAGTGAAGCCTGTTATATATGCGGAGGCGAGAACGTCGGGAACAACTGCCATGTATTTACCGAGCTTGATCTCCTTCGCTATTCGTCCAGTCATGACAGTGCCAATTGTTGACTCGAACTTGACCTCTTGCCCAGGTTTAAGCTGTTTTTTTCCATAAAGTGCAGCGATTCTCGCGTTAGTGCATGTCCCAGCAGGACTCCGGCAGGTTTGCTTTGGCCCAAACACGTTCCAATGCCTACTAGTGTATTCCTTTTTACTCGGTTTCGTGTAGAATGTCACTAGATCCAATTTGTTGAGGTTTGGGTATTCAGGGTGATCTAATGTTACTGCATCTGCAATATGGTTTCTAATGCTCCATCCAAGTGGAATCCACTCTCCTTTATTTTCGAGGGTTGGTTTTAGACCAATACTATCAGCATCAATGAAAGCATACCAAAGCCCGCCATAGGCAATGTCTGCCTCAACTTCCCCAAGTTTAGGTAAGTCGAACTTCATTGTCTTCCAGAAAAAGCTTGGAACCCCCTGCATTGTTATCCCTCTAGCAATGCCATCCTTTACCTCGACCTTAGTTTTAACAAGCCCGGCAACAGTGTCAAAAGTGATCTCTGTATATGGTTCACTGACTTCTACCATGCCTGTGTTAACTAAGGCAGCGCTACAACTGTAGGTACTGTCACCACAGGCACTGAAGTAGCCATCTGTCCATAGATAAATTACCCCTATATCAGCTTCTGGCTTAGTGGGTTCTGTAAGAACTGATCCGAGCATACCTTCAAATCCTCTGGGTTCCTTCATCAGCGTCCCTAGAAGGCTATGATAGTGATCTTGGAAGTATTTCTGCTTCTCATCCATCGTTTTTCCTCGGAGCTTTGGTAGTCCACCGACTACAATCCTAGTTGATTCACCCGAGCAATGGGTGTCTATACAGGAAAGGTATCTTGCAAACTTCAACGTTAAACACCTAAAAAAGAGTAGAGTCAAACACCTTAAGTGAGTATCGATGGTTAGTCGATCTTAATATTAATCTTCTCCTTGACCGCTTTCTCTGCCTCATTTATTGGATGGCTCCGTGCCTTAGCCATCAGCCTATTAAATACCGGGTAACCAGTCATCTGTTCGAGCTGCCACTCCTTAGCGAAGCTTCCATCTTGGATCTCTTTTACAATCTGTCGGATTATTTCTTTATCTGAGTCTGGCATCACTCTTTCAGCATATAGAAGCTGACCGAATTGACTTGTCCGACTGTGAAAAGGAAGCTGAGCAACAAGTCCATCCTTTGCAAGACTACTGCAGATCTCTCCAAGTTCTCCACTCATGTATGTTTCTATAAGAACAGCTTCTGGTGGATACCCCATTTCCACTAGAACTTCGTAGCTGAGTATTAATGTACGGCTGATCATAGGAGCAATCCAGTGTTCACTAAAGTGGTCGAGCTCCGTCTCATCAGCTACATTTACCTCCATAGCCCCAATTCGCATCGCACCTATGGCTTTCGCCAATGCAAGCACTTTTTTCATGGCTTTTCCTGTGGCGTTTTGATGAGCGCAAAAGAAGACGGGTGCCCCTGACCCCTTTTCGTAGAGCTCCCTAACGAATTTGCCAACCATTCTAGGCGCAAGAAGAAGAACATCGATATCATTCTTCGGCTTTAAAAATCCATAATGTAGATTATATCCATGAGCGAAAACGAGAGTTTTGCCCGGAGTCATCGACTCTTCTATATCGGTGGCATAGACTTTTGGCTGAACTTCATCTGGAAGTAGCAAAAAGATGATAGTAGCCTTCGCACACGCCTCACGGATACTGTAGGTCTCGAAGCCATCTTCTAACGCCTTGTCAAAACTAGAGTCTTTTATATTCCCAACAATCACCGTTACTCCGCTGTCACGCATATTGAGGGCTTGACTGCGCCCTTGATTACCGTAGCCTATCACAGCAACGATCTCATTACGGAGGACTTTGACATCTGCATCCTTATCATGATATATGTTTACCAATAATACACCCAATCAACATATTCTAGAGGAACCGATTAAACTTTAGGCACACTATCTCTAAACTAACAAGATTTTTCTAAGCCAAACAACTAATAAAGAGTCAATCTTTCATAGGTACCCTAATTTCAGCCTCTAACTCAAGCTTGTGATGACCAACCTCACAGATACAGGCATCTTCATAGGTGAGATGAGGGGTACCACATGTTTTGCAGTAATAAATCTCGGAAATACCCATGTCGCACATGAATTTTGTCTTACTTACTACCATATGGTAGTTAAATAGATTCGTTAGGTAGATAAATTTTATGGTTTAAAAGGCATACCTGAACTTAACACTGCTTCTGGGATCTTTCCTCGCCACCTCTCAAGCCAATTTAATTCCTTCTCCCTTTCACGTAATTCGTCTGGCATAAGTTCAGGTATAGATTCAACAGAATTTCCTATTGGGTACCATCTACCACATTTTGGGCAGACGAGTAGTCCTTCAGCGATATCAAACAAATTTAGGTATTGATTTACTATAGCTAAATCTTTTGAATCAGGGTTTTGCTTGTTTAAGATATCTAAACAGTGTTGGAGGAGTTTTTTGGCTTCTATTGATCCGGATAGGTCTTTCACTGCTTTGATTGATGGGGGGCTAATTATTCCCTCGTTGATTTGTTTGGCTAGTATTTTAATATGCTCTGGTGGGACATGCGAGGAGGTTTCATTTCCTGTTTCTGACATCCAGCTGAATATGTATGCGTCTAATGGGTGGTGCTTATCTATGGGGCAGGCGAGGATGTTGAGGAGCCAGGGTTTCAAATATTATCCTTTAGAATGTTATGCATGTAGAATTTAAAGGTAGGTTAGTGGCTGCTGCTGTTGGTGTTTTTGGCTTTCACCGCTTTGCGCGTGTCGTGGGTTCTTTTAATCTGTTTTTTGCTGGGGTTTTTGTTTTCCTGTGAGGCATCGTTTTCTAAGTCTGGCTGCCTAAACAGCTTGTATCTTTGAAGATTTGGGAAAGCTGACTTTGTCCATTGTATGCGTTTCGGGTTTTCTTTTACCCATTCAAACATGTGCCAGAAGCTTTTGCCCCATTTCTCTGTACGTTCAGGAAGGGTCATGTAACCTAGGTTTCTTAGCTCGTCAATGTAAGCTTGCTCGACAAGTTGCTGTGTTTTTCCCTCAACACGTATACGCTCAACCCTATCCTCACCGTATTGTTCAGTAAGGATCTTAGCAGCTTCATCGAGTATGTTTCCCTGGCAGATTTGGATTTTCTCTTTTTCCCCTAGGTTGAGTCTTGAGACTAGTTGAAGTGCAATTAGTGCAGCTTCCTTAAAATAGACTTTATCATGGTAGGATGGCTCTTGGAAAAATTCGACGGGAATTAGGTCATAGGTAAAAAGATCTGTCTCTGGTTTATAGGCGCCTATTATCATTCCCCAGAGAAGGTCTCCGGAACCTGCATCATCTATAATTATCGTCAAAAGCTTGCGCCCTTCAATTTGGCGACGATCTCCTGGGCCTTGTTGAATCGTATTTGACCTGAATCTATAAGCTGCTTTACAGCCTCCTCAGCCATGTCTCCAGAGGCTCCTGCCATTAAAATGAGGTTACGGGCATGGAGACGCATATGGCCAGCTTGAATTCCCTCCTGTGTTAAGGCTCTGAGAGCGCCAAGGTTCTGGGCCAATCCGACTGCTGCCATCGCTTCTCCGAGCTCTTGCGCTTTAGTGCATCCTAGGATCTTTACAGCGATCTGCGCGGTTGGGTGACTCCGAGTTGCCCCGCCAACGAGGCCTACCGCCATTGGAACCTCTAGGAGGCCAACTAGATCACCATTTTCATTCTTGCTCCATTTGCTCATACTCCGGTACCGGCCGGTTCTAGCTGCATATGCATGGGCGCCAGCTTCAAGAGCTCTATGGTCCTGAGCGAATGCTAGGGCAACAGCGATGATACCGTTCATGACACCTTTATTATGAGTTGCTGCCCGGTAGGGATCCGCATCTGCGAAAGCCCATGCCTGCACTATCTTATCGACTTTGTCTTCTCCACCAATATCCTCTTTCTTTACAGTCGTTTCAGCAAGGACCGTGCGTTTGTCTGCTAGGTTACTTATGATCCTTAGAAGTGGCTTTCCTCCCGTGAGCTCCCCAAGCATTGGGGCTAGCGTCTCGGCCATGGTATTCACAGCGTTTGCCCCCATAGCGTCTCGGCAGTCAACGAGGAGGTGTACAATTAGCATTTGACCTGCCTCTGTCTCTAAAGGTCGAAGCTCCGTGTCTTTTGCTCCGCCACCAAATTTCACTAAGACTGGATCAACCTCGTTAGCTATTGCCAAGAGTTCAGGCTTCTTCTCCTTAAGTATGGTTAAAGCCTTCTTCATGTCTGGAATGTCTGTCAGTTGGATTTGGCCAATCATTATCGGAGGACTACTAGTAGCCCTGATCCCAACGCCGTTGCGCATGATTCGCGCCATATTACTCGCGGCAGCAACTACGCTAGGCTCCTCTCCTGCCATAGGTATGAAGACGTCTTTTCCGTTGACCATGAAGTTAACCGCAACGCTGAATGGGTAAGCGATGGTACCTACAACGTTCTCAGTCATGTGGTCAGCTGCATCGAGGCTTAGACCACTGCCTGATTTGAGGGTTTTCACCTCGTCATCATTGAGGCCTGTCTGCTCAGCGATGATTCGAAGCCTCTCATCCACCGGCATCTTGTAAAAACCTGAAATTCTACTTGAACGAATCGGAGCCATATCAATCACTGTTATCGCTAATAGGTGCAACGGGTATTTCAAAAATTCTCTAGATTGGCTTATTTCTTTGCTAAAGGAGGGTTTTCAGCTTCATTAATGCTTGAACTACGTCTTCCGGCGTGATGCCAGGAGTTTCAACGCCTGTTTCAGCGTAGAACCGTGTTATTGTGCTTTGGAGCTGGGTTTCTTCGAGCTTCTTCCCCTTTAGATCCTCCTCTAATTGGAATATTGTTTCCTTTGGGGTAGCGAAAAAATCTCCGGTGATCCGAATGTCAATGATTTCTTTTCCTTTAACCTCAGCTCTTAATCTGATAAGTTTCCCAGCTTTATAGTCCACTTCCACGACCTTTACGTCATGAGCAATCTTAACTGCGCGTCCGGGGTGTCGAGTGCTATATGGGGCCTCCATGTATAGCCATTCTCTAGATGTGTAAATTGGTAGAAGCTTGTTATTGAATAGGCTCCACTCCTCCTGTGTTATTTCAGATTTAGCGAGCTTTATTCCAAGGATACGTTGGATCTCCTCAACATAGACTTTTTTTATAATTTCTGGGGAGGGAACTTCTATGAGTTCACGTTTTAGAGTGGTGACCCATTCCTGCATACTTTTCGCCATTTTATCTCTGAACTTTTCATTAGGAACCTTCAGCACACGGGCCATTCTATCGAAGTCCATATCCATTATGAAGTTGCCGACCAATATACTGGCCTTATCGTGGAGGCTTGCTCCATTTCCACTTATTTTTTTTCCATTTGCAACTACATCATTCAGCGGCTTGTATTTTGCTGAGGTTACACCGAGCCTTTGGTACACCTTAACAGTTACAGCGAGAAGACGGCGAAACATCTCGTCGACCTGTTTTGGTACAACTTCACTGTTCTTAGCTATGATCTGATAGAAGACTTGATTTCCATCGAGGTAAGTGGCGCCGCCTCCTTGTCCACGTCGCACTATTGGGAGATTGTTTTCTTCGCAATACTTCACATCGACTTCTACATTAATGTTCTGGTGATACCCGATGCATACGTATGGCGCGCCGGGATTAAGCATAATTAGCGTGTTTGGGGACTTGTCGTTACTAACCGCTTCAGCTACGGCTTCATAGAAGGTTTGAGCTACAAATGGATTCGGTCTTCCCAGATCTATGTAGCGCCATTGCTCCAAGATATTCACTTCTATGGGATGAAGCTATGACTTTGTATCTTAATATAAAAATATGGCCTTTTTCTGGAAAGGGAGCTAAAGCTTTGCTTTCGCTTTCTCATCCTTAATCCATGTTTCTAACGCTAATTTATCTGTGCCAGGGATTAGAGTTTTGATTTCAGAGTCCAGTTTGCTTGGCTTGATGACTGCGACCCATCCTTTAGCATAGGGCTCTTTATTGATGATGCTCGGTGTCTTAAGGGCATCCTCATTCACCTGTACGAGTTCGCCGGAGATTGGTACTTTAAGGCTGCCAACCCATTTTCCGGATTCAATGCTGCCGAGTGTTTTGCCTTGTTCAACCAGAGATCCTGCCCGCTTCATTTTTAGGCTAAGAAGTTTACCAGCTGCTTTCTGCGCCCAGTCGTTGTATCCGGTTCTTATCAAGCCGTCCTCAATCTTAACCCACATATGATCCCTATGATAGTACAGGTTCTCAGGGAAATCATTGCCATCTATTTTAACCATGAATGGTTAGGGGGTTTGATACTTATGAATTTAGAGGTTATGGAGTATCTCCTTGATAACTCCTTCCACTCCTTCTTCTACCTCAGGTGTACACTGCTCACTCAATGTTGTTGTATCTTTCGCCTCGATCGTAAGTAATGTAATCCTCTTCGGAAGTTTGTCGCCATATAGTTGATAACCTAGTTGAAGGGTTGTAGCGAGGTCTACGCCGTGACTGTAGTATATTGATAGGAGAGAGCCTTCTTTCAGTTCCACTTTGCTGACTGTTCCTGGCTTACCTCCAGATTTGATAGCATCGATAATGTAGGCTTCATCGTAGCCCTTCATAGCTTCGAGGATCTCAACGCTGCCCATTGCTGCATCAACAACATCCACGGGTGCGTGAAGGTTCTCTAGGTGGGTAATCACATGTATTCCAGCTCCGTCATCGCAGCGTAGCAGGTTCCCTACGCCGATTACTATTGTTCGCAAACTTTAGCTCCTATCAATCGTCTTTACTAGACGCCTGGCTGAGTTGTAAATTTCGAGAGTCATCGGTGCTAAGCCTGGAAGGTAATGAGTGCTGCAGCCAAAGCAGGGGTCATATGCGCGGAAGGACATCTCGATCTTATTGAGGATCTCGTCATCAACAACCCCATCCTTGATTAAACCTTTCGCAGCATCGCGGACGCTTATGCAGATGTCAGCATAGTTATTGGTAGTAGCTACGATAAGGTTCGCTTTTTTCACAAGTGCATCCTTATCGAGTTTATAGTGATGAATTAGTATTCCGCGGGCCGCTTCGACTACCCCGACACCTTCTTCAGGTTCGCCTATTGGGTTTCGGAGGTCCCTGCCTGTGATTTTTGGATCTTTCACTAACTCGAGAGCGTGCTCTGATGCATAGATAAGCTCTATAAGGCGTGCCCAATGGAAAGCAAGGGTTGACTGGACAGGTGTGCCTCCAAGAGTCTTCATCATTCTTTGATATTCGGTGTTGGCGAGGGTTGTGGCCATTCCCACTGATGCATTGAGGCGTCCAAGTGGCCCGACGCGGTAAACACCGCTGCTAGGTCCATCTATGAGTCCCTTCCAACCGATTTTTTTGAGGTAAGTAAATTTGCTGTATGTCCATTGTTCAACCGTCTCGCTGATATGATCTAGGTAATCTGGCGCTGTGAAGCGATCATATTCATCTCCTTCCTGGTCAGTGACTCGAATGACTCCATCGTATAGGTTGACTTTGTTGTTCTTGTCGACGAGCCCCATGTTATAGGTGTTGAGTTTGTATGTGTCGCTGGTTATCATGTCGACGTATTTCTTGTTTCCTAGGACGATGTCATTGAAGATGTTAAGTGTAAACTTCGCGAATTCGATGCTGCTCTGTGCCATACTTTCAATCTGTGAACGCTCTTCTTCTGAGAGCCCCTTGCTGATTCCTCCGGGTATTCCACATGTGGGATGAGTAGCTTTGCCGCCAATGATCTCGGTTATTTTCTGCCCATATGCTCTGTGCTTGATTACTTCTCTCCCGACGTCAATTCCAACTTTTTTGAGGACGCCAAATATGTTTCTTTCAGCTGGTGGAGCATCTGGGCCAACAACGAAGTCGGGTGCTCCTAGGAAGTAAAAGTGTAGAGTATGGTCGTAAATGTAGTATCCCATATACATGAGTTCGCGGAGTTTTTTTGCTGTCTCAGTGGGTTCAACTCCGAAGGCAGCGTCTAATGCTTTTGTTGATGCAAAATGATGTGCGACAGGACAGACTCCGCAAATTCTGGGTGTAATGATGGGCATATCCTCTGCTCTACGTCCTTCGCAGAATTTTTCGAAGCCACGGAGCTCCGGGATTTGGATGTATGCATTCTCCACGTTGCCCTGATCGTTGAGAAATATGCTGATCTTGCCATGCCCTTCAAGCCTTGTCACTGGGTCAATTGTTATGGTCTTCACTTCTTCACCCTCCTGTTTATGATGCTGGCTGGGAGAGAGTACTTGTAGAAGGTGCCAAGGGGGTCCTTCAGCTGATCTATAACCTTTTCACTGTCATAGCTTTCATTCTTCTCGTCAGCGATGCTGAGTACGGTGCTTAGAGCGCTGATCATTGCGGCTCCCTGCTCATCAGCTTCTGGGCATGGGCCTCCGCAGCCTGTACATGGCATATTAGCGGCAAGGCACTTGGCGTCGCAGCCACCACGGGTCGCAGGACCCATGCAGATAAGGCCTTGCTCTAGTAGACACTTCTCTGGCTCAGGGGTAAAGTTAATGATCCGTTCTATCTCTTTAATCTTTTTTTCCTCTTTTTTACGGGGGCACTCATCACAGACTGCAAGGTTTGGGGAGAGGATTGAGCCTCTCTGCGGCAGTTTTCCCGCTGCTATTGCTTCGATGGCTGCGAAGATGAGCTTCGGTGGTGGTGGGCAACCTGGGAGGTAGTAGTCTACAGCCACCACCCTGTCGAGTGGCTTGACAAAGTTGAAAAAGGTTGGAAGCTCTAGGTGCCCTTCAGGCACTTGGATTTCCGTTTCTGGTCTAATATTGTTTGTATTAACTGTTGATGGAGATGAGTCATAGACGCATTCAAAGATCTCAGCTGCATTGCTTTCATTCGCTAGACCGGGTACACCTCCAAGCTGCGCGCAGGCACCGAAAGCTACCATGATCTTAGCTTTTTGCCTCAGCAGGATTGCTAGGTGCTCCTGCTCAGAGTTTCTGATACCCCCATTAAAGAAGCAGACATCAATGTAGCCGTCTTGCATCGCTTGAACGTCTTTATATTTTATGTCCATTGCGACGGGCCAGAAAACAATATCAGCGATCTTCATGACTTCTAGTATCTTTTCATCTACATCGAGTACGGCGATCTCACATCCGCCGCAGCTGGCTGCCCAGTAGAAGCCGAATTTAAGTTTCTTCATAATTATTCTCTCTGCTTCATTGCTAGGACCCCTGTGTCAATCTTGTTGAGGGGGAGCCCAACCTCATCGATGGTGAGCCCGAGTGCGAGTCCTATTAGCTGGGGTAGATGCACAATGGGGAGGTTAGGGTTATTTTCCGTCATCATCTGGCTCCTCTCGTATGTAATGTAGCAGAATGGGCATGATGTGATGAGGGCGTCGGCGTATTTTTTCACGGTCTCGACCTTGCTTAGTCCTATACTCCAAGTCACTGCCTCTCGGATACCCATCACAGGGCCTCCGCAGCACTCCATTTTCTCTGGATATACTACGCTTATAGCTCCAGTGGATTCAACGATCTCGTCTACTGCTGTGGGTGTGTTAGGGTCTTCAAACTGCATTACATCTGAAGGTCGGAGAAGATGGCAGCCGTAATGAGTTCCAACTCTGAGTCCATTATAAGGTTTGACAACGGCTTTCCTAAGGTTATTGATGCCGTAATCCTCCTTAAGCATCCTGACGATGTGTTTGACTTCAACTGTACCCTTAAACTGGTGTCCAGTCTCTAGTAAAACCTCGTTGACCTTCGATCTAAGCTCAGCGTTATCCTTCAGTGACTTATTTGCCTTTGTTAATACTTCGGTGCAGCCATTACATATGGTTACTATGTTTAACCCCAATTCCTCGGCGATGCAAATGTTACGGGCTGCAAGCGCCAGAGCTGTAATTTCCTCAAGCCCATCCATATAGGTGGTTCCACAGCAGCTGGAACCAGGCATATCGATGAACTCGATGCCTAGTTTCTTTGCGATACTACGTGTTGACTTTTCGTAGCCGGGCAGCCTGCTTAAGGTTGTACATCCGACGAATAGCGCATACTTCAATATTCACCGCCTCCTATCTTCTGGAGGATGCCGGTACTCTTCATGATCGCTGCGATTTCATTAGTTGATGGTTGAGGAGCTTGCGGTAACCCATCCTCTTCACGCATCTCATTCTCGAACTCTCCGATTTCGTTGATGTATCCGTAAATGGGGAGTACCTTGACAATATTCTTGATTGTAGGATGTATTTTACCTTCCAAAAGCGCAATCTTGCGTAGTGTAGAAATGATATCGCTGACGTGAACTTGCTGAGGGCATCTTTCGTAGCATGTATAGCATCCAGCGCAGAGCCAAATGAGGTCCCCCGATAGAAGCCTATCTCTCTGACCATAGATTGCTAGTCGGGCGATGTTGCGAGGGCGGAACTCTGGGACTCGCTTCGCAACTGGGCAATCGCTGCTGCATGTTCCACATTGGTAGCAATGCATGAGCTTTTCTGCTCCAGGAGTGTTTAGGATAAGGTTCCGAAAGTCCTTCCCCATCTGCGTGATTTTGATACCCTGTTCATCTGTCAAGTTAAACCGTCTCCTTCAAGGTATTCGCGACCTGGCTGGGTCCAAGCATCTTTAATTCAGCCGTCATCTCCCTGATCGTTTTTGCGAATTTATCCCCTTCAGCAGCACTAATCCATTCAAGCCTAAGCCTTTCAGGCTCTATGCCAAGCTGCCCCATGAGTTTCTTCAGCATGGCGATGCGGCGCTGCGCTTTAAAGTTGCCAGAGATATAGTGACAATCGTTAGGTGTATGGCAACCTGCAACGAGTACTCCATCTGCACCACTCTTGAACGCCTCTAATATATATGAGGGGTGAATCCTACCGCTGCACATCACCCTTATGATTCGGAGGTTTGGTGGATACTGGAACCTGCTAACTCCTGCAAGGTCTGCTCCTGCATAGCTGCACCAGTTGCAGAGAAAGCCTATAATTTTAGGTTCGTAGTCGCTCATGGCTTCACCTCCTCAAGGGCGGCTCTCACCTGGCTGAGAATCTCTCTGTCGGTGAAGTGACCCATTGTGATAGCTCCGCTGGGGCAGGTAGCGGCGCATACGCCGCATCCTTTACAAACTTCGCTTATGATATGGCTGTGAAGTTTATCCCCCTCTTTTACCATCTCTATTGCTTTGAACTCGCAGACAGCGGCGCATAATTGGCAGCCACTGCAGGCTTCCTCGTTGACGCTGGCAATTGCTCCTTCTGCCTCGATCGTCTGATGACTAAGCACCGTGAGTGCTCTAGCAGCGGCTCCAGCTGCTTGACTTATGCATTCATCAATTGCCTTAGGGCTATGAGCTAGACCACATAGGTATACTCCCTCCGTTGCAAAGTCGATTGGACGGAGCTTCATGTGTGCCTCTAAGAAGAATCCGTCTTTGTTTATTGGTACCTTCAGCATCCCGGCTATTTTTCTATTGTCAGGGGATGGAAGAATGCCTGTGCTTAGCACAAGTGTTTTCGGCTCTATAATCACATTTTCTTTTAGAACTGGGTCGAATACAGTTACCTTGAAGCCATCATTGGTTGAGACTTTTGGTTTATGTTCATCATCATATCTGATGAAGATTACGCCCTTGTCCGCGGCTGCCCTATAGTAGTCTTCCTTAAACCCGTAGGTTCTAATGTCTTTGTAGAGTATGTAGACTTCAGAGGCGGGGTTGGATTCCTTGATTTTTAAGGCGTTACTGATTGCTCCTGTGCAGCAAACGCGGCTGCAGTTTGGATTCTCATCATTTCGACTGCCTACACACTGAATCATAACTACCGTATTTGGCTTATAGCCCGATGCGATCTTTTCCTCAAGTTGGAGTTGGGTAATTACAGCCGGGTTTTTGCCGAACTCATATTCATTAGGCGTGTATTCTATACCACCTGTCGCTACCACGACGACGCCGTGCTTGATCTGATTTTCACCTTCATTGCTTACGAGTGTGGTCTCAAAACTTCCGACAAAGCCTCCAATGTCAGCTATAAGTGTACTAGTGTGTAGCTTGATCTTTGGATGAGAAGTGACGCGTTCAATGAGTTTCGCCAATTCCGCTTGTGGATTCTCGCCTGATGGTAGGAACTTGATCCTTCTAATATTGCCGCCTAGCTCTGGTTCTTTCTCAACTAAGTGAACATCATATCCTTGATCCGCGATTTCGAGGGCAGCAGTTATGCCAGAGACACCACCGCCGATGACTAGTGCTGCCAGTGTGACCTGTATCTTATGCGTCTTAAGAGGTTCTAGTAGCCTTGCTTTGGCGACCGCCATCCTAACTAAATCCTCAGCCTTTCGTGTGGCTGCCTCTTTCTCTTTCATATGAACCCAGCTACATTGATCGCGGATATTCGCCATCTCGAAGAGGTACGGGTTAAGCCCCGCCTCCTGTAGTGTAGCTCTGAACAGTGGTTCATGGGTTCTTGGGGTGCATGATGCTACTACAACCCTGTTAAGGCTATGAGTGATTATAGTATTCTTAATCTTCTCCTGCGTGTCTTGGCTACATGTATAGAGGTTCTCCTCGGCGTACACGACATTAGGCAGAGTCTTTGCGTAGCCTGCAACGCTTGGTACATTAACTACGCCCCCGATATTGATTCCGCACCAGCAGACAAAAACGCCGATGCGTGGTTCCTCGCCTTGGATTTCACGTTCAACAGGGTATTGGGATAACTTTATTTGTGTGCCTCTGACATCGGCTAAAAAATTTGAGGCTTTCGCAGCTGCACCAGATGCTTGCGCCACGCTGTCTGGAATATCCTTGGGACCACTGAAGGCTCCACATACATAGACGCCTTTTCTGGTTGTATCCATTGGAGAGAATAGTTTTGTCTCAGCGAAACCATATTTGTTAAGCTGGATTCCCACAACTTTCGCTAGTCTATCTGAATCTTTTGGGGAGTTTGATCCAACGCTTAGGACGACCATGTCGAAACTCTCCTGCTTGACCTCACCGTCCTCTTCGTAGGATACATCTAGGCTTCCTGTGTTCGGATCCTGTTCGACGTGACCCACTCGGCTTCTGATAAATTTGATACCATGTTCATGTTGAGCACGGTTATAATAATCGTCGAACTCTTTCCCGAAGGCACGCATGTCCATGAAAAACATTGTGGCTTCCAAGCCGGGGTTGTGTTCCTGGGCAATCACCGCTTCCTTAATAGCATACATGCAGCAAACGCTGCTACAGTAGGGATTGCCAATGCGGATGTCTCTGCTGCCTACACATTGTAGGAAGGCAATTTTTTTAGGCATATCGCCGTCGCTTGGACGAAGCACTATTCCACGGTATGGCCCAGTTGCGCTGAGTATACGCTCGAATTCTATGCCGCTTACAACATTCGGGTATCTACCATAGCCAAGTTCAGTCAGTTTACTTGGATCGAAGGGTTCGAACCCGGGCGCGAGGATTACTGATCCCACATTTAGCTGTACCTCTTCGTCTATGTCGTCGTAATTTATCGCTTCAGCCTTGCATACTTCACTGCATATACCACAGCCAATGCACTTGTTTTTGTCAATCGTATAAACAATTGGAACAGCTTGGCTGAATCGAATGTATACTGCACTGCGGTTGTTGAGGTTAGCGTTATATGCATCTATCGCAGAGGAGGGACATTTAGCCGCGCAGTCACCGCATCCCGTACACTTTGTGGGGTTAACATATCGCGCTTTTTTTAATATTGTGGCATTGAAGTTACCCTCCTCGCCGTTGAGCGCTTTTATTTCGCTGTAAGTGATTAGCTGGATATTCGGGTGTCTGCCAGCTCCAACGAGTTTTGGTGCGAGAATACACATGGCACAGTCGTTTGTAGGGAATGTTTTATCGAGCTGCGTCATAGCCCCACCTATGCTTGGCTCTCTTTCCAGGAGATAGACTTTGAAACCTGATTCAGCGAGATCCAGCGAGGCTTGAATGCCTGCTATGCCTCCACCGATAACTAATGTGCTGCCAATCTTGTCCATTATCGTCACCTTTACTGTGCTACATAGAGGGGTGTCCCCTCAACCGCCTCCTTCAAGTCAATCCATCCTCTTTGCCTCAAGGCAACCATATATTCGAGAATAAATCTCGGTGATATTCCAAGCACCTGTGCAATCTGCTTCACTGATTTTGGCTCTTCCTGTAACATTAAGTAGACACGATGGATCTGGAACTCTGTTTCAACCGCTTCATCCATAATCTCCGTAAACTCTTCTTCTGAGATCTTTCCACCATAGACATTGCCAACTGTGACCATTTTCTCCTCTTTTCCTACGAGAGCTCTAAGCCTGAAACTATCAGCCGCTTCTTTAGCTGCGCGGATATTGAGTAGGATATCAGGATTAGGACCACTTGTTTTAAGTGGTGTTGGTCCGATGGCTCTTATTTGATCAGTGAATTCCGTCACTAGGTTGGCGAATCTCTGCCCTTCAGCCGCACTATTCCATTCGAGCCTTACACGTTGAGGTTCAAGACCCGTTTTCATAATCAGTTTCTGCAGGAGCGAATACTTCCTTCTGGTGTGAAGGTTACCTGTTATATAATGACAGTCTCCAATATGGCATCCAGTAATTAGAACCCCATCTGCTCCGGATTCAAGAAAATTAAGAACCATACCTGGCTCGACTCGGCCACTACACATTACCTTGATGACGCGTAGGTTGGTAGGGTATTGAATTCGGCTCACTCCAGCTAGGTCCGCACCGGTGTAGCTACACCAGTTGCAGAGAAAACCAATTATATTAGGTTCGAATGCGCTCATCTTCAGTTCTCCTTTAAGGCTGCGAGACCCTGCGCTGCTATCTCTTCATCGGTGAAGTGATGCATTGTTATTGCTTTCTCAGGGCATGTTGCCCCACAGACACCGCATCCTTTGCAGACAGCTGCGATGGTTTCAGCTAATCCTTTATCGTTTTTTCGTAGAGCGTTATATGGGCAAACTTCTATGCAGGTGCCGCATCCGCTGCACCTCTTTTGGTCAACCTCGCTCATTATGGCTGCGGTTCGAACTTTCTTCATGGCCATTGGGATAGCAGCTCTGCTAGCAACGCCTAATGCTTGAGTGATGCTTTCCCCTATGTCCTTCGGACTATGGGCCGTACCACAAATGTAAATTCCATCAGTAGCAAAGTCAATGGGTCGAAGCTTTACGTGAGCCTCCATAAAGAAGCCGTTTGAATCCAAAGGTACTTTTAACAGCTGGCTAAGCTCCTTAGCATCCGAGACTGGGATTAGGGGGGTACTTAACACCAGCAGATCCGACCTTAACTCAACTTTTTCGTTGACTGTAGGGCTATATAACTCGATCTTCAGCCCATTTTGTTCAGCTGTAACCTGTGGGGGCTTATCCGGCTGGTATTTTAGGAATCTTACACCTTTCCTTTTCGTATCTTGCTCCAATTTCGAGTAGTGAACGCCATAGGTTTGGAGGTCGCGGTATAGTATGTAGATTTCTCTATTGGGTGAAGCAGCGTTAATCGCGTTTTTAAGAGCCTCATTGCAGCAGATACGGCTGCAATATGGGTGATCCTCGTTTCTCGCTCCAACACATTGGATCATTACAACGCTCTTTGCATCAACTTTATTGGTTTTAAGTAGCTCTTCGAATTGGGCTTGAGTGATGACCCTTTTATCCTGACCGTATAGGTAAAGACCGTTAGGCTTGAATGAGTCAGAGCCAACAGCCACTATTATTGTACCAACGTTAAAGTTTTCAGATACATTCTCTCCTTCAACGGTAATGTCGAAGTTGCCAAGGAATCCGTTTACGCCTTTTACTTTCGAGTTAGTTATGACCTTTATTCTGGGTCTATCTTTGACCTTTTGAAGAAGAGGCTCTAGAACCTGTGAAGCCTTCATGTTATTGGGAAATAAGGTATCGAGTGTTCGCAGCGTTCCCCCAAGCTCTGGTTCTTTCTCTATGATTGTAACATTGAAACCTTGATCTGCGAGGCTTATAGCAGCCTGCATCCCAGATACGCCTCCACCAATAATAAGTGTAGACGGATTGATGTCTATCTCAGGCTCGTCTCCGGGTTGAAGCAAAGCTGCTTTTGCCACAGCCATTCTTACCAGATCCTCCGCCTTCTTTGTAGCCTTCTCAGGCTCTGTCATGTGAACCCAGCTACACTGGTCGCGGATGTTCGCCATCTCGAAAAGATACTTATTAACGCCTGCTTCCTCGCATGTTGCCTGGAATAGTGGCTCATGTGTACGTGGTGTACAGCTAGCAACAACTACACGATCAAGATTATTCTTCCTGATGGCTTCCTTTATCTTGTTTAAACCATCGCTGGAACATGTGTACATGTTCTCCTCAGCATAGACGACGTTTGCAAGGGTTTTTGCGTACTCAACAACCTTAGGAACGTCGACATAAGCACCGATATTGATGCCGCATCGGCATACGAATACTCCTATTCTTGGGGTAGCCATCATTTGTTCACCATAAATCGGAATTCATCCTCGGCAGATTTAGCAGCTGTAGCGCTTGCTTCCGCCACTGATTCGGGAATATCGCGTGGACCATGGCAGCTGCCGCAGACGTAGATACCCTGCATATTGGTCTCGATGGGGGCTGTTATCGGATCTTTTGTATCGAAGAAGCCAAACTCATCTAGCCTCAAATCAAGGACACTACTTAGCTTCTCATTGTCTCTGTGAGGCACAGCTGCTGTGCAGAGGATTACCATATCGACTAAATCCTTCTCAACTTTTCCTACCTCTGTGTTTTCATATAGGATTGTGAGGTTCTTTGTATTGGGATCCTCGATTATCTCTCCCGGTCGACCCCGTACATATTTAACTCCCCAGTAGCTCTGAGCGCGATCTACGAATCCCTGGAAACCCTTGCCGAAGGTGCGAAGATCCATATAATATATTGTGACATGACTAGAAGGTTCGTGCTCTTTGATAAGTACGGCTTCTTTAGTTGCGTACATACAACAGCTCGATGAACAGTAGGAATATCCATTGGTCTGTGTACGGCTTCCTACACATTGAATAAACGCTATGTTGTGGGCGATGCCTCCATCGCTTGGACGATTGAGTATTCCACTTGTGGGTCCAGAAGCGCAGACGAGCCTTTCGAACTCTAATGCAGTTAAAACGTTTTTGTAGCGCCCATAACCATACTCGCCAATCCCTTTAGGGTTATACTGCTCGAATCCTGTAGCTACAATTATGCTTGAGACATTCAAATCTATAGTATTCTCTATTTGCTCATAGTTAACAGCGTTTGCTGGGCAAATCTTCTCGCATGTTTTACAAACTCCCTTCGTGAACCATAAACAAGCATCGCGGTCGATTGTAGCTGTTAGAGGAACTGCTTGAGGAAAGGCTAGATATATGGCCTTTCTTTGTCCTAGACCAGCTTGGAAGTCGCTAGGGCGTTTAACTGGGCACTTCTCTGAGCAGAGTCCGCACCCTGTACATTTTTTGGCATCAACTGAACGTGGATGCTCTAACACTTTAACAAAAAAGTCCCCAACATTACCTTGGAGTCCTATAACTTCACTCTGTGTATGGATCGTTATATTGTGGTGCCTAAGACACTCAATCATCTTTGGCGCCAAGATGCATATACTGCAGTCCATAGTTGGGAAAGTCTTATCGAGTTGCGCCATTACCCCACCGATGCTTGGAGTCTTCTCAACTAGGTGAACGTTAATACCACGGTCAGCGAGATCAAGGGAAGCCTGAATACCAGCAATTCCACCACCTATAACAAGGACTGGCTTCATTTATAATCCTCCTATCCTAGAGATAACAGCGTCAATTGGGCTCTGGTTGAGGTCAAGACCAAGAATTTCAGGTTTTAAGCCAATAGCTAAGCCAAGTAATTGCGTATAATAGAAGACCGGTATTTCAATAGATGTGTCTCTAATAACTGACTGAATAGCTCTCTGTCTATTATCAAATATTTTGAAGCAGAAAGGACAAGTAGTCACTAAACCATCTAACCCCAAATTTTTAACGTTCTTGAGTTTTTCTCCAGCCATCTCCATCACAGTTTTACCAGATGTAGAAGCAAGCGACGAGCCACAGCAATCAATCTTTCCAGGGTAATCCATGGTTTCAGCTCCTAGCCATTGTATCATCTCGTCAAGTTTTTTTGGATTCTCTGAATCATCTGGACGTATAAGCTTACTTGGGCGGATCGCGTGGCAACCAGGATGTGCGCCGAACTTTAAACCGGTTAAAGGTTTAGTGACAACGTGTTTGATCTTATCCTCGCCAAGTTTATCGTGGAAAAGCTCAAAAACATGTATCAACTCCAAGCAACCGGAGTAGATTAACCCTTCTCTCGAGATTTTCTCGTTGATCTTCGCCTTCATTACCTGATCTTTTGTTAACACATGTTTCGTTTCAGTGAAGCTGAGATGACAACCATTGCACAAAGTGAGCATAGGGAGGTTCATTCGTTCTGCTATTGCCATATTTCGAGCGCTAGAGTAATACCAAGCAGCTTCATTGAAACTACTGAAAGGGGAAAAACCACAACAACTTGCTCCCTCCATATCAATAAGCTCAGTATTCAGCTTTGGCATGATGTTTCTTACAGATGCCTCATAACCGATTTGATCGGTTTGAATAGTACAACCAGGGTAGAATGCGACCTTCAACTTTCAATCTCCTTTAGGAGTTCTCTTATCGCTTCAGCATATTTTTCCTGGTCTTTTGGTTTTTGGATTTTTGGGAGTCCTAGAGAAGCACGATCTTTCCTCTCCCGTTTTCGTGTTCTTGCGGGCTGAGGCTGCATGGCTATTCCTGTTTCAATAACCGTTTTTATCATTTCATCGTATTCTGTTGGGTGTTGTCGGCCTTCTTTGATGGTTTCACGTCGTAATGCTAAGATTACATCGTAAGGTGAGATCTCCTCGGGACACCTTTCTTTGCATTTTAAGCAGCTAGTACAAGTCCAAATAACCCCTGACTTCAGTAATTCATCCTCTTTTCCTAGGCAAATTTTAGCTATAATCTGTCGAGGACTGAAGCCATCGATTCGAGCAGCAACAGGGCAAGCTGAAGAGCATTTTCCACACTGGTCACATACCTCAGCGTTCATTTTCTTTAGAGTATTGTGTAGCCTTTGCTTTATCAAATATGGACGCCTCTCAGAAAATCTTCCATAGGTGCTGATCCTACTCCCTTTCACTCGGATATACTTATACCTTTTATATTCCATTGTTTACTTGTTAAAAAAAATAATTTTAGACTCCATTTTCATTAATTATATAATTCGGTTATTTTCAAAATGAGTTACAATGTAAAAAGAGGAGAAAATCAAATGCTTGGAGTTGGAGAAATATAGCGCTGCTCCATAAGGAGCTTGACAATTTTTTGGGTACGCTGAATAATTGAAGCAGCGCCATCATAGATCTCTTTCTTACTCATCTTTTTTCTTGCCAAGCCTTGATCAACAGCCATTGTGCCGGTTTCCGCGGCTTGTAAGGGGTAAATTTCCCACTCATCCATTGCGGGAATTATATAATTCTCTGACAGCCCTTTCTCTTCAGCATATCTTGCTAATGCCTTCGCAGAAGAAATGCACATCTCATCAGTTATAGTCTTCGCTCTAACATCAAGAGCACCACGGAAGATGGCGGGGAAGACGAGACTATTGTTAACCTGATTCGGAAAATCGCTGCGACCAGTAGCTACAACTTTTACTCCGGCTTCTTTTGCCTCCCATGGCCAAATCTCAGGTATTGGATTAGCGCAGGCAAACACTACCGCATTAGATGCCATCACTCTTACATCGTTCATTTTAATAACTCCTGGACCAGGCTTCGAAGCTGCTATGAGGATATCGGATCCTTTACAAGCCTCACGGAGACCACCTTCAAGTCCTTCTCCATTTGATTTGAGAGCAAGATCCCACTTGTAACTGCTCTTTAGATCATCTCTGCTTATACTCAGGATTCCCGAGCTATCTGTCATAACTATATTTTTGGGATCTACACCTGCTGCAGTTAATACATAGAAAGTTCGTGTATTTGCTGCACCTGAGCCCACTATAGTAAATTTCGCCGAATGCAGCTTTTTCCCGACAAACTTGAGAGCATTAACTGTAGCGGCGAGGATAACAGCAGCGGTTCCTTGCTGATCATCGTGCCAAACTGGGATTGACATCTCTTTACGCAGTCTATCCAATATACTGAAGCATTTTGGACTTGACAGGTCTTCAAGATTGATTCCACCAAAGCTGGGCTCAATCCATTTTACCGCTTGAATAATTTCTTCCTCGTTCTTTGTCGCTAGACAGATAGGAAAAGCATCAACACCACCAAGATACTTGAAGATAAGGGCTTTCCCTTCCATCACAGGCATCCCTGCTTGTCCACCGATATCCCCAAGGCCTAAAACGCGGGTCCCGTCTGAGACTACAGCTACATAGTTCCACTTACTTGTAAGCTCGTATGCTTTGTCTTTGTCTTTCTCTATATCCTTACAAACCTGGGCTACGCCAGGGGTGTACCATATATTGAAATCCTGAAGGTTTCTAATAGCGCATTTAGGCATGACTTCGATTTTTCCGCCATAGAACTTATGCATAGGTGAAGAAAGGGCACTCCATTTTTGTGCATCCTTAAGAAGCTGTTCCTTAGTAACACTCATAATATGCTACTTATTTTAGGGATGGTATAACCTTATCTAGAATAAAAAATCTGTAAAATGTCGCATTTGTAACCTATTTTTTAATTTTTAAGGAGAGATTGTATTGGTGGTAGTACTTCTTCTCGAATGATCTTCCTCCTCTCCTCACCTAACGGTCCTTCTAATTCTACCATATCATGGAATGTGTTAAAGACCCGTTCTAATTTACGCCAATCTGGAACATATACTCGGCTGAACCAGAGACGACTGCTATCGATGCCGACATCTTCCAAAGCCCAACGATATGTGTCAGCACGCTCCTCTGATATTAAATGCGCTTTACCGTATGGTCCTTCGTGGACTGGCGCTTCAAGAAGCATGACCCCATCGGCACCACACGCGAATGAATTAAGGATGTGTTCAAATTTAAGCCGAGCTAAAGAGGGCATAGGGATTATTCTGATACTAGCTGGATATTTGAGTCTGGCAAGGCCAGCTAGGTCAACAGCTGTGTATACAACTTCCTTTTCGATAAAAGCAAGGATCTTCAGCTCTGCTTGGCTTTGTTCTAGAGTTCCACGGATCTGGGCATTAATTTGAGCGTCGGTTAGACCTTGCTGATCCAATGCATTTGTGGGGCACTCTGGAACACAGGCTCCACATCCTGTGCATATGATATCGTTAATTACAGGTTTGCCATTAGCCAGGGAGATTGCTGATTCGGGGCAAATTTCCACACATTTACTGCAACCAGTACACCTATCTTGGGCTGACAGGTATGCCTTGTTTGGCTCTAACACCCTTGAAGAGTTTAGAAAGTTGACGACCTTCATGGCTGCGCCCTCTGCCTCTGCGGTTGTGCTCTGAATGTCTTTTGGGCCAATCACTGTACCTGCAGCGAAAATCCCATCACGTTTTGTGGCTATTGGGTCAAGTTTAGGATGACGCTCTAACACGAACTGGTCTTCATCCACTGGTACGCGAAGGATCTCAGCGAGCTTTATCGTCTCTGTTGAGGTTATGATTGGTGGGGTAAGAACCACTAAATCTGACTTGTATTCCATCATTCTATTGAGCATCATATCCTCGCCTTTGACCAGTACAGAGTCTCCCTCTGCAACGATTTCAGTTACCTTACCTTTAACAAAGTTTACACCCTTCTCCTGTGTCGCACGGTAAAACTCCTCGTACCGCCTTCCAGGACTTCTTATATCGATGTAGTGGATCCAGACATCGATACCCCTATCTCTAAGAAGCTGGGCTTGCTTCATGCTATAAAGACAGCAAACTCGGCTACAATATGGACGTCCTACCTCCGTATCCCGGCTCCCTGCACATAAAACAAAAGTCACTGTATTCACTTGCTTCCCAGTCTTTGGCACAATCACTTGGCTGCCGGTAGGTCCATTGACATCGAGGATGCGCTCCATCTCTAAGCTTGTGATCACATTCGGGTATTGACCATAGCCATAGTTGGGTAGCTCAGAGAGGTTGAATAACTCGAAACCTGTTGCCAGAACGATGGCTCCGACATTTAATTCAACGGATTTACCCTCATCATATATATCTATAGCCTCACGTGGACAGATGGCGGCGCATGCTCCACAACGGATGCAATGCTCAAAATCGATCGTGTAAACACTAGGGACGCTTTGAGGGAATGGAATATAGGCAGCTTTCCTAGTTCCAAGCTTTTCATCGAACTCTGATGGTGCTAAAGTTGGGCATACAGCGCTGCATTGTCCACATCCGATGCATTTTGTGACATCTACCCCACGGGGTTTAATACGGATCTGTACTTTGAAGTCTCCAGCTACTCCTGAGATGTTTTCAACTTCAGCATAAGTTATTAGATCAATATTTTTGCTTTGACTTACGGAGGCCATTTTTGGAGTAAGAATGCATTGACTACAATCTAGTGTTGGGAAGACCTTTGGATATTGAATCATGTGGCCTCCAATACTCGGCTTCCGATCGATAAGGTGAACTCGCATCCCAAACTCGGAGAGCCTTAAAGCCGTTGTTATGCCAGCGACTCCCCCACCTATGATTAAAACCTCGGGGATAACCTGCATCTTCTTCGATTCAAGAGCCACTGACTCTTTTGCACGTGCAATGGATCCTCGAATAAGGTCAAGCGTCTTCATTGTTGCGCCTTCATGATCATCCTTATGGATCCAACTACACTGCTCTCTTATGTTGACCATTTCAAGGTAAGCAGGGTTAACGCCTTTCTCTGCAAGGTTACTCAGGAAAGTCTCTCTATGCATTTTTGGTGTACAACATGCAAGTACCACACGATCAAGTTTTTGCTGCTCAATAGCCTCTTTAATGGTGTCTACAGATGGCTTGCTGCAAAGATAACGCTCCTTTTTCACATATGCGACCTCATTCTTCAACGCCTCTACTACATTGCTAGTTTCAACAATGTCGCCTATGTTTCCGCCACACTCGCAGAGCCATACACCTATTCTTGGCTGTGACATTTATAGCACCTAGAGTATGTTGAGTTTATGTTCAAGGGTTTTTTTGCCACGATATTCAGGGAGTAATAGCGGCGCCTTCCGATCAGTCTTGATGTTAGCTTCCTTGAGCCATCGCTCATACCTATCAAGATGAGCAAGGGAAAGCTTGCCAACAGTCACATTTTTTGCTCTATCAGCAGCGGATTTGCCGGCACGGCGACCAAATACGTAGATATCGAGCTGACTGTTCCCCATGAGCCTGTTCTTTCCATGTACACCTCCGCAAACCTCGCCTGCGCAAAGGAGTCCAGGTATATTTGTCTCAGTTTTCGCATTAATCTCAACGCCACCGTTCTGGTAGTGAAGTGTGGGGAATACAAGCATCGGCTCCTTGCGAATATCGATTCCAAATTTATTGAAGTTTCTATACATTGCAGCGAATTCACGTTCGATTGTTCCTGAACCATTTATGACATCTATCATTGGAGTATCTAGCCAAATGCCATGCATGCCAGTTGGGGTAATTACGCCGTTGTCACGCTCAAAACATTCGCGAATGTAGCTAGAAGCCTCTACATCACGGGTTTCAAGGTGGTAAACGAAGAGCTCCCCGTTCTTGTTGACGGGTTGCGCACCACGTCCGCGTAGTTTCTCGGTAGCTAGCTGTCCAACGATCTGCTCGGGGAAAGCCGCCCCTGTTGGGTGGTACTGAGTGGAGTCTAGGTCACGGAGTATTGCACCTGCGCGATAAGCCATTACGATTCCATCTCCTGTAGCGCCATAGTGATTTGTCGTTGCATATCCTTGGATGTGAAGTCTACCGAATCCCCCGGTGCTTAACACAGTGCTCTTTGCTCGAGCTACTTTGTACTCTTCGGTTTCCATATCTAGCAGGACCGCTCCAGCAACCTGATCCTTGCTATCCATTATGAGGTCAACAGCGGAAGTGAATTCAATGTAGCCTATGCCACGGTTAATAAATTCATCAAGAACAACACGAGTCATTTCTAGACCAGTATAATCCTTGCAACTGTGCATTCGGACCCTACTCGTTCCTCCACCTGCGATCTCCAGCATAGTGCCATCTGATTTCTTGTCGAACATGACGCCTAAGCTTTCATGCCATCTTATCACATCTGGAGCATCTCTCACGAGAGCCTCGACTAGTTCAGGTTTGTTTGCATAGTGACCGCCACCAATGACATCAAGATAATGAAGGGCAGGGCTGTCTTCCTCACGATCCGCCGCTTGAATGCCTCCCTGAGCCATCTTAGAGTTAGCATCGCCAAGGCGAAGCTTCTGCACCAGCAGGATGCTATCCGCAGGAACACCATTTTCGTTAGCTATGAGGCCTGCACTTAGACCAGCTCCTCCGCCACCAATTATCAAAACATCAACGTCGTAGTCGACATTGTTTAAGTCAATCTCACTTGACTTTATTCGAGAATGCGACTCAATAATATCTGCAACCTCATGAGGTACCATCATTTCTTTACTAGGGCCTATAGATATGGATCGCTTCATATTTGGCTTCCAGTCAGGATGGAATTTTTCTAATATCTGCTGACGCTCCTCCGCAGTCATCGGTTTGATGCCAGTTCCGCTAAGTCGTCTTGCACGACTCTCAACAACCTTTGTTATACTTTCCTGCATATATTCTGGGTAGCCACTCATTTAATCCTCAACTCCCTATTATTGTATTTGTTAGTGAGAATTTTCTTATCCATAATCATCAGTTCTGAGATCTCAGAGTCGAACTTACCTTCCTTTACTTCCTCACATCTTTTTAAGACATGTTCGGTTGGACCTTCAACATACTTACTCTCAAGTCTGCGCGCTAACTGTCCAATGTTAAATGGCACAATCTCAGCTGGACATCGCATCGCACATAATCCACAGCCTATGCAGTCAAAGCTCAGTTTCGCTGTAAGGGCTATGTCTCCACGGATTGCTGCTTGAACATAGTCCATCACCATGATGTCCTGTGGGCATGATTTTGTACAAGTATTACAGGCAAGACAACGGGTGATTTCAGGATAGTACTCAAGGAAGGTACTTGCATCTGCTTTTAACTCGTTAATGTTGTAGGTCTTCTTCTCATTTGGACTAAATGGTATCTGGGTTATGATCATGCCGTCCTCAACAATTTTTTGGCAGGCAAGGGCACCTTGGAGCTTGTAACTTCCACGTTTCCTATACACCGAAGCACAGGCACCGCAGAATCCTCCACGGCAACCAGCCCCTCGTTTGAACTGGTAGCCAGCATACTCAATTGCTTTCATTATTGTGAGGTCCGCAGGGACTATCTGTTTTTTACCCATTACGTATATTGTGACCATTTTACCTTCATTCATTTTAAATCCCCCTTGATCAATCCCTTATCCTTGAGTAGCGGCTTCGGATCGGGTTTGTTTTCATCGAAAGATGTGGCTTGCTCAAGTCCAAACGCCAAGGCTGTGAGTTGTGTAAAGTAAACGACGGGGATCGATTTGAAAGTGGCATATTTCTTCTGAACTAAGATCTGTCTGTCACCGAGATTGAACTCGCATAAGGGGCAAGCAGTTGCGACAATTTCAGCGCCGGCTTCTTCAGCTTGCTTAAGAATCCGGTGGCTAAGATCAGCGACCACTTCCTTCATTTCAACAGTATGATAGCTGCCACAGCATTTGAGCTTAAATGGGAAGTTTACAACATCAGCTCCAAGAGCAGTTAAAAGATCCTCCATAACATGGGGATTGTCAGCATCATCGATTCCTATGCCTCTTGGACGGAGAAGGAGGCATCCATAATATGGGGCTACCTTAAGGCCAGCTAAAGGTTTCTTGACTTTGTCCTTGACAAGGCTCCAACCTAGTGATCTAATAGTTTCAAGTAAATGTTCCACCGTTACACCTCCACTGTAATTAGAGGTCTCATTTTCAAAGTTCTCCCCTACTTTTCTGGCAAGATCTGAATTATTATTGAAGACATTATTCGATCTTTTCAAAGTATTATAGCACATAGCGCATAGTGTAACGACGCGCTTCTCATCAATCCTCCCCGAAGCCTGCATCTGTTCTATTCGAAGCAAGTTTCTAATCGGAGCAAGATGATGCATTACATCGTCTTTTACAAGCGAATGTACAGTACCGCAGCAGTTCCATCGACTAGGTTCAACAAGCTCAAGTCCCAGCACCTTCGCAGATTCCAAGGCGCTAGTTTCAAAGCTTTTCCCTGTCGTTTTTAAAGTGCATCCAGGATAGTATGCGAGTTTCATATATATCACGCAGAGAGTTTCCTTTGATTACTCAGGATGGCAACCTGAGGGAGAGTTTTCAGTTCCTCTGGAGACAATTCGTCAAGGTTAAAATTATCATGTTTTGTCCTAAGCACCAGCTGACGTAACGCCTCCATCACATTAGCTATATCGATGCCTCTAGGGCATCTTACTTCACAATTGAAGCAGGTTGTACAAACCCAGATGGTCTTAGTATTTAGCGCTTCCTTTATGCCGATCTGAGCCATACGGATGACCTTACTAGGAAGGTAGTCCATTTCCTCCGTCATAGGGCAACCTGAGCTACAGGCTCCGCATTGAAAGCATAGCTCAATTTTCTCCCCACTCAGCTCTTTCACTCGTTCCCTAAAAGCCATGTTTTCAGCTGAGAAGCGGAGTATCAGCCCCTCATTGCTATAAGACATCGTAGCACCATCTTTTTTACTAGATTTTATAGTTTATCCTAAGTTTTCTTTAAGATTTTATTGGTAAAAAATATATTTTAAGAACAAGTTAGAAAAAACAATTTATTCAAATCTATATTATAAATCGATAACCGATATAAGATTCATTTATTAGACACATAATCATGGCAGCAAAAACTCAGTTAGCACTAATAGTTCTGTTGCTTAGCTCTGCTGCTTATGGATATTTTCTGCTTAGCCCCATTCTAAATAATAATTCATTGGGATTAAACCAAGCTGGCTTATTAACTGTACTTTATTTAGCGCTCGGGAGCATCCTTATTTCGAAAGTAAAATGAAGAGTCTAATCCACACCCATTTTTTTTGTAACAAACTGCTAGTTTAATGCATCAACTTCTAATTAATTAGCAGGTTTAAATCTGGTACCTGTATCGATATTTTGAGGGATCCCGTTTGGAATATTATTTACAGACGCCCATACCAAAAACTGAAGTTAAAAAACTCAAGGTTGGGGATGTTATTTACATCACAGGCATCATAGTCACAGCAAGAGATGAAGCCCATAAGAAAGCGTTAGAGTTTAATGAAATGGGAAAGAAACTTCCAATCGACTTTAAAGGCCTTGGAGTTTTCCATTGTGGTCCTATTATGCGAAAGACTTCGAAAGGTTGGGTAACTGTTGCAGCTGGTCCTACAACTAGTGATCGGATGGAGATATTTGAAGATAAGTTTATTGAAGCATTCCAGCCAGCTGTGCTCATAGGAAAAGGAGGTATGGGTGATAATACTGGGAAGGCGTGTCAAAAATATGCCTGCGTTTATACTGCTTTCACAGGTGGTGCAGCACTTCTAGCTGCGAAGCGGATAGAATCAGTTAAAGATGTTTTTTGGCTTGAAGAACTTGGTATGCCAGAGTGCCTCTGGGTTTATGAAGTTAACGACTTTGGCCCTCTAATAGTTACTATTGACACACATGGAGAAAACCTTACAACCAAAGTTGCAAATGGTGTTCGCTTAAGACGCGATAAGATAATGGAGGAGATGAAATGAGCTTATCAAAGACAATCGAGGATACAACTGTTGAGCTTCTAAAAATAGCAGCTACAGAGCTTCCAGAGGAGTACACTCACGAAATTGAACGCCTAAGCTCTGAGATGAAAGGTGATGTTGGAAAAAGTCAGCTTAAAGCAATTCTTGAGAATGTTGAGATAGCAAGAAAAAATTCTTGGCCAATATGCCAAGATACGGGAGTTGTGAATTTTTTTGTGAAAATTGGAGACGATTTTCCCATTAAATCAAAGTTAAAAGAAATTTTATACAATGCCACAAGAAGAGCCACAATTGAGATCCCTCTCCGCCCAAATTCTGTTGATATGTTAAAAGGAAATACAAATGATAACACAGCAGAACCCTATATACCAACCATAAATTTCGAATTGACTTCAGGTAATGAACTTGAGATCATCGCAATGCCAAAAGGAGGTGGGAGTAGTAACGTTGCAGCACATCGTATGCTGAAACCTGGGCTCGGAATGCGGGGTGTAAAGAATTTTGTTATCGAAGCTGTTGCCAACGCTGGATCTCTAGGCTGCCCCCCATATTTTGTGGGTGTAGGCGTTGGTGGAAACGAGGACATATGCATGTTACTGGCAAAAAAAGCATTGTTAAAGCCATTTAAGGTTAGGAACAGCAACCCAAAAATAGGTTCAATTGAAGATGAGTTGCTTGGAAAAATAAACCTTCTTGGCATAGGAGCGATGGGGCTTGGAGAAGGACCAACCGCGCTTGACCTTCACATTGAGCTGGCTGCACGCCATCCGGCTTCACTTCCAGTAGGTGTTGTCATTAGTTGTTGGGCTTTCCGTCATGCTAAAGCCATTGTAAAGCCAAATGGCGATGTGATTATAAAAAAGAGTTCATAAACGGAAAGTATCTATTTTTTGGTGGTTTAACAGAAATTTTTCATATATAGATTTGGAAATGTTTTTACCTCATAATAGCAGCTGGCTGTCAGTGAGATTCTTCGTGATAGAGTCTGCTGGAAACGAAAAACAAAGATGGGATCTTAAGCGAATTAGCCTATACATAGGCCCTATCTTATTTCTGATCTGCCTAGCAATCCCAAATAGCGCTGCAATGAATGAAGCGGTTAAGGCTGTAGGAATCACAACGGATATAGGACCCAAATATGGGCTTGGAGTACTCTTATGGACAGCCACGTGGTGGATCTTTGAAACAACCTCACTCGGTTTAGCTGCCCTGGTCCCAGTTATCCTCTTCGGGATCTCTGGATTTGTAGCATGGAAAGATGGAATTGCACCTATTATGGATCCTCTAGTTGTCGTGATTATCAGTGGCTTTGTTTTCGCTAAAGCTTTTCAGATATGGGGGCTTGACAAACGCGTTGCACTTACTCTGTCGAGTATTAGTAAGACGCGGAACCCTGCTATCGCTGGGTTTTTTGTTGCTAGTCTACCAGTTTTTCTCCTCACCCTAACCGGCTCTATGACTGCTGCCACAAGCATAGTTTATGGCTTTGTCATAGCATTTCTCCTTAAACAGGGATTTGATAGAGGAAGCAGATATGGAACTGGAACATTTCTTGCATTAGGACAGGCAGCAACTGCAGGAAGTCTTCTATTTCTAACTAGTACGACAACAAACCTAATCGGAAAGAAGATAATTCTTGAGGCTACAAAAGTAAACATAACGTTTCTTGACTGGTTCTATGTCGGCACATTCCACGCTATCTTCGGTCTACTCCTATCATGGATCGTAATATATTGGATGGTAAAGCCAGAGGTGAAGCAACTTCCTTATGATGCATCAGCATTAAAGGAAGAGCTGAAAAACCTTGGTCCTATGAAGCGTGGTGAAAAAATTACAGTAATCCTTCTTCTAATTACATTGTTGCTCTGGCTTATTCCAGGATTATTTTCTAATTTCGCTGCGGATAACCCTGGTCTTCAACCTGTGGCTACTCTATTAGCGCTAATTCTTCCAGAAGCTGCCCCTGCAACCCTAGTTATTTTTGCCTTCCCCATGATTAAATCAGAAGGTAGACCACTAGTAAAGTGGGGTGAATTAATACAAGAGGCGGTTAATTGGGACATTGTCTTCCTTGTCGGCGGTGGGATTACTCTGGGAACTGGCTTGATGAAGACTGGCTTCAGCAACTGGGTTGGAATCCTTTTTAAAAGTATAATGGGACCAGCTCCGAACGAGTTCATCATTTTTGCGGTTTGCAGCCTAATAGGTTTTCTACTTAGTTATCCAGCATCCAATACTGGAGCAGCCTCAGTGGCATGCCCTCTCGCGGTATCTCTCTCCACTGCTGCTGGCTTTAGCCCGATTCCAGCAGTTCTTGGTGCAGCTATTGCGACAACGATTCCCACAACATTACCCAGTACAACACCAGCTATGGCTATAGCCTATAGCAGCGGCTTCGTTAAAATGCGTGATATGGTCAAGGTTGGTTTAGTAGTTGATACCATACGCTTTATTGTACTAGTAATAATAGGTCTACCACTTATCAAGTGGTTCATGGCGATTAGGGGGATCGCGTAAAGGCAAAGCCTTAAACCCGTAGACGCAAGGTAGACATAAGTTCCGGAGGAAAACAGTTGGTAGAGCAGAAGCTCAAAAGCATCACTGTCGCAGGGACTTTTGATGTGATGCATAAAGGCCACTGGTTACTTCTGGAAGAGGCATTTAACATTGCAGACAAAATTTTCATAGGTGTTACTACAGATGCTTTTGCTTCTACAATGAAGAAACCGCATCAAATTGACCCCTATGAAACACGCCTCGCAGATGTGAAAAAGTTCCTAAATGATCGAGGTCTTCTTAAGAGATCACGTTTTTTCCCCTTAAATGATCCTTATGGTCCAGCAATAGAAAACCATGGCCTAGAAGGAATTCTCGTTAGCGAAGAAACAGAGCCAAGAGCAGAAGAAATTAACCGGATCCGTGTACAAAAAGGAAGAAAACCGCTCCTAATTTTTGTAATGAAAATGGTGTTAGCAGATGATGGAAAACCCATTAGCAGTACACGTGTTCGCAGACAAGAAGTTGATAGGTATGGCCATTTAATTGGATAGTCGTCAAATACTTGTATTGTATAGGCACTTATCCAGTGAATAGATTGCCAAAAGTGATCTTATTAACGGGTTTCGAAGCCTTCGGTGAAAGTAAAGTAAACCCCAGCATCCTCGCCTGCAGAGAGCTTGAAAGTAAAAACTATAATAGCTACATGGTAGCCGTCGAAGAGATTCCTCTCAGATATAAGGAAATCCAATCAAAGATCGAGAGACTTATAGAGGCTTACAAACCTTCGGCTATAGTTGGTACAGGACAAGGAGGGGGTCCTGGGCTCTCTCTGGAGCGTGTAGCCATCAACATAGCTGACGCTCGCACACCATATAATTGCGGTGCTAAACCAATCGACGAACCGCTTAACCCTAAAGGACCAGCTGCCTATTTCACAAAACTTCCAATAAAGAAGCTCGTGGAACGCCTTAGAGAAGAAAAAATACCATCAGCAATAAGTAACAGCGCAGGAACATTTGGCTGCAATCAGCTTTTCTATCATCTTATGGATTTTTTAGCTAGAAAAAAACTTAACTACCCAGCAGGATTCATCCATGTACCTCTTTTACCCGAGCAAACGTTAGAAAATAGAAGCCCAAGTATGCCCATAGATCTCACTGCTAAGGGCCTCAGTTTAGTACTTGGGGAGATCACGAAAAGACTCTAACCATTTTCATCTGACTCCCCTCCCATAATAGGAGTATCCATATAAAAGTTGGAGAGAGAAAACCAAAATAGATGGCTACTGCAACAGCTGTTCTTCCACTTCACCCTGGGAGAACCCCACCGTGGCTCTTCAAGCGCATGGTAAAACTAGCTTCCTGTATAACAAAACTTGTAATCAACGAGTTTGGTGTTGAGGGTTACATGTATCGTATTAGCGATCCATGGTTTTTCCAGTCACTCAGCTGCATTCTTGGATATGATTGGCATAGCAGTGGAACTACGACAGTTACATGTGCCGCACTTAAAGAAGCGATTAAACCTGAAGAATATGGCTTAGCTTTTTGTGGTGGAAAAGGAAAAACGAGTCGAAAAACACCTCAGGAGATCCAGGAAATAGGCGAGGAGTTTGGTTTAACTTCTGAAACGATTAAGGAACTTGTATACTCGAGCAAAATGGCGGCGAAGGTAGATAATAATCTAGTTCAAGATGGATACCAGCTTTATCATCATACATTTATCTTAAGTGAAAAAGGCGAATGGATGGTTATTCAACAGGGAATTAGCCATAAGAGACTTAATGCACGCCGATATCATTGGCCTCCTAAACACTTAAGTTTAGTAATAGAGCCTCAAGGAGCAATTCTCTGCGATACTCATCTTCCTCATGTTCTAAACATGACTAGCCAAGACAGTGATAAGAATAGACGCACGTGTGTAGATATTATTCGTGAGAACCCTGAAAAGCTTAGAAGACAGTTTCTACAGCCTGTAGCTGAAAACCAAACCAGGTTAGATAGCTGGACTAGTTATCGAGAAAGAGAGACCCTGATAATGCCTCGTAGTGTAAATTGGAAGACTCTAAATGAAGTATATGAATTTAAACCAGCTAATTACGAGGAACTAGTAGCTTTTCCAGGTGTTGGCCATGCTACCATAAGGGGTCTTGCTCTAATTGCGGAACTTGTTTATGGGGATAAAGCCAGCTGGGATGATCCAGTGAGATTCAACTTTGCTTTTGGTGGAAAAGACGGTGTCCCTTTCCCAGTCGATCGAAAAGCAATGGATGAGTCAATAGATATTTTAAGAACCAGTATCTCATCAGCCGATATTCGAGTTGAAGAAAAAGTAAGGGCTTTTAAACGACTCCGTAATAGTGTACCGCCAATACCTGAATTTAGGCTCTAATTCCTGCCACGTCGGTTGCCGCCATTACGTCTATCTCCAAATTGTTTATCTCGAGGAGCATTTATAACCCTCTTAACAAAATTATCCCGATTTCTACCGGCGGGACCTTTACTAATTTTGCTAGTTGTTTTCTCCATCTTCGGAGTCTGCGCTCTAACCTTTCCAGCTTTTGTTAATGATCCATGTGTTGGTATACTGTTTCACCACCTTTTTACTAGCTCTTCCGTTAGATGTCCTCGAGAGGAACAGCGACTACTGTAGTGCGTCTTTTACAAGAACACATAAACGGGAGGTCCACTACGGGATTCTGACCCGCTTCCTATCATAGGGAAGATTCCCGAACGTATTAAGGGTTGCTTGAAATTCGTTACATATCAAATCAATTCCATACCTCTTCACGTAGAACCTCAGCGAGAGGATGGCGGGATCTTTTATTAGACTCATATGCTGGATGCCCTATGGGAATAATTATAATTGGTCTAACCTCTTTCGGGATCCTTAATATGGCTGCGACCTTTTCTTCGTCAAATGCCCCTACCCATGTTCCACCCAGGCCGTTATACGATGCGGTTAACAAAATGTTTTCAGCTGCTGCAGCGGTATCCTGGATGCAGTAGAGATTCACACCCCGTTCACCGTAGCGTGGTCGAGTCATTAAAGGAATAGCGCAGATAATTATGATGACAGGTGCACTTATCATCCATGTCTGACCTGATGCAGCTTCAGCGAGTTGCTGTTTTGTTTCGGATTTACGTACAATTATAAAAGCCCACGGCTGCAGATTCCCAGCACTTGGCGCAAGGATAGCGGCATGGATTAATGTTTCCACATCCGAGGCTGAGATATCTTCCTCTAAAAAATCACGGACACTTTTCCTAGTAATAATTGACTCTGGTATTTTCAATATTATTCAATTAAATATCCTCAAAGAGGGTATAATTTACTTATTCATTTGAAATGTCATTTTCGATGAGCTGTGTAAAACATGACTAAAATAGCTGCTAATAGAGCTAAACCTAACCCGATTACTGTTGGATTAACCCAGGGTGGTTGATTAATGCTGCTTACATCGTCTAATGTTGATACAAAAATATTGTCTTGGATGATTCTATTGCGAACAACACGGCTATCATAAACATAATCCAGTTTTGATACCTCGAAAACAGTAATTACATAATCAGTGTACTCCGGCGCCTTCAGTATTTTATCAAGCGGATCACTCGATTGAGCTAAAGTGAGATCTATCGGAGTCCAGCCCCATGGAGGTATATATGCCTCAACCCAGCCATGCCATCCAACCCCAACTTCTTCATTGGTTAAATGCCCACTCCAACTTGTTTCATTTGCATAAAGACCAGAATTGATTACTACACCGATCTCCATATACGCTGGAATTTTTAAACTACGTAACATGGAAATGAGAAGTATGGACTGATCGTCGCAGTCTCCTTTTCTTTGAACAAGCGTCTCATTTGCATATCGAGGCACCTCACCGCTATCGTAGGTTATATTTGATGTGAACCAAGATACCAATCTGGTGACCTTATCCAATACTGAAGATTTATTTTGTGTTAAGGAAGAAGCTAAATCAGCTATTTTTGCGTCATCGCTTGTGAATGTTGAGGTAGCTACGCAGTAATCATTCACTAGGTCTACAGGTATTTTTGAGGGATCTTCAGCATCCTTTGTATTGAGGGGTATCGGAGTTTTACTTGATGAATCAATGGTATAGATGACCGTGAAATTGATCTTTTGCATTGGTTCTAAATTCAAGGGAACATTAAGCGTTTTGAAACTGTTGCCATCTTCATCGTACCATTCAGGTCCTAATGTAGGATCGGATGAAGTAATTACTATGTTTTGCCAGCTATTCTGAATAAACAACGGTGTCGATATATCATCGCGGGTGAGTGTCACAACTTTTTCGCTTCGGTTTTCAAATGTATAGGTCATTGTGTATTTGTATTTAGGGGAAGCAGCCGCGGTTTGCGGAAAAATAACTATTATAAGCATAAAGATTAGTATGCTGAGCTGTCGGATTTTCAAATATGATTCCGGAGGGCTATTTAGCAGCGAGGCTTATCTAGTTTACCAATCAGGTTTTCTGAACCTTCTCCCAATCTTTAGCAAAAGTTCGTATTCCCTCATCTGTAAGTGGATGAAGAAGCATTTTGTCGAGAACATCCGGTGGGATGGTAGCTACGTGAGCTCCAGCTTTGGCTGATTCAATAACATGGCGTGGATGTCTGATGCTTGCAGCTATAATTTTACTGGAAAAATTATAGTTAGCGAATACATCCGCTAACTCGTATACTACATCCACTCCTTCCTGACCTCTATCATCGAGGCGCCCAATGAAAATACTCACATATGTGGCTCCAGCTTTTGCCGCTAGAAGGCCCTGTGCCGATGAGAATACTAAAGTTAAATTTGTTCTAATCCCCAGTTTATTTAAACGTTTTGTGGCTTTTAACCCCTCAGCAGTCATCGGGACTTTAACAACAATTTGTTCACCATACTTTGCTAATTTTTTGGCTTCCTCAACAATCTCATCAGAAGTGCTGCTGACGGCCTCCACGCTTATTGGGCCTTTCACTATCCCGGCAATCTCATTGATAACCTGGTCAAAATTCCTGCCTGATTTTGCTATCAACGTTGGATTTGTTGTGACACCGTCTATTATCCCCATATCCCAATACTTTCTGATTTGAGCCATTTCAGCTGTGTCGATGAAAATTTCCATGGTCTATTGCACCACATTCTACTTCTTCATTTTTTTGATAAAGGTATTTGTTGCCTCTGCTATTTGACTGGGTGTTAGACCATAAGCCTGATAAAGAGTGTTGATGTTTCTCGATGATTCTCCGTAACTGTCCTGCACTCCGATGCGCAGCATTCGAGTTGGTTTATGCTCTGATAAAACTTCAGCTACAGCCCCACCGAGACCGCCGATAATGTTGTGCTCTTCAACAGTTACGATTGATCCAGTCATGGAAGCTGAGTGGATCAGCATATCTGTATCGATCGGTTTGATTGTATGAACATTCACAACTTGGGTGCTAATATGCTGAGCAAACAGCTGGTCCGCGGCTTGAAGGGATGCTGAAACCATCGTGCCTGATGCAACCATGGTTATGTCAGAGCCATCTCTTAGAACTTCGGCTTTTCCAATCCTAAAATTGTAGTTCTTGTTTAGCATCGGCTCTTTCTCTCGTCGAAGACGTAGGTAATATGGTCCTTCGGACGCAAGGATAGCATTGAGAGCGTTCTGCGTCTCCTCAGCATCACAGGGCTGGACTACCCTCATGTTTGGGAGTACACGCATTATGGCTATGTCTTCAAGTGATTGGTGGCTAGAGCCGTCGGCGGCAGAGGTTAGCCCCGAATGGCTCGCTACCAGAGCCACATTCAATCGATCATGGGCGATGAAGTTCCTTATTTGTTCCCAGCCTCTGCCCGTTTCAAATATTGCAAAGCTGCTTGCGAAAACCCTTTTTCCACCAAGTGAGAGCCCTGCAGAGATAAGTATGAGGTTCTGCTCCGCGACGCCTACATCAAAGAACCTGGCAGGGAACGCTTTACTGAAGCCAACTGTTTTAGTCGACTCGGAAAGGTCAGCGTCAACTACGACAATATCTTTATTTCTAGTTCCCATCTCTACAAGCCATTCGCCGTAAGCATCACGCGTCGCTTTCAGGCTCATTCATGAACCCCCAACTCTTTCAATGCTTTCTCGAGATCTGGTTTTGAAGGTACTTTTCCGTGATAACTCACGTTTCCCTCCATGTAGGAGACGCCTTTACCTTTTACAGTGTTCGCGATTATGACGCTGGGTCTATTTTGAGGTTTAATGGCTTCATCGAAAGCTTTCAACAATTCTTTATGTTTGTGGCCGTCAACCTCGATAACATTCCAGTTGAATGCTCGCCATTTTTCTGGTAATGGATTTAACCCCATGACCTGTTCCGTGGGACCATCGATCTGGAGACCGTTCCTATCAATTATGGCGGTTAAATTCCCGAGCCTGTAATGGGCAGCGAACATTGCTCCCTCCCAGACTGTTCCCTCGTCGCATTCTCCATCTCCAAGGAGGACGTAGACACGCCATTTGGCATTGTTGATTCTAGCAGCAGCGGCAAGTCCAGCGCCTATACTGAGGCCGTTTCCAAGGCTGCCTGTGCTCACCTCTACTCCTTTGACTTTCTCACAGACAGGGTGTCCCTGGAGTATGCTTCCAAGATCCCTCAACGTTGGAAGACATGTCTGCGAGATGTATCCCTGATCCGCGAGCACTGCATAGAGAAGTGGCGCTGCATGGCCTTTACTGAGTATGAAGCGGTCACGCTCCTCCCAGTCAGGGTTTTTAGGATCATGGCGGAGGACGTTGTTGTAAAGGGTGACTAAGATATCTGTAGCAGAGAGGGATCCGCCTGGATGACCGGAACCTGCCTCTGTGACCATTTTAAGAATATCTACACGGATGTCACGGGATTTCTTTTCTAACTCTGAGATGGAGAGCATGCTCTGTTCCTCGCTCTTGTTGCCTTAGAGGTTACCTCACTGGGCGATGGGATGGGTTAGACTCAGCGTGCTGAAAAGGTTTGCTAAAGAATAGCTATTCGATTTATGATTAAAAATTAGATTAGTGGATTATGAAGCCTTTAAACCTATACGAATAATCACGGCATTGGTTATGGTAAATCCTTGAAAATTGGATGTTCAATCTCGACCATCATCTACTGTAATGGTTACAGTGACTATTACATCGGGTTTAGTTAGCTGTTTAATAAAAGCTCTCGGAAGATCCTTAGCTGCCTTATCTGCTCCTAACATCAATGTCCTCGGGCAAACATAGTTACTTGTTCTCGTAACAATGTCGTATGGATCCTCATACAATAAATCAGGGTGCCCTTTACCTGTGATATCGATTTTCTCGTCTCCTATTGAGAGGGTTAACCTGATTGTTGCTTCACTATTTTGAGCTGCTGTTTTAATCTCTTGTTTGAGATCACGGAGACCTTTCTCAGCTGAGACAGCGACAACACAGTCCCCCTTCAACGTAAGATAGGGTTTAGTAGTAGTCATTACGGTGGTACGATGTTTGGCTCGGATATTTGAATGACCTCTCGCCTTGAAGGTTTCGGTCAATAGCATAGTCTTGAGGCTATTCTAAGAAGTTTATAACATATTGGTTAGGGGTTAACTCTTATACCGAACGCCTATGTTTCATCCTTGGGATCTCACATGTCTGCTACAGGTGGGAATATTAAGTTCTATTATCCTTATCCGAGATTTCCCAGTATTTCAGTCACTGGATCGCGGTGTATACTAAATTGTAAACACTGCTCCGGACATTACCTCTCCCATATGCCTGATGTTAGTACTCCAGAAAAACTCCAAGCGTTTGCCTCTCACCACTGGGAGAATGGGGGTATAGGGCTTCTTATCAGCGGTGGATCTACATCTAAGGGTAATGTCCCTCTAGACGCTTTCTACCCTAAAATTCGATGGGTAAAGGAGAACACTGGACTAATTCTCAACATCCACACTGGACTACTTGATAAGAAGGAAGCAAAAGAGATAGCCAACTCCGGGGTTGACATCGCATCCGTTGATATTGTTGGTAGCGATGAGACCATTAAGAATGTTTACGGTCTCGATTCCGACAGTCATGATTACGAGGAAACTCTTTGGACCCTCAGAGATACGGGCATCAATATTGTTCCTCATATCTGCGTGGGCCTTGATTTCGGGAAAATAAAGGGTGAGATTCGGGCTTTGGAGATAGTTTCTGCCTTAAAGCCTGAGGTCATCGGCATTATCGCTTTGATACCGACTGCGGGTACAGCCATGGCTTCGATTACACCGCCTTCTGTTGAGGATATAGTTCAGGTGATAACCGAAGCAAAGAAGCTCAACCCTGGAAGCGAGATTTCACTAGGATGCATGCACAGCAAAATTGAGAAACTACGCCTCGAAGAGGCAGCGATTAATGCTGGAGCAACAAGGATGGTTTTGCCTTCAAGAATTACTATAAAGAAAACTGTGGAGGCTGGATTCGAGGTCAGAAGTTTTGACGCCTGCTGTAGCCTGCCGAAAAACCTTGAGAGCAAAGCGCTACGTAAAACTTAAACTCAACCTGATGACATGGATAAAGTCTTCAGGAGCTATTCCGAAAAGAGTTATTTTCCTATCCGCGAAGAACTTGAATATTGTCGGCTCCAGCTCATCGAGCTTGATCCCTGTGAGCTTTTTCTCTAGATCAATAATCGCCTCTTCGGGGTGCATAAAAAAATCTCCGGAGATCTTTACATCAACCAAGTATCCTCCCACAACCCGAGTCTCCGCAGCAACCAGCTTTCCTCCAAGAACCTTATACTCAGCCCTCAACCTTTTCACCTCTGATGCACCCACTCATGTGAAATGTATTTCTCACGGAGCTGATCCACAAGCTGGTATTCATATGGCGTTAATTGCCCCTTTACAAGGTTAATGTTGAGACCTTTCTCAAAGCCATTGATTAATGCGTTCCTAACCTCATCGAAGGAGACTTCTCTCCCAGTATACTTGCGGAGGTTGGTGACTCTTTCCTCAGCTGACTTGATAG
>Ga0315282_10001052_pt1 | contig 53279 bp, 57 predicted proteins | sample YL17G07_20_MG_FD_203693 | JGI IMG/M metagenome (GOLD analysis project Ga0315282, IMG submission 203693) | Sediment microbial communities from Yellowstone Lake, YNP, Wyoming, USA - YL17G07_20 | ecosystem: Environmental > Aquatic > Freshwater > Lake > Sediment | place: USA: Wyoming | collected...
GACGATGAGGTCGCAGACCTGCTCATATCGGGTGCCCTTGAGTGAAGGACGGATTACCTCCTCTAATCTTTTATTCACCCTCATCCTTCGACAAGCTCAGGACAGGCTCTCACCTCTCCCCTCAAGGGCACTTTGCCCGCCAATATCGAATTGCCCGATAATTATGTTTTTGCTCCACCAATGAGCCTACTCAAAATTGAGTAGTTAAACAGTAGTATAATAGTTCTACTAATTAAAGCATCCTTACCTCTCAAAACAGTATCGGGTAGTTGGCAACATGTGATATAATAGATTTAGTTATACATAGTTTACTAGGAGGCGAGATGGCTAAAGATAAAGATACTTTCAAACACCTTATGAAACTGGCTATCGAAGAACGAACGAATGAGTTGAGAACAGAAGGTATTGCCGCAGTCCAAGCGATACAGAGAGAAATAATGGAGTTGCAGCGCCAATCAACTGTAATCACGTACCTATTGAATAAGTACACTGGGATGACTGAGCCAATCATCACGACGTTTCCCATGCCTGCGGGAAAACCTGTTGGTGCTGCACCTGATACACAACGTAGTCGCCAAGACCGAACTGCCCTTGTTAAACAGACAGCCCTAGAACTTGCAAAGGCTGGAAACCTAGAAATCAGTACGAATGATGTTCTAGATGCTCTGCATCGGAAGGGCATCACCCTAGATGTTAAGAGACCTACAAGTATGATAGGCACAGTTCTAAAGGCTATGCCAGAATTCAAGCGGCTTGAAATGAATAGATTCCAGTACGTTGGAGAAAAGGAAACCAAAGGCCCATTCTGAGAGTGAAGGAGTAGGCATGAAAGAATACGAGGGGAACTAACCGAGCTACAAACTTCGTAGTTCCCCTCATCGTGCCAGCGTGCTGCAAACGAGTAGACAGGGTAGCCTTGGGAACAGAAACTCACCAGAGTTCATTAGGAGTGACTTAACTATCGAGATGAATCTATGCCAAAGTACGCTCGGGTTTCTCCCATAAGTGGCAGGAAACTAATCACGCTTCTGCAGAAGGATGGCTGGGTCTTTAAGAGGCGGGCACGGCATGGTGTCGCATTGGCAAAGCAATTCCCAGACCGCACTAGAGTGACTGTGGTACCAGATACTAACTCTATCCTTGATGATGGCACACTAGGAGCAATATTAGGACCGAAACAAACCAATATCGGTAAAGCTGGGTTGCTTGCCTTGATAAGCAAATATGGAGTGTAGGTTAAGCCATGCTAAGTGCGGGAATCCGCTGAATGTGAGGGTGTACGAATACTTCCTGTGTAATTGGGAGACAAACCGTGATATCTTCCTTGGGCTTGGTAGAGTGAAACTCGATATTGTGCTCTTTAAAGAATCGTTCTCGTTCGCCTACTTCTTCCAAGGTATTTAAATGCAAAAATACAGCTTCTTTTAGCCTCTTTTCTGCTTCTGGCAGAGAACGGCCAAATGTTGCAGTACCAAGTTCTTCACAGTATGCTGTCCATCTCCCATTCAATTTGCGGAACTTATAAGTCAGGACAACATATCCTCTACCAGCCACAATAACCCCCTTTGCTCATCCTGTAACTTAGTTTATCGTAGGTTGAATAGGAGTCTATCACCTAAAAGCAATGTATAAGCCAGTACAGTAGTACTCTCGCCTTAAGTCAAGGATATACAAAAGTACCCCTATTGTCAACTATTGCTGACTATTGCCAACATTTGCTAATTGCCCCCTGCTTGCAACAACCCATCTGTGCCATAAAATTTCTATTACATCATTACCAACCACAACCGAGCAGTACCGTGCACCTGCCAGCCGTTGATTTATCGTAGAAGAATCGCTATACTATCAACCACTTCAGACAAAATAAGAGGGGATAACAGGGAGGAGGTCTAGAAATGCCGGAAATAGAAGTCGGCAAGGTCAGCACTTTCTTCGCCCGACCAGTGGTGGCTGGCATCGACCTGACCGCATCTGTAAAAGTCGGTGACAAACTCCACATCAAGGGCCACACCACTGACGTTGAGGTCACCATCGAGTCGATGCAAATCCACAACGTGAACGTGCAAGAGGCGAAAGAGGGGGATTCAATCGGAGTTAAGGTACCTGACAGGGTGCGGCCCGGAGACCATGTCTACAAGATCACTCCATGAGTCTCCAAACGACCTTCAGGTTGTTCTCGGCTGCCTTCGGCTACGAGCCTGGTATCGCTTTGCCCAGGTTTGCCATCTCGATGGCGTGTAACGCAGCCTGCGAGCCGTAGTTGCCTGACTTCGTGCCCGCCCTCTCTATAGCCTGCTCCAGAGTATCAGCGGTAATCACTCCAAGGATGACGGGGATGCCACTTTCCAAACTTACGTTGGCAATCCCTTTGCTGACCTCAGCAGCGATGTAATCGAAGTGCGGCGTGCCGCCGCGAATCACAGCACCAAGGCAGATTATGGCATCGTATCTTCCCGACTTAGCCATCTTCTTGGCGATAAGCGGTATCTCGAATGAGCCAGGCGTCCAGGCAACATCTACATCTGCCTCCTTGACACCGTGGCGGGCCAGCGTATCCTGTGCGCCGTCCAAGAGCTTGCTGGTGATAAACTCATTGAAACGCGAGACCACTACGCCGAACTTCAGCCCCTCTCCCACTAACTTGCCTACATAACGCTTAGCCAAGATTCACCTCCCCATTTATTCGTTTGGAGCAGCTTATTCATCCAGCTTCAGGAGATGCCCCATCTTCTTGCGCTTGGTTTCCAGATACCTGACATTCTGAGGGTTGGGCTTGCAGACAATAGGCACTGTCTCCACCACCTCCAGGCCATACCCCTCGAGTCCGATAACCTTCTTGGGATTGTTGGTGAGCAGCCGCAGCTTGTGAACTCCCAGGTCAGCCAGAATCTGCGCCCCGATGCCATAATCGCGGAGGTCGCTGCCAAAGCCCAGCGCCTCATTAGCTTCTACGGTATCCAGACCCTGGTCCTGCAAGGCATAGGCGCGAATCTTATTGTGCAGCCCGATGCCGCGACCCTCTTGACGCATGTAGAGGAATACACCGCGTCCCTCTTCGGCAATAGCCTTCATGGCAAGGTCGATTTGCTCTCCGCAATCGCAGCGCATGCTGTGGAAAACATCGCCGGTGAGACACTCGCTATGCACGCGCACCAGCACCGGCTTATCTCCATTAAGTTCGCCTTTCACTAACGCCACGTGCTCATCGGGGTCGATAGCGCTCTTATAAGCGATGGCGTGGAAATCGCCATACCTGGTAGGCAACCTCGCCTCAGCTACCCTAACTATCAGTTTCTCGTGGCGGCGACGATGGGCGATAATCTGAGCCACGCTCACCATCTTAATGCCGTGCTCGGCTGCCATTACCTCCAACTGCGGCACACGGGCCATCGTTCCGTCCTCGTTCAATATCTCACAGATAACCCCTGCCGGATACAGCCCCGCCGCCTTTACCAGGTCCACGACAGCCTCGGTGTGGCCGGCGCGTACCAGAACGCCGCCATCCCTGGCACGTAAAGGGAACATATGCCCAGGGCGCGATATATCGTCGGGTTTGGTGGCGGGGTCTATGAGGGCCCTCACCGTAGCTGACCGGTCATGGGCGGAGATACCGGTGGTCACCTTATGCTTGGCTTCAACCGACACAGTGAACGGGCTGGAGAACTTCGAGGTATTATCCTGAACCATCATGGGGATATTCAACTCGTCCAGCCTGCCGCCGGTCATGGCTATACATATAAGCCCTCTGCCATACTTAGCCATGAAATTGATGGCCTCGGGCGTGACTTTTTCCGCGGCGATAGCCAGGTCCCCCTCGTTCTCCCGGCCCTCGTCGTCCACTATAATCAGGAACTTCCCCGCCTTTATGTCCGCAATTGCTTCAGGTATCGTTGCCAGAGCCATTTTTAAACCTCAAAGGCCTAAGCAGGCAGAAACCCGTGTTTACCCAAAAACTCAAGGCTTACACCGGGTTTATGCTCGCCCAACAGCCTCTCCACGTATTTAGCAATTATGTCAACCTCCAGATTGACCACATCGCCCGGTTTCTTGTGCCCCAGAGTAGTATGTTGCAAGGTATAGGAAACCAGGGAGACCATAAAAGAGACGGCACTACAGTTAGTAACAGTGAGGCTGACCCCATCCACCGCAATGAACCCCTTCTCCACTACATAACGTAATATATCCGGAGGGGCGGCGACCTTCATCAGGAGCGCCTCGCCTTCGGCAACCACCGAACTCACCCTGCCCGTACCATCCACGTGTCCCTGAACGAAGTGACCTCCGAAACGGCCGTCTGCTGGCAGAGCCAACTCCAGATTGACCCCCTCGCCGGGGCGCAGGGTTCCCAGGTTGGTGCGGCGCAGGGTCTCAGGCATAACATCGATGGAAAAAGTGTTGCCGCTAATGGCGGTGACCGTAAGGCAGGCTCCGTTGACATTGATACTGTCACCCAGCTTAGTGCCCTTGAGAACACCGTCCGCTGCAATGGTGAGTCTCCCTGCTTGCAGAGACTTAACAGTGCCTATTTGCTCGACGATGCCGGTGAACATTTCTCCGTTTCCGCCCTTTTTCTTACCCGATTATGTAATTTTATCACCTCACTCGTTAAGGTGCAACTAGAAGCTTGAAGGCAACAGACAAAAATGGGGCAGCCCGCCTATGGCGGGCTGCCCCTCTCTCCTTTAACTCCGAAAAGGAAACTTGACTAAACTGTCTACTCGATAGAGTACCCCACCGACACTGAGAGGGTTATATCCAACTCGCCCGGGCTGATCGGGGTAACAGATGAAGCAATAGCCCCAGCATAGTCTTTCACAGGATATGGCTGCGGTATATAGCTGCTGCTCTCGGAGATATAAATGGGCTTCCCCAGTTTAATACCAGCCAAGTTTGCCATTTGCTCTGCCTTGGCCTTGGCATCAGCCATAGCCTTCGCGCGAGCCTGGGTGTAGTAAGCAGTCGGGTCTTCCACAGTGAAGCTGAGGCTGCTGACACGGGTCAGGTTCCCCCCCGCCTCTGCTGCAGCGTCTATGATGGTGCCGATTTTGCTCATGTCCCTGATCTTTGTCGTGACCATGTTGGTAACGCTATAGCCAGTCGTGATCTGCTCGTTCGTCTTGTCATCCCATTTAGTCACCGGAGAGATACTGTACCACTGCGTCTGAATATCCTTGTCGGCGACGCCGTTCGTTTTGAGCGCATCCATCACCGCATTCATCGTAGAGACTGCTTCACTCTGCGCTGCCTTCACAGTCGTCTCTTGCGCCTCAACACCCAGTGTCATAATGGCAACATCAGGCACAGCTGTGACCTTGCCTTCACCGCTTACCCAGATGCCTGTCTGCTGGGTGCTGGAACCGCCCCCGCTGGTCTGCTCACACCCCACCAGCAGCAGAGCCATCACAGCAACCAATGCTATTACCAGTAACAGTCCCTTTTTCATTAGTACACTCCTTTCTTTGGATTTTTATTCGTTTCCTGCGATGAACCTCACCTGACACGCATGCCCTTTCTGCGTTGCCTTACGGCGAAGACCATCAGCGTAGCCAGGGCAAAGACCACCACACCAAGGGCTATCTCAATCTGTCGCAGCGGCCAACCGACTGCTTCTTGCCCAGGTATAGACGGTGGTTCCTCTAGGCCTTGCATGCCGGAGACGCCGGCCATTAATACCGGCGCCGAGGCATTTCCTTCTGTGTTGTTTCCCTCTGTAACATTGCCCGCACCTTCCTGCGTTGGCGCGGGGATGACTTTCATAAACTGGTCCGAAGTTGCAGTCAAATTGCCTTCGCCGGTAGGGGTAGATGAGAGCATGGCCGGTCCTGGTGGAGCGTTGAGGAGCTCGCCGCCGCGTGTCCCGGCCTCATGTCCGAAAACATTAAGGAAATCGCCCATAAGCAGCACCACGAGGGCAATGGCAACGATAGCTGTTGCGGGGCGCAGCCAGCGAAGGCTTGCCGGGCCAAAAGCGCTCTCGTGCCTGGGCGCGGGCACAGTGACGGTAAAGGAGCGGGGCACCGGCACTTCGGGCACCCTGTGAAGCAACTGCACCGTCATCCGCAGCGATTCAAGCTCTTTGGAACAAGCCTCGCACGTCTGGAGGTGACGCTCAACGAGGCTTTTGTCCTCAGTGCTGAGTCTGTTATCGATGTATTCGGAGAGCATACCCTGTACCTTGCGGCACAGGGGCTTCCCTTTACCCCTGAACACTGTATTATCCTTTCTATTTATTAAGACGGAATTTCGATGGTAAAAGTTCCTCGCGCTGCAGCAAAAAGTCTCTCAGCCGCATCCGCCCTCTGTTCAGCCGTGACTTCACAGTACCCAGAGAACAGCCTGCGGCCTGAGCAACTTCCTCATAACTGAACCCCTGGACATCGGAGAGGATAACTACGAGACGCTGATCCTCAGGTAGATACGCCAGCCCTTCGTTGAGGAACCTGCCCAGTTCCCGGCGCAAAGCATAATCCTCGGGAGATTCGTTGTTGTTTCCTTGAGGAAGGTCACCAATCTCAAGCATCAGAGTGTCCAGGGAGACTACGCGATAGCGTCGCGCCACTCTGAGCTTGTCGTGGCAGGAGTTAACGGCGATGCGCAGAACCCAGGACTTGAAGCTGCCACCCCTGAACTTGCCGATGGCCTTATACGCGGAGAGAAAAGTATCCTGGCTGGCGTCTTCGGCCGCCTCAGCGTTGCCCAGCATGCGCAAGGCAAGGTTGTAAACCAAGCGTTGGTATTGCTCGACTAGAAGGTTGAAGGCCTCGACATCGCCGGACTTACTTCGCGAGACTAAGTCCTGTTCATCCATCAATATTCACCTTGAGAGCCCACAACCACCGTATAAATCGTGCTTGACTCACAGGTAATATCCTATTTATACTAATTTAGTATATGTAAAGCTCTGTTCATTTTAACATAGTCAGGCTAGCGCAATCTAACAGAGGATTGGAAACAATCTGCCCAATGAGGAATGTAGAGGAGGTTAGACAGGGAACTCAGCCCCTGTCTAACCTTGTAAAATATTTATGAGAACTCTAATCCGCGAAACACTGCAGGTTATCCTCCTGGCCCTGGTCATTTTCTTCTCTATCCATTTCATGATACAGAACTTCAGGATCGACGGGCCAAGCATGGAACCCAACCTGCTAAACGGCGAGTATGTTATCGTAAACAAGACAGCCTACTGGTTCGGACACAACCCCCAAAGAGGCGACGTCATTGTCTGCAAATCACAAGACCCGAGAAATTTGCAGAGCGACTGGGTCAAAAGGGTCATAGGGCTCCCAGGCGAGACAGTAGAGGTGAAAAGCGATGGCACTGTTTATATAACTGATAAAGACGGTAATCGCTATGAACTCCAAGAACCATATCTAGACCCCAATATGATAGTTGGCGGCCCCAGCGGGACATGGACAGTGCCCGAGGGACAATACTTCGTCATAGGTGATCATCGCAACATCAGCGAAGACTCCCGCATGACAAAGGCAGTCCCGCGGGATGAGATAGTCGGCAAGGCATGGCTCATCGTCTGGCCACTGCACGATTGGGGATGGGCTCCCAACCGCTCCATAGCGATGACAGCAGCGATACCCTAACCTCTAGATGTCCTTGACTTAAAGCGGTGCATAAACTACAATCGTCTTAACTGAGTCATCATTCAAAGAGAGGCACTCATGAAAAAGGACCTGATGGAAATTCTGGCCTGTCCGGTATGTAAAGGCGATCTCCAACTCGAAATTACGGAGGAGGACGAGAAAGAGGTCATTACCGGAACATTGAAGTGCACCAAGTGTTCCGAAACCTATCCTATCAAGGATTCCATACCCAACCTGCTGCCACCGGACCTGCGCAATTAAGGCAGGCTTCTAAGTCAAAAGTTTAGGAGGTAAGAACAGATAAATGAACAGGTTCAAGGTAGGTGGGGCATTAATCTGTGTTGGCTGCGTTGTTCTTGCCGGCCTTTTTATCTGGGGATTGGTCGCCGGTGAGCCCTGGCGCTTCTGGGCCATCGCTGCACCTGTGATCGTCGCCTTCCTAGGAGCCCTGGGAATAGGCTTCTCTATCGGTCGGCTGATGGCGACCACTGAGGAAGCCCCTAAAACCAGAGCCAAGGAAAAAAGCGCCGCCAGCTCTACCTCGTGAGTGGTGGTCCTAAGAGTCGCCTCTACGGAGTGTAAGTAACCCTCGACTCAGGCGATTCCCAAACTTCCACCTGTATGATAACTACGCCTCTCAGTCGCCTCTTAAGCTCCTTGTAGATAGTGGCTGCTAAGTTTTCTGAAGACGGGTTGATTTTGTCGAAGGGCTTAATGTCGTTTAAACAGACATGGTCAAATCGCTTCAGTACCTCGCCTAAATACTTCTTAAGCTCCACAAAGTCGAAGGCTAACCCTATCTCATTAAGCTTCTTAGCTTCCACGCTTACCACGACCTCGAAGCGATGCCCGTGCAGTGCCTCGCACTTGCCGCCGTAGCCCCTTAAATAGTGCGCAGCATCGAAATGCTGCCTGACGGATACCTGATACATATTGTCCTCCCACAGATCAAGGTTTCTATCGACTTTTCAGGCTTAACTTACCCATTTTTCTCACACCACCCAGCCCATTCACCATAGCGAGTAAATCTTCGACCTTCTCATGTGTCACCGGATGAACCAGTTCCGGTGCAATCTCAGCCAGCGGCGCGAGCACGAAAGCGCGCTCCGCGATACGAGGGTGAGGGATGATGAGTTCAGCTGTCTGGACAACCCTGTCACTATAAAAGACTATATCTATATCGATAAGCCTGGGAGCATTACGAAAGCTGGGCTGTCGGCCCAGGTCGCTCTCGATGCTTTTCACGAAACGGAGAAGGTCAAAAGGCTCCAGCTCCGTTACGGCAGACAGCACTGCGTTGAGGTACAGCGGCTGCTCTTCGTAATAGACAGGCTCCGTCTCGTAGACCGAGGACAATTTCTTAATCGTCATCTTTTGAGATAAGCGCTCGACAGCCGACGCCAGATTGCCCATCCTGTCACCCAGATTTGAGCCCAGGGCGAGGTATATCGTAACCCCACTCACGAGTGCTTACCCCTGACGATAGTGTCGCTCATCCTGACCACCCGCAACATCTGCGCCACATCGTGCACCCTCACCATGTCAGCGCCATTGGCGATGCCGATGGCTAATGTAGCCGCCGTCCCCTCCAGGCGCTGGTCAACAGGCAGATCGAGCACGTGCCCGATGAACGACTTGCGCGAGGTGCCAAGCAGAATGGGACGACCCAGCGCCTTCAGTTCAGCCAGGCGGCGCACAATCTCCACATTTTGCTCCACCGTCTTGCCGAAGCCTACGCCGGGGTCGATGATGATATTATTCCAGTCCACTCCGGCATCCAGCGCCACCTGGATGCTCCTTTTGAGGCTGGCGATTAGCTCGGGGAAGAAGTCGTGAAAGCGGGAGTCCCTTTGATTCTGCGAGATGATGAGCGGCACGCCTGCCTCAGCTGCCACTCGCGCCAGCTTAGGATCGCGCTTCAGTTCCCAGACATCGTTTATCATCCGCGCCCCGGCCGCCACCGCCTTGCGCGCCACCTCTGACTTATAAGTGTCTATGCTCACCGGCACAGATAATTCGCCGGCCAGTCTCTCGATGACCGGCAGCACGCGCCGCAGTTCTTCTTCAGCGGAGATGGGCTGGAAGCCAGGCCGGGTGGACTCCCCGCCCACGTCTATAATGTCAGCGCCCTCAGCGGCGAACCGCTTCCCCTGGGCGATAGCAGCGTCTGCATCGCGCAGCCCATCGCCGGAGAAGGAATCAGGGTCGACATTGACTATGCCCATAACATAGGTGCGCTGCCCCCACCTGAATTCCATATTCCCGCTGCGAGTAATCCCCAAAGGTTTGGCTGAATCGATGTTCATCGACAACCCCACGTTCTCCCTCATTATAGCATGGCGCTTTCCCCGTGCGCACAGATTTACTGAGCAGCCTTTCTATGGTAAAATCGAATCTGTAGAAAGAGAGTTCCCAGGCTATAGGTGACACAGGATGCCGATTTACGAATACAGGTGCGCTAACTGCCGACGCCGCGTGGATATATTTGTCCAAGGCTTTTCCCCACCCTCTAACCCAAGCTGCACCAAGTGCGGCAGCAAAGAACTCAATCGCATCTATTCCTCCTTTGCGGTGCGCAGGTCTAAAAATGATAAAGGCGTCTATGACGAAATACTCTCCGACTCCAAACTCACGCACGGGCTGATGAGGAATGACCCTCGCGCCCTCGCCGAGTGGAGCCGCAAGATGGCGCGCGCCACCGGTGAGGATGTTACCCCTGAGTCCGAGGAGCTTCTCAGCCGCCTGGATGCGGGCGAGGACATGAACAAGGTGGTAGAGGATTTCAAACAGACTGAGATGGGGGGAGACCTGGAAACAGGAGGCGCGGAAGCGGAGTGAGCGGTTATGCCTATCTATGAATTTTTCTGCAAGTCATGTCACCAGAAATCAAGCTTCTTCGTGAGGAGCTTTAATCCTCCTCAGAATCCGGTATGCCCTGCCTGCGGCAGCAGCGGACTCGACCGCTGTATCTCCGGATTCGCTTACCACAGGACAACGAAGGATGTCTGGGAACAGTCCGGCCCGGCCGCCGCAATCCCTAAAGACCCTGACTACTACAAAGACCCGCGCAACATAGGCAGATGGACCGAGAAGCGGCTCAAAGACCTCGGCGTGGATATGGATAGCGAAGAATATAGAGATACCTTCTCCGGAGTCAAAGAGTCAATCGCTGCTGCCAGAGAAGGCGAACTGCCCAAGCCGCTCAAGGAACTGCTCTAGGATTACCTCAATATGCTGCGTATTCTTGATGTTAATCTCAATCGCATCGGCGAGGGACTACGCCTCCTCGAGGATGTAACACGCTTCGTTCTGAACGACCCCGAACTCAGCGAACAGTTAAAAAACATGCGCCATGAGCTGTTGCCTAAAGACCGGTCGCTTCAGAAAAGGCTCTTAAGCGCTCGAAAGGCTGGCGAGGATGTAGGAGCATTCCTGGATATTGATAGCGAGGCCGAGCGAGCAGATACCGTCAGCCTGGTCAGCGCAAACTCACGCCGCGTTCAGCAATCCCTGCGAGTCCTCGAAGAGTTGGCCAAGGTCCAAGGCGATGATTTTGGCCTGGACTGGGACAAATTCAAACACGCCCGCTTCGCCCTCTACACACTTGAGCAGAAGATAGTGCTAGAGCTGCTTCGCCATAACAAGAGAGAGCAAGTCGCCGGGCTCTACGTGATAATAGATACCCAGGCATTGAAAGGACGAAGCGAGCTCGATGTCGCCCGGCAGGCAATTCAAGGGGGCGCTCGAATGATTCAGCTCCGAGATAAGCTGCGGCCCAAAGGTATGCTCGTGCCCCTGGCTCAAGAGCTTAAAAAGATATGCGCTGAATCTAATGTACTCTTTATTGTGAACGACTATATAGACCTCGCCATAGCCTCCGACGCCGACGGACTCCACATCGGGCAGGAGGATTTGCCTATTGAGACCGCCCGCAGGATGTTGCCCGGGGACAAGATACTAGGCTGTTCTTCAGCCACGATGGAAGAGGCGCTTAAAGCTGAGAAGGAAGGCGCTGATTACATAGCGGTAGGCTCTATCTATCCTACATCGTCGAAGTCACCGACAAGGCTTGCCGGCCTTAAAACGCTGCGACAGGTGAAAAGCAAAGTGTCAGTGGCTGTAGTTGCTATCGGCGGCATAAACGAGGATAATATCGGCAAAGTTATCGGCGCCGGCGCTGATGCAGTCGCCGTGATCAGCGCGGTGCTCAGCGCTGCCAATGTCAAAGAAGCAAGCCAAAGGCTTACAGAGATAATAAACAGAGGAAGTGCCAAATGAACAGACCCACTTCAAGGCTCGACACGGTTGGTGAAAAGGTTTGCGCTTACTTCGCCACAGAGGACAGCGCCCGCGAGAGAGGGTTGGGGCTTTCCCGGGAAGCAATCCGCTTCAGCGCCAATGCTATCCGGGCCGTGCATCGCGGGGAATTCGATCAGGCAAGAGAGCTCATAGGCTCGGCGCGTGCCAATGTCAAAGATATGAGTCGCACCCTCGCCAAGCACGGCGAGCTGTTCTATGGAGGCTTTGTTCACAACGGCCAAAAGGAGTACGCCGAGGCCTGCATCACTCTGGCCCTGGTGGCAGGTGAAACCCTGCCTGATCCCGATGAGCTTGGCGTAAGCTACGCCGCTTACCTCAACGGACTCGGCGAGGCAGCAGGTGAGATGAGGCGGCACCTGCTCGATACCTTGAGAGAAGGTAAGATAGAGCGCTGCGAGGAAATACTCTGGGCTATGGACGACATCTACAGCCTTCTGGTCACCATCGATTTTCACGATGCCCTGACCGGCGGATTGAGGCGTACCACCGATATGGTGCGAGGCGTTCTCGAGAGAACACGCGGCGACTACACCATGTCCTTGAGGCAGAAGCAACTCGAACAGAAGCTAGACGACTTCGGAAACAAGGTGAGCAAAAAGAAATCCTCATAACATAAGCACGCATTCGTGCGCGTCAGGCCCACTGACCAGGAGGCAGAGGTTGATGGCTGGGTATGAGGTCGTTCATGTCGCAGTAGCTGCCTCGAGTATCCCAGAGCCAAACATCGTTAAGAAGGCAGCGACTATTGTCAACAAAGACCCTTACCAGACGCGCCTTCTCCTGAGCGGGGGTCTCCCCAAGCTCATCGCACATTATCCCGACATACAGGAAGCAGAATCGACAGCACAAAAGCTGAGTAGTCTAGGACTTGTAGCTTTCGTCTGCAAAAACTCTGAATTGCGCAAGACCTCAAAGGTTTTCACTGCCCAGACCATGGAATTCTTGGAGGGTGAAACCATATTTCGTGATAAAGGCGGGCAGACAAAGAGATTAAAGTCTACCAATGTCTTCCTGATTCTCAAAAGCAGCCTGCAAATTTCCGAGGAAGAAGTCACAGAGACCAAAAGGAAGATAAATTGGGGCGCTACCCTGCTGACAGGCGGTATCCCCATTTATCACAACGTCAAAGAGAAAGTCAGCGGCGCGACAGTTCAAGAGGAACCTATCGTGAGGCTCTATAGTCGAGAATCCTCCGAGCCTGCCGTGCAGATGTCGCAGCATGGCATGGCATATTCATTTCTGGGTGCCCGCATAGCCCCTTCATCCGCAGCCAATTTCAACACTGTGGTTGCGAAGCTGCAGGAGTTGTTTCCCCGGGCTATTTTCGATGATCGGTTGACGAAATCCTCCAAGTCAGACGCGCACTCCGCCAGGGCCCCGGATGATTTGGAACTCAACTGCAAGCTGCTCTACCTCTACTACAAGACAAAAAGCGGACTTAGCCGTTCAGAATAGCTAAGTCCGCCCGCAGATTTCTGGCAATTCAGCCTATTTTTTAGCCGGCGACCACGCTTTTGACCTCAGGCACTTCGTGCTTGAGTATGCGTTCAATCCCATTTTTCAAGGTCACCATCGACATGGGACAGCCACCGCAAGCTCCGGTAAGCCTCACCGAAACCACGCCTTCTTTTACATCCAGCAGTTCCACATCCCCACCGTCAGCTTGTAAGGCGGGCCTGATGCGAGCGAGCGCTGCTTCAACCTTTTCTTTCATTGTCTTCTCCTCCTTTGGGAGACCCTCTCCGACACTTAATCACTGTGTCTATCCTAGCAAGAGAGATGATATTTGTATGCAACTTTTGTCTCATTTCCGGCATACTAGGAGGTCATTTAGTAACAGAGAAATGCAAGAGGCAGACCAGTGGGTCTGCCTCTTGCATTTCATCTTGCTGGCGAACCCATTGGTTCGCCCCTATTTGGGGATCTTCCCCATCATATCTTCTAGCTTCTCAGGATCAAGTCCCCGAGCTACAGCCCGCTCCTTCATCCAATCACCTAAGGATTCCGGCGGCGTCTTCACCCGGCCTGCAGGCCTAGGCGCCAGGCTGAGCGCTCCGTCACCGCAGGCTGATATGCAGATACCACAGCCGAAGCAGCGCCGTTCATCCACCCTGCACATGCCATCCACCATAGACAGCGCCTTGAACTGGCAGCGTTCCAGGCAGAGCTCGCAACCCACACAGAGTTTCTCGTCCACACTTACCTGGAAGGCCGACGGGGCCAGGATGCTTAGAATACCAAACTCGGCAGCGCCGCGCAGCACAGCGCAGGCACAGGTACAGCAATTGCAGATATATTCTATCTCCCCCTGGTAGTTGCCGGTGGTATGAACCAAGCCTGCCTCTTCAGCGCGTCGCAGCACCTCCAAGGCCTCCTGCTTGGTCAACGACTTAATGTGCTTAGCCTTCTCGTAGGCGTTAGGCTTCTTGCTGAACATGAGGCAGATGTTAATTGGGTGCTCACATGGCTGTCCCAGCAGCTTCTTCTGCAGGCGGCAGATGCAGTCCAACACGCCCCACGATTGTGCTTTTGCCAGTATCTCAGAGGCACTCTCATAAGGAAGTACTTGGATTCCCACCTGCACAGCTTTCTCGACCGGGATGACACGTTGCATTGACGGATGCAACTTCAGTGCCTTATGGAAAGCTTCCTTGTAGTAGTCCTCGAAGAGCTGCGCCATTTCCCTATCCATGCGGGTGATCTGCATCTCGTAGATGCCCACGATAAAAGGCATCAGGCCGAAAACAGGCCCTTTCTGCCCCCGCTTCATCCGTATCAGACCCTTGCCAGCCATGCCTTTGAGGGTTTCCTCCGTAGCATGTGGGTCATCTCCGGTGCGATGGGCTATATGCTCCGCATCTTCTGTAGTCAACTTCAACTGTAGAGCCAGAGCTGCTTCCTCAGGCGTGAACAGCTTCGCCAGTATTTTCAGTTCCACGCCACTCTCCGTAGCAGGGAAGCCGTTGGGGATAGCATCAAGCCGTTGAGCCAGTTGTTTGTAGACTGAATCCTTCAAGTTCTTGTCCATCAAATCATACCTTCTCAGATTTTTATTTCAGGGCAGCCTCTATTTGAACGACTCAATTATATATTATAAACCATTTCAGGACACTGCCAACTGTGTAGCGAGTTAATTTGATAACTGTGGCACGCTCTGTAACACAAATCCCCCAATCTTTCCAAAGGAAGAGGGGGATTTATTAGAGGGTTGATTCAGACTGGTGAAGATTCTTAATTCTTAATGGCTGGCACCCAGCAGGCACGTTATGGCACTCTGAACATCTGCACGGGACCGCATCAGACAAGCGAGACGGGAGGAAGCGGAGCCATTATTGCTGTTAGAACCAACCTCTCTCCTTATCTCCTCGCGGATCAGCCTGTCTACCTCCTCCAGCTTCGCCACCAGTTCGTCGCACAGTATGGGCACTTGACCCCCTTTCTCTTGAAGGCCTTGGCAGTCCGCTGTCACGTTTGACTTTTTCTTCGGCACTTTTATCTGACGCCCTTTGTTATTCATCTCAGCAAATCCCGGGACTTGATAAGTTCAAGCTGCCGCACAGGTTTAGTCGTAAACTTATGACAGTCCTTGCAAAGGTAGCGCTGCTCCACGCCTTTCTGACCGCGGTTATACTTACCAGCCTTCACCACGCGGTCACCGCCACAGTTAGGGCACCTTCCGTGCTCTCCAGCCATTACACCGCCTGAACTTGGTATATGCCGCAGACTATAAGGGGTATATACCATTTTGTCAAGCGGGCTTGGAGGCTTTTTATAAATAGGTTTGACCCTTCGTCCTAAATTTCCCAGGCCTCATAATTAGGATGCCATAGGATTGTCTAGAGGCTGAACATAATGTCAACATTCTACAAGATAACTGTTGACATCAAATAGCGAATAATGTATATTGTCCTATGATAGCAGGCCTATCTACGAGGAGACTAATCGAATGGATTTCAAGCCATCAGATAACCTATGTGCGCAGATAGCCGAATACTTAAGTACCCAGATAATTAAAGGCGAATTGAAACCCGGAGAGAGAATCAAAGAAGCAAAGCTAGCCCAAGCATTAGGTGTCAGCAGAGGGCCCATTCGGGAAGCACTACACGTCCTTGAAAAGAAGCGATTGGTTGAGATGACGCCCCGGCGTGGCGCTAGGGTCACCCAGATGTCTGCCTCTTACGCCGCCTCGCTTTATGATATTATAGCGGAGCTCTACGGGTTGGCGGCCAGAAAGGCCGCGGAGAACAGGTCAAGTAAAGACCTTCAGGGGATTCGTCATGCTCTCAAGAGAATTAAGTACTACGCAAATAATGGCGATGTCCCCGGCTACAATGATGCGATCTTTCAACTGGCCTTAGTCGGAGAGAAGGCAGCTAAGAATCCCTTGCTGGAGCAGATGCTCAGCGACCTCGAGCCAGTTACACGCCGGGTTCAGTTTGCGTCCTTAAGACATCGCGCTGAAGACCTCAAGAAGAGTGTCGCCTTTTTTGAGCGTTTCGTCCAGTATACGGAGGCGAAGGATGGAGAGATGGCTTGTCAGACCATCCGCGCTTACACTGAGAACGAGAGGGAACTCGCTCTAAGGAATAGAAGAGCGCCCTCCGTTGGTGATGAAACGATTAGAAGCAATTCGACAAGACATATCAGAAGGGGCAAGGTGAGCAATGGAAAAAATAACGATTAAAAAGGCAGCAGTTCTCGGTGCCGGAGTTATGGGGAGCAAGATAGCTGCTCTCCTGGCAGGTGTGGACATACCTACCTACCTGCTCGATATTGTACCCAAAGAACTCGATCAGCAGGACCTAAAGAAAAAGCTGACCAAAGATTCCGCTGCTTTCAGAAACAAGTTCGCGCTATCAGGCATACAAAGCACAATAGGTGCAAGCCCCCCTGCAATGTACACTCCCGATGATGCCAAACTCATCGTTCCGGGCAATTTCGAGGATAATTTGCCCTGGCTTGCGGATGCTGACTGGATCATAGAGGGAGTGGTGGAGAACCTGAAGATAAAGCAAGAACTTTTGCAAAAGGTTGAACCCTACTTAAAGCCTAGTGCCATCCTTACCACAAACACGTCGGGACTCTCAATAGAGAGAATTGCAGAGAAAATGTCCAAAGAATCGAGAGCACGGTTCTTGGGTACGCACTTTTTCAATCCACCAAGGCACATGAAGCTCCTCGAAATAATCCCAGGAAAACTCACTGATAAAGATGTCGTCTCCTTCATGGCAGATTTCTGCGAGAGGCGCCTTGGTAAAAGCATCGTCTTCGCCAAAGATACGCCTAATTTCATCGCCAATAGAATAGGTATCTATGCCATGCTGGGCGTCATCAAAATCATGATAGAGGATGGCTACACCATTGATGAGGTGGATGCTATTACCGGTCCCCCGATGGGCAGGCCTAAGAGCGCCTCCTTCAGGACATCAGATATGGTAGGATTGGATACCTTCGTCAAGGTAGCCCAGAATGTGTCCGAGAACGTAAAAGACCCAGCGGAGAAGAATGAGTTTGCTATCCCCGACTTCGTGAAGAAAATGGTGGAGGCCGGACTTCTGGGCGATAAGACACAGGCAGGCTTCTACAAGAAGGTGGCTGAGGCTGGTGGGTCAAAGATCCACACCCTGGATTACAAGACCATGGAATACGCTCCTCAGAAAAAAGTCTCCTTGCCCAAGCTGGATGAACTTAAATGGATATTTGAGCCTGCCGGCAGGTTGAAGGCTCTGGCATACTCTGACGACAGGGCAGGACAGTTCGCCTGGAAAGCGCTCAAAAAGACGCTCCTTTATTCTGCTTCAAAGATACCAGAGATAGCCGACGACATACTGAGTATAGACCGAGCCATGAGGTGGGGATTCAACTGGGACCTCGGGCCATTCGAAACGTGGGATGCCATAGGTTTCAAGAAATCTATAGAGAAAATGACGAAAGAAGGAGAAGCACTACCCGATAGTATAGAAAAGATGGTCAAAGCGGGCAGAGAGCAATTCTATCAGAAGAGGCGAGGGAGAAGCTACTATTACGACCTTGTCAAGGCAGACTACGAAAAGATTGAGGAGAAGCCCGAGATTATCCTCTTACCCTCACTGAAGGAAAAGAAGAAGGTTATCAAGTCCAATGAGGGGGCAAGTCTTCTCGATATTGGCGATGGTGTTGCTTGCCTGGAGTTTCACTCACTGAACAACGCCATCGACACCAATGTTATCCAGATGATACATGACAGCGTTACTGAAGTGGAAGCTAACTTCGCAGGGCTTGTTATCGGCAACCAAGGAGCCAACTTCTGCGTGGGCGCAGACTTAAAACAGATTTACCTTGCGGCGCAGGAAAAGCAGTGGGATAGCCTTGAGCTAGCATTGAAAAATCTGCAGCAAGCGTGTATGAAAATCAAATATTCGGAGAAGCCCGTAGTGGCAGCACCGTTCCGCATGACCCTGGGTGGGGGTTGCGAGGTATGCCTAGCCTCCAGCACAGTCAGGGCGCATGCTGAGACTTATATGGGGCTGGTGGAGGTCGGGGTGGGCGTCATCCCGGCTGGAGGCGGCACCAAAGAGATGCTGCTGAGAGCAATCGACTGCATTCCCGCGAGCGTCCCGAGTGCCGTTCCCGGTGGTGGCAGGCCTGACCTTATTCCCTACGTAGCGAATACTTTCCAAACCATCGCAATGGCCAAGGTCTCCACATCTGCACAAGATGCTAAGGTGTTGGGTTACCTGCGTACGCATGACGGGATTACCATGAGCTACGACCATCTGCTGCATGACGCCAAGCAACTGGTCATTGCTCAGGAAAAAACTGGCTATCGCCCGCCAAGACCCCGAAACCAGATCAGGGTGACCGGCAGGTCTGGCATGGCGCTTATTGAATTCCTCATATACCTTCTAAGGGAAGGCCTATATATATCCGACTACGATACGGTCGTTGCCAAGAAGGTGGCATATGTACTCACCGGTGGAGATGTTGACCAGAATACGCTGGTAACAGAACAGTATATTCTGGACCTGGAAAAGGAAGCCTTCATGTCACTTTGTGGCGAAGAGAAGACCCAAGCCAGGATTAAGCACATGCTTGAGACAGGCAGACCATTAAGAAACTAGCCTGAATACCTAAGGAGTATGACGATGAGGGAAGCAGTAATAGTATCAGCAGTCAGAACAGCTATAGCGAGGGCGATCGACGGCAGCTTCAGAAATACAAGGGTTGAGCACACAGCTACCGAAGTGGTCAAGGAAGCACTGAGAAGGGCAAAGGGATTGAACCCCCAAGATGTGGACGACCTGGTCATGGGCTGCTCCTTCCCTGAGGCAGAGGCGGGCATGAACCTGGGCAGAATCATCGCCTTGAAGGCCGGACTGCCCAACACTGTGCCGGGAAGGACGGTAAACAGGTTCTGTGCTTCCGGACTCGAGTCCATTGCCCTAGCCTGTGAGAGGATTATGTGCGGTTTCGCCGACGTAATTGTAGCTGTGGGTGCAGAGCATATGACACTGGTTCCTATGGGAGGGAACAAGCCGATGCCAGACCCTGATTTAGTGAAAACATTACCGGCGGCATATATAACCATGGGGCTCACAGCGGAGAATGTTGCTTCGCGGTTCAATATAAGCAGACAAGAACAAGATGCGTTCGCCTTCGAGAGCCATCAAAAAGCGGTGAAGGCTTTGAAAGACGGAAGGTTTAAGGAACAAATCCTGCCAATAAAGGTGATAGACAGGAAGTTCGAAAATGGGAAGGCGGTGAGAAGGGAGAAGGTCTTCGACACAGATGAATGCGTAAGGGCCGATACCTCGCTGGAGAAGCTCGCCAGTTTGAGGCCGCTCTTCCGCGCCGGAGGCACGGTGACTGCGGGGAACTCCTGCCCGATGAACGATGCGGCGGCGGCAGTTGTAGTCATGTCCCGGGAGAAGGCGAAGCAACTGGGGCTGAAGCCTATGGCCGTATTCAGGTCAATCGGTGTGGCCGGGGTCGACCCGGAGGTTATGGGCATCGGGCCAGTTTACGCTATACCCAAAGCACTGAAATATGCCGGAATCACTCTCAACCAAGTTGACCTCATAGAGCTAAATGAGGCGTTCGCCAGCCAGTCGGTATATGTGGTCAAGACTCTGGGGATAGACATGAATAGGTTGAATGTCAACGGCGGCTCCATCGCCCTGGGCCATCCTCTGGGCTGTACCGGTGTTTATCTCACAACCAAGCTGCTTTATGAGATGGAGCGCAGGGAAGCCAGATTCGGCATGGTCACCATGTGCATCGGGGGTGGCATGGGCGCAGCAGGGGTATTCGAGAGACCATAAAAACACTTTAAAAAATAAGGAGGATGTCATGACAGAGAAAGCGATCAGAAAGGGCGGTTCATTTTTACTGGAGGATGTGCCTGCGGAAGAAGTATTCACACCGGAGGATTTCAGCGAAGAGCACAGAATGCTAATTGAAACCGCTGAACGCTTCGTAAAAAATGAGGTAGTACCCAACATGGAAAAGCTGGAGCATAAAGACTGGGAACTGAGCCGCAAACTCATGCTCCAGGCAGGAGAATTGGGCCTCTTGGGCTGTGAAATAGAGGAAAAATACGGCGGCTCGCAGTTGGACATGATAGCCCCTTTGTTGATTATTGAGCACTTGTCGGCGGCGGGTTCGTTTGGCTTAACTCTAAATTGCCATACCGGGATAGGTTCGGAACCCCTGATCTATTTCGGAAATAAGGCCCAAAAAGAGAAGTACCTGCCAGGGATAGCAAGCGGAAAAACGATTGGTGCCTACGCTCTCACGGAGCCCGGTGCTGGCTCAGACGCCATGTCGCTAAAAACTACGGCAAAGCTTACACCCGATGGGAAATACTATAAACTCGATGGCGCCAAGCAGTTCATTACCAATGCAGGATTTGCTGATATCATCTTCACCTATGCCAAGGTTGATGGCCAAAAAATGACTGCGTTCATTGTAGAGAGAGGCTACGAAGGAGTCTCCACAGGGGCAGAGGAAAAGAAAATGGGGCTTCGCGGTTCCTCGACCTGCTCCATATTCTTCGACGGCGTAAAAGTGCCGGTGGAGAACGTTCTGTTTGAAGTTGGCAGGGGCCATGTAGTGATGTTTAACGTTCTGAATATCGGTCGGTTCAAACTTGGTGCCGGTTCGGTTGGCGTAGCTAAACTGGCGCTGGAGGCGGCTGTTAAATACTCTAAGGAACGGGTGCAGTTCAATAAACCTATATGCCAATTCGGTCTAATCAAACATAAGATAGCTGAGATGGCCACCAGAATCTATGTCGCAGAAAGCATGATATATAGAGCCGGAGGGCTTGTAGAAGAAATCCTAGCCGCAGTTGACAGAAGTGCCGAGGATGCGGCTGGGAAGATAGCCAAAAGCATAGCTGAGTATGTTATAGAATGTTCTATAAACAAGGTTTACGCATCTGAAATGCTCAGCTATGTTGCGGATGAGGGTGTTCAAATATTCGGAGGATACGGTTTTATTGAGGAATATCCCGCCGAGAGAATACATCGAGATAACCGAGTTTTCCGGATATTCGAAGGAACAAACGAGATAAACAGGCTTCTCTTAACGGGATGGCTAATGAGGCAAGGGCTGAAGAATGAGATCCCTCTATTCACTGCTGCGGCAGAAGCGAAGGAGAAATTAAAGACTGAAAAACCCATCAAGGCTCATGCAAAGGATGGCGCTTTGGAATTCCAGCACAAACTCGTAGGGAGGGCAAAGCAGGTATTTCTGTGGTTATGCGGAGATGCAGCTCAGAAGTATGGGATGGCTATTGAAGAGCAACAAGAAGTTCTGGGCTTACTGGCTGATATGGCCCAAGAGATTTACGCTATGGATAGCGGATTGCTCCGGGCTCGCAAGTCTATAAAATCTGCGGGTGAAAAAGAATCTAAAACTAAGATAGAGATGGTGCAACTGTACGTAAATGATGCAATGGTTAGGATTGCAGGTTATGCCAGACAAGTACTTGCAGCAATGGAGACCGGCGACGCGCTTGAGAAACAAATTAGTGTACTAAATAATGCCCTTGAATTCACTCCCGTTGACGGTGTTCAGTTGAGAAGGGCAATTGGAGACCGAATAATAGAAGCGGAAAAATACACCAGTTGACACAAAACTCGTTCAATATTCATCCGACGGGGGGGTGATGAAAAGTAAACAGGCGGTAGAGGGCAGACACGCAATAGAGGAAGCGCTGGGGAGAAGGCTCCTTTTGGGTGAGACGATAGTCCGTAATGTGCGCAAGTCACCCAACAAGGAAGCTCTTGTATATGGAAAAACTCGCTTAACCTACAAACAGTTTAATGCTCGAATTAACCGTTTAGCCCACGCTTTGCTAGACATTGGTATAAAGAAAGGCTCCAAAGTTGCCCTTCTATCTTTCAACTGTAATCAGTTTCTGGAAGCCTACTACGCCTTAGGCAAGATTGGCGGAGTAGCCGTTCCACTCAACTTCCGCTTGCATCCAGAAGAACTCACGTATATGGCTAACCACTCCGATGCAGAAGCTTTCATCGTCGGGGAAGCTTTCGTAGGGGCTGTGAAGGGCATGAAGAAAGACTTGCCTAAGGTAAGGAAATATATTGCCATCGCCGATAAGCCTGTAAAGGGTATGCTTCATTACGAAAATTGGATCTCAAAATTTCCAGATGAGGAACCGCTTGTTCTGATTGATGAAGATGATCCCCTCTTCATCATGTACACCGCTGGAACCACGGGCAGACCCAAGGGAGCCGTGATCACGCACAAGAATGAAGTGGTGATGTGGATGCTAGGCGGATGGTATGTATTTGCCGAACCGAATCTTTTTAACAACTACAAACTCCGTGACTTCAAGTCCTTTGCTGCTCCTCCGATATTCCATCTAGCGGCCTTCGGTTTCTGCCAGTTCAATTTCTTTGCCGGCACAACAGTCGTTCTCCCAGAAGAAGTCTTCGATCCAGCATCTGTTATGCGTACCATCCAAGAGGAAAAGATAAATGCAATAGTACTAATCCCTGCCATGGCGAACTTCCTTTTATTGTTACCAGACCTGAATAGTTACGACACAAGCTCTCTCCAAATATGGCTTTCCGGTGGTGCGATTCTACCCACGGAAACCCGCAGGCTGATACAGCAGTATTTCCCTTCTGCTAGGCTCATCGATCTCTTTGGGCAGACTGAGATGAGTCCGCTTGTTACAGGGCTTCTGCCAAGCGAAGCAAAGGGCCGAGAAACTTCGGTGGGAAGAGCACTTCCTTTCATCGAGATAAGGGTTGTAGATGATGACGACAATGATGTCCCTGTAGGAACGATAGGTGAAGCAGTATATCGCGGACCTACTGTAATGAAGGAGTACTACAAGGACCCCAAAGCCACTGCTGAAGCCATGAGAGGGGGCTGGTTCCACAGCGGTGACCTGGTCAGACGCGATGCAGAGGGGTATATATATGTCGTTGAACGCAAGAAGGATATGATTATAAGCGGCGGGGAGAATATCTACCCTGCTGAAATCGAGGAAGTCCTCTACAAACATCCCAAAGTACAGGAGTGTGCAGTTATCGGCGTTCACGATGAAAAATGGGGGGAATCGGTCAAAGCTGTCGTAGTATGCAAGTCGGGAGAGCAGCTTTCGGAACAGGAAGTAATAGACTATTGTAAAAATCACTTAGCCAGTTATAAAAAGCCCAGGTCTGTGGACTTTGTAGACTCGCTCCCGCATAGCGCAATAGGGAAGGTCTTGAAAAGGGTCTTGAGAGAGCAGTACGGCAAGTCTGTCAAATACTAGAGTGAGTTGGTATGACTGCTTTTTTCTAGGGGATAAACATCCAACCCCGAATTTGATTTTTATCCGTTGGTAGGCTACAGTACTGTCAAAGCAGCAAGTAAAAATTTAAAAAAGGATGGATAACATGGTAGGAATCACATCGTATGGCGCTTACGTACCACTGTACCGCATCCAGCGCATGACTATCTATCAAGCGCTGGGATGGTTGAATCCAGCCTCGCTGCTTCCAGGCGAGAAGGCGGTGGCGAACTATGATGAAGACAGCCTTACCATGGCGGTGGCTGCCTCAGTGGACTGCCTGAATGGCCTCGAACGGGATCAGGTAGACGGGCTCTTTTTCGCCAGCACTACCACACCGTACAAAGAGAGGCAGAATGCAGGGATAATCGCCACAGCGCTCGACCTTCGCCCGGAGGTTAGGACATCCGACTTCGCTACCTCTCTCAAGTCCGGAACCGGAGCACTGATCTCTGCCTATGACGCCGTATCTTCTGGCTCAGCCAAGAAAGTCCTGGTTTGTGCCTCCGATTGCCGCTTAGGGAAGCCCGGTGGCTATCAGGAGGAAATCTACGGCGATGGTGCCGCCGCTCTGCTGCTGGGTGACAAGGATGTCATCGCCAGCATTGAGGGTACATATTCTCTCTCTTATGACTTCTCGGACAACTGGAGGTCTGACGAGGACAAGTTCAATCGTACCTGGGAGGACAGATGGATCAGGGACGAGGGTTACGGTAAGTTCATCTCTGAAGCTATCTCAGGGTTGATGAAGAAGTATGACCTCAAGCCCCAGGACATCGCCAAAGTGGTTTACCCTTGCCTTTATATCGGAGCCCATGCCGGCATCGGCAAGGGTCTGGGATTTGAGCGCAATCAGATACAGGACCATTTGTTTACCTCTATCGGCAATACGGGCACCGGTTACTCCCTAATGATACTGGTGGCAGCTCTCGAGGAAGCCAAGGCCGGAGACAAGATAATTGTTGCCAGCTATGGAAACGGCAGTGACGCCGTGCTTCTCGAGGTAACGAAGAACATAAAGAAGATAAAAGATAGAAGGGCCATCAAGAAGCACCTCGAATCTAAGAAGGACCTGGGTCTTTATGAGAAATACGTAACCTTCCGCGAGGTGCTACCCATAGATACAGGCGGACGCGGTGAGGAAGTTGGCCCTACCCAGATGACAATTCTGTGGAGGGATCGTAGGTGGCTCCTGGGTCTTTGCGGGTCGAAGTGCAGGCGCTGCGGTACACCGCAATACCCGCCTCAGGAGGTATGTGCTAACCCCAAATGCGGGGCGGTTCGTGAGATGGACGATTATCGGTTCTCAGACAAGAGGGGGCGCCTGTTTACCTATACCGGAGACATTTTGGCCTTCAGCCCCAGTCCCCCGGCCATATACGGCACTGTTGACTTTGATGGTGGCGGCAGATGGATGTTCGACGTCAACGACTGCGAACTAGACTCGCTCCAGGTGGGAATGCCTGTGGAGATGAGCTTCCGCCGGAAATTCCACGATTTGGCACGGCATCTATATGTCTATTTCTGGAAAGCTACCCCGATTCGAGCTTAGATACTCTTGTTTAGAGGTTTTGAAAAAAAGGAGGCGACATGGCAGACGGCATAAAGGACAAGGTCGCTATTATTGGAATGGGATGCACCAAGTTTGGCGAGCGATGGGATAAAAGCGCTAATAACTTGATGGTCGACGCCTTCCTGGAGGCACTTGAAGATGCGGGCATCCAAAAGAAAGACATCCAGGCCGGATGGATAGGCACCTGCTACGAGGAAACGTCGGTGGGGAAATCAGCTATCCCTCTGTCTATCACGCTTAAGCTGCCCTTCATTCCGGCAACCAGGGTCGAGAATTTCTGCGCTACGGGCTCGGAGTCTTTAAGAGGCGCCTGTTATGGCGTTGCTTCAGGTGCCTTTGATATAGCTCTGGCAGTCGGCGTGGAGAAACTAAAAGATACAGGTTACGGAGGACTTCCTCAAACCGACTCACAAGTAGGCACAGCATATAGATTTATTTTCCCTAACTACACGCCTCCCGGAATGTTCGCCATGATGGGCACCAGGTATTTTGCCCAGTACGGGCTTACCCCTCAAGAAGGGAAACACGTCCTGGCCAGGATAACCGTGAAGAGCCATCACAACGGGGCGCTTAACCCCAAAGCCCACCTGCGTCGCGAGGTTACCATAGAGGACGTGGTAAACGCACCTATTGTCGCCTGGCCCTTGGGGCTATTCGACTGCTGCGGGGTAAGCGACGGTGCGGCGGCAGCTATCGTTTGTCGGGCAGATATGGCTAAGAAATTCAGGCCCGACCCTGTTTACGTCAAGGCTCTCCAGATCGCTGCAAGCTCCGGGGAGGAGATGTTTTGCACCGACTGGGACTATGCCCATGTGGAGTCAACCGTAAAGGCTTCTCAGAGGGCTTTCAAAGAGGCGGGGATTAAGGACCCTCGAAAAGAGGTGAGCATGATGGAAGTACATGATTGCTTCTCCATCACCGAGCTTACCATATATGAAGACCTTGGGATATCGCCTCGAGGCAGAGCCAAGGAGGATATCGAGGCAGGATTCTACGACCTGGATGGGAAGCTACCCTGCCAGCCCGACGGCGGACTCAAGTGCTTCGGGCATCCCATAGGCGCCTCCGGGCTGCGGATGATGTATGAGATGTACAAGCAGCTTCAGGGTAAAGCTGGACCCCGGCAGATAAAGAATCCCAAGTTCGGCCTGACTCACAACATGGGAGGCATACCACCCATGAACGTGGTCAGCGTCTGTATCGCAGGTCTGTAGACTTCCAACATACAAACAGTGCCCAATTCTGCAGAGGGGAGCTCATGGACTTCTCTTTCACTGATGAGCAGCAGAAACTGATTGTGGGAAGAGACATTCTGGGGTAAGAGCTATAAGCTTGGGCGCACTTTAATCAGGAGATAAGCCTAAATGGCAACTGCTGGGGCAAAACGCCCGGCTTTACAGGGGATAAGGGTACTGGATATGGCGTGGTTCGGCCCCGGCCCCTTTTGCGCCGCTATTCTAGGCGACCTCGGTGCAGATATTATAAAGATCCACGAGCCCGACCCTGAGCGCCGCGGCAGCCTTGCAAAATATGCGCTGCCGAATGACCCGGCTTTCCCCGGTTTAAGGAATTGCAGGGTCATGGGCCTCGACCTGAAAGCCAAAGACGGCCGCGCCATTTTTTGTGAGCTTGCTAAGACTGCCGATGTCGTCTTAGAAAGCTACAGGCCTGGAGTTACCAAGCGTCTCGGCGTTGACTACAAGGCGATCAAGAAGATAAATCCCGGGATTGTCTATACCTCGATGACCAGCTACGGACAAGATGGCCCTTATCGCGACATACCCGGGCACGACATAAACTACATATCTATGGCAGGACTGTTGGGTCTCACAGGTGAATCCGGCGGTGCTCCTGTACTTCCCGGCACACTGGTAGCAGACCTCACCGCAGGAGGCTTGTCCGCTGCAATCGGGATACTGGCAGCATTGACGGCTCGAGCGCAGACCGGCAAGGGACAATTCGTCGATGTATCCATGACCGATGGTGTGGTAGCGCTGATGTCTATGTGGATAAATCCGCATCTCGCCCATGGTATAGCCTTCGAAAGAGGCGACACGATATTTACCGGCCATTATCCCTGGTACAATGTGTACCAGACAAAAGACAGCAAGTACATCAGCATAGGAGCCTTTGAACCCTGGTTTTATGCTAACTTATGTCAACTTTTGGGGCGCGACGATTTCATCGAGCACCAGTTCGCGGAGGGTAAGAAGCGAGAGGAAATCTACCGGTATTTTAGACAGACGTTCCTGACCAAAAGCAGAGACGAGTGGGTAGAGATACTGCGACAGAAAGATACCTGTGTTGCGCCTGTTTATTCCATAGACGAACTAGTTTCAGACCCTCAATTAATTGCGCGCGGAATGATAAAAGAGATACCGCATCCTGTTCTGGGCAGCGTCAGGCAGGTGGGCTCAATGCTCAAGATGTCGGGCTCGCCATTCCGGGTGAGAAACTGGACCACAAGGTTTGGGCAACACACTGACGAGATATTACAGGAAATAGGATATGATGCCAAGCGCGTGAAGGCACTACGCAAAGCCGGGGTAATAGGCTAACGACTCGATAGAATGGCATTGACTAAGTTGTTATCATTTACACCATTGACAAGTAAGGAGGTGCCCACGTATAATTTCGCAACACGAGTCAACAAGAAAACGCCCGCAATGGGGAGGGTTTCCTGTCTAGTGCCAAGCACTGTCTATTCTCATTAAATATCTATTGCTGACAGAACTATTTTTCTTCGAGGAGGAAGTAAATGAACTGGAAGGATGAATACAGGTCGAAGTTAACCAATCATAAGAAGGCCGCGAAGCTCATTAAATCTCATGACCGTATGTTTACCCCCCTTGGCCTAGATGAGCCTTCCACGGCACTGATGGATGCAATCGCGGACCGGAAAGACGAACTCGAGGATGTCCAGTATGTAAATGCACTTGTATTTCATCCCTACAAAATTTTTGCACCTGAGTACATGAAAACCTTTGATATGTGGTGCGGCTTCTACAACCAGCTTACTATGTCGCAGCATGATGAGGGAATTACTACATACATCGCTGTACAAAGCTCCAGTGTAGGCAACGTGGCGAAGAAACGGCAAGCAATCGATCCGCGCAGGCAAGTTATGCTGACCCAGGTCAGCCCTCCGGACGACCACGGTTATGTTTCGCTGGGCCTCGACCTGTTCTTCACACCAGACATCATTGACCTGGACGCCGTGGTTATCGGCGAGGTCAATCCAAACGTGCCACATACCTATGGCAATTCGCACTACCACGTGAGCCGGTTCGCTAAGTTCATCGAGATAGACGAGCCTATGTTTTCGCCTCCGATGCCCGAGCCGTCGGAGGTGCACAAGAAGATCGCAGCGAATGTGGTCAGCCTGCTCAAAGACAGGGATTGCCTCCAGGTAGGAATAGGCGCAGTCCCGGGCCAGATATCCAAGCTTCTGGCCGACAGTGGACTGAAAGACCTGGGCATTCACACAGAGATGGCTCCCCAGGGCACCCACCTTCTTGTAGAGAAGGGCGTCGTCACCTGCAAGTATAAAGAGACCCATCCTAACAAGATGATAATGGCTTTTGCCGTGGGCGACGAGGAGCTTTATGACTACCTGGGCAATAATCCCATGGTCGAGTTCTATTCTGCCTCTTACTCCAACTCAATTCCTCTACTGGTCAGGGAGAAGAACCTAGTGGCCATAAACGGCTCCGTTGAAGTCGACCTTGTGGGGACTATTGCCTCGGAATCTTTCGGCGATTCGATGCGCTCCGGCACAGGAGGCCAGCTTGACTTCGTCATCGGCGCTTACTGGTCTGAAGGAGGCAGGGCGATAAATATACTGCCCAGCACTGCCCATGACGATAAAATATCGCGCATCGTGCCTTACCTGGCACAGGGAACCAGGGTGACGGTGCCCAGGCATTACGCCCAGTATGTAGTTACCGAGTACGGGATTGCCAACCTGGCACCTTTGAGTGAAAAAGAGCGCGCTCTAGCTCTCATCGAGATTGCTCATCCCAAGTTCAGAGAGGACCTGCTCAAGGCAGCCAAGAAGAGACTCAGATTTTAACGGGATTGCCTACCGAATAGGTCATTAGAGCGGAAAGCACACCTGTTAGCGGGGAGGCTAAAGTGGAGAAGGTGTGGCTGAAGAATTATGACCCGGGTGTCCCTGCCACAATCGATTACCCCAAAGTTACTCTGCACCAATTATTGGAGGAAGCAGCAAACCGCTTCCCCAACCAAACTGCTATTATCTTCCCAGGCGCTTTGGGAGACTCCTACAGGCTGAGCTACAAACACCTGGAACAGCAGGTAAACAGGCTGGCTAATGCCCTGATAAATCTAGGGGTAAAAAAAGGAGACAGGGTTGCCCTGCTGCTGCCCAATTGCCCTCAGTTCGTGATTAGCTACTACGCCGTGCTCAAAGCAGGAGGCGCAGTGGTAGCCACCAACCCCCTGTACTCGCCTCGTGAAATGGAACACCAGTTCAAGGATTGCGGCGCCGAGAATATCATTGTCCTCAGCCTTTTCTATCGCACTGTTGCTGGCATCAAGGAGAGAACCAACCTCAAGAATATTATAGTGACGAACATCAAGGAATACCTGCCTCCTGCAAGCCGTTTCCTGTTCACGCTTCTCCGTGAGAAAAAAGAAGGACATCGTGTTGATATCTCCGGGGCCAAGAATACGTATTCTTTTCAAGGCTTATTGAAGCGCTTCACACCCACACCGCCTTCAGTGACTGTAACCCCCGATGATATCGCTATGTTTCAGTACACAGGCGGGACCACAGGCACAAGCAAGGGTGCGGTAGCTTTACACCGAAATGTGGCTGCCAACGTCTACCAGATGAAAGCCTGGGCCAGTCCTGTGAAACCTAAGGAGAGCGGGGAGGTGGTAATGGGGGTAATGCCGCTGTTTCACGTTTACGGCATGGTGGCGGTAATGCATCTTTCCGTGCTAGGTGCAGCGGCAATGGTGTTGCTGCCTCGCTGGGACACCCTGCAAGTGCTGAAAGCGATAAACCGATATAAACCTGCTCTGTTCCCGGCTGTGCCCACCATGTATGTAGCGATTAATAGCCATCCCGATGTGAAGAAATACAATCTGCGTTCTATCAAGGGCTGCACCAGCGGCGGGGCACCGCTGCCGATGGAGGTGCAGCAGAATTTCGAAAATATCACCGGGGGCAAGCTGTCGGAGGGTTACGGCCTCAGTGAGGCCCCGGTCGTGGTTACCGCGAACCCGCAAATCGGCAAACGCAAGGCTGGAAGTATCGGCGTGCCTTTCCCGGATGTAGAGGCCAGGATAATGGATGTCGAGACCGGTGAAAAGGAGATGCCATTAGGAGAGGTCGGGGAGCTGGTTATCAGAGCTCCCCAGGTGATGCAGGGCTATTGGAACAAGCCTGAGGAGACCAAACAGGTGTTACGCAATGGCTGGCTCTATACCGGCGATCTGGCCAAGGTGGACGAGGACGGCTTTTTCTACATCGTAGACCGCAAGAAAGAGATGATTATCGCGGGCGGCTACAACATCTACCCCCGCGAAATCGAGGAGGTTCTCTACGAACACCCCAAGGTCAAGGAAGCCGTCGCTTACGGCGTCCCCCATCCCTATCGGGGCGAGACAGTGAAAGTAGCCATTGTGCTCAAGGAAGGCGAGACTGCGACTCCTGAAGAGATCATCGACTTCTGCCGCGAGCGCCTGGCCCGCTTCAAGGTGCCTAAGATAGTGGAGTTCCGGGAAGACCTGCCCAAGTCCCTCATCGGCAAAGTGCTGCGCCGAGTATTGGTGGAGGAGGAAAAAGCCAAACTAGCCGCCAAACAATCGGAAGCAGGGTAAGCTTCCCGGATTAATTATTTCATGCGAACCTTGCGCAGTGCCATCAGCAGCCCCGCGATGCTCTTGGCATCACATACTTCACCTGATGTGATAAGCTCGTAAGCTTCTTTTAGCGGAACGCGCACCAACTCGATGTTCTCATCATCGTCTGCGGCCCTTTTCAAAGGTTTGAGTTCGGTCGCGAGATAGAGGTACATGTACTCCGTAGTGAAGCCCGGGCTGGTGTAAAAGCCACTCAGCTCCTCCCACTTCTCGGCTGAGAAACCGGTCTCCTCCTCAAGTTCCCTGCGCGCACCATCCAATGGTTTCTCACCGGGTTCGATGCCGCCGGCAGGTATCTCCAGCAGCATTTTCTCCGCAGCTTTGCGGTACTGTCGGACAAGGAGAACATTATTCTCGGAGTCAATGGCAACGATAGCGGTACAGGCTTCATGCTCCACGATCTCCCGCTTCGTCTTTCTGCCCGATGGCAGCTCCACGGTATCAACCCTGAGGTTGATAATTTTGCCCTCGTATACACGCTCGCTACGGACAGTTCGTTCAGGGCTCATCTTCATTGCTCAAAGGCTGCGACGGGCCGAGATGCACCACCAGCGGCACCTCATCGCAATCCGGGAACTTGGGACATGTATAACACTCCCCCCAGACCTTGCGCGGCAGTGCTGCCCTGTCGATGCTAACGAAGCCGCATTTTTGGAAAAACTCGGGTTTATAGGTCAGACAGAAAACAGTAGAGATGCCCAGTTCCCTGGCCTCCTCAATACAGGTATTTACCAGTGCCACACCAATGCCCCGCTTCTGACTGCCCTTTGCTACTGCCAGAGACTTTATCTCAGCGAGGTCAGCCCAGCTTACATGGAGCGCCACACATGCAACCAATTTATTGCGGTTCCTGACCACAAAATAGTCCCGGATGTTCTCGTAAATCTCGCTCAGGGCACGGGGAAGCATCTCACCCTGTGCAGCAAACTTGTTGATGAGCTTGTGCATCTGGGGCACATCAGCCATCTTAGCTTTTTCCACCTTCATTTAGGCTTACTCCCGCTTTTCTAGCTTTGGCATTAACGTGCCATAAAAAGGCAAAGGCCATTCAGCCCTGATCATCTTCGTTACATAAGGACTGCGCTTAACCCTGACCACATCGCCATTGTTTAACGGCACCTCAACCTGACCGTCTACGCTCAGTGTGGCTTTATGCGTGGTGCTTACTTCAAGCTCAACAGTCGTTTCAGCGGGCAGGACCAACGCAGTAGCCAGGCTCAGGTGAGCAGCAATCGGCTTCAACAACATATCCTCAGCCTGAGGATGCAGGATAGGCCCGCCGGCCGCTAGGGAATATCCGGTGCTGCCGGTCGCGGTAGCCACAATCAACCCATCGCACTTATAAGTTGTCAGCAGTTCCCCATTTATAGCTGCCTTCACACGAATCAAACGGCATCTCTCGCCACGGCCCACAACTACATCGTTCAGCGCATGAAGAGGAGCAATATTCGCTGATGCAACCTCTGCTTGAAGCATAGCCCTCTCCTCCACCCAGCCCACGCCTTCGACGAAAGCAGGCACTCTGACCAGGGCATCCTCAGCGTTCAGCTCGGTCATAAACCCCACACGACCCAGATTTACGCCCAGTATCGGGATCCCCCTGGGGCTGGCAATGCGCGCTGCCCTCAGAATCGTGCCATCGCCGCCCAGGCAGATGACAAATCTGGTCCCCTCTATCTGCTCACACGCCTTTTCCTCCTCCCACGCCGAGCAAACCCAGACTGAAGCTCCCGTGTCTCCCACAACCTTTGCCAGTTGCTCAGCTAAAGTCCCCGTAGCAGAGACTTTAGACTGAAACAGGATGCCAATCTTTTTATTCGAGCATGACCTGTCATTCATAGCTTCTCTACATCTTCCACAACAAAACTAAAAACTCCCTATTTCCCTCAGCGCCCAGAATGGGCGACGCTACCAGGCCGCCCAATCTGAAGCCATGGCCCACAGCCCAAGAAATAAAGCGCCCCAAAACACTGGCATGCACCAGCGGGTCTTTGACCAGACCGCCCTTGATTACCTGCCCCTTACCCGCTTCAAATTGAGGCTTTACCAGCACTATCAGTTGCCCCTTGGCTTTAATCAGCTTGGCTACCGTGGGCACCACCTTCTCCAGAGAGATGAACGATACATCCACCGTAGCCAAGTCAACAGGCTCAGGCAGAGCGAAAGCGTAGCGGGCATTTACACGCTCCATCACTACCACCTTCGGATCCTGCCTCAGCCTGTAATCAAGCTGTCCATAGCCGACATCAACTGCGTAGACCTTGCGCGCCCCGCGCTTCAATAAACAATCAGTAAAACCGCCCGTGGAGGCACCGACATCCACCACCATCAGGCCGTTCACATCTATCTGAAACTGGTCGAGAGCGTAGTCAAGCTTGAGCCCGCCCCTGCTCACGAACTGAGGACACTCCAAGATTTTAACCTCAGCATCCTCATTGACCAGGGCGCTGGGCTTGACTATTGTCCTGTTGTCCGCGACAACAGCGCCCTCCATAACCATGACCCTGGCCTTCTCTCTGCTTTCCACCAGCCCCCTAGCTACGAGCAGGGTGTCTATCCTCCGTTTGGCCACAATGCATTTAGCATAGACTCGAAGCTTCGGAAAGTCAAGGCTAGCAAACAGCGGTCAGAGATGCCGTTCGTGGTTCGACAATCCTCCGACAGGCTCAGGACAGGGCTGACCACGAACGGCGCTTTGTGCCCTACTCTGGCAGAAAAACCTTTCTCGGTGTATTATATCTCCAGCTTAGTTCGGAGGAATCTGATGACGCTGGCGTTGGAAGGAATCAAGGTTATAGACCTATCCCGCACTGTGCCCGGGCCATACTGCACCATGATGCTGGCGGATATGGGTGCGGAAGTAATTAAGGTGGAAGACCCGGGGTACTCTATGGGTATGCTTCCAGACCAGGAGAAACACGCTGCTTACGATTATCTATCCCGCAATAAAAAGAGCATTGCGCTCAACCTGAAGTCTGCGGAAGCCAAAGAAATCTTCCAAAAGCTGGTAAAAGGCGCCGATGTCGTCATGGAAGCATTTCGCCCCAGCGTCGCAAAAAGGCTGGGCGTGGATTATCAAACAGTGTCCAAGCTTAATCCCAGGATTATCTATTGCAGCCTGACCGGATTCGGACAGGACGGCCCCTACCGCGACCTCCCCGGCCACGACCCTAACTACACATCTATCGCGGGCGCTGTGGGGCTCACCGGCGACCACAGGGGCAATCCTGTTATCATCCGTGCCGCCGTAGGCGACATCGGCAGCGCTCTCCATGCCGTAATCGGCATCCTTTTCGCCATAATTGCGCGAGAAAAGACCGGGAAAGGCCAGTTTGTGGATATAGCCATGACCGATAGCGTCCTGCCCTTCCTTTCGGTCAGCCTGCTGAGATACTTCAGAGATGGCTTCATCCCCAAAAGAGGCTGGCCCTCGCCAACCATAAACATCTGGCAGACCAAGGACGGCAAGTACATCACCACCGGGCTGGTGGAGCCTTACTTCTGGGAGCGCTTCTGCCGCGCCATCGGCAGGGAGGACCTCATCCCCTTCCACCATGCCAAGGGCGAGAAGCTGCATGAAGTCTATGGCATAATCAGAGAGACTATCCTCAGTAAAACCCGGGATGAATGGTTCCAGATTATGAAAGAAGCGGATACTTGTGTCAGCCCTGTACTGGAGCTTGACGAGGTGGTCAACAACCCCCAGTTGCAGCATCGCGACATGTTTCCAGAGTTCGAGCATCCCGCGCTAGGGAAAATAAGACAGCTTGGCATGCCTGTGAAGCTCTCAGAGACGCCCGCGAAGTTTAGAAACTTTTCGCCTTTAATCGGACAGCACACTGACGAAATTCTAAAAGAGCTCGGCTACGCTAATAAACAGATCGAAGAACTTCGCAAAGCCGGCACCGTTAAGTAAGGGCACAAATTTTTGTGCCCCTACAGCCCGTGGTAAGGGAAGATAAGCTTTTCTACCGCGGCTACGCTCTCTTCAGCGAAGCGGCGGGCTTCCTTCATGATTCGGATATTTATGTGGGGCTTTTCCGTATCCCTCAGCCTCTTTAGTCCATAAAGCTCCTGATACCTCCTCGGTATCTCGTCAGCCCATTCCCGGTCTGTCATTATCCCGTAAGCCAGAGTCCAGCACCTTGCCACCACGCTCATCTCATAGCCGCCACCACCCACAGCAACCCATCTCGGCGCCAGTTGCCTTAGCCTCCTTACCACTTCTTCATAGCCTTCCGTAGTCAGGTTAAGCTGCGTCATAGGGTCAAGGTAATGTGTATCACAGCCAAGCTGAGTGAATACAACATCTGGCTTGAAGCTACCAACCAGCACAGGCACCACCTGGTCGAATGCCCAGAGATAGACCTCATCATCGGTATAAGGGGCAAGGGGGATATTCACCGAATACCCCTTGCCTGCACCAACCCCTATCTCCGAAGGCTCACCAGTTCCTGGAAACAGGATTCTCCCCGTCTCATGAAGCGAGATGGTGAGCACCTGGTCACTATCATAAAATGCGTTTTGAACCCCATCGGCGTGATGAGCATCTATATCTACATAAGCCACCCTGAGCCCTTTCGCCAAAAGGTGTTTTATGGCGATAACAACATCGTTGAAAATGCAGAAGCCGGAGGCGCAATTCGGGGCTGCATGATGCCCTCCACCCGAGTGGTTGAAAGCAACATCGACCTTACCCTCAACTACCAAATCCGCCGCCTTCAGAGTTGCACCCACTATCCTTACGGACACCTCGTACATACCCGGGAAGACGGGATTGTCCCCATACTCGCTGAAATTAAACCTGGCGGCATCGCCCAGCCTGTCGCCACGACTGAAGCATCTCACCCCTTCCACATAATCCCTTGTATGGAAGCTGAGCAGCGCGGCTTCACTAGCCATCTCAGGGACGATTAGCTTAGAATTAGATTTGTTGAAGGCTCGGTAGGCACGGAGCAGCTCATAGGTATACTTCAAACGGCTCGGGTTAAACTCCTCACCTTCTCCAATTGCCCGCGCCACCAGCCCCTCATCGTAGACAAAAGCAGCTTTCCTCATAATTCGCTCACTATCTTCTCAAGCTCCCTGCTCATCCTCTGCCAGTGTGTCCCCCGCCAGTAAACGCGGTGGCAGGCAGGGCACTGCATATACTGAGTTTGAGTCTTAAAAACATAGGGCGGCACAAGCCCCTTGACATCTTCCTTATCCGCAGGCACAAGGGGCTGGTTGCACTCCAGGCAAAGCGTGAACGGCTTTATCTCATTCGCCAAGTTCAGCGCCTTCACCACCTGGCTAAGCTGTTCCTTAACCTTCTCGCTCTCAATCAGAATCACCTTAAGCCGGCCCGTGGTAGCCAGGCGCCTCTTCAGTATCTGGGTATCCTTGGTCAGCAGCACCCTGCCCTCAGACAAAGCTAGCCGGACCAGCCTGTTATCATCTAGGTCGTTGATGAATACAGTATCGAAGCCTGCAATCCTCAGCCACCTTGCCAGCCTGCCCACGTTAGAGTCAACGATGAACTTCATGCCAGGATTTTAGCACAAATTCCCGGCATTTGTAGGGGCAAACCAATGTGTTCACCCTGAATTCACCCTGGAGCAGACACACGGGTCTGCCCCTACGCCGGCTATGATATAATCAACCCACAAGGAGGATCCGTGCCTCGTTTCGAGTTAATCGACCATACGGCCGATGTCGGCATAATCGCCTATGGCAGCGACCTTAAGGAAGCCTTTGCCAACTCGGCCTATGGCATGTTCAACTTGATAGCCGACCTCGATGGAGTGAAAGAGAAGGTCAGCCGCAAGGTCGATATACAATCCACTGACCAGGAGGCCCTGCTGGTAGACTGGCTCAATGAGCTGCTCTATCTATTCGACGTTAAGCAAATCATATTCAAAAGATTCGAAATCACCGCACTGAGCAAGAACCGGCTGCGGGCCACAATCTACGGAGAGAAGGTGGACACATCGCGCCACCAGCTTAAAACGGGGGTCAAGGCAGCCACCTATCACATGCTCAAGATAGAGAGGAACCAGGGGGTAAAAGTCCAGTTTATCCTGGACATCTAGGGGAGAGGAAGATGACAGAAGCATGGAAGGGAACTCTGGTCAAAATAGACGATTACCGCTGGGAGATACCGCAGTCATATAAGCCGGGGATGCGGGTGCCCGGGCTGGTATATGCCGATGAAAAGATGCTGCGCCTCATCAAAGAGGAACAATCCCTGGAGCAGGTAGCCAATGTCGCTTTCCTGCCTGGCATAGTGGGCAGGTCGATGGCTATGCCCGACATTCACTGGGGCTACGGATTCCCCATCGGTGGGGTGGCCGCCACCCGCGTCAGCGATGGCGTGGTCTCGCCGGGCGGCGTCGGCTTCGACATCAACTGCGGCGTGCGCCTCCTGCGCACCGATCTCACGGAGAGCGAGGTCAAGCCCAGGATAGAGAAGCTGCTCACCGACCTTTTCCATAATGTTCCCTCGGGATTGGGCTCCGAGGGCAAGATCAGGCTCAGGGGCAAGGAGATAGAGAAGCTGCTGCGCAAGGGCGCAGCCTGGGCAGTGGAAGCGGGATTCGGTGAAACTGAGGACCTGGAGTACACCGAAGAGCATGGCTTTATGCAAGCGGCCGACCCGGAGAAGGTGAGCCAGAAGGCCGAGACCCGTGGCTTGCCCCAATCGGGCACACTGGGCTCAGGCAACCATTTTCTCGAAGTTCAGGTAGTAGATGAAATCTACAACCCCACCATCGCCCAGGTCTTCGGCATAGCAGAGATAGGTCAGATATTGCTCCTCATTCACACAGGCTCCCGCGGCTTCGGCTACCAGGTCTGCGACGATTATCTGAAGACCATGGGAACCGCAGCCAGAAACTACGGTATCGAGCTCCCTGACCGCCAGCTTGCCTGCGCGCCGGTGAAATCCCTCGAGGGACAGGACTATCTGGCGGCGATGGCCTGCGCCGCCAACTATGCCTGGGCCAATCGCCAGTGCATCACACATTGGGCCAGGGAGTCTTTCGCCAAAGTCTTCGACAAAAGCCCTCGCGATTTGGGCATGAGGGTGGTCTACGATGTAGCACACAACATCGCCAAGATAGAGGAGCACCAGGTCGAAGGCAAGAAGCTCACGTTATGTGTACACCGCAAAGGGGCAACCAGGGCGTTCCCCGCCGGGCATTCCGATGTGCCCAAGGCGTACCGCAAAGTAGGGCAGCCAGTGCTCATCCCAGGAGACATGGGGCGCTACTCCTACGTTGCCGTAGGGACCGAGAGGGCTATGCAAGAGACCTTCGGCTCCACCTGCCACGGCGCTGGCAGAGTTCAGAGCCGCTCTGCAGCCAAGAGGAGCGCCCGCGGTTCCGATATCCTCGCCGAGCTGGCCGCCAAAGGGATTGCCGTTAAAGTGGCGAGCATTTCGGGGCTGGCCGAGGAGGCATCGTCAGCCTACAAGGATGTCGCCGATGTCGTGCATGTAACCGATGCCGCCGGAATCTCAACGAAGGTGGTCAAAGCGAGGCCCATCGGAGTCATCAAAGGCTAGGCGCTACCACTTCGATATCTCTATCTCCAACGCAACCTTATTGTTACGGGATGGCAAGTAATGTTGGATATAGTATCCCTAAGCCTGATATCCGTACTCATAGGTTTCCTGGGCTCGCTCACTGGCTTAGGCGGGGCCAGTATCCTTATCCCCATACTGGTCCTCCTTGGAGTCCCAGTCAAAGAAGCAATAGCAGCCGGAATTGTGAGCATCATAGCCACTTCTAGCGGCTCGGCCGCATCTTACGTAAGGGACAGGATTACCAACATTAAAATCGCTATGTATCTTGAGATGTTCACTATTACCGGTGCCATCGCCGGTGCCACCATAACGGCTGTCATCGCTCCCCACTATTTGTATTTCTTCTTCGCTGCATTCTTACTCACTTCTTTTATTGGCCTGAGTCGTCCGGCTGCAGTCTCTGCGACAGAACCCGCAAATCAGGACAGTGTCTCCAGACGGCTCAACCTCAGAGGCAGCTACTTCGATGAAGCCAAAAAGCGAGTCATCGAATATAGGGCAACCAATGCCATCTGGGGAGGACTGGGCATGGTCGTAGCCGGACTCGCTGCGGGGATGCTTGGCATAGGCGCTGGCGCGTTCAAAGTCACGATCCAGGAGAGTATCCTGAAGCTGCCGCCCAAGGTTTCCAGCACCACCAGCAACTTCATTATCGGAATGACGGCATTAGCAGCGACTAGTGTATATCTCCTCTCCGGACTGCTGAACCTGACTCTCCTGGCTCCCATCGCTATAGGAACCACCATCGGCGCAATAATAGGCGGAAGGGTGTTGAATAGGCTCAGCGACATAAGCCTTAGGTTCCTCTTTTTCGCCATTGTTATCTACCTTATAGTTCAGATGCTATACAAGGGGGTAACCTCGATTTGAACTCGAAAGAGCTGGGTAGTGGCGAGACTAAACTGGAAACGACCATAAGCTACCTACTCATCGTAGGTGTCATTCTCAGCCTCGCTCTGGAGACTGCAGGAATAGCCATCTTCTATAAGTCTCGCAGTAACTTAGATATTCTGCTACAGGACAAGTCTGTGTTTATTCAGGGGCGCAACTTCTTTAGCTTCCTGTACCAGTTATTTGCCAGAGGACCTATGCAAAATACCGGTATCTTTCTTATGACCCTCGGCGCAGCCACGCTGATTTTAACTCCCTTTGCTAGAGTCATCGCATCAGCCATATATTTTGCCTGGAAGAGAGACAACAAGTACGTGCTGATAACGGCCTTCGTTCTCATAGCGCTCACGCTAAGTCTGGCCTTGCATTGAAAAAACTTCCCGAAGTTCTATTATAGACCCACAACGAAGTCAGATCAGTGCTCCTTAGCTGTTGTATTGCCAGGGCTAAAGGACTAACGAGATTGTAAGGGGTCTCGGACGTTCATAAGTAACTTGACAATTTGGGTTGTTTTGTCATAAAATTAGCTTTAACATGGTGGTTCAGTGTCTTGAGAATGCAATGAAAATCAACGTTGTTCAACAACTTAAGGAAAATATAGGCTCAGTCCGCCAATACGATATTGACGAGACGGACGAGGACGGATTCCCCATCAGGGGCAATGTCCAATTGCTTCGCACCAATCGCAGCATCCTCGTAACTGGTATCCTCGATACCATCGTTAGAGACGAATGCAGCCGCTGCCTCGAGCAGTTCGAATATCCCTTGAAGATGGATATCGAAGAGGAGTATTTTCTCTCCAGAGACCCGGTCAGCGGCTTACCTCTGCCCCCGCCGACTGAAGCTGGCGCCTTCCTTATCGACGAAAATCACATCCTCGATCTTGGCGAAGCAGTGCGCCAATATAAGATAATGACTCTTCCCATGAAGCCGGTCTGTCGTGATGACTGTGCCGGATTGTGCCCTCACTGTGGACGCAACCTCAATTATGTAACGTGCGAGTGCCCGCCTGCTCCCCCTGATGCACGTTGGGCTCCACTTCAGGCCCTGCGTACCAAGAACAGGCAGAGGGGGAGAAAGAAAGGGGTTAGTTAGACAATGCCACCGCTACCGAAAAGAAAATATCCTAAGGCGCGACAGGGGAAAAGACGCAGCCACCTCGGTGTGCTTGTCCCATCCCTTGTCCCCTGTTCTCAATGCCACAATCTCAAGCCTGCCCACCAGGTTTGCCATTTCTGCGGAACCTATGATGGTAGGCAAGTAATCAAAGAGAAGGCACCTAAGAAAAAGGAGTAATCCTTTAGAGGCAGCATATGGCTGGGCTTGAAACAAAGTCTAAATCAAAAACTGCGCACGTTTTTCCGGGCCAGGGCTCCCAATCAGTGGGAATGGGCTACAAACTTTACCAGAACTCGCCCAAAGCAAAAGAGGTCTTCCAAGAGGCCGACGAGGCCCTCCAGTTTTCCATTTCGCGGCTCTGTTTTGAGGGCCCCGAAGAAGAACTCCGGCAGACCATCAACGCTCAGCCGGCGATAATGACAGTCAGCATCGCCTGCTTGAGGGCTGCCTCAGAGAACAACCATACGATATCACCCGCCTTCGTCGCCGGCCACAGCCTTGGCGAATATACTGCGCTGGTTGCCGCCCACGTACTCGGGTTCACTGATGCCGTTCGGCTTGTCAGAGAAAGAGGACGTTTGATGCAGAAGGCAGGTGAAATCAAACCAGGAGGCATGGCAGCGGTCATTGGCATGGATCAAGCAGCCATAAGAGAAATATGTCGTGAGAGCGGTGCCGAGATAGCTAATCTCAACTGCTCAGTCCAGATTGTCATCAGTGGCTCGAAGGAGGCCCTAGCGTGCGCTATGGGCTTGGCGGAAGCCAGAGGCGCGCTAAGGGTGATACCTCTTCAGGTCAGTGGCGCCTTTCACTCAGCCCTGATGCAGCCTACCGTAGAAGGCATGTCTGAGGCTATCTCAAAGGTTAACTTCAGAACACCGAAAGTCCCTATCGTGGTTAACAGCACCGCTCAGCCAGTAACCACAGCCGAGGGGGTGAAAGAGGAGCTACTACGCCAGCTATGCAACTGCGTTCAGTGGCAGCCATCGGTCGAGTATATGTTAGAAGAGGGAGTCTCTACTTTCATTGAGATCGGCCCCGGCCAGGTGCTTTCCGGGCTAATCAAAAGGATCAGCAATAAAGTACAAATTCTCAATATGAGCGATCCGGAGTCCATCAAAGCCCTAAGCCTCTGAAACGCACTTGGTTCCCTTTATTTCCCAATCGAGAGATAATGATGAGCTTATCCAATAGGGTCGCCATAGTCACAGGCAGCGGCCAGGGTATTGGGCGGGAGATAGCGCTGAAGCTGGCAGAACAGGGAGCCAGCATAGTCATCAGCGACATCAACGAGGCTACCGCGAAGGAAGTCGCCTCCGAAATCGAAGCGAAAAACGGTAAAAGCCTCGCTATTCCAGCAAATGTTGCCGCGGCCGGCGAGGTGAGCAAACTCGTAGAACAGACATTATCCTCATTTGGCCATATCGACATCCTGGTTAACAACGCCGGAATTACGCGGGATGGTCTGCTCCTGAGAATGTCCGAGGCCGATTGGGATCTGGTATTGAACATCAACCTCAAGGGTGCTTTCCTTTGCACTCAGGCCGTTATAAGGCATATGATAAGGCAGCGTTGGGGGCGAATCGTCAATATCGCAAGCGTGGTCGGCCTGGTAGGAAACGCAGGACAGGCTAACTATGCTGCCTCGAAAGCCGGGCTGATAGGTCTCACTAAGACCACCGCCAGGGAAGTTGCCTCGAGAAGCATTACAGTCAATGCCGTAGCCCCTGGCTTCATAGATACCGGCATGACACAGAAGCTTAGCGAGAACGTGAAGCAAGAGGCGCTTAAGCAAGTCCCTTTAGGTTACTTTGGCTTGCCTAAGGATGTAGCTTATGCCGTGGCTTTCCTTGTCTCAGAGGAGGCCCATTACATTACCGGACAGGTGATAAATGTCAATGGTGGGATGGCGATGCTATGATAAATTCTTATTGCCTCGCCCAAAAGGATTCCGACAGGGCCTATGACGCTCACAAACAGGCTCTTTCCTTCCTGGGAGGTGCCTGCCGTCCTTAATCCCATCTCTTAGCTGTGTCCGCCCTTTAGTGGGCGACATTCCACAAATAACCCTGTTCATAGAGATTCCCTAACCTGAAAGAACATGGTACAATAGGCAGAAATGCGCACTGGATATGCGGACGCTTGCGCAAATTAACAATATGAAACAGCCTCAGTCGAGGGATCTATGCCAGGCATGAGGCGCAAGGCCAGGATGGTGGCGCTGCAGGCGCTGTTCGAGAGCGATTGCACCAGCCACAACGCAGAAGCTTCCCTGAACAGGCTGGCCGAAGAGCAAGCACTGCCGGAATCGGCAGTGTCCTTCGCCACGGAGCTAGTCAAGGGAGTTCTGGCGCATAAAAAGGGGATTGATGCCCTGATTCAGGCGCATGCCCCTAATTGGCCTGTGCAGCAACTGTCTGTGGTCGATAGAAATATACTGAGGCTTGCAATTTTTGAGATTTCGATAGAAAATAAAGTGCCCTTAAAAGCAGCTATCAACGAGGCGGTGGAGCTCGCCAAGACCTTCGGCAGCGAGAGTTCACCCAAGTTCATTAACGGAGTGCTTGGCGCGATAAGCCAGGCTAAAGCAGGCGGTCAGGGAGAGTATTCATCAGGAAGGAGACAAAAGGATGGCAACCGTCTTCGAGAGAGTGAAAAGAATCGTCGTTAACCAGTTGGGTGTCGAGGAAGCAGATGTAAAACCTGAGTCCTCCTTCGTCGACGACCTCAACGCTGACTCCCTCGATCTCGTAGAGCTAGTCATGTCATTGGAAGAGGAGTTTAGCGACGAAGCGAAACGGATAGAGATCCCCGATGAGGATGCTGAAAAAATAAAGACCGTACAAGATGCAATTGATTATATTAAAGAACATGGGGTAGAGGACGAGTAGCATCTGAACAGAATAAGGCACTAAAACCTGGGGAATTGCGATAAGCTGGTGAATCCCTGCAATAAGTATCGTCGCCTCTTCATTCTTTATCGCAGTTCCCCCTTTTTATGGTAAATTTACTCTATAGGTCGCCCCCCCTTTGGTATCCTCACACCCCGTCCCCACTTACATTATCGCCGAACCCCCTTGACAACTGCAGATTTCCGAGCACAATAGCTTCATAGACTTATTATGAGTGCTACTATCGGTTTTCAAATAGGTTGAGACCAAAATACGATGAAATCTAAGCTAATCTGGTATATAGCGACCGGAGCCATCGCCGGGCTGGTGGCTGGTTTTCTGGGTGTGGGTGGCGGCATAATACTGGTGCCCATGATGGTCGCGCTCCTGGGTCTAACGCAGCATAAAGCTCACGGCACCTCGCTTGCTGTTATCGTTCCTATCGCTATAATAAGCGTCCTAGTATATGCCCTGCGCGGCAACATGAATTGGGTGCTCGTGGCGGAAATAGGTTCAGCCAGCGTCGCGGGCTCTATCATAGGAGCAAAATTAATGATGAAAGTGCCTGCTCACAGGCTGCGGCAGCTTTTCGGCATATATACCATAGCCATCGGGATATTCCTATTGGTGAGGTAGGCTGATAACACATGGATATACTGATTGCCGTTGTCGTAGGCTTGGTTGCAGGAGTTATCAGCGGAATGCTCGGTGTCGGCGGTGGGACAATCACAATACCGGCAATGGTCCTACTTCTAGGTGGCGAACAGCATATTGAACAGCACACAGCTCAAGGGATTGCGCTCGCCGCCATGATGTTTACAGCCCTGGTTGGCTCCTTTATTCACTATAGGCAAGGGAACGTAAAATTGAGCACAGTCTTTTTGATAATCCCCAGCGCAGTCGCCTTTTCATATCTGGGGGCATGGGCAGCAGGAAAGGTCAGCGCAGAATGGCTGACCAGGGCTTTTGCCATCTTCTTGCTGCTCATCGGATGCAGAATGCTGCTATTCAAGCGAGGAGGTCAAGGTGTCAGCGTTAGCTGAGCTATACCGAAAAATAGCTGCATGCACGGATTGCGAAGAGCTCGCCAGGACTCGCACACAGACAGTCCCCGGAGAAGGCCCGGAAAAACCAGAGATAGTGTTCATCGGAGAGGCTCCGGGGTTCCATGAAGACCAGCAGGGGCGTCCCTTCGTAGGTTCGGCAGGTCAGTTCCTAGAGCAACTGCTCCGCTCCATCGAGCTCAAGCGTAGCGATGTCTATATCTGCAACGTGATTAAATGCCGTCCCCCCAATAATCGCGACCCGCTTCCCATAGAGATTAAGAACTGTCAGAAATGGCTGGACCAACAGCTTGAGTTGCTCTCACCCAAGATGATAGTCACCCTCGGCCGCTATTCACTGGCAAGGTATTTCCCTGGGGAGCCCATCAGCAAGGTTCATGGTAAAGCACGTAAGCAAGATGGTATCATATACTTCGCCATGTATCATCCTGCGGCTGCCCTGCACCAACAGAGCCTGCGGCAGACCATCGAAGCCGATATGCTTAAAATACCACCGCTGCTGACTCAAGCGGAGCCGGTCGAGGAGGTAAAAAAAGAGGATAAACCCGAGCAGCTATCCATGTTTTAGGAAGAAGACATAAAAATGGCAAAATCGCGTTCCAAGAAACAAGTCAATAAACCCCAGGCCTCTCTGGCTCTTCTGCCCATGCCCAGGGGGATGTGGTGGATTGTCATTGCAGTAGCTGCAATAGCTGCGATAATCTTTTTCCTGGGCCACGATATTTTCGAGACGCTAGGCCTCGGTTTCTTTCTGGTAGTCTTGTGGGTGGCGGTTATCGTCTATGTAGTATGGCGAGAGGGATGGGGTAGCCTATCCAAGTGGTGGAACCTCTGGCTGGGCGCTATAGTCTTCACCCTTGCCCTGTGGGGGATATTCGCTCTATCCCTCCCTTCAGGGTCAATCGCCAATGCTGACTTCTCCCAGGTAAGCCTCGGAGGAAACGCCGGGAGAAACTTCATCGGCAACGAGGGCGTCGGTGCTCCACCAGCGGCCCGGCTTGTCATTCTATTCCTCATCGGGATAGGGCTGGTCGTCCCCCGCCCCAGCCTCAGAGCCCTTCAGTACCTATCCCAAGCAGCAAAGAGGGCAGGCTCAGCAACCCTCGCTGGCATCCGATGGTTTCTTCCCCGTTCGGCACGAGTATTAGCCAAGCTAAACCAGAAGTATCCTCTCAGCCGACTTTTAGCAGCACCCATGGTTGCAATGAGGAAAAGGCTGGGCCGTAGAGGCTCAGCCGAACCTGAGATAGGAAGCGAAGAGGCTGGCGAAGTTGTGGCCTCAGCTCCCGAGTCTGAGGCTGCTGAGGACAAAGCTGTGCCTGAAAAAGCAGGTGCGGGAGAGCAATTATCCCTGCCTATCCCTGGTATCAAGAAGAGAAAACTGACGACTGCTGAGACCAGGGAGCCAAGGCCTCAACCGATTATCGCAGTGAAGCAGCAGTTGCCGCCTATAGAACTTCTCGATAAGGCAACCGATATCGAATTCACCGAAGTAGGCAACGAGCAGAAGGCAAAACTCATCGAGGAGGCATTGAGAAGCTACGGAGTTGAGGCCAAAGTAGTGCAAATAAACCCCGGGCCGTCTGTTACCCAATTTGGCATAGAGCCGGGTTGGGACCACAAATACAAGCGAGTTGTGGAGCGAGACCGCGAGGGCAAGGCCAAACTGGATAGAGATGGTAATCCTGTAGAGAGGCTAGAGGAGATATCCAAGACCAGGGTAAAGGTGGAACGTATCACCGCCCTCGCCAATAACCTCGCTCTCGCTTTAGCCACGCCCAATATCCGAATCGAAGCTCCAGTACCTGGAAAATCTCTGGTAGGCATCGAAGTCCCCAATACCACCACTTCCATAGTCCGCCTCAGGGGAGTAATTGAGGGCATAGCTTTTCAGAAGCTCAAGACAAAGACAAAGCTCGCCATAGCACTGGGCAAAGGGAGCGCCGGGGAGTCCGTATCAGCCGACCTGTGCAAGATGCCCCACCTGCTCATCGCCGGTGCCACTGGAAGCGGCAAAACAGTATTCATTAACTCTACCATCACCTGCTTGCTGATGTATAATACGCCCCGAGACCTGCGCCTGCTCCTGATAGATCCCAAGCGAGTAGAACTCGTAAGCTTCGAGGGGGTGCCCCACCTCATATCGCCAGTAGTAATTGAATCCGACAAGGCTATCGATGCCCTACGCCGCATCCTGCGCGAAATGGATAACCGCTATAGCAAGTTTTCAGCGACAGGAGTGCGCAACATAGAAGGCTACAACCACAGCCATCTTGCCACCGAGCCCATGCCCTATCTGATAGTCATCATCGACGAACTGGCGCACCTTATGATGAGTGCGGCTGAAGTAGTTGAGCCTGCGATCTGCCGCCTGGCCCAAATGTCACGGGCTACAGGCATACATCTCATCGTAGCTACTCAGCGTCCTTCGGTGGATGTGGTTACCGGGCTGATCAAAGCCAATTTCCCCAGCCGGATAAGCTTCGCTGTAGCCTCCGGCGTGGACTCACGCACCATCCTTGATACCGTAGGCGCTGAGAGCCTCCTGGGAGGCGGAGATATGCTCTATTTGCCGCCAGATGCCCCCAAACCCAAAAGACTGCGCGGATGCTTCGTCTCCGATCAGGAGATAGACCGGGTAGCAACCTTCTGGAAGCAGCAAATAACACAGACCCCCATACCATTAGAGGATACCATAGCCCAGGCATTTGCTTCCTTACCCACTGAGGAACTGAAAGATGAGGACCCCTTGTTAGCAACGGGGAGAAGACTTGCCAGGGAGTATTCTCACCTTTCCACCTCCCTCCTTCAGCGGCGCCTGCATATAGGCTATCCCAGAGCAGCACGAATCATGGACCTCCTGGAAGAGGAGGGCACGATCGTACGCCACGAACAAGATAAGCCCGGCGATATGCTCGAGGGAGACCAGGGAATCGGAGATGAAAACGGAAATAATGAAGAAGCAGCATGATTTCTTCTGATATTTCCTTAACTGAGGGGAAACTCAATTCACCCTTAGGCAAAGAAAAGTTGACACTCTTTCAGTTATGGTGCACTATGTTAGTGTACCCTGTAGGCGCCTGCAGCTTCAACCCCAAGTACATTTGTGCCAACGGCGGAGGCCGATTAAACAATGGTTGTGAAACAAATAAAGTTCATTGCGGCCACGGTAAAGCAGGCTGTCAATGAATTTCTGGCTGACAACTGCACCCATCTATCAGCAGCAATCTCATATTACATTTTGCTTTCACTTTTCCCCCTGGCCCTAGCAGCGATCACTATATTAGGCTATTTTTCCAGGTCACCAGACATCGGGGCTAGAGTGACTCAAGCCATAGCCGATATATTCCCAGTGTCAGGTCAAGTATTGTCCGATGCCATCCAAGGTGTCTCCCAAGGATGGGGAACGGCAGGAGCAATAGCCGTCATAGGGCTTCTCTGGTCGGGCATGGGATTTTTCGGTGCTGTGAGGAAATCGCTGAACACAGCTTGGGGAATAAAACAACCCCGCCCCTTCCTCCGTGAGAGATTAATGGAATTCCTCATGATGCTGGGGTTGGGCGCCCTCTTAATCATATCCCTGGGGTTGACCGCCGCTTTTAAAGTTATTCAAAGGGCGAACATCTCCGGGTTCGGGGAGCGTTTTTTGAGCAATGGGCTTTTCTGGCATGCCATCTTGATATTAACCAGCGTCGCCGTCACTTTCGTGGCTTTCCTTCTTCTCTACAAGTTCGTTCCCAATACTAGAGTTCGCTGGCGTCATGTCTGGGTCGGGGCATTAGTAGCAGCAGCACTGATTGAGATCGCTAAGAACATTTTTGTCTGGTTTCTAGGGCACTTCGCCACCTACAACATCGTCTACGGCTCCGTGAGCACAATCATAGTGATGATGATATGGTCTTATATCTCCGCAATGATACTGCTCTTTTGCGCCAAGCTTATCTCGGCATTTATCAAAATGAGACCCTTACCAACTCCGGAAGCCAACATCAATCCTTCTAAAGCTGACCTCCGATTCCGAGGTTAGCAGGATGGCCAGAGCCAGGATAAGATTATTTCAATCTCTTAACAGCCAGATTCACCTTATTGCCATCGATAACCTGGCTCTTGCTGAAGGCATCCTCAGGGGGCTTTCCTTCAACCAGCTTCCTTGACAGTGTTTCCTGCTTGACATACTGGGCGAATCTTTCCATTACACGCCGCACTGAAGGCCCACCCTCGTAATAGGTCTCTATATAATCGGCTATATCGAAGCCTGCCTGCTTGCGCAAGGTCTGAAGGCGATGCACCAGCTCGCGAGCCAGCCCTTCATCGAGAAGCTCCTGGCTAACGTCGGTGTCAATCATCACCATCAAGCCACCTTCCTCCACCGCAGGCCAGTCAGGATGCTTCTCCACAGGCAAACTCTCAACAACGCTCAGCCCTTTCACATTTAGCTCATCCAGCACCTGAGAAGCCATTTGCTCCAGGCTCTCTTTCTCGGCTTCGGTTCTGACTTTGACCAAAACCTTTGCCAATGGCTGACGCACCTTCAAGTTTGCCTTGGCGCGAGCGGCACGACCCAGACTCGTCACCTTCAACACCACATTGACAGTAGCAGACAGTTGCTCGTCGACCTGGCTCAAATCAGCCTGCGGATAATCAGTGAGATGGATGCTTTCCGGCACATCTTTATCAAACGGCTTCACCAGGTTTTGATAAAGCTCCTCGGCAACAAAAGGAGTAAGCGGAGCAAGGAGCTTAGCCAGAGTAACCAAACACTGGTAAAGAGTGGTATAAGCCGCCTGTTTGTCGGCATCGTTCTCACTCTTCCAGAACCGTCTCCTGCTCCTCCTCACGTACCAGTTGGAGAGGTTGTCCACAAATTCCTCAATCTTACGACCTGCTGCAGTCACATCGTATTCATCCAGAGCCCGAGTTACACCATCTGTAAGCTGGTTAAGCTCGGAGAGTATCCAGCGGTCAAGCTCGGGGCGATTCTCCGCCTTAGCAACAGTGCGTGGGTCGAACTTGTCGATATTGGCATAGGTCACGAAGAAGGAGTAGGTATTCCACAGGGTGAGCAGAAACTTGCGCACTACCTCCTCAACCAGGTCTTTAGAGAAGCGGCGCACATTGCCTGGAGGCGAGGATGTATACATATACCATCTCAGGGCATCCGCCCCACTTGTAGCCAGCACGTCCTCAGGTTTGACAACGTTCCCCTTCGATTTGCTCATCTTCTCGCCGGCGCTGTCGAGGATATGCCCCAGACATATCACGTTCTTGAAGCAAGGCTGCTCCGTGAGAAGAATGGAGATGGCATGCAGGCTGTAGAACCAGCCACGTGTCTGGTCCACCGCTTCGCAGATGTAATCGGCAGGGAAATTAGCCCTGAAAGCATCCTGATTCTCAAAAGGATAGTGCCACTGGGCAAAGGGCATCGCCCCTGAATCAAACCAGCAGTCAATGACCTCGGGAACACGGTGCATCCCTCCGCCGCATTTAAGACAACTGTAAGTAACCTCATCCACATAGGGCCGGTGCAGGTCCGATAGCTTATCTGCGCCCTCAACGCCTTTCTTTTGCTTAAGCTCTTTAACGCTTCCAATGCACTCATCATGTTTACAACTCTCACATCGCCAGATAGGCAGCGGCGTGCCCCAGTAACGCTCGCGGGAGAATGCCCAGTCCACATTGTTATTCAGCCAGTCGCCAAAACGTCCGTACTTGATATACTCCGGGTACCAGTTAATCTCAGCGTTGCCTGAGATCAGCCTGTCCTTCATGGCGGTGGTCTTAATATACCACGAGGGCTTAGCATAGTAGAGCAGTGGCGTCCCACAGCGCCAGCAGAACGGGTAGGTATGGCGGATGCGTTCGCTGCGGTAGAGAAGCCCCCTCGACTTCAGATCTTCCAGGATAAGAGGGTCCGCATCCTTCACAAACCTGCCGGCGAAGGGATACGTCCCCTGGATGATACCCTGCAAATCGACATAATCACGCACAAAATCGAGGCAATTGGCAACGCCAGCTTCAAAGTCGACATCGCCAAAGGCGGGCGCGATGTGAACAATGCCAGTACCATCATCCATCGAAACAAAATCGGTGGCAACCACCGGATAATTAAAAAAGCCTAGTTGCTTCCACTTAAGATTTGATGAGGGTTGCCCATCTTGTTCTCTTATATCCATTCTACTAACAGCTATACCGTAGCTGAAGGGATCGAAAAGCGGCTCATATCTAAGTTCAACTAAATCACTCCCTTTAATCCTTGCGATTACTTGAGCGTCGTCTAGTCCAATATGTTCTAACCTCGCAGAGGCCAAAATGAAAATCTCTTTGTCAACTTCTACAATCGCGTATTCAGCATCTGGTGCCACCGCCAACGCAGTATTACCTGGCAGTGTCCATGGTGTAGTCGTCCAGGCCAAGAGATAGACAGACTTATCACCAACAAGGTCAAGGAGCCACTTCACAAAGTCCGCTTCTCTATCGCCATAGCAGCCACGTAATCTATCAAGAAAGCCAGGCTTCTCATATAGCGGTTTCGCAACTTTGAACTTTATGTAAATCGAAGGGTCGTCCGCCTCATCATAGCCCAAAGCTACTTCATGGGAGGACAGCGACGTGCCGCAACGAGGACAGTGCGGCGTGACCCTGTAGCTCTGATAGATAAGCCCTTTATCCCAGAGTGACTTGATTATCCACCAGCAGGTCTCGATATAGCCGTTGTCGAACGTTATATAGGGATGCTTCATGTCTATCCAGAAGCCGATGCGGTCGGTTAGCTTCTCCCAGTCCTCAACGTATTTGAGGACATTCTTGCGGCAGCGACTATTGAACTCAGCAATACCATACTCCTCGATCTCACGCTTGCTCTTCAATCCCAGCTCGCGCTCGACCTCTAGCTCAACTGGAAGACCGTGAGTATCCCATCCTGCTCTACGGGGAGCATAGAAGCCCTTCATTGTCTTGTAGCGTGGGAACACATCCTTAAACACCCTTGCCAGCACGTGGTGAATCCCCGGGCTGGCATTAGCGGTTGGCGGGCCATCATAGAGAACAAAAGAAGGGCCGCCCAGGCGCTGCTCCACGCTGCGCTCAAATACTCGCTTTTCTTGCCAGAACCCTATTATCCTCTGCTCAAGCTCAAAGAAATTCACCCTGCTCGATACAGGCTGGAACATAAAATCCTCCTGCTCAAACAAAGAGTCCCGCCCCTTGAAGGGACGGGACCTTAATCCCGCGGTACCACCCTACTTCCCCGATTATCGAGGCACTCTCTAAGGCACCTTTCCTTCTCAGGAAAGACCCCGTCTGAGATAACGGCTGACGAAACCGGCCAAATCTACTCTCTTTCCCAGAGCGAAAGATTTCGGTTGACGGCTCAGGAGTGATTTTCGTGCGAGTTGCTCACATCTGCTCTCACCGTACCAGACTCGCTGCGTGATCGCCCCGCCTACTCGTCTCCGTCACTGCCTTTTCTATGTGGAAATTACCACAGTGCACTGGACTTGTCAACGTCCAGTGTCTGCCAACTATCTTCCCGGGAATTGGGGCTGCCTGCCTTCCAAGAACGACTTTACGCCTTCGGCGAAATCTTCAGTCGTGCCGTGAGCGGTCATAGCGACCATCTCCAACTCCAGGCCAGTCTCCAGGCTGCCTTCCATGCCGCGGTTGACCAGCTTCTTAACAGCCCTCATAGCCATAGGGCTCTTGGTCAGAAGTTTATTCACCAACTCGTTGGTTGCTTCCTCTAATTTGTCGGCGGGGACAGCCTTATTGATGAGCCCCAGCCTCTCCGCCTCAGCCGCTGTTATCCGGTCGCCCGTATATAGAAGCTCCTTAGCTTTTCTGATTCCAATAAGGCGAGGCAATCTCTGGCTCGCGCCACCGCCCGGCGTTAGCCCTCGGTTGGCATGCTGGTCCGACATCTTCACATTATCGGCGGCGATAGCGAGGTCGCAAACCATGACAAGCTCGAGGCCGCCGGCCAGAGCTATGCCGTTTACCGCAGCGATCACCGGTACGCTCAAATTCTCGATGGCGCTGAATGTCTTCTTCCAGAGTCTAAGGAAATAGTCTCGCGGTTTGTCAGGAGGGATAGAGGCTATTCCTGTGAGGTCGGCTCCGGTGCAGAATGCCCTGCCCGTGGCCGTGACCACTGCCACCCTTACCGAGATGTCATTCTCGATGTCTTCGCACGCTGCGTACATCTCTTCGAGCGTTTTATCGTCCAGAGCATTCATGACATCCGGGCGGTTCAGGGTTATCTTCGCAACCCCGTCCTTCTTCTCGAAAATGATGTTTTTGAACTTCATTACTACCTCCTGCATAGTCCAAAAATTTAGAAATACCTATTTTTAGGCCTGCTTGCCTTGGCTGCCACTCTTCGACAGAATCGCTATCTTGCGCTCTTCGCCCTGGCCAATGCTTTGAGTGGTCACATCAGGGTTATCCTTCAACTCAAGGTGAATGATCCTGCGCTCATTGGGAGGCATCGGCTCCAGGGTTACCGACCTGCCAGTCGACTTCACCTGCTCAGCCAGGCGTCGCGCGAGCGAACGCAACGATTCATAGCGCCTCTGCCTGTATCCCTC
>Ga0315282_10001053_pt1 | contig 53241 bp, 46 predicted proteins | sample YL17G07_20_MG_FD_203693 | JGI IMG/M metagenome (GOLD analysis project Ga0315282, IMG submission 203693) | Sediment microbial communities from Yellowstone Lake, YNP, Wyoming, USA - YL17G07_20 | ecosystem: Environmental > Aquatic > Freshwater > Lake > Sediment | place: USA: Wyoming | collected...
CTTTCTTTGGTTTTTATAGCTACGGTTAGCCATTATATATCAGTTCAGTCTATATGTCAAAAAGAATAAGTATCATTTCTAACTAAAATAGGTATTATTCCTGCTAAAGTGGATTAAACTGCTTTATACTTTCTCCTGAATTCAGATAGCTCTCCTTTTTTATTTCTAGCGCATCTATTTCTGCCAATCCCTATTAATCTATATATTTTAATCTTCACTTAAACTATTACTCATGCTATTATAGTAATCATTAAAAAATACAAAAAATGCAATAAAAACAACCCCCTAACCCCCTTTAGTAAGGGGGAATAAGTCAAGTCGTTATTGGATTCCCCCTTACTAAAGGGGGATACAGGGGGTTGTGAAAAACGCTAAATTACTATGTCAAAATGGCATTTTTTAACGATTACTTATAATAAAAAAAATTTCAATTCAATGTTGCACTTTTATCGTTTGCGGTGTCTTATAGATGTAAAAACGGAGGTGCAGAGGAAATGCGAACAGAAGATGAGTATATAATATATAAATGTCTCAATGGTGAATCAGAAGCCTTCGGTTTCCTTGTGGATAAATATAAGGAAAGCGTCTATGCGTTTGCATTCAGCAAACTTCGCAACTTCCACGACGCAGAGGATGTGACACAGGAAGTATTCATCAAAGCCTTCCGAAAGCTACACACATTGAGAAGCTGGGACAGTTTCCTCGCATGGTTATATACGATCACCTCAAACCTTTGTAAAAACTGGATCCGAGAATGTTCCAGACGCCCTGACCGCAAGTTTATAGACGATGAGAAACCTGTGGCTTTGGAGAACCGTTCTTTAGATTCCTACCGGGAACGTTTGACGTACGAATCGCTTCACGAAGCATTAGACTCACTTCCTGAAATTTACCAGCAGGTATTGGTACTTCACTATCTAGGCGGAATGAACAGCTTCGAGATTGCAAGGTTTCTTGGAATGGCTCCCGGTTCAATCAGGGAACGTCTTAGCAGGGCAAGGGCATTACTTAAAGAGGAGATGCTGACAATGATAAATGCAACTTTTGAACAGCAAAAATTGAAAGCAGGTTTTACGTTCCACATTATAGAAACGATTAGAGGGATCAGAGCGCAGCCCATATCAATAGCAAAGGGGTTACCCTGGGGAATATCACTGATGACAGGGGTTTTTATAGCATTTTTGAGCATCGGTACGCACCTGAGTATTATAAACCCGACTGGCACTATGTCAGGTTCACCGCTTCCAAGTGAATCAAAAGTTCTGAAGGTTGGGGAGATACCTGTTGATGTGATGAAAGTATCAAATATTTCAGTCTTATCAAATCAGCGATTGAGTGGCGCTGGGTTGGGTTCAGTCGTTCCAAGCCTGCAAAATGCACTTTTCATGGCTCCACAGGCTGGCGATACATGGACAAAGAAGGCTGATATGCCAACGGCGAGAATGTCATTGTCAGTAAATGAGGTAAATGGGAAAATATACGCTATTGGAGGTGCTGACGGAAATGGAATATGGTTCTCTACAGTAGAAGAATATGATCCCATGACAGATAGATGGGAGAAGAAATCTAACAAACCAACTTCAAATATTTCTATAGCTTGCGTAATAAATAATCAGATATACAATCTGGCTCCGTGGGAAGAGATAATAGAGAAATATGACCCAGCAATAGATAAATGGATAACATTAAGAAATGTTGATATGGGTGATATATTTAGTTTCAGTGCTAGTTCAATAAATGATAAAATCTATGTTATTGGTGGGACTAAAGAAGGTATAAAACCACTTTCAACTGTATATGAATATGATCCAATAAAAAATACGTGTGTAAAAAAAGCTGATATGCCTACTTCGAGATTTATGTTGTCAACATGCGTTGCCGATGGGAAAATATATGCCATTGGTGGATGGAATGGAAATGCTCCCCCCTTGTCAAATGTTGAGGAATATGACCCAATAGCAGACAAATGGACAAAAAAAACTAATATTCCGGAAATTAGACATTCATTGGTTACTTGCACAGTAAAGGGAAAGATTTATGCTATTGGAGGATTAGGCATGGATGGACCTGGTCCTTCGTTGGTAGAGGAGTATGATCCAATAATGGATACATGGACAAGAAAAGCAGATATGCCGACAGGTAGATGGCACTCAGCAGGATGTGTGGTAAACGAAAAAATCTATGTCGTTGGGGGGGTTAATCGTATGGAGGGAGTGCCTTCTCTTTCCACATTAGAGGTTTACGATCCCGGGACATCAGGTGAAAGCATCAATTTCAAAGGCAAGTTACCAACCACATGGGGTGATGTTAAGCTTGCACGAAATAAATAAAAAAACAGGTAAATCTTTTCAGTATATCCCAACTTTAATGGCGTCGTTTTGACGCCTTTTTTATTTATTTGACCTCAACATACAAAAATTGATAAAATTATTTTGATTATTGTGGCGTGTTTTTCCTTTTTCTGGTGTCTTACTAACAGGCTTTTTTACAGAACCATACTGACTCATTATCGGAGCACCGAAATGCGAACGGAAGATGGATACGTAATTCAACAATGCCTTGATGGTAAGTCGGCAACATTTGGCTTCCTCGTGGACAAGTATAAGAAAAGCGTCTATGCTTTAGCATACTCCGAAGTCTGCAACTTTCATGATGCTCAGGACATCACTCAGGAAGTATTCATCAAAGCATTTCAGAACTTGCATACACTGAAAAGATGGGACAATTTCATGGGATGGATCTGCAGGATAACAATAAATACCTGTAAGAACTGGATTCGTTCATCATCAAAACGCCCTGATTCTGAATTCGTTGAAGACCAGAAACCTAGTAGATTGAATAGTTCCTCTATAGAATCTTATCAAGTTGATATGATGTATGAATCTGTCCGGGAAGCATTGGATTCTTTGCCTGAAATGTACCGTAAGGTTCTGACACTCAGATATTTCGGTGGTATGACTGTAAGTGAGATAGCAAGTTTTTTGTGCATTTCTCCACGAAGCGTTGATCGGAGAATAAGCGAAGCACAAGCCAGATTAAAGGAGGAAATATTAGCCATGATTGGTATAACCACAGAAAAGCATGAACTTCCAGCTAATTTTACGTTCCGTATTGTAGAAATAGTCAAAGGCATAAGAATTCATCCTATTTCACCAGTGAAGGCACTTCCTTTGGGCTTATCATTGGCAACAGGCATAATCATCGCAGTATTGAGCATCGGTACGCACCTGAGTATTATAAATCCGACTGGCTCTATGTCAGGTTCACCGCTTCCCGGTGAGTTAAAGGTTTTGAAGGTTGGTGAGATACCTGTTGATGTGATAAAGGTATCAAATATTTCAGTCTTAACCAATCAGCATTTCAAAGGTACTGGACTTGGTTCAGTCGTCCCAAGCCTTCAAAATGCCCTTTTCATGGCTCCGCAGGCTGGAGACACATGGACGAAGAAGGCGGATATGTTAACCCCAAGAATGGAAATGTCTGCAAGTATAGTGAATGGAAATATCTATGTTATAGGGGGAATCAATAAAAATGGAGGAAATACCAGCTTGAATGTTGACGAATATAATCCGATAGCAGACAAATGGACAAAAAAGGCAGATATGCCAACTGCAAGACAGAGCTTGTCAACATGTGAGATAGATGGAAAAATATACGCATTAGGGGGATATGAAGATGGGCAACCCATAGAGTATTCAGCAGTTGAAGTATACGATCCCAAGATGGACAAATGGGAAAAGAAAACTAATATGCCAACTGAGAGGCAGTTCTTTTCTGCCAATGCTGTGAATGGGAAAATCTATGCAATAGGTGGTTGGAGAGATGCTGTTGTTCTTTCAGTAACAGAAGAATATGATCCAGTTGCAGATAAATGGATAAAAAGGTCAGACATGCCAACGAAAAGATTTGCATTTGCTTCCAGTGTGGTTAATGGGAAAATATATGTAATTGGTGGTTCTCCTCTTGGTGGGATCCCTGTAGGCAATGGAGGCGTTCTTTCAAAAGTGGAGGAATACGACCCAGTGACAGATAAATGGACGAAAAAAGCAGAAATGCTTACAGCAAGAATGTACCTAAATACCTGCGTCTTAAATGGCAAAATTTATGCAATAGGTGGTTGTTCTGAAAAAAACTATGCATTAGTAATAGAGGAATATGACCCCATAACAGATAAATGGACAAAGAAAGATGATATACCAACTCCACTACAAAGATCATGCAGTGCTGAAGCAAATGGGAAAATCTATGTTATCGGTGGGGGTAATATGAATGGTATTATATCAACGGTGGATGAATATATCCCCAAAATTGAGGGCGAAAGTATAAACTACAAGGGTAATCTACCAACAACATGGGGTGATGTTAAGCTTGCACGAAATAAATAAAAAAACAGGTAAATCTTTTCAATATAATCCAACATTAATGGCGTCGTTTTGACGCCTTTTTTATTTATTTGACTCTTACCAGATAAAATTGTAAAATCTTCTTATTCAAATGCGGTGTTTTCCCTTTTTTCAACGTCTTTACAAATGAGAGATGTTTTGGTTCGCTTAATCCATATAATGTAATCGTTGAAAAATACAAAAAGTGCAGTAAAAACAACCCCCTAACCCCCTTTGATAAGCTGACAAGGGTAGGTTTTTAAAACGTGAGTGGCATAAAACAAGTAGACATGCGTATTTAGACAACCCCCTTAATCCCCCTTTGGTAAGGGGGGATTGTCAACATTTTGTCGTGAGATTTGATTCTGTATTCGCTTAATTGTTTTAACTTGTAAAGTCAGCTAAAACCTTTTCAGATCATATCTCAACGAGGTAATCGGTTATAATTCCCCCTTAAAAAAGGGGGACACAGGGGGTTGTTTTTCATTGCTATATCTGGTTAATCGATCCTGTTATAATAAAAAACCTACCCTTATCAGCTTTGATAAGGGGGAATAAAGCAAGACGTTTCCTAATTCCCCCTTAAAAAAGGGGGATAAAGGGGGTTGTGAAAAACGTTAAATCACTATGTCAAAATGACATTTTTCAATGATTACACATAATAGGAACAATAAAAATGCGGACAGAAGATGGTTATATTATTCAACAATGCCTCGATGGTGATAACGGGGCTTATGGATTCCTTGTGGAGAAATATAAGAAGGCGGTTTATGCTCTGGCTTACTCCAGAATAGGTGATTTCCATGATGCTCAGGACATCACCCAAGAGGTGTTTGTAAAAGCCTACAAAAATCTACACACTTTAAGACGTTGGGATAATTTTATGGGATGGCTCTATAGGATTACCTCAAACCTATGCAAGGATTGGTATCGGTTAAGAATTAGACGCCCTGATCTTGAGTTTATAGAGGATCAAGAACCAGATATGCTGGATCACGCCTCTATGAATTTATACAACGAAAATGTTGTATATGAATCTTTACAGGATATGCTGGACTCACTACCTGGTATATACCGTCAGGCACTGGTGCTTAGGTATTTTGGTGGTATGAGAATCGAGGAGATTTCCAGTTTTCTTGGCGTTTCTCCCGATACAGTTGACCGACGACTCAAGAAAGCGCTATCCCAACTAAAGGAGGAGATACTCGCTATGATAAGCACAGCAAAAGAACAGCATGACTTACCCGCAACGTTTACATTCCAGATTGTTGAAATGGTGAAACACATAAGAATTAATCCTATTTCAATAAAACCATTACCCTGGGGATTATCGCTGACCGCAGGGGTCATTGCATTGGTTTTCGGTATCGGACAGCACTTTAACTGGCAGAATCCGTTAGAATTCTCAACAGGTTCAAGCATTTCAGGAGAATCGAAGGTTCTGGAAGTCGGAGAATATCCTGTTAATGTTTTCAATATTGCCAATATATCAGTTATGTCAAGCAAATATGGTAACGGTTATGGTTTGGGTTCTGAGGTTCCAAGCCTTCAAAATGCCCTTTTCATGGCACCGCAAGCAGGGGATACATGGACGAAGAAAGCAGATATGCCAACTGCGAGAAGTGGCGCATCATCCAGTGTAGTCAATGGAAAAATTTTTGTAATTGGTGGATGGGGAAATGGAAATACTGTTTCAACGGTGGAGGAATACGATCCTTTTTTAGATAAATGGACTAAGAAATCTAATACGCCAACTATAAGGGGTTCGGCATCTTGTGGCGTTGTTGATGGAAAAATCTATGTGATTGGAGGAAGAAGCTGGAGAGGAGAGGATCTTGCTACAGTAGAGGAATATGATCCCGCATTGGATGAATGGACTAAGAAAGCCGATGTACTAACTGTGAGGACATCAGCGTCATGTAGTGTTGTTGATGGGAAAATTTATGTTATCGGAGGTTGGGATGGTAATGCTGAATTGTCAGCAGTAGAAGAATACGATCCGGTAGCAGATAAATGGACAAAGAAAGCTGACATGCCAACTAACAGGCAGTATTTCGCCGCAAGCGCTGTAAATGGAAAGATTTACGCAATTAGTGGTTGGAGATTTGGTGTTGCTATTTCTTCAGTGGAAGAATATGATCCAAAAGAGGATAAGTGGACAAAAAAAGTTGATATACCAAATCCAAGGCGTGGACTAAAGGCTAGTGTTGTGAATGGAAAGATATATGCAATCGGTGGTCAGACGAATAATGTAGCGCTCGCAACGGTAGAGGAGTATGATCCAGTGAAACAAGAATGGAATCAAAAAAACAATATGCTGACTCCGAGAGCGGAGTTCGAAGCCAACGCAGTTAATGGTAAGATATATGCAATTGGTGGATATAACCTCAAAGATGTACTTTCAGTCGTAGAAGAATATAACCCCGGAACAGGTGAAAGCGTTAACTTCAAAGGCAAGCTACCAACCACATGGGGTGATGTGCGAACTGCGATGAAAAGATGATTTGACTGGTATCAAAACTTTATTTAATTTTTTATGTCACACTTCGACGTTTGCGGGGTCTTATTAATGAGAGGATTCATCGGAAATTTTGTAAAGGCGAAGCATTTGCTTATGAGTATGTGTTCCATATTTAGGATCCGTGATTAAATAACTTCCCGATTTTGAGATATTTAGGTATCACAAAAATAGCGTTTTTAACACACCCCTTAGTCCCCTCTCAAGAGGGGAATTCGCTCAACTCCCCTCTTGAGAGGGGTCCGGGGGTGTGTTTCTTATTAGGAAGTTATTTAATCATGAATACTTAGCATTTATAAAGCAAATGCTTCGCCCCTACAATTCCACTACCAAGAGCGATAAAATGCGAACAGAAGATGGATATATCATATATAAGTGCCTCAATGGTGATAAAGAGGCATTTGGATTGCTAGTAGATAAATATAAGGCTGGCATCTATGCCCTTGCACTAAGCAAACTCCACGATTTCCACGACGCTGAGGATGTGACACAGAACGTCTTTATCAGAGCTTTCCAAAAACTACACACATTAAGAAGATGGGATAGCTTTCTTTCATGGCTATGCTCCATTACTTACAATCTTTGCTCAAAACACATCCGCTCAAAAGTTAGACGTCCAGATGGAGATTTTATCGAAGATCAAAATCCTGCCGATCTGGATACATCCTACATTAATTCCTATCGTAATGCTCTGGTTAGTGAATCTCTCAATGAAGTGAATGAGGCAATCAACAAAGCTTTAGAGTCTTTGCCTGAGAATTATCAGCAGGTGATAACACTCCACTATTTCAATAATATGGACAGTGTGCAGATAGCAAAGTTTCTAGGCATATCGCCTGAAGCAGTCAGACAGCGTCTTACCAGAGCAAGATCGGAACTAAAGGAGGGTGTGCTTACCATGATGAGCGTAGTGTTTGAACAGCAGAAACGACAAAGATTACATGCAATCTTTACATTCCGTATTGTGGAGGCAATCAAGCGGGTTAGAATGCAGCCGGCTTCACCATTGAAGGGCTTACCTTGGGGTTTATCACTAGCGACAGGAGTTATAATAGCAGTATTGAGTATTGGCACGCATTTGAGTATTAACCCGACTGGTTCTATGTCTGGTTCACCGCTTCCAAGTGAATCAAAAGTTTTGAAGGTTGGGGAGATATCAGTTGATGTGATGAAAGTATCAAATATTTCAGTTTTATCAAATCAGCGTTGGAATGGAAATGGATTGGGTTCTGTCATTCCAAGCTTTCAAAATGCCCTTTTCATGGCTCCACAGGCTGGAGATACATGGACGAAGAAGGCAGACATACCGACTGCAAGAGCCCAATTTTCTACCAGTGTGGTGAATGGAAAAATCTACGCTATTGGAGGGTCTAATAACAATGGCCAAATCTCTACAGTGGAAGAATATGATCCAATGAAAGATGAATGGACAAAGAAGACCGATATGCCAGCAGTGAGGTGCAACGCACCTACCTGCACAGTAAATGGGAAAATTTATGCCTTTGGTGGTTGGAGGAATGGCGGAGGTATTGAGCTTTCAACGACTGAGGAATATGATCCTGTAAAAGATGAATGGACAGAAAAAGCTAACATGCCAACTGAAAGGCAATTTTTCTCTACCGTCTCTGTAAATGGTAAAATCTATGCCATCGGAGGTTGGAGAGTAGGACAGGCTATCTCAGTGGTAGAAGAATATGATCCGATGTTAGATAAATGGACAAAGAAGGCTGATATGACAGCTACAAGATATGGTTGCTCTGCTGAAACGTTAAATGGGAAAATATATGTTATTGGTGGCTGTCCTATTGGGATTGTTGGAGATCAATGGTTTGGCAATGGTGGCTTTCTCTCCACAGTAGAAGAATATGATCCGATATTAGATAAATGGACAAAAAAGGCAGACATGCCCACTGGCAGAATGTGGCAATCCTCTAGTGTTGTAAATGGAAGGATTTATGTCATCGGTGGTTGGAATGAAGGGCAGTTTATTTCAGTGGTAGAAGAATATGACCCAGTGATAGATACATGGACAAGAAAGACCGACATGCCAACTGCAAGATACTCGATGTCTAGCAGTGCAGTGAATGGGAAAATATATGTGATTGGTGGTTATAGCAGGAACGGTTCAGCAATGGTAGAGGAATATAACCCCGGAATAGGTGAAGGTGTCAACTTCAAAGGCAAGCTGCCAACTACCTGGGGTGATGTGCGAACTGTACTGAATAGATGATCTAGCCTACAATGTAACACAACCTTGATGTTTTATATATTTTTTTCTGTAACTTTTTTACTTTTCGTGCAACTATAACAATGATGGTTATAGTTTTATTCAAAGTAGCCCAAAATGCTACACTCAAACAAAGCAGGGAGGAGCAAAAATGAAGAAGCTAATTGTAATCAGTTTTCTAACCCTAATCGTAATGTTTCCATCGACGGTCTTTGCATTGAATGTATATTCAACACCTGTCCACGCAGATTTTGTAAACCAGAGCCGTAAAATTAACCCTTCAGTAACAGCAGATATTACCTATAGTTCTGAAACTCATGGGTGGACTGTAACTCTAAATATTACAGGTCTCATGAAAAATCATTCCGATTATTTGTTCCAGTTTGCAGTCGCAGATCAGATAACTGTAAGATATGATTGTGATCTTCCACCAACTGATAGTAAAGGCAATCTACTAAAATATACCTTTACTATTTACGATCTTGATTCAGTATTCAAACCAGGAGAAATATATTGGCCTGAAACAACACGTGAAGGGTATACTGTGGTTCGAATCATAGATAAATGCGGGGCAAGTGGAGGCCAAAGTATAAAGCAGAATGACCCTAATCCTCCTCCTGATCTTCCATATTTAAAGAAGGGAACTGTTGTAACAAGGGCAAGAGAGGATGATGGAACTTTATTCATCAAACTACCTTAGATACTAATCTCCCTACCGTAAGAAGGGAACTATTGTGATAAGGGCAAGAGAAGATGGTATAGGTGGATCGCTGATATTCCCTTAAATAGATATTTCATTTATGGAGTGTTGAGGCTTGCTTCAACACTCCATAATTAAATATAATATTCCTGCAAAGACTGGACAGATAAACCTTTGCGTTCCCTTAAAGCATTTATGCCGTTGACTGCCGCCGCAGCGCCTGAGACTGTCGTTATACATGGAATGTTCTGCATTATCGCTGTCTTTCTGATCAAATCTTCATCTGACTTTGATTCTCTTCCTGTCGGTGTATTGATTATAAGGTCAATCTCGTTGTTCTTCATATAGTCGAATACGTTGGGTCTGCCTGTTCTGATGTTATGGACAGGCTCAACTTCTATCCCCTGACGTGCAAGGACTTTCGCTGTTCCATGCGTGGCAAGTATCCTGAATCCCATGTCGAAAAGCTGTTTTGCAATGAATATGATGGCGCGCTTGTCTTTATTCTTTACGCTAATAAAAACGGTTCCTTTAGTTGGAAGGTTTAGTCCTGTGCCGATCTGTGCTTTTGCGTAAGCCATTCCTAAATCTTTATCTATGCCCATAACCTCACCCGTTGATCTCATTTCGGGACCGAGTATCGGATCAACGCCTCTGAATCTAGCAAATGGAAAAACGGGATATTTCACAGAGAAATGATCGGGCTGTATCTCCTGTGTAAAACCAAGTTCATCGAGGGTTTTGCCTGCCATGACCTTTGCGGCTATCTTTGCCAACGGTACGCCTATTGCCTTGCTGACGAATGGCACGGTTCTAGAAGCCCTTGGGTTTACCTCTAAAATATAAAGATCATCACCCTTGATGGCATATTGAATATTCATTAATCCGATGACATTCAACTCTTTTGCAAGTGCGTAAGTCGCTTGTTTTATCTCATCCATCTGTTCATCGGATAACGTATAGGGCGGTAATACGCAAACGCTGTCGCCTGAGTGTATGCCTGCTTCCTCAATATGTTCCATAATTCCGCCGAGAACAACGCGCTTTCCATCGGATATAGCATCAACGTCAATCTCAATTGCATCTTCAAGGTATTTGTCAATCAATATGGGACGTTCAGGTGATGCTTCAACAGCGTTTTTCATGTATTCGGCAAGTGCATCTTCGTCATAGACTATCTCCATTGCCCTTCCACCTAAGACATAAGAAGGTCTGACAACTACCGGGTAGCCGATCCTCTCGGCAATGATTTTAGCGTCATCAAAAGAAAATCCAGTATCATTAGCTGGTTGCCTTAAACCTAATTTATTAAGAAGCACCTTAAACTTCTCTCTATCTTCAGCGGCATCAATGTCCGCAGGTTGCGTTCCAAGTATATGAACACCTGCTTTTTCAAGTGGTACAGCAAGATTTAACGGCGTTTGCCCACCGAATTGAACTATAACTCCATCAGGCTTTTCCTTGTCAACTATGTTTAGCACGTCCTCTCTTGTAAGTGGTTCAAAATATAGCCTGTCGGATATATCGTAATCAGTGCTTACGGTTTCGGGATTGCTGTTGACCATTATAGTCTCGAACCCATCCTCTCTGAGCGCAAGAGAAGCATGAACACAACAATAATCGAACTCGATCCCCTGTCCGATCCTGTTAGGTCCTCCGCCGAGGATCATGATCTTGCGTTTGTCTGAATGTCTGACTTCGTCTTCGGATTCATAAGTTGAATAATAATATGGCGTATAGGCTTCAAACTCAGCGGCACAGGTATCTACCGTCTTGAACGTTGCCTCTATACCATACTTTATCCTGAGTTGACGGACTGCGTTTTCTTCCATTCCCCATGCCCTTGCCAATTGTACGTCAGAGAATCCAAATCTTTTTGCTTCTTTAAGTATTTCTCCTGTTCCATTATCGCTGTTAATTACGTATGATTTTGCATCGAATATCTTCTTTTCTAATTCTGTGATTTCCTTCATGTTATGCAGGAAGAATTTATCAATCTTAGTGTATCCATGTATCTGATCTATTGCCATGCCGTGTTCTAATGCGTATTTTATGTAAAACATTCGTTCAGGATTCGGTATAGAAAGCTTACTGTGAAGCTTTGATGGGTCTACGTTATTAGAGGGATTTTCCAGCCCAAACTTGCTTATTTCAAGTGAGCGCAGACCTTTCTGCAATGACTCTTTGAATGTCCTGCCTATGGACATAGCCTCACCAACAGATTTCATCTGTGTAGTAAGGGTTTGGTCTGCGGCGGGGAACTTCTCAAACGCCCATCTTGGTATTTTGACTACAACATAATCTATGGTTGGCTCAAAAGATGCGGGAGTTTGTTTGGTTATGTCGTTGGGAATTTCATCGAGTGTGTACCCAACGGCAAGCTTTGCGGCGATCTTGGCTATGGGAAAGCCTGTTGCTTTTGATGCAAGCGCAGAACTACGTGATACTCTTGGGTTCATCTCTATGACCATAAGCCTGCCATCACTTGGATTAACAGCGAATTGTATGTTTGACCCGCCTGTGTCTACACCTATCTCTCTAATAATATCAATCGCCGCATCACGCATAGTCTGGTATTCTTTGTCAGATAGAGTTTGTGCTGGGGCAACGCAGATGCTGTCACCTGTGTGGACACCCATTGGATCAATATTCTCTATCGAGCAGATGATAACAACGTTATCATTTTTGTCTCTCATAACTTCAAGCTCAAACTCTTTCCAGCCGATGAGAGATTCCTCTATCAATATCTCGCTGATCGGACTGGTACTCATTCCTCGTGCCGCCATGTCCCTGAATTCCTCGATGTTATATGCGACTCCTCCGCCCATACCGCCAAGAGTGAATGATGGTCTAATAATAACAGGGAAGCCAACTTCCACAACTACGCTCATAGCCTCATCTATGTTTCGGGAAAATCCGCTTTTCGGCACTTGAAGCCCTATATGCTCCATTGCCGCTTTGAATAATTCTCTGTCCTCAGCCTTTTTGATGGCATGGAGTTTTGCACCGATAAGTTCAACATTGTATCTGTTTAACGTTCCTCTCTCTGCTAATGTAACAGATACGTTAAGTCCAGTCTGCCCGCCAAGTGTGGGCAATAAAGCCTGTGGTTTCTCACGGGCAATAATCTTTTCAACGACTTCGGGAATTATAGGTTCCACGTAAGTCCTGTCAGCCATCTCTGGATCGGTCATGATAGTCGCCGGGTTGCTGTTCACAAGAACGATCTCATATCCTTCCTCACGAAGTGCTTTGCACGCCTGCGTTCCAGAATAATCGAACTCGCAAGCCTGACCGATCACGATAGGTCCAGAGCCTATTATAAGTATCTTTCTTATATCGGTTCGTTTGGGCATCAGTATTTCCTTCCCTATTGAGATATATTTGATAATCCTTTATTTTTCATTAGTGGTCAATCAGATTGTATAATTTAATATTCATAGCTTTTCACAATACCGAATGCTGGAAAATACGGGTTTGAAACCTACCTTTTCGTATGCAACTCTGGCAGGGGCGTAAGCCTCATCTAAACCGGTAGTTACCTCGGCATACAACATTCCTTTCTCTTTGAATATTTCTAACACTCGTTGATACTGCTTCGTACCTAGTCCTTTCCCTTGATATTTCGGATGGATGGCGTTGTTACCTATAATTCCTAATTTCTTGCATTCAAAGAGATTATAAGTTATGAATCCCACAATCTGATCGTTGCATTCTGTTACCAGGGTACATTCTGGATAACTCTTGTAGTGTCCAACCACCTGTGCTGATTTATCTGCCTGCCAATCGCTGTGTATAGCAGAAAAAATCTCGTCTCCCATTGCGTTTCGGAGCGATTCGTATATGGGTTCCCAAGCTTCAACAGCAATTTGTTTTATATTTTCTAGATCATCATCCTTTGCAGGTCTGATCACAATTTTCGCCATAGTCTTCCCCTTATTGCTTCTTATATCAAGCGCCGACCCTGAGTTTTAGGGATTCAGAATCCATATTTGCCTTCATCATCTCAATAAACTTTTTGAATAGATAATCTGCATCGTGTGGTCCTGGTGACGCTTCGGGGTGATATTGAACGGAAAAGATCGGATATTCCTCATGCTCCATACCTTCAGATGTGTTGTCATTTAGATTGACGTGCGTAAGTCTGACAGGTTTTCCCTTCAACGAGTCAAAGTCCACGCAAAAACCGTGATTTTGTGTCGTTATCTCAACTTTTCCAGTATCCAGATTTTTTACAGGGTGGTTAGCTCCACGATGACCAAATTTGAGTTTATAAGTTTTTCCACCGAATGCAAGCCCAAGTATCTGATGTCCAAGACATATTCCGAATATAGGCTTCTTTCCTATAAGTTCTCTGACTGTCTCGAACATATACGGCACGCCTTCTGGATCACCCGGACCATTGGATAGGAATATTCCATCGGGTTCATAAGAAAGAATCTCCTCTGCGGTTGCTGTCGCAGGGACAACCGTTACGTCACAGCCATAGCTGTGAAGTTTTCTCAGGATATTATGTTTTATCCCCCCGTCCATCGCTACAACCCAAAACGGTAAAGTTCCCGTATTCAAGACAATATTTGACCGAACGAAGTCAAGCTCAAGCTGTGCAGGTGACTCATGTTTCCTTTCCTGTATCTTTTTTTTATTGCTGAGAGTGACGGGACCCGTTTCTTCCCAGTGATATGGTTTTTTACACGTCACTTTCTTAATCATATCCAGTCCTACAAGCCCTGGTGATTTTTTAGCCTTTGCAACAACGCTTTCTTTATCCGGGTCAGTTGTTGAGATCACGCCCTTCATTACGCCGTAGTTCCTGAGACGTCTGGTCAACGCTCTTGTATCAATGCCTTGTATGCCGATAACGCCGTATTTTTCTAGGAATTCATTAAGACTTTTCGTTGCCCGCCAGTTGCTCATATACGAGCTATACTCACGCACAACGAAACCTTCAACGTGTGGTTTCAACGACTCAAAATCTTCATCATTACAACCGTAGTTGCCGATAAGCGGATACGTCATAACGACTATCTGACCTTTATATGATGGATCAGTAAGTACCTCCTGATAGCCTGTCATGGCAGTGTTAAAGACAACTTCGCCGTATTGTTCCCCGATTGCCCCAAAGGCTTCACCTTCAAAAACCGTTCCATCTTCAAGTGCTAAAATAGCTTTCATTGTTTCGTTTCCTTTGTGATATTGTAATCGTTAAGAAACAGAAAAATCATATATCGCTCCTTCGGAGCTAGGTTTTTTATATATGTATTTTCTATAAATATAGCGCCCCGCTGGGGCTAAAATATCCCATAATCATCAAATAAATGTATCAAATAAACTCCGATAGGAGTGACATATTTATAGAAAACAAACAAATAGCAAAATTAGCTCCGAAGGAGCGATATATGTGTTACTGTTCATCTATCCAATCAAAAATATATTTCGGATCATATTCAACATCAAACTTTTTCAATAATTCCAGATATTCTTCTCGAAACGTTTTTCTTGTATGATGTTTCTCTTGATTCTTTATGTAATTCGCAACAGAATCTAACTGTGAATGGGAATATGAAAATGCACCAAATCCCTCCTGCCAACTGAATTTTCCCATAACCCATCTTTTCTCATTGATAAATGATGAAGCATTTGCTTTAACATCCCTAATCAAATCAGATAAGGCAATGTCTGGTTTTATCCCGATTAAAATATGTATGTGATCAGGCATACCATTGATCATAATCATCTTTTGTTTTTTGTTTTGGATTATGCCTGTAATGTATTTGTAAAGTTCATCTTTATGTTGTTTGCTTATAAGATTCTGTCTGCCTTGAACCGTGAAAACAACGTGAACATAAATTTTTGTGTATGTGTCTGCCATCGTATGTCGCTCCTTCGGAGCTAAAAATTGTCTGTTTGCTTGTTTTCTATAAATATAGCACCCCTCTGGGGTTAATCCTTCTGTTCCTATAGTTAGTGTGATAAGTCTAAGTAATTAGATTATATAGAGACAATCCGACTTGCTCTCTAAAGTTAATGCGATAAATAACATTTCCAGAAGATCGTTTATACATATTGTCAAGAACAGCTTCCGGAAGATTCTGGTCTAAATTAAGAAACCATCGTAAATTATGGATCGGGCTTAACATTAAAGGTATGATCTTGGTTTCCTCAACAGTCAAAGGATAATTATAGTAATATACGGATATGATCTCTCTGGCATAATCAACATTTGGGAAAAATAAAATATCTAAACCTGTTAAAAGTGGAAAAATATCATGCCAACGATGTTTTTGAGAGAAATCCTCCATGTCAATAAGATAAGCGTTTCCATCTTTTGATATTATTACGTTTTCGGTTCCTAAATCATCATGTACAAACCCTTGTTTCAAGGTTGACTTACTAATTGCTTTTTCATATTCATATTTCAATAAAGTAGAACGTTTTTTCATTTCTAGGGCTTCTATAATATAATCTGGAAATTCATTTAATAACTTTTCTTCAAAGTTGCATTTCTGAGATTTCTTTTGTAATTCTCTGTAAGTCTTCTCGAATAGATTTATTATGTCATCAAATTCTTTTACCCAAGATTCCCAATAGCGATGATCTGTACAAGCATAAGGTGAAGGTGGTTCTGCCCACAGAGCATAACCTTCAGAGGCACGATGGAATTCTGCCAAAGAACGTGCTGTTGCTTTCATCTGCTCTAAATTTTCTGATTTTAAAGTCTCCCCTTCGATCCAATCTGATATAAGATATACTAAATCTTCAACTGGAATTACTTTTTTACCATTAATATCGGCGAGGTAACGAAATGTTAATGTATAACCATTAGAGAGGAGATATTCATGTTGAGATATCATTGTTTCGAGCCATTTCTGTCTATCATACCCATAAATTTTTAGTCTTAGTATTCCTTTATCTGTATCAAGCTTAAACAAACCCGATAGAAAACCTGTTTCATCAGTTTCTTTACACTGTATCAGATCACATTGATTGATTGTGATATGAAATCTTTTTTTAACATCAGATAGAAGTTTGCTAATCTCAATATTCATAAGATTTCACCCATCTTCATAGTCATCATAGGCAAACCTTTAAGCTTCCAACCAGCAAATGGCGTGTTTCTTCCCTTAGATTCAAATCTTGTAGGATCAACTATAAACTCTTTATTGATGTCTATGATTGTAATGTCTGCATCTGCGCCTTCGGATAATGTGCCTTTGTTCAGGTTTAATATTTTTGCAGGATTTACAGTCAGTTTCTTTATGGCTTCAAATAAAGTCAAGTGCTTTTCATTTACCAATCTCGTGATTACAAGTGATAGGCATGTTTCCAGACCAACTATTCCGAACGGTGCTTCTTTTAATCCTTTTGCTTTCTCATTTTCTGCGTGTGGTGCGTGATCTGTTGCGATTATGTCAATAGTACCGTCTTTCAGACCTTCTATTACTGCTTCTACATCCTCTCTGCTTCTCAATGGAGGGTTCATCTTGGCGTTTGCACTGTATATTTCAACTGCTTCATCTGTAAGAGTAAAATGGTGTGGTGTAGCTTCTGCGGTCACGTTTACGCCTTTCTTTTTGGCTTCTCTTATTAATTCCACAGATTCAGCAGTGCTTACGTGTGCGATGTGTATATGCCCGCCTGTATCTTCTGCCAGCTTTACATCTCTTGCGACCATGCGATATTCAGCGGAGTTGGGTATGCCGATAACACCGAGTCTTTCTGAAACTGCGCCTTTATTCATTACCCAGCCTTCGTATTTATCATCTATCCATTCACAATGTGAGATAATGGGAATATTATGTAAAGGATGAGGGATGAGGGATGAAGGATGATGTGTATAATTTTTACAACCTAATAGGGCATCTCTCATTATTTGAGAGTTCATCACAGGCTTACCATCATCAGATAGAGCTATTGCACCAGCTTCGACAAGTTCGGTAATATTGACTAAATTATCTCCACGCAGACCCATAGTTACACTACCTGCGAGAAAAACATTTATAACTGCTTGATCTTTTATACAAGAAAGGATGTCTTTGATAACGAGTGAGGAATCTGGGACGGGATTGGTGTTTGCCATTGCAAGAATTGAGGTGAATCCACCTTTTGCGGCAGATCGTGTGCCAGTTTGGATAGTTTCCTTGTATTCTTGACCCGGCTCACGAAGATGAACGTGCATGTCAATGAGACCGGGAGTTACAACAAGACCCTTTGCATCAATCACCTCCACACTCTCTACTGAAATACTTTTGCGAATACAAGCAATCTTGTCATCAACTATCAGCAGATCAAGAACTTCACAATCCAGTAGATTAGTCGGGTCAATTATCTTCCCGCCTTTTATAAGTATCTTCATAAATTAATCAACTTCCTCAGTGATGCTCACTCTATCAGTTCCGTCCAGTTCTTTTAATTCAACATTGATCCATTCTTTTCGGGATGTCGGTATGTTTCTACCAACATAGTCTGCGGCAATAGGTAATTCTCTGTGTCCCCTATCAATCAGCACGGCAAGCTGGATGCTAGACGGACGTCCAAAGTCTAACAACCCATCAATCGCCGCTCTGGAACTACGACCAGTGTGTATTACGTCATCCACAAGGATCACTTTTTTGTCATTGATATTGAACGGTATATCAGTTTTACTGGCTCCCGGTTTACGTTCAAACAAATTGACATCATCACGATAAAGTGTAATATCTATTGTTCCAGCAGGAACTTTTATGTCTTCGATCTCCTCAATGTTCTTAGCGATACGACGGGCAAGGTGATCTCCACGCCGTGCTACTCCAACGATCACCAGATCAGCGATTCCTCTGTTCTTCTCGACAATTTCGTGGGATATTCTGACCAGCGCGCGCCTTATATCATCTTCAGTCATTATTTCTGCTTTTTCTCGCACTTCCATCCCAAACCTCCGTTTTTGATTAAAAAAAAGACCTTCCCACTGAAAAGTCGGAAGGTCAATTATATATTAAAAGTATTATTATTTTCACGTCAATTCTGCCTTTTCAGCCTCGCAGGACTGGTTTAAAGGTTCTGATCCGTTAAACTGGATATCTTGTCCACAATTATAGTACCAAAAAGAAATAACATTGTCAATATCAAATTCAATACCTATTTTAAACTTCCTTGTATTCTGACTATCCTTATGATAAACTATGAGTGTAATCTATTAGACCTATGAATTTATAGACCTGTTTTTGAGATGGTTCATTTCTTATAAGATTTAAGGTAACACTTTTTGATCAGGAAAAAATAATTTATCACGAATTACACTAATAAGACGAATTTCACGAATGTTATATTTATATTCGTGTAGTTCGTTCCTATTCGTGCCATTCGTGATTAAAAAAATGTTACCTTAATTATGAACCATTCCCTGTTTTTATTCGTGAAATTTGTGATTATCTTGTTTTAAAAGTAAAGGCATATCGAGATGAGACTAATACAATTTAATTCACCACCTGCGGTTATTTTAAGAGTTGGTCTGGTTGAGGACGACACTGTCTTTGATCTAACGAATCTAGATCCGTCCTGTGACAGTATATATAGAATATTCATCAAAGCAAAAAAAGAAAATAAAACTCTTGAAGAATACATTGATGGCAGAAAATTTCGCCAATACTGCCAAAAATTAAGTTACAGCGAATTAATAAAAAATCGTCCCGGAGATAAAGGTGGATGGATACTCCCGCCAATAAACCACCCTGATCCCGCGCACTGCATAGTCACAGGAACCGGATTGACCCACCTCGGCAGTATGGCACAGCGTGATAAAATGCACAAAGCTGATGAAATTAAGCAAAAGACAGACTCACAGAAAATGTTTGAGATGGGTTTGGAAGGCGGAAAGCCTGAACATGGCAAAAGAGGTATTGCGCCAGAATGGTTTTATAAAGGTAATGGAACAATCTTGAGGGGTTATCATGACTTTCTGGACATACCATCGTTTTCAGAGGACGGCGGTGAGGAGCCTGAAATAGTTGGATGCTACATTATCGGTGAAGATGGAGTACCATATCGTCTTGGTTTTGCCATCGCTAACGAATGGTCGGATCACATTACAGAGCGCGTCAATTACTTATGGCTTGCGCCGTCAAAGTTGCGTACATGCTCAATTGGTCCTGAACTGATCACGGATCAAACTTTCAAAGATATAAGAGGTTATTGTCGAATCTATCGTGGAAGTGATATGCTGTATGATTCTGGTGAACTTTTGACAGGTGAGGATAATATGAGTCATTCGCTGGCGAACCTCGAAGATCATCATTTCAAATATCCGCAGTTCCGTTTACCGGGCGATGTCCATATACACTTCTTCGGCACAATGAAGTTATCATTCGGTAACAGAAGCGCATTTCAGGATGACGACAAGATCGAGATACACTTTGGCAATATGGGAGCGGATCTCGTAAACTATGTAAAACGTATTCCATCTAATTCGAGACCTGTCATTATTCAGAAAGCATAAGATGTAAATTACATATTCAGTATATTATTTAAAATTGGGTTCGTCAGTATCAAAACTTCAGCTTCATGCCAACACTGGCTGTATTGCTCTCGTAAAAATCTTTTGTGAAGAACACGGTGTTCCGTAGATGTTCATAGTTGACCTTCAGGGATACCTGATCTGATACGTCATAAGTCAAGCCGATCTTTATACCACTCTGATCGTCAGTTCGGGTTTCACTTAACTCGTAACCTAAATCCGGCGTTTGGTAAGCCCCTATATTATAAGCTACAAGCTGATAAGTTAGTTCAACCCACAGCTTCCATTGGAATGGATTACTCAATACGACGATCTGGGTTCTATTACCATCGAAATTAAACACACGGCTGTTTGAATCTGATTTTATAATCTGATCAGATAAAGACAGACTGGTATTATTAAACATAGAGGCATCGAATCCCAGCATTACGATCTTCTGTCTATCTCGTTGTATTCCCTTCAATACTATGGGTCTGCCATTTTTGAAATCTATAGGTCTTCGATTATATGTTTTTATCTGATCAACATAGCCCAGCCGAACCTGAAAGTCTTCAGATATGGTATGATATATATTAACACCAAGCTGATGATAATAGTAGTTACGTGCCTGAACCTCTGGGGCTTTGTTCTGGAACCATTTCTGTTCACCTTTATATGATAGATATAAGGTTGTTTTTTTGCCAAAATTCTGACTGAAACTTGCATCAAAAACGTTGTCGTAGAAGTTAAACAGGTCGTTTTGACTATTCCATACTTTGATGGCTTCATTCATATAAAGCTTATTGCCAGCTTTAAGCTTAAATTCAGCCTCATGGGAGTTATAGTCTTCGTTATTGGTGGTATTGACGTCTCTCATTCGTAGAGAGTATTTTGCATCAGTCTCCAGCCATTTTACAGGGATGAAATCTTTGATTCCAAATCCTGTATATAGTCTCCAGATGATACCATCCTGATAATTTTCGTGTAGCCTTTGTTGAGTGACGTTATTATCATACTCAAGTCTTGCATCAATATCCTGGGCATATATACCAACTTTAGATAAAGCAGGCGTAGATAGACTTATAAGGATACTGAGAAACCCTATAAATATTAACAATTTCCTTATCTTGATCATCTCATTACTTCCCTTTTACTTCCCTTTCGATTCAATCTGAGATGCCCTTTGCTTTAGTATCTTGCATTGATTTTCGAGACTTATAGCTTCGTCTTCAAGTTCACGGATCTCGTCTGAAAGACCGTCAATTTTTTTCTTTAGTTCAGTTATCGTCTTTATGATTTCCGATTCATTAACACCTATCGGAATACCAGCAGTTCCGCTTTCAACGCCGCCTGATTCTTTTTCCTCATTGCTTCTCTGGATTTCTTTCCATTTATCTCTCATTCTCTCGTTTCTTCGTTGTCTGGCTTGCAAGTCATTTAATTCTCGTTTTTTCTTTTCGGCTTCTACTCTGTATTCTGACGCCATATTTTCGGAAATTTTTGCACCCAATCTAAGTTTTTCGGGATCATTCCCTAATGACATCGAAAATGGCGTTATCTGTACTTGCTCAGAAGATTCTGACGCATACTTATCTCTGAGTTCTGCAACTTTTCGGGTTAATTGCAAAATCATAGATATTTGCCTTGAAGCTCTATCGGCTCCGGGTTCATTTTTTAGTAAAATATCCATAAGGGTTATAACCCGTGCCTCTGATCTATTTATTAATCGGTTTGCCGTTGTAGCGTAATCTTTTATTAGCGGCTCTCGTATTTCTTGGAGTTCTGTTATTCTATCAGACATAGATTGTGATTCTGCCATCAGATTTTTAAGTCTTCTTTCGCTGAAACCGAGCGCACCTGTAATTCTATCCATGATTCCTTTGGGGTTTCGCAACTGCTCTTTCAAAAGAGTTACCTCACTTGTAACTCTCTCGTGGTTTTTTTGCAGGGATTGTAGTTCCATATCAATTGGTATGATTCTAGTTTCTATGGTACTTAGTTGGCGTGCTATATCTAATATTTCACTATCGAGAGTTTCTCTGTTTTGAAGAGGAGGCGGTTTCTGGGTATTAGCTTCCTGAATACAGATGATAACTGTGAAGATGAATATGCTTATAAAAAAGGTTGTTGCCTTTTTGAAAAGACATAACCTTCCTCTGAGAGCGGTGACATGCGAAGATATACTTCGCTTCTGTTGCATTTCCGCGCTCCTATTTAATGTGATGTTATGGGTGAGCCAAAAAATAGTGGATACAAACAAAATTGACGGACTTAGCTGTCATTCAGTCGAATCATCTTCAGAGGCGATCCCGTGTTTTTCCATTTTGTAGTTTAGTGTCGATCTTTTTATACCCAGTATCGCGGCGGCTTTGGTGCGAACCCAATTTGCTTGCTGTAAAGCCTCCATTATTAGCTTCTTCTCAAGCGACTCCACTTGCTCAAGGGTCCCTGCCTTCGCTATATCCTGATTCATCACCATCTCTGTGGGAAGTGGAAGATGCTCTGGAAGTATTCTATCCCCATCAGATAGCACCATAGCACGCTCAATAGCATTTTCTAATTCACGGATATTGCCTCGCCACTCGTAATTAGTCATGAGTTCCATTGCTTCGGGAGAAACGCTTTTTATTCTGTTAGAAACTTTGCCGGCAAATCTCTTGATGAAGTGATAGACGAGATCTGGTATATCTTCCCTTCGTTCTCGAAGAGGCGGTAGATATATCGGGACAACGTTAATACGATAATAAAGGTCTTGCCTGAAAAAGCCTTTCTGAATAGCTTCTTCAAGATTTTTATTCGTTGCGGCGATGATCCTGACGTCAACGGTTATCGGCTTTGACCCACCAACTCTTTCAAAAGTTTTATCCTGCAAAACTCTCAAGAGTTTCAATTGTGTTGAAGGGCTAATATCACCTATTTCATCGAGAAATATAGTTCCGCCGTTAGCTAGTTCAAACCTACCCATTCTTCCTCTGAATGCACTGGTAAACGCACCTTTTTCATGTCCAAATAACTCGCTTTCTAGTACGCCTTCCGCATAAGCGGCACACTCAGCCCGGATGAACGGCTTATCCCGTCTTGCACTGTTGTTGTGTATTGCTTGGACTATAAGGTCTTTTCCCGTTCCACTTTCACCACGGATCAGCACAGCGGCGTCAGACTTTGCAACCTTTCGAACTATATCAAGAACATCCTTTAATTTTTTGCTTTTACCGATTATATCACTGAAATCCCCTCTAAGATGCAACTCCTCACGAAGAAATCTATTCTCTTCCACCAGTTGCCTTTTCTGCATCGCTCTTTCTATTCTCACCATTAAGGCTTCAGTGTTATAAGGACGTTCAATGTAATCCTCAGCCCCTTCTTTCATTGATTGCACTGCTTGGGGAACTGTTCCGAAAGCTGTTATGAGTATCACAGGTAAATTGGGATAGTCTCTCTTAACAACCCTCAAGAGTTCTACACCGCTGTCGTGTTCTTTCATTCTGACGTCAGTTAATATTAAGTCAACCGAATTATTTCTGAGAAGTTCAATAGCAACGTCCTCGTCTTCTGCTTCTATAACGCTGTATCCATCTTTCCCAAGCCTCTGTTGTAGAATTTTGCGAGCACTTGCCTTATCATCAACGACTAATATGGTACTCACTTCTTAAACCTCATAATGACAGGTAACGTATCAAATCTTAGCTATGACAGATACTCAACCTGTGTTAAATATGGAAGAAATACTCTTACTTTTGTTCCTTTTCCCAGAACACTTTCCAACTCTATATTCCCGTTATGAGCGGTAGCAATTTTTTTGCATATAGAAAGTCCTAAACCTGTACCGTTACTTTTTTTTGTAAAGAATGGATCAAAGGCTTTTTCAAGGTCACTAGGGGACATACCGCATCCTTTATCTTCAATCACAATTTCCATAAAACGCTGGTTTTGTAATTTTCCATTTGTGATGTTTGCCCAAATGATAATCTCACCGCCATTCCCCATTGCCTGAATAGCATTCCTGATCAGATTCACAAAAAGCCCTCTCAATTGTTCAAAATCCCCCATTATAATAGGAAGATCATCATCAAATCTATATCTAACAGATATACCATTATCAAGCACTTCCTTATCCATAGAAGATATTACTGTTTCCAATACTTCAGTTATGTCAAGGGGATTTGGCTCAATTGTTAAAGGTCTGGCGAAATGGATGAAATCAGTTACTTTTGAGTTAAGTACGATAATTTCTCCCTTTATGTCGCTTATGTATTCTAGTTTCGGATCGCCATCTTCTATCTCATCTTCGAGGAGTTCAGTGAATCCCTGTATAGCACTTATCGGACTTCGGACTTCATGAGCGACAGAAGACGATAATTCAGCGATCTGTCTTCCATGCGCGGCGACTTCCTCATATAGTTTTTTAAGGTTTTTTGCCATTTGATTGAAAGTTTTTGCAAAAAGACCAATTTCGTCTCTAGATCCAACGTTTACCTCGGTATCCAGATTACCTGCGGCAATACTTTCTGACGCCTGTACCAATTTTTTTATTGGAGTTACAACCGAACTTGCTATCAATACACCTAGTAGCGCAGCAAGGGCTGTGATTACCAATGCAATAGTCAACAGGACAATCGCTACTCTGTTTACTGTATCAAGGAATCTTGCTGATGCCTCAACACGAACGACAGCAATGACCTTTCTATCTTTTGTAAAAACTGGCGCATAAGCTGATTTATGAGGACGTCCATCTTTACCGGGAAATAATACCGACGCTTCCGCATTACCCTCCCATGCCAGTCTTAGCTCTACTTGATCAGCTTTTAACGCCTCAAGTTCCTTGCCAACAGTCAGTTTCCCTTCAGCATCGGCAATTACCTTATTACCAGGTCCTATTAGTATAATGTTATCTAAATCTGCTTCCTCTGTACTTACAGCAGATAATTTCTCTTTTAGTATATTATAGTAAAAAGAATTTCTTCCAGGTAGCCAATTTGAAAATAATTCAACCTCAATCGTTCCAGCGGCTATTTCTGCGTGATTGACAAGACTTTTCTCCATTTGTTTTTCAAGAGTGTTTCTGGTGACGAGGTATGAGAATAATCCAAAACTTACAAGCGACATAAGTACTAAAAGTCCTAATGCCGTAGAAAACTTAGTCCGAAGCCCCCATCTATATTCGCTATTTGGAGACATACCTTCTATCACTCCAATCTATTAATCAATGAATGATGCAAGCAAGACTTATTATACATGAAGAGTCTAGGGACTGTCAAGAGAACTGGATTTTTTGTAGGAATTCTCAACGTGTCAAGATGACAAAAATCTGACAGTATCAATAAAAAGCATTTTTGGACTAATCATTCAGGTAGGCAAACTGAGATTATATGAATCAGAGATTCATTAAATAACGCTCATTAAATGATGGTTCATAATATTTGGACTCACTTTCATCTACACCATCCCAAATGCAAACTCGTTCTATCCATCAAACGTTACATAAGACATCCGCCACTTCTGTGATATATAACTGCTTACCATAATACGTCAAAGAAAGCATTACCATATTCATCTATCATACGAAGTATCAATCGTCGTGCTGCTATGGTTTCTCCCTCGTGCCCTTCCTCTGATGTATCTCCTTTGACATCTTTGGGAAGTATCTTTTCCATACCCAGTATTGTCTGAACATAAGATGAATACACCTTACCAACCATTTACTGTCTTTTTTCCATTGATAAATACTGTTTCCAGATGTCAAAAGCGGGTCTTTTTACTCCATTTTCATCTACTATCCCACAATCCTTCCAAACGGAGAATACATCCATAGTTAAACCACGCTTTTCGAGTTGAGGGGCTATACTCTTATATAGTGCGTCATAGTCACGATAAAGAAAATCAATAATGAATAGATAACCATCTTGATTTCCCCTATCGAGGAGCGTCTTAAAGTAGGTCGCTTGCATCTCAGGAGAACCTTTTATCGTTATTTTATAGCTCTTGAGAACAATGTCTTCCGCAGGAAAACCCGTCTCAGTGATTGCTAAAGGTTTGTCTGTGAATTGGTGAATCCAGTCAAGAGTTTTTATGGGCTTTTCAGATTGCCCCGCCATAAAAGGATAGTAACTGATGCCCAATATGTCACTATATTCAAGAAGCTTCTTGATTTCTTCCTGCTGTGTCTCAAGATCCTTCCACCCCGGATTTGTGAGATTGTGTAGAGATACAGTGAAGAATATTGGGAGATCAGGATAATTTTTCTTTAGCTCAGTATAGGTGTTTTTATGAAGCTCAATAAAAGAATTCCATAGATTTGGTGAGTTATGGAATAATTCATTTACTTCAATTCCTATGGCAAGGTAATCAGGTTTAAAAAACTCAACTGCGCGCCGACAATAGTTAAGGTATGCTTTCTTTACGATAGGGTCGTCAAACGCCTTATCCTTAAACGGTGCGGGTATCGGCATATCTTCGTCTACGCCGCGATACATCTCCATTGAGTTTCTACCTTCGTTCAGAGGAGTCAAAGAAAGAAACATTTTTTTGCTCTTGTTTATGTCCTTGCGACCTTGCCAATCTTTCATCATGTTAGGATGGAAAGGTTTATCATCCAATGCTTCGGTCCATGGCACGCCCTGTTCCAGATGCTGTGAGATTATATCCCCATTTTCCATAATGAATTTGGCAGTATCCATAATTGCATCAACCGTCATATCCCAGGGAAATGGTGTAAATCCCATGTAATAGACTCTATTACCTTTCGGTGCTTGAATAATACCTGTTGGTTCTGTCGAATGTCTCGCACATCCGAACATTAGAATCGTGATTAGTGTTATCGAGGAAAACATCCAGACTCTATTTTGTAATATTCTCATATTTTTATAGTTCCTCTTGAATACGCTTAGTAGCAGTCATCAGATTCCTTACGGTTTCGTCAGAGATTTCAGGACCAGCATCTGCAACAGTAATCGCTGTAAATAATTCGGCAGGACTGGCATCCTCCATCATCTTGATGATCAACTCGTCAATCTCATCACGACTCATCTTTGCTAAAGCGCCGACCTCAATGTACGTTGATATCTTAGCGTTTGGGTAAGCAGTGCGTGTAATCCGCAAATCTGTTCCGGGTCCTACATCCAGCGATGATGGATTAAGTGGTCGGTATGCCTCAGCATAAGCGTCGAAAACACCACAATGATGGAGATTGAACTCACCCTGAAACTGATTACGGATCCATAGATCCTCTGGAAGAACCACGTCATAATATGTTTTTGGTGATACCATACACACCGGGCAATTTCCGATCCCCCAACCTCCTGTTCTTGTAGTTTTCGGATCAACACCGTTGATCTTGCATACAACTAGATCATGAATAGCTAATACAGCTTCACCCATCTTTTGTAGGACTCGCTGCGCCATCTCTGGTTCTGCTACACATGCAAGTAGTATATCTGATCCAAATACAGAGACAGCATTGTTCAATGGTCCGCCAAAATTGACGCCTGCTGTACAATATCCATAGCGTTCCTTTAATTTATGTGCTTTTTCAAATGCCTTTTGCACTACTGGCGAAGTTTTGATGTCTGGCACTTCCAAATTTTCCATACGATTCCACGCATCAGGAAGGATCAGTGCCGCTGGCGCCTGCCCTTGTATGTAAACAATTTCACATCCCCAAAAGGCGGACATAAAGCGGTCTCCATACTCCCCGCCGACGTAAGGTTGTGGTTGTGGGTTTTCCTCACCTAAACCAATATCGCCAAATCTTTCAAATAAAAGCCTTCTTCGATCTTTACCAGAAGTGTCGTCACCATAATACTTATACCACCAAGCCTCAGAAAATCCTATTGAGATTCTTGGTAATATTTTATCAGAATTATCCATTTTTCGTTTCCTTATTTTGACATGGTTCACAATCAAGGTAACACTTTTAAGATTATCCAAAAGTAGGATGGGCACTGCCCATCAATTAACTCTATATCACTCAACAATCTTCATCTCCAAAAGCCTGTTTCTCTCATTTTCAATTTCTAATCTTATAACTTCAGGATCAGGCAGTTGAAGTTTGTATTTCGAGGCAAATATCCTGTTATTCATACCCCCTAAAGCATATTCAGCAATCGTCTTATTTTTATCTGTGCATAATATCAAACCAATGGGGTCATTTTCATCCGGGAGATTTTCTTTATCTTTAAGGTAATTCAGATAAAGGTTCATTTGTCCAGCGTCAGCATGGTCGAACTCTCCTATCTTCAGGTCAATTGCTACTAGGCATCTTAAAATCCTGTGATAAAGTAAAAGATCAATTCTAAAATGCCTTCCTTCGATAGTAAGTCTCTTTTGCCTAGCCACAAATGTAAAGCCTGCGCCAAGTTCAAGGAGGAATTTCTCAAGGTGCATGATCAAAGATTCTTCCAATTGAGATTCGGAATATTCGTCTTTTAGTCCAAGAAACTCAAGAATGTAAGGGTCTTTAATCTCATCTTCAGGCTTGAGAATGATCTGATTCTTATGTGCTTTTTCAATGACTGACACTTTGCGTTTTGATAACGCAGTTCTGTCATAAAGCATTGATTGTATCTGCCTGTCCAGTTGACGAACCGACCAGTTTCCTTTGATACATTCTAACTCGTAGAATTCCCGCTTAAATGGTTCGTCAAGCCGCATAAGAAGGCAATAATGCGACCATGAAAGAGGTAGAGCATTTGCTAATTGGTAAAATTCGGACGTTTCAATGGTTTTACCTTCAATATCTGCTATTGATTGTGATTTTCCAGACACTGTCTGGAAAATTCGGTCTTCCGTGTAGGTAAGATAGAAAACCCGCATCATATATAAGTTGCTTTTTGAAAATCCTCTACCAAATCTATGAGTTAGGTCTTTAGCAAGGTGAAGCAATACTTCTTCACCGTATTCCGCCCTTTCCTCTCCTTTTTGCTCGTATTCTACAATTCTTTTTCCAATTAGCCAGTATGTAGCTACAAGTGCAGTGTTTACATAAGATACCGCCGTTTTTCTGCCTTGCTCTACGAGCGACGATATTTCAGTTACAAGTCTTGAGTAATCCTGTATTTCTGTAACGTCATTCATTGTTCATCCATTCTTTCGAGATAATGGCTGAATTAGTAACAATAGATAATACCAATTCAGTGTTATGCTCCTGCATTATTATTGATTCACATTAGTCGATCAATATCAATATGCCCAATGTGTAACAACTTAATAGAAAAGAGTGTCGTAGACACGCCTAAAAATAGCCCACAACTTTAGTGGGTAAAAAAACAAAACACAATTAAGTGCCATAGGCACGATTGAAAATATAAGCTAATCAAATCAATCCGATTCGCAATGTTAGTAGCTACTTGCTAGTAGATGTTGTCCATATAATACTCAACTCCTTGTCATCTTCCTTGCTACCAGTGTGATTAGCACTCCAAACATTAAGTAACCTAATATTAGTTCAAAGGATACCCAAAACTTTCCTGCATCATTTACTGGTTGTAAGTCGCCAAAACTAGCAAAAGTTGAGATACTGAGATATAAAGCAGTAAAAAATTTATTACCAACATAATCACTATATTGATAGTTATCGAATTCTATGTCGAAAACTCCTAAGTCATTCCTAGATGGCAAGTATATACAAGCAAAAAACATCAATATACCAAATACCCATGAAGCGAATCTTAACCATGATTCTCCATAATTACATGTAATTTCCCAAAACCAATATAGATAATTCTTCCACCATCTTGAATTTTCTTTAATACATTTCATCTCCTTAACATACATAGCACTGGATTCACGATGATTGCCCTCTTTATCATATTCGATCTTCGCTTCACGGAAGCAATTCGCTGCTAATGAATAATTCTTCAAATTCAGGTACTGCTCTCCTACATTTCTGAACATTATAGCTGCCTCATCATACTTACTTTCTTTCTCATATTCAACCTTAGCATTACGGAAGCTATCTGAAGCTCTGTGGTACTCGTTATCGACTAGGAATTTTTTCCCTGCATGTTCAAAAAAGTAGCCAGCACCTGATAACAAAGAATTTTTATAAGCTTCACCTAGTTCTTCAAAAGAAGAAGGTGATAAATCCTTTAGGCAGGCTTTACTTAGTTCAGGATTTGAACTAAAATGAACGCCATCAAAACTGGAAAGTCCACAAATTCTAGCTTTATAAAAACAAGCTCTTCCTACGAAATTGGTTCGGGAAAAATCCACTATTTCATTGAAAATAACGCTTATACAATTTACATCCCCAATAATATCACAGTCTTTTATACTAATAGAGCTAGCAATAATTATTTTTGAATTGCCATCAAGCATGCTGTTATATGCAAATCTATAATCATTTTCTCTTATGAGCAACCCGCCTATAATCGTAACATATCTAATATCAATATCGTGTCCTTCAGAAATAGCCTCTATTATTATATCTCCGTTACCCTCTTCACAATTATTTGCTGTTCCGTACAGATATAATGTTGTTTTGCAATTTTCTATACGCAATCTAAAAGGTTCTATATTCTCTCTCATAATTATATTCCTTGAATGGCTTCTAAACGAATTACTGTAATCATATATAATAAGGAAATTTCATCAACTGATATCCACATGAAATTTGTAGAGAAAGACAATATTCGTCAATGTTAGATAGCCAAAACTATCAGGTTAATCGTAATTAACCTGACGTTGTGATTATATCTGTCTGACTATATCAGCCAATTTGTTTAACCACTATGACCAACCACTACCAATTTTTTGGGAACTTATAATGCTCTTTTATATCCTCAATGTAAGCCATCGGTTCATTTGGTTCGATATTGAGCAGTGCGTTCAACACTTCCATCGCCTGATCATACGATCTTGTCTGGTGACTATTCAGTATGCTGTATAATAGCATTGACTTATCACCTGATTTAATCGCCTCTAATGTACGCTCCATATCCCACCAATCAGGATAAATACATTCTAACAAAATCTTTTTCGGCAGAGGATGGATGGGCAACGGTTGTATGCCTTTCTTGTTGACAATTGCAGGTACTTCAACCACTACATCATCCGAAATACCGGGTATCGCACCATTGTTCGGGATGTTGACCTGAAACTTGCCTTCGTTGTCGTTGACCAAACCATCAATAATTGGAACGTGCTGTTCAGAAGTTTTTCTGTCGCCAAAGAGTTTGATAGGTCGGATATCGGGATTATAGGCGGCTTCTTTCATCTGCTGATAATGTCTTTCCTTGTCTTTGAGAATACGATCGCGCCCTTCAGGAGTATCACCGCCACCTATAGGACCACCGTACCATCTGATGCGTGTCTCAAGATCGGTGTGATACCACCATCCGCCGCTACGAGGCGTATCTCCGACAGGCATTAGACCAAACATTTTGTATTGATTTATTGCCGCAGGAGACATCTGTGCAGAGAACCCGCCTTTTTTCTGTCTTTCTTCCCAGTATGATTCGCTTTTGTTTTTGATCCAATCATCGAGAATTGGATAAGCATCTTTGCCATCATAGCGAAAGTCAGTAAGCCAGATGTTATGATTGAGACCCGGCGCCTCCCAGACGACCTTATCAGGATCAAGACCAATGGTATGTGCAATTTCCCGATAACCATAGTGACCATGACAAAGCCCGCAAACTTTAATACTTGTCTCCCGTGTCATCAGCGTAGTTCCTTCAAAGACAGGATTGCCTGCTTGAAGCACATACGCATTGGGACATATTTTCTCCATATCCTTAACCACGTCAAGCATTAGTTGCAGATTATGGTATTCAGGCATGCCTGTACCGCCATAAAAATAACCGAGTTTAGCAGTAAGCTCACGGCGGCGTTTCATGAAATATTCGTTGTGGGTGATTGTGGCTGTATTTATCACGAAATCCGCATCCTGCAAAGATTCTTTACGGTTCTGTGTAGACTCGAATTTGAGGTCAGAACCAAGGTCCTCAGCATATCGCATACTAAGTTTATAGACAACATCAAGACTTTCCTCATTAATGTCCATGAAGCAGACCTTACTTCCTTTTAGTCCTTCCGTCAAGCACAAGTCCTTGACTAAACCCAAAGAAAAAACAACACTACCAGCACCTATAATAGTTACTTTTATTGACATCACATAAACTCCTTCAGTAAGATAGGCATTGCCTACTCTTCAAAAATCCCTCTAAATCTCCCTTTAGATGAACATTAAATAATTAATCGGGTAATCCATGATAGAGCCTTTAAATCCCCCTTTTTCAAAGGGGGAATTGTTCCCCCCCTTTAGCTAAAGGGGGGAAGGGGGGATTTGATTCATTTTATTACCCGATTATTTTCTTAACCTTCATGAAAAGGGAGACTTTAAGGCTTATTTCATATCAAAAGCTATTGATAAAAAATATGTCCCCAGTTAGAATTAATATCCAGTGTCAAACTGTAATCGTTGACGATTGGTTTACAGATACCCCATTGACCAAATTTATAGCTAAGAAGGTCGGTCCATTGACCATTTTCTGAAAATGGCACATTTACTGTTTGTACTCTATCAGAAAAGTTCAATACAATAATAAATCTCTGTAGATTGCCATCTTGATCATACCCCCACCTATGATAAATCACTACTTGCTTTTCTACATCCACACCAAATCCTTTTGGGTTAAATTTGGTTTGCCATTCCTCCCAATAATCTGGATAAAAATAATCCGAACGTAAAGCTGGATATGTTTCTCTAATTTCACATAACCTTTTATATAGTCTTAGTATGACCGAACCAAATTTATCACTTGCAAAACTCCACCTTAGCGGTCGTGGTTGGACATGGCGATTACTTTCTTCGTCGTTTTCTACTATCCAGTGGTCTTCAGCGAACTCCTGTCCATTTTGAATCATCACCGCACCCGGTGATGTAAATAGAGCAATCGCATAAGGTTGCGTTCTATACCAGCGATTTGAGCCTAGATTTTCTTTCGCTCCAGCCTGCCATGCAATTTGAGAGTGATCATGGTTACTCAAGTAAATTGTTGGAACTTTTCCCGAATTTATAAGGAATCTATTATTGTTGAGAGCGTTATAGATACCAGAGTCTATCTTCCAGTCCCAGAGATATTGAAAGCACTTTGCATACATTAGATTATCCCAATAACTGGTTGCTTTTGTATCTTCTTTAGTAACCTTGACAGCATCAATTGCTAAATGCTCTAAGGTTAATGAAAAGTTATTTTCATTATTCAATCAACATAATTTTGAATCGCTTCAAGTAACTCAGGCAATCCCCGTTTATCGCCTTTAATATAGTAATTTACCGAATTATCAAATCGAATCCCGTCAATCTTGAAATTCTTAATCCAATATAAGCAAACATCACGAATGAACTCATTGGTGCAATTATTATTAAAGTTAAGGTCTTGTAGTCCACTGAATGTTCCACCAAAATTACCAGTATATGGACATTGGTTTCGGTCTTGATAAAAATCTCGGTACGGGAAAGAAGGGCTAACGTGATTAAATACCCCGTCCATAATGACATGAATATCACGCTTATGACATTCACTTATAAGATTTTTCAAATACGAGATTTTTTCACTAGGAGTTTTTAAATTGTTGACATACCTATATTCAACAGAAAAATACATATACGGATCATATCCCCAATTAAATTTATTGCCTTGCCAGGCAGTCCAGGGCATAAAGAGGATCGCATTTATCCCTAAATCTTTTAAGTAGTCTAATTTATCAATCACCGCTTCAATAGGGGCTTTAGAATCCTTAAATTCGTCAGGAATTCTGAACTCGTCAGTGAAGTCATCTATCATTAATTCATAGATAATTAAGTCTCTGAGATGCTTCCTTCCATTTTTCAAAGTCTCTATAGCTTTGGTGTTAGCTTTGGGATTAGAACCACCAATTACAAAACCAGCATTCTCATTATCTCTACCGCCGTATCTCGCAAATGGGTCTGAGACTTTGCGCGGTTTTTCGTTGGAATCGTTAAAAGTGACATAATATTTATACTCATAGAAATCCGCATCAAGTTTCTGATCAACAGTTAGACCCCATATTGTTCCTTCACTATCAGTCGTAGACTCTAGGTATAACCCATTTTCAAAATCCCAATTTTGATTGTTATCTATTTGATTCTGAAAGGATCCTGCAACCTGAATGGACTTTATGTTTGGGTCAGTAATGTTAGGAAAGAAAAGCTTAAATCTTACATTGTCTTTATCCTCATTATTGAAAACTGGCAATGCACCAAATTTACCTTCTAAATAGTCCATGATAATCCTCCCCGTCCTCAAATTAGAATTCAATTATACGAGTTTTTCAGTTAGCAACGGTTACTCCGGTGTCACGTAAGCCGCTGTAATCCCCCCATCTACCATGAATTCTGTGCCTGTAACATAAGATGACTCGTCAGACGCCAAGTAGAGAGCGGCGTAGGCGATCTCTTTGGCAAGCCCGAAGCGTCCCATAGGGATATGAACAAGACGGCGCTGTTTCTTTGCTTCGGTGTTGAGAAAACTCATCAGCATTTCAGTGCGCAGTGGTCCTGGGCATAAGGCATTGACACGGATATTCTCACGGGCATGTATGACCGCAAGTTCACGAGTCATCGCCAAGACTCCGCCTTTACTAGCAGTGTAAGCCAACTGCGGGGTCGCCGCGCCGATTATCGCAACGAAAGAGGCTGTGTTGATAATGGAACCGCCTCCTGCCCGACGAATTGCAGGAATACCATGTTTGCATCCCAGAAACACGCCTTTAAGATTGATCGCCATCGTCAGTTCCCAGATATCTTCTGGCGTATTGACAGCATCATCATCTTTGTTGTGCATGATACCTGCATTGTTGAACAATACGTGAAGCGCTCCGTAGGTTTCTTCTGCAACCCTTACCATATTTTCGCAGTCAGCAGATTTCGACACATCAGCATGAACGTAAACAGCATCTCCACCATTATCACGAACCATCTTGGCAGTCTCTTGACCGCCTGTATCATTAATGTCCACAACAACGACTTTCGCACCTTCGCTGGAAAAAAGAATTGATGTTTCACGACCGATACCACTGCCGGCTCCTGTTATAAGTGCAACTTTGTTTTCTAAACGCATTTTTCGCTCCTATTCGTGACATTTGTGATAATAAAATTGTTACTTTAACTATGAACCATGCTTTATTTTTTTTATCAAATTTGCTCAAAATATCTTTTCCGCTCCCAATCTGTCACTGCCTGATCAAATAATGCCTGTTCTGTTTCAAAGAAATGTACATAATGCTCGATCACATCATCGCCAAAGGCTTTGCGCGCAAAATCGCTTTGCTTGAAACAGTTAGTGGCTTCTCGAAGACTGAGCGGAACTAATGGCAAATCCTCAGCATAATACATATCACCCTTGAAGATTTTCGAAGGCTCAGTCTGGTTGCGAATACCATCAAGACCAGAGGCAAGAAGCGCTGTATAGATCAGGTATGGGTTGACGTCTGCGCCGGGTATACGGCATTCGATCCGTAGTGATTGATCATGCCCAACGACACGGAATCCAGCAGTACGGTTATCATAACTCCATGCCAGTCTAGTTGGCGCCCACGAACCTGCCTGATAGCGCTTGTAGGAATTCACCGTTGGGGCATAGAATGGCATTACGTCAGGCACGTGAGCAATACACCCGCCTAAAAACCAGCGAAAGACATTTGACCCCTGTATTGGTCCGATTTGTTGACTTCCTGAGAAAAGGCTATACTCACCGTCAGGATCCCATAGACTGATGTGAACATGACAACCTGAACCCGCCAGAGCATGATCAAACTTTGCCATGAACGTGACAGACAATCCCAACTGATCAGCTAATTCCTTGAGACATTGCTTATAAACGGTGTGACGATCTGCCATTGTAAGTATATCAGCGTAACGAATATTGATCTCGTGCTGACCCGGACCCCATTCTCCTTTGCTGAATTCAACAGGGACGCCGCTCTGAGATAGATGTTTACGTGCGGCGGAGTTGAGTATCTCTTCTCGTGTTCCCTGAAGGATGTGGTAATCCTCGATGTATTCTGAGAATGTCTTGAGATCGTGATAGTGTTTGGAACGTGCATCGCTGTATGACTCATTGAAAATGAAGTATTCCAGTTCTGAAGCCCCTTGAGGCAGAAAACCCATCTCTGCCGCAATGCCCATCTGACGCCTGAGCATACTTCTAGGGGCAATAGAGATAAGCTCGTGCTTATTGTTGTAAATATCGCAGATCACCATAGCGGATTTTTCCAGCCACGTAGCCTGCCGTAAGGTTTTTAGATCAGGAACGCAATGGAAGTCGCCGTAACCTGATTCCCAGCTTGAGAACTTGTAACCAGAGATGATCACCATCTCCATATCTACGGTAAACAGGTAATCGCAGGCGTGCATACCTGATCCAGCGATGTGTTCGAGGAAGTAATCGCCGGTGATGCGCTTGCCCAACATACGGCCATATAGGTCAGAGAAAACAGTCACGATAGTCTCGATCTCCCCCGATTCGATTTTTCCCTTTAATTCTTCAAGAGTCAACATACCCCGAACGACTTTATTAGTCATATAAACAGCCTTTTCAAAGATAGTTTTCAGTTATTATTACTTTGTCAGCTAATGCTAAATCATTGTATATTAACAGAAATGTAATCATTAAAAAATGCTATTTTGACATGGTGTAGGGGCGAAGCATTTTTAGCTAGATCAAGATTTATAGCTAATTTATATTAACATAAAAATGCTTCGCCCCTACGGTAAACCCTATTTTTTAACGATTACAAATAGCACACGGATAAACACAGATATGACGGATTTTCACGGATTTTATCTGTGGTTATCCGTCATGATCCGTGAGAATCCGTGTGCTATTTTATAATTGATATAGTACCAGCAATAGAAATTGTTTTGTCGAAACAGTATAAAGCAAAAAAGTCTGAAAAGCAATAAAATTTCAGCCAATACACCAGATTGCGTCATTTACTAATTCCATCTTCCCGCTATCCGCAGACCTGATACCAGCGTCCAGTATAGCCATAGCATCAAGATTCTGCATCATCTCCATCGTTGGATGAGGCGGTTCTCCTGTCTCAAGGTGATGGATAAATTCTTTTGCTAGATTATCTCGTCCTTCGGGCAATGGATCCCCTTCCAGAACTTCATCAGGATTAGTTGAGTAACGTGAGGTATAAACCTCTACAACCGATCTCATTTTACCTTCGCTGTCTGCCCTGCGATTTGCGACAAGAGTGCCTCTGCTTCCGTAAACGATGGGACCTGTGGGAACGCCTGTACTCCACGTAGTCCATGTCCCTTCAAGGATTGCCAGTGCTTTTGGGAAGCGTACTGTGATGATCGCATTGTCGTCAGCGTCACCATAATGGGACGTCAGGTTAGCCTTGACGCCGTAAGCAGAAACAGCAGGTATTCCGATGAACCATCGGGCTAAACATGCCCCGTAGCAACAGTAGTCTAGCAACGCACCACCACCGGGCTTTGATTGATGCCACCATTCTGCACCTTTTTCTGCATCGGTCATCTTCTGACCATAGGCTAATGGACCCATAGATGCGCCGTTACGGAATTTTACTTCCAGTATATCGCCAATAATCCCTTGATCTAGTAAAGACTTTATCTTGCGGGTAGTCGAACTCCACGTTGAGGGCCAATTGATCAGCAGAGCAACATTGTTAGCTTTAGCGGCTCGAACCATACGCAGTGCCTCTGATAAAGTTGCCGCCATCGGTTTTTCGGTGATCATGTTAATCCCTTTTGACGCTATCGCTTCTGCCACTTCGCCATGCTTTGCGTTTTCTGGACAGAATATGATGATGTCAAAGCTTTCCTTGTCCAGCATCTCATGATAATCATCATAGACTTTTGGGATACCTGTCTTTTCATGAGCCATTTTTAGACTGTGACGTCTAGTGTCCCTTTCATTAGAGATAGATGGCACGTCCGGAACCGTGTCTGCACAGGCTACCCACTGTATATTGGGTAGTTGGTTAAAAGGTTCGATAAGCCCATTAACGTGCATGTGTGCAAATCCAATGACCCCTAAGCGATATGTCTTTTCCATATATAAACTCCTTATTTATCATGCAGATGCGTTTCGCCTGCGACACTGATTGCGAGACGTATAGCGGGCTTGTCGCCTTTTACGTGGATGTGGTGATAATGCTCTTTTGGCACAAAGACGAAATCGCCAGCTTTAGCTTTGACTGGTTCCGCTAAACCCTCGATCTCCCAGTGAATCTCGCCTTCCATAACTACCCACCATTCGTCGTGGTGATGATAATGCTTATCGTTGGGGTGTCCCGGCGGTTGGCATATCAGCACGCCTTGCATTTGGTCAGTTGCGACAACAAGGTCTGACCATGGTGCATCGCCGTGTTTAGCTTTAACATCCTGTAGACTTATGGAATGAAATCCCGATTTGAGAATACCTTCTGGCATAATAATCTCCTTTCAATTTTTGTTAATGTTCTTTTGAGTATTTTTCAATTCTATCTCTGATCCGATCCCAATCTGGTCCATCGTCCTCAAAAAAGGCGTTAAAATTGTCTTTTAGCCATTCGTAATAGTCATCTTCAACATATTTACAGAAAGTTTCGACAAGCACATCCTCCGAAATATCATCAGGGATTTCAATGTCACATTCAGAAAATTCTTCATTCAAGAATTCTTTTACAACCTCACGATCCAGCATAAATTACTCTCCTTTTATCTAGCAAACCTTAAATGAATCTGTTATAATACCTATGATGATTTTAAACGCTTGCTATCCCGGATGCAACAAGAATTTTTAACCACAAAAAACGGAGAAAATCCGGCATGTATAACATAAATTACTTTAATACCGATAGCCTTTATATTTGTAATGACGATATTATAACCACAGATTGCATACCTGAAGATACGATAGACTTAATTGTAACATCTCCGCCATATAATGTAGATATTCAATATGGTTCACACGATGACAAAATGACTTATGAAGATTATCTATCTTTTACAAGAAAATGGATAGCCAAATGTTATAAATTGTGTAAGTCTGATGGCAGATTTTGTCTCAATATCCCATTAGATAAAAACAAGGGTGGACAACAAAGCGTTTGTGCAGATATAACGACTATTGCTAAATCAGTTGGTTGGAAATATCATTCCACTATCATCTGGAATGAGCAGAATATATCAAGACGGACAGCTTGGGGATCATGGTTATCTGCTTCAGCGCCTTACGTTATAGCACCTGTTGAGGTAATTGTTGTTCTATATAAAGATAGCTGGAAAAAGACTAGCAGGAGTAGAGAATCCGATATTACGAAAGAAGAATTCATGGAATGGACAAACGGGGTTTGGAACTTTAGCGGTGAAAGCAAGAAGAGAATTGGTCATCCTGCCCCATTTCCTATTGAACTACCTCGCAGATGTATAAAGCTGTTTAGTTTTGTAGGGGATACGATTCTTGATCCGTTTCTTGGTAGTGGTACAACGCTTATTGCATGTTTATTGAATAATAGGTATGGCGTTGGCATCGAAATTGACGAAAAGTATTGTGAACTAGCAAAAAAAAGGCTTCTGGAATATGAGTATTCAGAGCAATTTTCTCTTTTATAAAGGAAAAAGTGATGGCAAAGAGTATAAGCGAGTTGGTAATGGAATACTTTAAAAATCATCCTTTAGAAGAATTATCACATGGGCTAGTCGTGGATTGGGTAACAGCGGAATATCTTAAATATCATAATACTCCACCAAGAGACCCCTGGCGTGCAATAAGAAAACTTCATGAGCAAGGTATATTAATACAAGTCAGAAAAGGTATTTATAAATACGATCCTGATTATGTTGTGGAAGTGGAACAATTTGACTTTTTACCGAAAATTAAAGAGGAAATTTTTAAAAGAGATAATTACAAATGCGTAGTTTGTGGTCGAGGTAGGCAAGATGGTGTTGAAATATGCGCCGATCATAAAAAACCAAAAGATAAAGGCGGAAAAAATACTCTTGAAAACGGGCAGACATTATGTATGGAACATAATCTCTTGAAGAAAAACTATTCTCAAACAGAAGCAGGTAAACGCTATTTTATAAAACTATATGAAAGTGCAGTAACCAATAATGATGAAAGAGTCATTAAATTTTGCAAAGACATATTTGACATATATGATAAACATGAAATAAATGGGCATATAGAAAGACCTAATGGTGAAAAAAAATAGAAGAAGGGGTTTGAATATGGCAAGAACAACAACGACTTTTACCATTTCTCTTCCTCCTGAGATGGCAGAAAAAGTTGATGAATTGATGAAAAAAGAAAAAAGAACCAGAAGCGAACTTTTCAGAGAGGCTTTAAGAAGGTACTTTGAAGAACAGGAATGGAAAGAAATTAAAAGATACGGCAGAATGAAGGCGAAAGAAAAAGGGATTAGCGAAGATCAGATCGAGGATATAGTTGATGCCATTAGAGAATAAAAAGCTAACATGTGCAACGCCTTAGACTCTCACTATTTATCTTTGGTAATACTTATGTCATATTCATCGGAGAGTTGCCTTTATTTTACCCCATGTTGTTGATAAACTATCATCAGTATTTTCAACGCTAAACAACGAATCAGTCGGTGATGCTAAATCTTTAATCTCCTGTTCGTTTTTGGCAATATTAGAAATCCAAAACTCATCCAAAATTACACTTGCAGGATACGTTCCGATAATTCCCTGATCCGCTCCCATAGTTAGCATAGGAGACTTAGAACAATCAATTTCTCCTGCCCCAGCAATCTGATCACTTAACACTGAATCCACGTAGAAGCTTGCGTTTTTCCCATCGTATACGTATACTAAATAATACCATTTTCCTTTTTCAAGTGTTATTTTCTCAGCAATGTGGTCTTTTGTACCTAAAGTAGTAAACGTTGGATTCAAATTACAGAACTGTGCCGCCCAACCACCGTCAGGTTTATCTGCCGAACCATTCATTACGACCAGGCTTTGCCATTTTCCAGGGAAATCTAATATCTGAAGAATAGCTCCTACGGTCATGGGTGCTTTAAGAGAAGCCAAAGATTTGGATGGTTGAGCAGTAAGAACCGTATTTCTGCCATCAAGCTCAAGGGAGCCATTGTGCTGTCCTTTTGTCCATTTAATAGTTCCATCTATTTCTCCGTTATTGCCATATTTTGAAAAATCCTTGACAATGTTTCCGCTGTTCGTGTTGAAATTATAATATAGTACCATATCATCAGGAAGAATCGCAAATACAGTTACGCTTAAAACACCCAATATAACCGTAGCTAACAATGGAATTATAAAGTATCTCATTTACTTTCTCCTTGTATATCCTTTCCGTAATATACGGAAGCTTGCTAACATCAACATCCTGGGCTTAAAGTTAGTCGTGGTAAGGGTTTAAGGCGTTGGCAACACTTTCCAACATTGTCACCACCTTATGTATTATCACCAACGAAATTATGTACAAAAACCCACATAATTGTTGTGTTTCCATGATTTTTGCCGAAACTCCGTTAACAGACTGAGTTTGTGCCCAAATTCAAATGCTTTTTGTCAATTTCCGATCAAGCGATAAACAGCTTAATCACGTTTTCTCAAGAATCGTTGCCGTATACCCATTAAAGATTTAAAGTTTGTTATAACATCTTTCAGTCTTTTCTAATTCCCCATCTTTTTATAGCATCATCCATTTTTTTCCGCCACACTTCATATACTTCGCTAGAACTGGATATACTTCCCGACCCGTATGCTAATTCCTCAAGGAGTCTTATAGTTTCATTCATCCCGCCAGCAATAAGATTTACAGCCACAGGACGACTATACTCCCACTCCCCTTCTATAATGCTTTTATGGCACTCATGAATAATCCTATCAATCAAGATCATCTTTTCTTGAGGAGTTTTAGCCAACGGAAGCTTAACCATAAAATCTTGAAACACATCAACAGCGCCACCGCCATGAAGTTGTTTTTTATGGTATGAATGAAAATATTTTCCCCAAGTAATTTCCCACGAGCAATCTTGACATTTAATAACTTGCTCTTTATCATCATCATGCCGAAGTATAACGCAACCGCATTCCGGGCATTTGATCCTTCCCTTAGATGCCTCCGTTACCATCAATATACTTTCACAGCGTGCATAAAAAGCATAAGCCACGTCATCAATCAGTTCCTCATCCATAATCCCTTGAGCATCCAGATTATACACTTGACGGATCTTAGCAGGCGAAACCCTTTGAGCCCATTGTAGCATATTCGCTTATACCCTTTCTCTCAATTAAATGTGCTTCCAACGGCAACAACCTGACAGCTTTCGGTGTCCACTTTATGAACTCAAAACGTCCTCTATTAATAAACCAACAATAAACAAAACAGTCACACCAATCAACAAGCATCTTACTTTCATCCCGATGCTCCTTTCTTAAGAAACGGCACTATAAAAAATAAGTGTCAAAAATAGATCACCAACGGTAAAAATTAAAACTGGCAGCTTTTGTTGCCTACTTCATAAACCTGAAACAATGACATTTTACAAAAGGTCATCTATGGGGCATTATTCTGTTTTTAAGGCGCCCCACGAAGCCGCCAGCTTATCCGTCGGCTCAACAGCAAATTTGCCATTCTCAAGCTCTGCCACTCGGAAATGATCTGGTGAACTCCAGTAATTTCCAGCAGCTGTCTTATCACTGGGCAGACGTACCTCACCTTCACGCTCTTCCACCGCTTGACCTTCTTTATCCTGATCTGTGTCTCCTGAGATAAACATAATGCCTACTATCCTACCGAGAAGCTCTTTTTCATCTTTCTTGACTCCAAGAACATCCCAACCAATGGCAGCTTCGACATACCAACCATCACCTGTATGACCACTTTTGGAATTGATGAATTCTGCGGCGGCATCTCCGTCCAATTTGGGATGTCCTGCACCACTATAGCTGGTATTGCTAACTTCTCGCACCTGTGGATTCCATTTACCATCTTTATCTTGAGGTGTCCAGACAAATGCGTATTGGGTTTTTGTAAGTACGGTAACTCCTTCAAAATCATCCTCGGTAGCAAGATAAAAACGGATGTAATCCGAGTCACGGAAATCCGCCTGCGCAACATCTGATGAAATCACGACATCGTCAACTGCATCACATGCAAAATAAATATTGTTTTTATCGTAGCATACATATACGACATAATTACTATCGTTATCCAAAGGTCCGGCTGCTGCATTGATACGCTCAGTTAGCTTAAAGGCTGTGCATATATCTTCAATATTAGCATCCTTGACGCCGTCAATTTTGAGTGTTCCTATCTTAATGGTGAATTCTGGTTTACTCGCCGCAAACACATTAGAAATACAAATAGATAAAAAAGCAATCACCAATAAACAAATAAAGTTTTTCACTTTACATCCCTTCTTCATAAATAAACTATTTCTCCAGCAAAGAAAATTCTGCAAAAGGTATATAGAATAGGAATACAACGACAAGGATGCAAAGAATATAAAAAAAGCTTATTTCCTCCCTTCTGCATCCTTTACATCCTTGCCTGTCTAATAAAAAAGGCATAAGACCTGTTCGCATAATAATCTGGTCTTCGATTGGACCAACTATTCTTTCAATCTGCCCCATGTGGTGGTTAGTTTTGCAGCAGGAGATACTGCAGAAACAACATCTGCCATAGCAAAAGTTGCTGTGCGAAAATGATCGGGTGAACTCCAATACCCGCCTGCCGCTGTTGCGTCAGATGCCAACCTTGCCTCACCTTCACGCTCATTTGTAGCGCCGGTAGGGTCATTATCCACATCAGTATCTCCGGCTATTATCATTATGCCGATGACTTTGTTTGTCAGATCCGTGCCGACTGGCAGTCCTATAACAGTCCATGGGATCTCAGCCTCCAGATACCATCCTTTAGCTGTCTTACCACTGGCTGAAATGACAAATTTTTCAGCTAGATCACCATCCAGTTCAGCATGTCCAACACCACCATAGCTGGTTTTGCTAACTTCCCGCACCTGTGGTTTAGGTGTCCACACAAAAGCGTAGTGATTTTTGCCCATCGTCTGGACACCCTCAAAATCCTCTTGAGTGCCGATGTAGAAGCGTATATAATCAGAATCTCGAAAATCTGCCTGTACAGTATCACTCGTGATAATGACATCGTCTTCAGCATCACAAGCGAAATAAATACTTCCTGAATCGTATGAAACATAGGCGATATAAGCGCCACCGTCGGGAACACCGCCCTCTGTTAAAGGAAAGACTGTTGCCTTTGCTTCTATGCTAGCGTCTTTGACACCATCAATAACTATAGTTCCATGTTTGATCACAAAATCGGCGCCGAGTATTGGCGTTGCACTGATTACAAGGACTAATAGAATCGGGAATAACACTCGTTTCATTTTTGGTTTTATCCTTTCCTTAAATCCGTCAAGACACGAAAAATGCTGATCATTCCTCTGCACCAACGGCAAAAATTAAAACCTGACAGCTTTCACTGCCTATCTCATAAACTCATAACATTGATATTTTATAAGACTATCTCTGTTGAGTCAACAATTCATTTGGAACTTGTATCTGGATATTGCTCCTTTTTTTGAAATATACTTTTTTGGGTATATGCAAAAATCCCTTTATTTTTTTACTTACTCACAAGCAAATCCAATCCTAATTGCTTGCAATATTCTTGGATGACATCAATGATCTCTTGTGGTGGCAGTGTTATCTGGTCTGCTTGAATCTGTGCTTGTTCTAGCCATTGTTTACTAACCCAGAATATTTCTTCGTGTTGGGGAAGTCCACTGAGTACCTTCTGGATAGAATCAACACCCTGTGCGCTTATTCTTACCCAACCGTCTAATGTCACTATATTCTCGTTCGATATGATTTCTTCAAGTGACTTGAGACGATTAGTGCCTGTTATCAACGTGAAATACCATTGATTATTCGCCGACCACGAATATAATTCGTACCCTTTCATACTATGTGGCAAGGGGGTTGTCTCTATTGCTGATGGCGTAGATGTGCTGACAGATGAATTACATGCGCTCACTATTAACGAGACGACGACTATAAATATATGTGTTTGTAATGCGGATTTGATATTCATTCGGACCCTCTCTTTTTTACAGGAATCGTTGCTGTATACCGATCACATTTCTCTGAAATATACTTTTTTTGAGGATATGCAAAAATCGCCTTAATACACCTTTTCGTGAGTTTATGCGAAAAACCTATTATCTCAATTCCTTTATCTCTCCCCAAGTGCTGGCAAGCTTGCTTGCGGGTTCAACGGCACTTATGTTAACTGCTTTTCCAAGTCCATTATCCATAATATTTTTTATATCTTCATCAGCTAGAGCTACGTTAAAGATTGCAACCTCGTCAATTATACCGTCAAGGTTCCTGCTTGTCTTTTCACTGCCAATACATAAATTAGCCGTGTCATTTACTCGCAGTATGGTGACTGTCCCAGAGGTTTTACTGTTCTCTAAACTGCCATTAACGTAGATTTTAACCTTGCCATTATCGAATGATGCGGCAACGAAATACCAGGTACCTTGTGTAAAAATGGTCGTAGCCTGAATAGCATCTTCTACCCTCGCTTGGGTATCGAACCATAACCCCATCTTCTTATCCGAAGGATAGCCAAAACTAAATTGGGGTTTGACTTCAAACCATTCCTTATCAATCACTGGAGAATAACCAGGGAATGAATTCGGTTTGATCCATGCTACCACAGTAAATGATTTTTCAGGATTCAGCTTTGGGGAATCAGGGACTTCAACATAATCGTTCGCATTAACAAAATTCAAAGCGTTACCGAACTTCCCCTGATCCCATTTAGGATTATTCGTAAGCTTACCATCATTACCATTTCCAGAAGAATCTTTAGCAATATCCCCTTTCGCTTCATCAAAAAGCCATGCTCCCACACAGGTCTTAGGATCTATTTTTGCATCACTTACACTCGTCAATATTAGTCCAACGACAATTAAACTGATACATACGATACATAATTTTGCAAATTTCATTTTTTACCTCCTCGTCCTTTCGGCAGTAGCACTGTCAAATTTCTTACCACACCAATGGCAACAATTAAAACCTAGCAGCTTTCGCTACCTACTTTGTGAACTCATAACACTTATATTTTACGAAATTTGCTCTGTCAAATCAACAAGAATTCCGAATTGGTAAAATACGTTTCTCTTTCAACCTGACTGGACAAATATTCCAATAGTGTTATTTTGCTAAAAAACAGCTTAAGTTAAATGAAGCTATACATGAATATGGAGCAAAAGTGATCTATCACAGTGATGGTTCTGTGATGGATGCGGTTGGTGGGCTCATTGATATGGGGATAGACGTTTTGCAGGCACTTCAATTTAGCGCCGCCAAAATGGATCCGTCAGTGCTTAAAAGTGAATACGGTGACAGACTTTGCTTTCAAGGCGGAGTCAGTGTCCAGACAACCTTGCCATTTGGGAATCCTGAAAAGGTCCGGCATGAAGTTGAAAGCTTGATCACCATTCTCGGCAAAAATGGTGGCTATATTCTTGGACCATCTCATGCTATTCAGGCTGGAACTCCGCCCGAAAATATCGTGATGTTGTTTGATACGGCAAGGGATTTCTATCCATTTCATTAGGTTAAATCCTTCATAACTGGTTGTTTTTTACTTGATTGTAATATTTTGCATTGTTATAATGATTTCGGTTCAAAATAAAGTTTGGCAGAATAAGTTTCAATCAGTATAATTAAGACCCTTAATTCGCTAGTTTGAAGTATAGTTCTGTTATAGGGGCTGCTTCTTAAGTAATTGTGTTCTGAAAAGGAGGAAAGACCAATGAAAGGGAAAAGTATCTTGCTAACTACCTTAGTTCTGATTTTATTATCCTTTTGCTTGTGCGCAAGTGCGCAAGTTAAATATCTTGGTACAGACACCAAAACTCAAGGTGACTGGATAGATGTATATGGCGGAAGCGGCGCCATCATTTTCTGCAACAAAGAAAACCATAATGGCGATCTTCCAGCTCCATATAAGCCTGATGAAGCTCAGAAACTGTTTAAGAAGGGATTGATAAAGGAAATAACCCTTGGTTCTGCTGGTGGGTCAAAGGCTTATGGATGGATATTTAATGCAAGTCCCGGAGACGTCAAAAGGGCGCCATGGCTAACTGATAAATCTGCCAGATATGCAGCATGCGTCTCCGGTCGTAACGCTGACGTTGCAATGACTTTAATGGTAGATTCGAATCACTATAAAGTTTCAGTATATGCCTTAGATTTTGATACGACAGCTAGAAACTTTCAGGCATTCGGTTGGCAAGGAAAAGATATGCCCGCTGACCCTGATGATGAAATTGCTAAATATACGGATGGAGTCTATCTTACATGGGAGGTAACAGGGAAGGATCCATTTCAATTTTATCAGAAAAATGGCGCTGGATCCGTAAACTGTGTTATATCAGCTGTTTTTGTTGATAGCACGGCTAGTGTGGAACCAAACGGAAAAATATCAACGCTATGGGGAAGCATTAAGGATATGTAATAGGGAGGTTTTTATGTCATCAATGACAAAACGGGAAAGAGTTTTGACTGCTTTTTCCCGGAAAATACCAGACAAAATACCATGTTGGATACAGCCCGGGTCTTATCTAAGTCAGATTGTTAAAGAAAATACTGGATCGGATAACCCGTGGGAATATTTCGACATGGATATTCAGCAGTTTGTCTATTATGGACCGACAAAATATCAAGGAGACTTTTCAAAATATCCTTCTTGGAGTAATAAAAGTGTAAATGAATGGGGTCAAGGAAGTTGCCCTCCAATGATTGATTTTCATAGTGCTGATGATGTCTATGAGTATCCTTTTCCTGATGTTGGGGCTTCCTATCGTTATGAGCATTTACCTGAAGCTGTCGAGAAAGTTAAGGAAAAAGGTCTTCCTGCAGTTTCTGGATATGAGTGCGGTAGTTTTGAGCATCTATGGGCGCTTAGGGGTATGGATAATTTTCTTGCTGATCTTCTGGATGAACCGGAATTTCTCACACCATTGATAGATAAAGTGTCAGACCTAAAAGCCGAGATAGCCGCAGGTTATGCTAAAACAGGCGTAGACATTGTATGGACAGGAGATGATCTTGGCAGTGAGATAGCGATGCTTATGGCTCCAGAACTATGGCGTAAGCATCTCAAATCCTGTGTTAAAAAGATTGTCAACCGTGCAAAAAGCGTTAATCCTGATGTTCTCGTAGCTTTCCACAGCGATGGATATATTGAGCCAATAATTCCTGATCTGATAGAAGTTGGAATTGACATACTTCAAGCAGTTCAGCCTGAATGTATGGATGTAGCGAAATTAAAAGAAGAATACGGAGATAGATTGTCATTTTGGGGAACAATGGGTACTCAAAGCACTATGGCTTTTGGTACTCCAGAGGATGTAAAAAGAGATGTTAAAGAACGTATAATGACTGTGGGAAAAGGCGGTGGACTGTGTATCGGTCCTTCTCACACACTGGAGTCGCCTACTCCATGGGAAAACATAGTCGCTTTCTTCGAGGCAGTTAAATCCTTTGGAGAATATTAGAAAAGCTGATATTAAGAAAGGAGATGGTATCAAATAATATATAGGAAGTATTAAGGACAACAGCATTGGGTTCTTCAGTAAAATATATGTGTTGTTTTGTGAAAATATTGCAAATATAAATAATGGAGAGGAAAATGAAATTACGTTTTGGTTTTTCAATGCTTTTGCTTATTATTTGGTGTGTTTCAGGTAGTTTGGCGATAGCAGGTACTTTCTCTGATGATTTCTCTGGAAACAAATTCAGTGATAAATGGTTTGTTACAAAAAAGAGAGCGACTGGAGACGAGATCAAAGTAGCTAATGGGGTACTTACCTTTGATGCTAAAGGTACTGATGTGGTTACTGGAATCAGATATGGCACTGTTGATCTGACTAAAGGGGAATTCTCACTAGAATGTGACTATATAACAGGATATCAGCAGACTTACATATCTTTTAACAGCGATCCATCAGACACCGAGGCATGGGATAAACAACCTATGTTTATCTTTATAGCAGTTAATGGGGTATATCAATTTGTTGGTGGCGGAGGACCTAGTGTAGATTCACCATTTACTTATGATGTCGGTCAAAAGGACATGCACCATTATCTGGTTACTTTCGCACCTACTAATGACCCAAAAGTATATGACTATCACACCAGTATAGATAAAGGTAAGTTTGATAAATCCGGGAAACTCAACATCAGTACCATGGATCCAACCAATGTTTATGTATATTTTGAGGTTTGGACTCCATCTGGGAATCCTACTATTCTTGATAATGTAGTTATGACATCCCCATCTATAGCCGTAACCTCAGCGATTAATTCTAATGAAAAATTATCTACGAAGTGGGGCAAAATCAAGAGTGAGTATTGATTGTTAAGCAACTAGATGAAAAATGGGTTAGAATAAAAGAAATATCTTTCCCATTTTATCAATTTTTGGATCCTAACGACTTGTGCTAGTATCTCTGTGTAGAATAACCAGCACAAGTCGTTGATATAACAAGGAGATCAAAAAGATGTGGTGCCGTCGAATCTTTTCGCTATTTGTGCTACTTCTATGGTGTTTCCCATGTGGGTTAGCAATAGCAGGGACATTTCTTGATGATTTTTCCGATAATAAGCTTGGTGATAAGTGGTTCGTGACAAAAAAAAGGGCTACTGGAAAAGAAATTGTCGAAGCTGATGGTATACTTAAATTTGATGCTAAAGGCACAGACGTAGTCACTGGAATCAGGTATCAGGAAACCTTTGATTTGACAAAAGGTAGCCTTATAGTCGAATGTGACTATATTGCAGGTTATCAGCAGACTTATATATCTTTTAACAGCGAGCCATCAGATACTGAGGCATGGGATAAGCAACCAATGTTTATCTTCATAGTCGTTAATGGCGTATATCAATTTGTCGGCGGCGGTGGCCCAGCCATAGATAATCCGATCAACTTTAACGTAGGGCAAGAAGAATGGCACCATTACAGAGTTGAGCTTTCGTCACCAAGTGGAAAGAAAGTACCTTTTAAGACTACTATAGATAATAATAAGTTTGATTCTGCTGGAAAAATTGATATTGATGGCATGGATTCAGCTAAAATCTATGTATATTTCGAGGTCTGGACTCCATCTGGAAAACCAACTTCACTAGATAATGTAAGTCTAACTTCACCTTCAATTGTGGGAAATTCGGCTGTTGATAGATATGGTAAATTGGCAACAGCGTGGGGTATATTAAAGCGTTCATAGTCGTTAGTTCCTTAAATATGCAGGCTTGGAGAATAAAACAAATTCTCCAAGCCATATTTTTTTGAAAAAGAGTATCATGAAGGTATCACAAGCAAATGTGATTAGTTGGCGTTCTATAATACTTGGGGTTTTATTGATCCCTGTAAACTGTTACTGGATAGTACAAAAACAGACATGGGCAGTATTAGGTCCGCCTGATACTCTTTCGATTTTTTATAATGTAATATTTATACTGCTAGTTCTGGTTTTTCTTAACAGACTTATAAAGAGATTTATCCCATCTTCTGCACTGACTCAGGGTGAACTGCTAATAATATACACTATGCTTTCTACGGTAACAGCGCTTGGTGGAATAGACCTGATGCAGTTACTCCCGCCACTAATGGGATATGGGTTCTGGTTTGCTACTCCAGAAAACGAGTGGAAAGACCTTTTCTGGCAGTATATTCCCAAATGGTTGACTATTTCTGATAAATCAGTTTTAAGGGATTATTACGAGACTGATTCAACTCTGTATACTACCTTACATATAAAAAACTGGCTTTCTCCTGTGCTCTGGTGGTCAGTTTTCCTTTTTGTGCTTGCTTTTGTCATGCTTTGCATCAACGTTATATTGAGAAAGCAATGGACTGAAAACGAAAAACTGACGTACCCAATAATTCAGTTGCCGTTAGAGATGACAAGGGACGGCACTGGAAAAAGCTTTTTTAATAATAAGGTTTTATGGATGGGATTTGCAGTAGCGGGTGGAATAGACTTCATAAACGGTTTGCACTACCTTATTCCTGCCATCCCTATTATCCCTGCTTCACGAACAGGGATTAGTTGGTCTGATACCTTTGAAATCGGGCATTTTTTCACAGAAAAGCCGTTTTCGGCAATTGGCTGGACGCCCTTGTGCTTCTATCCTTTTGCAATTGGACTTGCCTTTCTCATGCCATTAGACCTTTCTTTTTCCTGCTGGTTCTTTTATTTTATCCGGAAAATTCAGCTTATCTCAGGGGATCTATTTGGCTTTCAAAGCCTGCCGCAGTTTCCATACCTAAAACCACAGGCTTCTGGTGGATACATAGGGCTATGTGTAATCGCCCTTTTTCAGAGCAGAAAGTATCTGCTGTTAGTATTAAAGAAAGCATTTACAAATACAAAAGATGATGATACAAGCGAACCGATGCGCTATAGATGGGCAATACTGGGTATCATTGGTGGCATGGCGTTCTTGGTGCTTTTTTCTTATAAGGCTGGAATGTCGGTCTGGGTTGCCGTAATATATTTTGTTATTTACTTTATTATATCAATTACAATGACAAGGATGAGAGCAGAACTTGGTCCGCCTGCACATGAATTGGAATATGGCGGTCCTAATGAATTGATGACAGACTTCATTGGTTTGCGCAGATTAGGTGCAAGGAACTTGACAGTATTCACTATCTATTTGTTTTTTAACCGTTGTTATAGGTCACATCCAATGCCGCATCAACTTGAGGGATTTAAGTTAGCGGAACAGACTGGAGTAGAAAACCGTAAATTCTTAATTGCGATACTCTTGTCATCTGCGATTGGAATTCCTGTTCTCTTTTGGGCAATACTCTCCGTTGGTTACAAAGTGGATGGTGCGCCAGGGTCATGGGCTTCATCTGGAGCATTTGGAAGATTACAATCCTGGCTTGATAATCCAAAAGGAAGTAATATTCCCTCTGTAACTTTTACGTTAATAGGCTTTGGTATTACATTAGCATTAAGCGCAATAAGGATGAGATTTATCTGGTGGAAACTTCATCCTGTTGGTTATCCTTTATCAGCTAGCTGGACAATGAATATGATCTGGTTCTCTGTGCTTCTAAGCTGGGCTATTAAGGCTATTATCCTGAAACATGGTGGGATAAAAGTTTATCGTAAAGCGGTACCTTTTTTTCTCGGTCTAATACTTGGAGAGTTTACAATTGGCGGGCTATGGAATATAGTGGGGCAGGTTTTTCATGTTACTACATACGTTTTTTGGCATTGATAATCAAAAGGTTAATATTTTTGAAGCCATGAAAAAAATGAGGCTGAAAATCCTTATTTCGTGCCTTATTTTAATCTATCTCATACCGATCTGGGTGATAACGTATTTTCCATCGCAAGATGGTCCAAGCCACCTCTATAACGCTCAAATCCTGAAGGAATATAATAATTCTGATTATAAATTTAGTGAATACTATGACCTAAACCTCAAAATTTTCCCCAATTGGTTTTCACATGCTTTTCTTGCCGGATTGATGTATGTATTTCCTCCACTTATTGCAGAAAAGCTCTTAATAAGCATTTACATCATTTTATTTCCATTGTCACTATTTTACTTGATTAATGCAGTAAATAAAGGAAATACTTCATTTGGAATTCTGGGATTTCTTTTTATCTATAATTACCTATTCCACATGGGTTTCTATAATTTTGCTCTCAGTATTCCATTATTCTTCTTTGTGTTGGGGTATTGGTGGAAAAATAAAGATTCTTTTCGCTATCGTAATATCAGGTAGCCCCACATTAAAATGTGGTCAAAGATTCCATCGGTTAATAAGCTCTTTCAAACGCTCAGAAGGTCTACCCCTAGGTAGCTTCCAAGGAAGTAACGGCACTTGATAAGTAAGCAACTCA